>VFQT010000153.1_pt1 | contig 108259 bp, 119 predicted proteins | sample 3512381 | NCBI WGS metagenome assembly VFQT01 (sample SAMN10412376, study PRJNA504923) | tailings metagenome | isolation source: Relicate 2 Philex TSF3 active mining site | place: Philippines: Tuba, Benguet | collected 2017-08-29
CACCATCGGAAAGTTCTTCACATTGCTCGGAGGATTCCCCGTAACGCGGGGCACCGCCGATCTGGAAGCACTGAAACGTTGTGTCAGGGTGCTCGACGGTGGAGAACCATTGGTGATGTTCCCGGAGGGGACCCGACAGCACGGTGCTTCCATCCATCCGTTGTTTGATGGGCCCGCTTACGTGGCGTTGAAGCGTGGTGTTCCGATCATCCCCGTAGGTATCGGAGGCTCGGAACGTGTCATGCGGAAGGGTTCCAAAATGATTTGGCCGAACAAATGTCATCTCACCATCGGTCGGGCAATCGTGGTGGAGCACGGCGGTTCGGGACGCGTCGATCGCGATCGCATGGCGGAGATCACTGCCGAACTGACGGTTCGTTTGCAAGAGGTATTCGACGACGCGCGGCGTCGCGCCGGCGACTGATTCGAATTTCGCGGAGGCGAGAGTTAACCCTGAAGAAATGCGGAAACGATCTTCGGTAAATCAAGAGCGTCGGAAACGCCGCACACCTCACGCGCCGAATGCATGGACAACTGCGGTACTCCGACGTCCACCGTGTCGATACCGAGACGAGTTGCAGTGATTGGTCCGATGGTGGATCCGCACGGCATGTTGTTTCGCGAAACGAAGATTTGATGCGGTACCCGTGCCGCCGCACAGGCGTCGAGGAATGCCACACTCGAAGTTGCCGAAGTTGCATACCTCTGGTTGGAGTTGCTCTTCAGGGCCACACCCTTGTTGATTAGCGGCGCATGTTTGTGATCATGGCGCTCCGGATAGTTGGGGTGAACCGCATGCGCGTTGTCGCACGACAGACACCCTGAAGCCGGAAGCATGGCAAGGTATTCGTTCCTCGATTTTCCGAGCGCAATGGCAATTCGTTCGAGCAAGTGTTCGAGAAGCGGCCCTGCCGCACCGGTGGTGCTCTCGCTGCCTACCTCTTCATGGTCGAACAAGGCAGCCACCGCAACACCGGAGTTGCCGTCAAGCTGACGAATCGCCTCTACCGCCGCCCAACACGACAGCTGGTTGTCGAGACGACCGGACGCGAGAAGGGAGCTGTCGGCGCCGATGATCTGCGCAGGTGTGTTGTCGATCAGCTGTGCGTGTACCGCGGCAACGTTGCGCAGGGGAGTGTCGGACAAATCTGCGGCCACTTGCGACACGGTGAGTTTGCTCTCGCCCGTGAGCCAGACGGGTCGAAGATGTGCGTGCTTGTCGAGCACGAGACCGTTCTCATTGACGCCGCGATCAAGATGAATCGCCAGTTGGGAAAGACGCGCGAGCGGCTGTGCCGACCGAAACAATCGCGTGGTGCCATCCTTGCAAACCACATGGCCAGCAAGATCCAAGTCTCGATCGAGCCACGAATTCAACAAAGGAGATCCGTACACCTCCACTTCGAGCGTGCCGAAGTTGCTGTGCGCGGACTCCGGGCGGGACTTCAGGTGCAAACCTGGCGAATCGGTATGTGCGCCGACGATTCGAAAACGATCGTTGGCCCGAACGGACGTAACGAAGGCAATCAACGCACCACCGCGCGTGACGAAACCCTTGACTGCCCGCCCGGTGAAGTCAGGAAGCTCGCTGCGTTCGTCGAACCACACGAAACCAGCATCGAGCAGACGACCAGCAGCAGTGGCGACTACGTGATGGGCGGTAGGGGACCGATCGAGGAAGCTGCAGAGGTCGCCAATGCGAGGCTCAGCCACCTTGCTGGAACGGGATTTCGACCGTGACGTCACGACCCAAGAAACTACAGGTGATATCACTTGAATCGCCTTGCTCGACGCGTGCCTGAATCTCTGCGATGCAAGCGCTCAGATCATCACGTTGCGAGAACCCCGTCCAGATGACGCCGGCGAAAATTGCCGACAACAGCAACTTGGACACCAACGAAGAGACGAACTTGAGAACGAGTAGCACGCCAAGGACACCCACCACCATCGCGATGAATGAGGCATCCCGTGCCGACTGCGCATCGAAAGAAGAGAGGTCCATGACGTACCGAGTCTGCCAGCCCCGTCTTCATAGACTGCGCATATGAGCGACCAACCCATCAACATGTCCCGCAGTGGTCCGCCGGAAACCATCTTGCCCCCGATTGACGTGACCATTCGCCATGAATTGGCGCAAGCAGTGCAGAGCGACGCCGGAACACGTCGAGCAGCCTTGGCATCACTCGCCGCCCGTTTCCCCACATGTTTGCAGGCATGGGCTGCGCTCGGCCGCGCAAGTACACCAGGAATCGAGGCGTACATGCCGTTCCGAGTGGGCTATCACCGGGGGCTCGACCAATTGCGTGGAAGCGGTTGGAGGGGTTCAGGCTTCGTGCGCTGGCAACACGAATCCAATCGTGGCTTTCTTGAATGCCTCGAAGGTTTGGCGGTGAATGCGCGTCTCATCGGGGAGGAGTCCGAGGCGGTCCGCTGCGAACAATTCTTGATTCAGCTGGATCCTCGCGGGCGGTCTTGAGGGTTCTTGGCACGGTTCTCGTCGGAGGTGCCAGCACCAGGTTCGGCTCCGACAAGGCGAGTGCGCATTTCGGCAAGAACACCCTGCTCGACACTGCGCTGGCTTCGTTGACGGCTGCCGATCTGACGTCGCTGGCGTACGTCGGCGGTCCGCCACGTAATGATGTGTCCCCGACGGTTCACCACGTTCCGGATGAAAGCGCGGGAGTCGCTGCGACTGAACGCAGTTCCCTCCTTGGAGTGATTGCCGCCTTGTCCCATGCGCGCCACACGTATCACGACGCTGCAGTGATCCTTGGCTGTGACGTTCCCTTGGTGTCGACGATCACGATTCAGCACCTCATCGCATCGATGACTCATGCCGATGTATCGGTTGCAGAACACGCCGGTGATCACTGGTCGATCATGTGTGCGCGTACGGAATGTCTTGAACATCTTCGTGCTGCATTCATCGCTGGTGAACGCGCAATCCACCGCGCCACGGCGGGTTTGCGCCTGGTGCGTGTGCCGTGCACCGGTGCTGAATGCACGAATGTGAATGACGTAGCAACCTTGCGCACGGTCGCAGACGCGCAACCTCCCAACATGTAGGCTCTGACGCCTTGGTTATGAGAGAGATATCTGCCGGCGAACTTGCACAAATCATCGACCGTGGTGGCACCGTCATCGACGTTCGTGAACCCGATGAGTACGCAGAGGGCCACGTACCCGGCGCCACCCTCATCCCACTTGCCACCGTTCCCGACAACATCGACGCCTTTCGCAAGGCGGTACCCGTCTACGTGATTTGCCAAAGCGGTGGCCGAAGCAGCCGAGCATGTGAGTTTCTCGTCGATGCCGGGGTGCCCAATGTGGTGAACGTCGCCGGGGGGACCATGGGCTTCGCTGCTCTCGGCAACAAGCTCAACGTCGGCGACACCCCCTAACCTGCTCGATCAACGCCACGAACCCATCCCGGATGCGCTCCGCACAGCGGGCAGACTGTAGGGGTTCCGCATGAAGAAGGCCCCGTCCGAGTGACCATATCCGAGCACTTCATAGCGGATGATACGGCCCTGCGAGACGTCGTAAACGACGCACGTTCGGCACCGATTTATGCGTTGGATACCGAGTTCCATCGTGAGCGCACGTATTTTCCACGCCTCGCACTGGTGCAGTTGCAGTGGGGTAACACCAACGTGCTCATCGACCCGCTGGCGGTTGATCCGCGTGGCTTGGCCGAATTGCTGTGCGGCAACGGTTTGGCGGTACTGCACGCCTCGCAGCAAGATCTGGAAGTGCTGCGCTATGCGGTTGGAGAGGTGCCATCGAGACTCTTCGATACCCAACTCGCAGCCGGATTCATCGGATATTCCACGCCGTCACTTGCCGCTCTCGCACAATCGCAATTGAAGGTGACGCTGTCCAAGGGCGACCGCATGACTGACTGGATGCGTCGACCACTCACCGCCAGCCAATGTTCGTATGCCCGTAGTGACGTCGCCTATCTCGAGCAGCTGTTCGAACGAATCAGCAGTCGCGTCAACCAGCTCGGGCGATCATCATGGGTGAGCGAAGCATGCGAGGAACTTCGTTTGCGGCCATGGGGAGAAAGCAATCCGGAAGATGCGTGGCTGCGAATCAAGGACGCGCGTGCGTTGAAGGGTGAAGCACGAGGCGTGGCCCAGGCGCTGGCGGCTTGGCGCGAGCGGCGGGCCATGGCAACGAACATTCCCCTTCGACGCGTGATGAGTGACATGGCACTTCTGGGTATTGCGCAGGCTGCACCACGCTCCACCGAGGAATTGGCGCATGCTCGGGGCGTCGATGAGCGCTACCTCAGTGGTTCGATCGCACGCGAAATCCTGGCGGCCGTGAAGGAAGGTCGTGAACGAATCGTCGAACTCGATTCGCAGGCCCACGACCCGTTGGAGAAGCGTTTGCGACCGGCAGTCACGCTCGTCACCGCATGGATCGGTGAACTGGCCCGCACGGCGGAGATCGACCCAATGTTGGTGGCGACGAATCGTGACATCGTTGCACTGCTCGCCGGCGGCGATTCCCGTTTGGCCCACGGATGGCGGCGCGATTTGGTGGGTCGTGACATCGAACGTCTGTTGAAAGGCGAGTCGGGACTGTCCTTCGACGGTGACGGTCGGCTCAGGCTCATCCCTGCCAAAGATGCCGGAGCGCAGTAAACTTTCAGTCAATGTCCATCGCCTAGGCGGATGGCCCTCGTGGCTCCGCTAGTACAAACGGAGCCCATCGTGAAAAAGGGACGTCATCGTCGGTTCGAAGAAGCGCGTCGTCTGAAGCAATCCGGTCCTACTGCAGAGGACCTTGGATTGTCGTCGCAGAAGTCCACGAAGAGCGAAGAGGACGAATTCGCCGAGATCGCAGAGCGTTACGGCGTGGTGTTCGATGACGACGGCGAAATCGCCGACAATGACGAGGGGTCGCACTCCTGAACGAACTCATTCGCAACGTCGCAATCGTCGCGCACGTTGACCATGGAAAAACCACCCTGGTTGATGAATTGCTGCGCCAAACCGGAACCTTCGCCGCGCATCAGGCGTTGGTCGAACGTGTCATGGACAACAACGACCAGGAGCGGGAACGCGGTATCACCATCTTGGCCAAGGCTGCAGCAGTCGAGTGGCGAGGCGTCAAGATCAACCTCGTCGACACTCCAGGTCACGCGGATTTCGGCGGCGAGGTCGAGCGAGCGTTGGCACTCGTGGACGGTGTCTTGTTGTTGGTGGATGCCGCCGAGGGTCCGCTCCCACAAACGCGTTACGTGCTCTCCAAAGCCTTGAATCAGGACTTGCCGGTGGTGCTCGTCATCAACAAGGTGGATCGCAGCGACGCTCGCCCGGAAGAAGTGCTGTTGGATGTCGAGCATCTGTTCCTCGATCTCGCGCATCACGACCATCACCTCAATTTCCCGGTCGTATCGGCCGTGGCTCGCGAGGGTCGAGCGATGAAGGGTGTCGGCATGCCCGGTGCGGATGCAGATTTGGTTCCGTTGCTCGATGCAATTCTCGACACCATCCCGGCGCCACAGGGCGACGCAAACGCTCCGCTTCAAGCCCTTGTCACCAACCTGGACGCGAGTGACTATCTCGGTCGTCTGGCCATTGGTCGCGTGCATGCCGGAACCTTGCGCAAGGGCGATTTCGTGGCGTTGCTCGGCAAACCCGATGGCGATACTCAGCCGGTGCTGAAGCGTCGAATCTCGAACCTCTCGCAATTCACGGGGATCGCACGCAAAGAGGTGGAGTCCATCGCTGCCGGCGACCTGTTCATCGTTGCAGGCATCGACGAGGTGGAAGTTGGCGACACGCTGGCCACGGTTGACGCGCCCGTGCCGTTGCCGCGCCTCGAGGTCGACGAACCCGTGTTGCGCATGAGCTTTGCCGTCAATTCATCACCGTTCTCGGGTCGCGAAGGTACGTACGTGACCAGTCGACACCTACAGGATCGTCTACAAAAGGAAATCCTCGGCAACGTATCCATCAAACTGTTCCCAACCGATTCCCCAGAGGTGATCGAAGTTGCTGGACGTGGCGAATTGCAGTTGGCCGTGTTGATCGAAAACATGCGTCGCGAGGGATACGAGATGCAGGTGAGCCGACCCGAGGTCATCACCAAGGAGATCGACGGCAAGAAGCACGAACCCTACGAACGCGGCACCATCGACGTTCCGGATGAATTCGTTGGTGCGGTAACCCAGGCGATTGCTCCACGACGTGGACGCATCGTCGACATGCGTCCCGGCGACGCTGGTCGCACCATCATGCACTTCTCGGCGCCGTCGCGCGGGCTCATCGGATTCCGCTCGTTGCTCCTCACGGTCACCCGTGGAACGGCATTGATTCACCAAAGCTTTGCAGGATTCGAACCATGGGCCGGTGAGGTTCCACACCGCCTCGGTGGTGCGATGATCGCCGATCGCATTGGGCCGGTGACCGCTTACGCGTTGGACAACCTGCAGATGCGCGGCACCTTGTTCGTCGAACCCGGCGACGAGGTGTACGAAGGCATGGTGGTGGGCGAGTGCTCGCGTGGAGAAGAGATGGTGGTCAACGCGGTCCGCGCCAAGGAGAAAAACAACATCCGTACGCACAGTCACGACGACGGTGTGAAGCTCGCGGCCCCGGTGATACATACGCTCGAGACCGCCATCGAATGGATTGGTGACGACGAACTCGTTGAAGTGACTCCAAAGTCGATTCGTATCCGCAAGCGTTGGTTGAACCTGGAAGACCGCCGCCGCGCCAACAAAAAGGGCTGATCACCGCAATGTCGGATCTCGACCAGATCGTCGAACGACTTCGATCGGCTTCAGAGGACCTGTCCGATCACGCGATCAGGATTCTCAGCGAGGCATCGCGTGCCGGCGAAACTCGCCGTCCTGATGCAGAACGCACCATCACACAGGCTCGTCGCGCAGTGGAGAAGGCAATCGCGCTGCTGGAGAGAATCGATCGACAGGACGACGCCGACCTCGACGACTGAGATGTGTCGCCCGAGGTGATCGACGCGGGTCGCCGGTATCGGGTGCTACGAGTGAAACTCGACGGATTTCGCAGTGAGAGCGGAAAGTAGTTCGTCGAAACTCTTCTGAAACGAGCTCACACCCTCGCGTTCGAGCTGTTCGGCAACTGCGGTGAGATTCACACCAGCCTCGGCTATGGCGTCCCACGTGCGCTGCGCCGCTGCCGGATCGGCATCGACGGTTCGCGCCAACCGACCGTGGTCGTCGAAGGCCTCCAAGGTGGCATCGGGCAGCGTGTTGACGGTGTCGGGGCCGATCAGTTCATCGACGTACAACGTGTCGCGATACGTGGGATTCTTGGTGGAGGTGGAGGCCCACAGTGGACGCTGCACTCGTGCCCCGTGTCGCGCCAGCCTTTGCCAGCGTTCACCCGAGAACTTCTCTTGGAAGATTCCGTACGCCAGTTGCCCCTGCGCGACTGCGGCCTTCCCGCACAACGTGGCCGCTGCACCACCGAGAGACGAAAGTTGACGATCCACTTCGGTATCGACACGTGAGATGAAGAAGCTTCCGACACTGGCAATCGGGGAGAGATCGCTGACCCCGGCAGCCAAACGATCCTCCAGACCCGCGAGGTACGCCTCGATGACTTCGCCATACCGTTCGAGACTGAAGATGAGCGTGACGTTCACGCTGCGACCTTCGGCGATCATGGTTCGAATGGCGGGTATGCCTTCCTTCGTCGCCGGAATCTTGATCATCACGTTGAGCCGCGCGATCCGCTCGTGGAGTTGTCGCGCAGCAAGCAGAGTGGCAGCACCATCATGAGCAAGTCCGGGGTCGACTTCAACGCTCACGAAGCCATCGGCTCCGCCAGAGTCCTCGTACACCGGTGCAAATACGTCGAGGGCCGCGTCGATGTCACGCAACACCATTTCCCAATATGCATCGATCGGTGCAACGTTTTCGCGAGAGAGCGTTTCGAATTGGGAGTCATAGTCCGACGACCCTTGGATTGCTTTCTGAAAGATGGTCGGGTTGCTGGTGAGACCTCGCACACCTCGGTCACGGATGGCGGCAAGCTGCCCGCTGGTGATCCAGCCCCTACGGAGATTGTCCAACCACGGACTCTGACCGAATTCCGAATGCAAACGGCGCAAGAGGTTCATCACTATGCCCCGAGCGTGTCGACGAGGTCACGTGCTCGCGCAACGACGTTGTCCACCGAGATTCCGAGACGTTGCAGTGCAACGTTGCCCGGGGCCGATGCACCAAAGCGATCGATTCCGATCGAATCGTCGGCGAACGCACCCCAACCGAAGGTGCTACCAGCTTCGACCGACAGCACCGGCACACCGATCGGCAACACGTGCGACCGATACGTGGGGTCTTGGGCAGCAAAGAGTTCAGGACACGGCATGGACACCACCCGCACGTCGAGGCCTTGTCCACCGAGCTGGGAAGCGGCCTCCACGGCGACGGCTACTTCCGTACCGGTGGCAACGATGGCGAGACGAGGTGCACCATCGGGATCGCGAACGATTGCAGCACCACGCTCGATCGCAGTGCCGGAAGTGACGATCGGGGTGTTCTGTCGGGACAGGATCAACGCGGTGGGTCCATCGTGATCACACGCCTGTCGCCACGCTTGCGCAGTTTCGTTGGCATCGGCAGGTCGAACCACTCGCAAACCGGGAATAACGCGAAGCGACGCGAGATGTTCGACTGGTTGATGCGTCGGGCCGTCCTCGCCAACGCCCACGGAATCGTGGGAAAAGATGAAGATGGTCTTCGCACGAGAGAGGGCTGCAAGACGCAACGCTGGACGCATGTAGTCGGCAAACACGAAGAAGGTGCCGACCGCCGGCAAGACACCCCCGTGCAAGGACATTCCAACGGCTATCGCTCCCATGGCGTGCTCCCGAATGCCGTAGTACACCTGGCGACCATCGGGGTGTTCCGGCGACATGGCCGAAGCACCAGTCAACTTTGCCCCGGTGTTACCGGTGAGATCGGCGCTCCCAACCACCAAACCTGGAACATCGTCTTTGCATGCATCGATCGCTTTTTGCACTGCAACACGAGTTGCGACCGTGCCAGCAGGGTCGAATGATGGAGCCGACGATTTCCATTCGCCACTTCCGGGCGGCGACCACATCGCGTGCCACTGTGAGTCGGCTTGCTTCGCAGCGTGCATCTGAGGAGCGCTGAGGCTCGCACCACGTTCGCGAGCGTGAACACGCAACGCTTCTACCACCTTCGCGTCCACCCAAAATGGCTCGTCCGGAACGTTCATCAGTTTCTTGGTGGCGCTGACGTGTGATGCGGCGAAGGGATTGCCGTGGGCTTCGTGTTTGTCGGTGAAATCCGGCGACGGTGTGCCGATGTGGGTTCGCAGCACCAACAACGTGGGTGAACCGGAATGGGCACGAGCCGCATTCAGTGCCGACTCGAGCGCATCGAGATCCTCGCCGACGTCGCCGAGGCTGACAACGTTCCAGCCGTACGCACGAAAACGTTGTTCCACGTCGTCGCTACAGGTGAGTGACGTAGCGCCGTCAATCGTGATCTTGTTGTCGTCGAAAATGCAGATGAGGCGGTCGAGCTTCTGGTGTCCTGCGAGTGACGCAGCTTCGTGACTGATGCCTTCCATGAAGCAACCGTCGCCGGCGATCACGAAGGTGTGATGATCATGCAGGTCCTTGCCGAATCGAGCTCGCAGGTGCCGCTCTGCCATGGCCATACCGACGGCGTTGGCGAAACCTTGCCCGAGTGGTCCGGTGGTGACTTCGATCCCGACGGTGTGACCCCGTTCCGGATGGCCGGGAGTCAGCGAGCCCCATTGACGAAACGCCCTTAGATCGTCCAGTTCGAGTCCGTAACCGTTGAGGTACAACATCGCGTACTGCAGTATCGACGCGTGTCCATTGGAGAGGATGAAACGGTCGCGATTGCTCCACTCGGGATGTTGCGGATCGTGGCGCATCACACGGCTGTACAACACGTGTGCAAGGGGAGCAAGCGCCATCGCTGTGCCTTGGTGCCCGCTCTTGGCTGCCAGAGGAGCATCCATTGCCAGGCTGCGAATCATCGCGATGGCGAGGCGATCCTGCTCCGCGGTCAAACGATTCGCCACGGGTGCGACGATAGTCGGCGACAGTCTGAGGCGAGCGGCACGATGCCCGAGTCGCACGGGCGGGTGGACTACCCGAGTTGGACGGGCGGGAGGATGGTCAGGGGCACCGCCATCCACTGACCCATTCCGATTCGGCAGTGTGCGAGCACCTGCCCGAATCGTTCGATGGGGAGTTCTGCACGTACCAAGCGATACGTGAACTTCCCTGGCTCCACACGAAACGGGCTCACGTTTTGTGCCAAGGGTGGGGTGTGGTCGGGGTCAGTGCCAGGCTGTTGAGATACCACTTGGAGCACCCCGTCACCTGATTCACCCATCGGGCAATAAATGAGCACCACCAAGTGCGGCGACACGGTGCATGGCAGCGGAGCCGGCGCCACCTGAGAAAAATACACGCCCGTGAGATCCAGTCGCGTGGATGGCCCTTCCACTTGACGCATCTCGAAATTGTCGACGAAAAGTGCCGCGACGATGTGCATGCAGGTCGAACACTACCGTTGTGAGTCGTGGTTGGCCGTCGTACTCTGAGCGAACACGACTCCAAATCATTGTTGTCGCGCCATGGTGCGCGGTTCGCCCTCGAACGTGTGGTGACGGACGCCAAAGGTGCACAGGCCGCCGCTGAAGCGATCGGGTATCCGGTGGTGATGAAGTTGGTGGGCGAGCGGTTGGCGCACAAAAGTGAGCGCGGTTTGGTGCGATTGGGCCTGAAGAGTTCCGCCGAGGTCGCTTCGGCAGCCAACGAACTCCTGGGTTTGCGACGCGACGAGGACGGTGATGTCTCGCTCCTCGTCGCCGAGCAGGTTCAGGGCTCACGAGAGCTGTTGGTGGGACTGGTGCGTGACCCCGTGTTCGGGTCGGTCATCGTTCTTGGTGCTGGTGGGGTGAGTGCCGAAGCGCTCGGGGACGTGCAGATGCGAGTGGTGCCGGTGGTTCGACGCGACATGGACGACATGCTCGACACATTGCGATCGGCGGGTCTCTACGGTTCGTTCCGCGGCATGCTCGGGGTCGATCGGGATGCACTCTGGAAACTGATCGATGCCCTGGCGAAATTGGCGAATGAGCGGTCGGATGTGGTGTCGATCGATGTGAATCCGGTGATCGTTACTGCGTCCGGCGAACCGATAGCCGTCGACGCATTGGTCGAGCTCGGCGATGCCACGAATCCGCCAGTTGGCGATGCGGTTCCCCGCCACGATGACGAGGGATTCAACGCGTTGTTCTCACCGCGAGGCGTGGTGGTGGTTGGTGCCTCCACGCATCCGGGGAAGTTTGGATTCGTCTCACTGCACAACTTGCTGGCCAGTGGATATCAAGGCAACGTTGCGGCCACGAATCGCTCGAGGGAATCGGTTCTCGAAGTTGAGTCGGTTGCCTCGCTCGGCGAACTCCCACGCGATACCTACGACCTTGCCTTCTTGTGCACGCCGGCCGCCGCAAACGAGCAACTGCTCCAGGAATGTGCGGCAATCGGAATTCGTGCTGCGTTCGTCACCTCTGCCGGATACGACGAAACGACCGATTCCACCGACGCTGGTTCCGAAGAGTCCGCCCAGGATCGTTTGGTTCGCGTTGCCAAGGAATCACGCGTCTTGCTGGCGGGCCCCAACGGACAAGGTGTGGTGAGCACTCCGAGCAATCTCTGTGCACAAATCGTCGCCCCGTACCCGCCTGCAGGTTCCATCTCCATCGCCAGCCAGAGTGGCAATTTCGTTTCGAGTTTCATGAACCTCAGTCGGGCGAGTGGCGTGGGCATCGCGCGCGCCGTGTCGGCCGGCAATGCAGCTGCAGTCGACGTTGCCGACTACGTCGAGTGGTTGTCACGAGATCCAGCAACGTCCACCGTGTTGAGCTACGTGGAAGGAATCACCGACGGTTCACGTTTGCGAAGAGCACTGGAGCTTTCGATCGCACGCAAACCGGTGGTCCTCATGAAGGGAGGCGCGTCAGCGGAGGGTGCCCGCGCAGCGTCGAGTCATACGGGGGCTTTGGCGTCGGACGACAACGTATTCGACGGCTTGTGCCGTCAATTGGGTGTCACCAGGGCTCGCGACGTGGACGAGGCCTTCGATGCTGCAGCGTTGTTTTCAACGGCACCACTTCCACGGGGCAACAGGGTGGCGATTCTCACCACGGCTGGCGGCTGGGGAGTGGTCACTTCCGATGCCTTGAGCAACGACGGTGTCCTCGAGTTGGCACAGTTGCCGGTTGCGGTCATGGAGCAGCTCGATGGACTGCTGCCTGCGCGCTGGTCGCGCAACAATCCCGTCGACTGTGCCGGTGGAGAGACCCGCGACACCATTCCTGCCGTGCTGGAGGTTCTGGCCGCGAGTGATGCAGTGGATGCAGTCGTCTATCTGGGAATCGGAATTCAAGCCAATCAGGCACGGCTCATGCGCGAAGGACGGTTCTATCCCGACCACGGACTTGCGCGCATCGTTGACTACCACGAACGACAGGACGAGCGATTTGCCACCGCAGCCAGCGAACTAATGAAGCGCTACGACAAACCGATCTTGGTGGCAACCGAACTGGCGGTGGCGGATGCAGACAATGCCGGTCCTCGTACCGTGAGATCGCTCGGGAAAATGTGCTTTGCGAGTGGCCCGCGTGCCGTTCGCGCATTGTCACATGCGTACCGCTATGCCCACCACCGAGGAGTTGCCAAGTGATCGTGCGGAGATGGTGGCGTGCGGCTCGTCGCCGTGCAACGAGGTTCGATCAGCACGTCGTGACGGTGGATACGCAGCGATCAGCGGTGAGCGTCGTCGTGGCAGCCGCCGTCCTCTTCGTTCCGTTGTTCTCGGCGTGGCAAGTGGCAAAATCGTCCGCTGGTGCCGCTACACCACTCACCGTGTCGATGACCAACGATCCGGCGCCCAAGGAGCCACTGTTTTCGATTCGTCGAGTGGCAAGAACCGCCGCCATCGAGGCACGTGTGGCAACCCTCCGCACGCAGTTGGCATCGTTTTCGGCGAGCCTCCCATCGGATTCGTGTGTGGTGGTTCGTGCCGAAACCCGTGAGGTTGCCGCAACACGCGCACTACGACCGTTGATTCCGGCATCCAACATGAAGCTGCTCGTTGCTGCTGCAGCGCTCGACGTCCTTGGAGCCGACTACCGATTCACCACCACACTCGTGGGTAATCGTGTTGGCGACAGCATCGTGGGGAATCTCTGGCTGATCGGTGGCGGTGATCCGGTGCTCAGCACTCGCGCCTATCCAACGACCCAGCTCTACCCAACGACGTCTCCCACGTTTCTGGATGCATTGGCTGATGAGTTGGTCGCCAGTGGCATCAACAAGGTGACGGGTTCGGTGGTTGGCGATGAATCCAGGTACGACGACGAGCGATACGTCCCAACGTGGGGTGATGGCATTCGCGCCATCGAAGCAGGCCCGCTCAGCGCCCTGATGGTGGACGATGGAACTCTGCTCGGTGACCCTTTCAAACCCGCCAATCCCGCCGTGGGTGCAGCGACGGCGTTCACCCGTTTGCTGCAAGCGCGAGGAATCACGGTGATTGCCGCTCCGCGCAGCGGACTAGCGCCGAGCGAGGGTACGAAACTTGGCGAGTTGACTTCGGCCCCGTTGCGTGCGCTTCTTGCGGATGTGCTTGCGAATAGCGACAACAATGCAGCCGAACTTCTCCTCAAGGAGATTGGGCTGGTGAGTCGAAAGTCCCCGACCCGAGTGGCTGGCCTGCAATCCGTTGCCGCGGTTCTCGATGCTCGAAACATCTCCACGGAAGGTGTGGTGCTCGTCGATGGATCGGGACTCGACAGCACCAACCGGTTGACGTGTTCGTTGTTGGTGAATCTCTTGAACTCCTATGGGTCCGACAGTGTGCTTGCTGAAGGACTCGCCCTTGCGGGTACCACGGGCACCTTGCGCGAGCAACTCACCACGCCACCCGCCGTCCGCCGTGTTCGCGCCAAGACGGGCACATTGCGATCATCCAAGGCGTTGAGTGGGTTCTATCAAGTGTCGGACGGAGCCATCACGTTCTCCTTGTTGCTGAATGGTCCCGGTGTCTCGAACCAATCCGCGTATCAACCACAATGGAAATCGCTCATGGCCGCACTGAGCGCTTTCAGTGACAAGCCACTCACCGAAGATTTGCTACCCCGACCGTAGGTACCGTTCTGCACGGACCGGGTGGGCTTGCGCCGATAGACAGAAGGTATGCAATTTGATCCGGTCGAGACCTATGAATTGGTCCGCGACTACGCCAAACAAGAGACCGTCGGACCACTGAAGGGTGCCGGACGATGGTTGGCATTCGGTTTGATGGCAACGTTCTTCCTGTCGGTGGGAATCGTCATTGCGTTGATCGGTGTTCTCCGCTTGTCGCAGGATCTCCTGCTTGATGTCTGGTTCCCACAGCAAGCGGATGGGCTCTCGTTCGTGCCGTACTTGGTGACGCTGCTCGTTGGAGTGACGATTGCCGGCGTGGCGTGGTCGCGAGTGAAGGTGTTCGAACTGAATCGTGGCAAGGCATGAGCGAACGTTCGAAGATCACACGTGACGACTTGGAGCAACGCTTCCGGCTGCTGCAAGAGGACGTCACCGAAATCACGGAGACCAAGAAGGCCTCCATCACCGTGTTGGGAGTTGCCGGAATTGCCGCCGGTTTGCTGGTTGCCTATTTGCTGGGGCGTCGAGGTGGGCGACGACGACGCGGCGTCATTGAGATTCGCCGCTGATTGATGACCTCGCCTCGACGAGCTTCACTCCTGGCGGGTCGCTTCGTCGGCGGGGCAGTGATCGCACGATGGATGAAGCGCTATCCGATCCTCGGTGTCGGGCTCATGGTGTTTCGTTGGTGGCGGCGCCGGTCGCAAAATGTCCACCGCACCACGGTTCGCTTGCGACGCAACGAGACTCTGACGGTTCGACATCGACGAGACGGATGACGGAGTAGCAGTGTCGCAAGCCTTCGCCGCGGGTGATCGCGTGCTCTTCATCGACGCCAAGGAACGCCGTTACCTGGTCACACTCGAGGAGACCGGCGAGTTCCACAGTCATGCCGGCTTCGTTCCCCACACTGCGGTGATCGGCGCGCAGGACGGCGTAACCGTCGAGTCCACCAAGGGTGCCCGATACGTGGTGTTGCGCCCCACGCTGGAGGATTTCGTACTGGAGATGCCTCGCGGGGCCCAGGTGATCTATCCGAAGGACTTGGCGCCGATAGCGATGCTCGCCGACATCGGCCCGGGTCATCTGGTGTTTGAGTCGGGGGTGGGCTCGGGAGCACTGTCGATGACCATGTTGCGAGCAGGCGCCCGAATCATCGGTTACGAGTTGCGGGAGGACTTTGCGCAGCGTGCGAAGAAGAACGTTGCATCGTTCCTCGGAGATGACGCTTCTGCGCGCTTCGACGTGGTCATACGTGACTCGTATCTCGGTATCGACCTCCCGTCTTCGGGTCGCTTCGATCGGGCCGTCTTGGACCTCCCCGAACCATGGCAAGTTGTCCCGCATCTGGCGGGCGTGATGCATTCCGGAGGAGTGGTGGTGGCGTACACGCCGAGCATCACTCAAGCGGTAAAGGTTCGCGAAGTGCTTTCACGTCATCGTGGCCAATGGGTGGGAATGCGGACGCTCGAAGTACTGCATCGCACTTGGCACATCGAAGGTGAATCGGTTCGACCCGACCATCGGATGGTGGCCCACACGGGCTTCCTCACGACTGCGAGATTGCTCACTGCAAACTGAAATGCCAGTTGCTGCTCGCTGATTGAGGCGCCTACGGCGCTGAATCGTTACGCCTCGATGAAGATGCACTCGCCGGGGCACTCTTCGGCGGATTCGATCACCGCGTCGAGATGCTTGTCGGCAAATGTGGCAACGCCTTCGGCGCCCTGCGGGTTGCCTTTGGCGGTGGCGAAAATCTTGTCGCCTTCTTTGACGTAGGCCAGACCGTCGTCGAGCAGAGCGAACACCTCAGGGGCAATCTCTTCGCACAAGCCGTCACCCGTGCAGAGATCTTGGTCGATCCATACCTTCATGGGTTTTCACGATACACGGCTGCCCACTAGGTTCAGGGCATGGCTGATGACACAGTCGCACGACTTCGTGCACTTGAAGAACGCCTGCTGGAGACCAAGAGCCAACTTGCCACGGCCAAGGCCCAAAACGAGAAGCTTTCGTATGCCCTGCGCGAAGCACGCGACCACGTTGCTTCGCTTCGCGAGGAGGTTGAAAAACTCACCCAACCGCCATCGGCCTACGGCGTCATCCTCGGCACCAATGAAGATGGAACCGTCGATGTGTTGACCAACTCCCGCAAGATGCGGGTAACCGTTCATCCGGATATCGATGCATCGATGCTGGAGCGTGGAAGCGAAGTCGTGCTCAACGAAAGCCTCAATGTGGTGATGGCCCGGGCCGCAGAAGCGACCGGCGAGGTGGTGTCATTGAAGGAAGTGCTCGAGGACGGTGTCCGCGCGATCGTCACCGGGCGTGGCGACGACGATCGGGTCTGCGAACTTGCCGACTCCTTGCGCGGCACGCACCTGCGTTCCGGTGATCTCTTGCGCCTGGAGGTTCGAAGCGGACTTTTGCTGGAACGTTTGGCGCAACCGGAGGTCGAACATCTGCTCCTCGAGGAAGTTCCCGATATTTCCTACGAAGACATCGGTGGACTTGACGCACAAATCGAAGCCATCGCCGACGCCGTGGAACTTCCATTCCTTCACGGGGATTTGTTCGCCGAACATCAACTCCCGGCACCAAAAGGCATTCTGTTGTACGGCCCTCCAGGCTGCGGCAAGACACTGATTGCCAAGGCGGTCGCCAACTCCCTGGCCAAGAAGGTTGCCGGACGAATCGGGGTGGACAAGGGGCGCAGCTATTTCATCAATATCAAGGGTCCCGAGTTGCTCAACAAATACGTGGGAGAGACGGAGCGCCAAATTCGTATGGTCTTCCAGCGAGCACGCGAAAAGAGCGAAGAGGGCTGGCCGGTGATCGTGTTCTTCGACGAGATGGATTCCATGTTCCGAACTCGTGGTACCGGAATTTCTTCGGACATGGAGTCCACCATCGTGCCCCAGCTCCTCGCAGAGATCGACGGTGTCGAGGGTTTGCGCAACGTGATCGTGATCGGTGCAACGAACAGGGAAGACCTGATCGATCCGGCAATTCTGCGGCCTGGACGACTCGACGTGAAGATTCGAATCGATCGCCCCGATGAAGCAGCGGCTCGGCAGATTTTCGCGCGCTATCTCACCACCGACGTGCCGATTGCGGCAAGTGAAGTAGCGCGCCACGGCAACCTCGACAAGGCGGTGTCCGAGATGATCGACACCACAGTGTCCCAAATGTACGTGAAGGATGACTCCAATCGCTTTCTGGAAGTGACCTACCAGAACGGCGATCGCGAGGTGTTGTACTTCCGCGACTTCGCATCTGGCGCGATGATCGAGAACATCGTTCGTCGCGCAAAGAAATTGGCCATCAAGCGGGTGCTAGCGAAAGGCGAGCGAGGAATCGTGCTCGATGACTTGACGTCGTCCATCCGGCAAGAGTTCCGTGAACACGAGGATCTTCCCAACACCACCAATCCCGACGACTGGGCCAAGGTGTCGGGACGCAAGGGTGAGCGAATCATCTTCATCCGCACGCTCACCCACGAGGATGGGGGAGTCGGAGGCAAAGCCATCGAGCGAACCGCGACGGGTCAATACCTGTAGCGGTGAGTTCCACCAGGTTGGGCGGTTGAACGTGGCCATTCCAAAGGTCTGTGGAATCGAGACGGAGTACGGCATCGTCGTGAAGGATGCCGATCTCAATGCGGTGACCGCCAGTTCGACGTTGATCAATGCATTCCTTGGACGCACCGGAACACGAACTGCCTGGGATTTCTTCGACGAGCAGCCCGGCAACGATGCCCGTGGTCTGCTGTTGGGCGAGATCCTTGCCCCGGAGGTGGAGACCCATCTGGTGAATACGGTGCTCACCAATGGTGCGCGCTATTACGTGGACCATGCGCATCCGGAGTGTTCGACACCGGAATGCCGCACCACCTCCGAGGTGGTGCTCTACGACCGTGCTGCCGAGGAGATCATGCGTCGCAGTATGGCGCGTGCGAAAGCATTGTTGCCCGATGGCGGCGAGATCGTCGTGTACAAGAACAACAGCGACGGAAAGGGCAACAGCTACGGCTGTCACGAAAATTTCCTGGTGGATCGCGCAGTGCCATTCGGCCGACTGGTTTCACAGATCACACCACACTTCGTTACACGACAGGTATTCGCCGGTGCAGGCAAGGTGGGGTGCGAGTCGCCCGGCGCGGTTCCTGGTGACATCGAGTTCCAACTCAGTCAGCGAGCTGACTTCTTCGAGGAAGAGGTTGGTTTGGAGACCACTCTCAAGCGCCCGATCGTGAACACGCGAGACGAACCGCATTGCGACCCAACCAAGTACCGGCGTTTGCATGTGATCGTCGGTGACGCCAACATGAGTGAGGTTGCCACCTTCCTGAAGGTGGGAACGACGGCAATCGTTCTTTCCATGATCGAGGACGAAGCCATCGGAGATGATTTGATCCTGGCTCATCCGGTTACCGCCATTCGGCAAGTGAGCAACGATCCGAGCCTGAGGGCATCGGTTGCCATGGCCAACGGCAAACGGATGTCGGCACTCGACATTCAGTGGCAGTTGCTCGAGCGTGCGCGCTCGTGGGCCGACCGGTACGGTCTCGACTCCGTCACCGTTGATGACGGCAAGCGAGTGCTGGAGGAGTGGGAGAACGTTCTGACGGGATTGGAATCCGATCCGTTGAGCGTGGCCAACGTGGTCGACTGGGTGGCAAAGAAGCGTCTGGTCGACGGTTACGCCCAACGTCATTCGCTCGATCCAACGGATGCGCGACTCAAGGTGATCGATTTCCAGTATTCCGATCTTCGCTCCGAACGGTCGCTTGCGGGGCGTTGCGGATTGCGCACGTTGGTGGATGCCGATGCAGTGGAGCGAGCAATCGAGACACCGCCGGACTCCACACGCGCCTTCTTTCGTGGAACCTGCCTCTCGCGATTCGCCGCCGACATCGTGGCGGCCAATTGGGACTCCATCGTGTTCGACATCGGCATGGACCCACTTCGTCGCGTTCCAATGATGGAACCGCTCAGGGGCACCAGGCAGTTGACCAGTGAACTCCTTTCGTCATGCAGCAGCGCTGCCGAACTCATCGCCAAGTTGGGTGAAACCCCCACCACCTAGGCGGTGGAGAGTGACTTTTGTTCGTAGAAGCGGCACCGAGGACTGTTTGGTTCGGTGCCCTTGCTATGGTGCTACTCATGGCTGAACGCACCAAGAAGCAGCGCAGTGCCCCGCAGCGCGAAACCGCACCTGCCAATGATGCTGATACCGCGCCGAAGTCCGAGAGTGCCGATCGCCTGAAGGCCGAACTCGATGACTTGCTCGACGACATCGACGAAGTACTCGAAACCAACGCCGAAGACTTCGTGAAGAGTTACGTACAAAAGGGTGGGCAGTAGGCCCTATTGGTTCCATCATGACAATGCCTCGTTTCTCCACCGGTGATGACCCCGGCGCGAATTTCCCCGAATTACTTCGCAAGGTGGGCATCGATCCGTTTCCCACCATCGGCATGCCGGGTGGTGACCTGACGTCGTTCCCGCATGCCACGACGTGTTTGGCGCTCACCTACGACGGCGGGGTGGTGATGGCCGGCGACCGTCGAGCAACGGCCGGTATGTCCATCAGCCATCGCACCATGGACAAAGTCGTGCAAGCTGACGACCTGAGCGGAGTAGCGATAGCCGGAACGGCCGGCCCCGCCATGGAGATGATCAAGTTGTTCCAGTTGCAGCTGGAGTACTACGAGAAGGTCGAAGGACAGGCACTGTCCCTCGAAGGTAAAGCCAATCAATTGTCGATGATGGTGCGTTCCAATTTGCCGGCGGCAATGCAGGGCCTGATCGTGGTTCCCATCTTCGCGGGATACGACCCCTTGCTGTCGCGTGGCCGCCTCTGGGATTACGACCCAACGGGTGGGCGCTACGAGGAACGCGACTTCGTTGCAACGGGTTCGGGATCCACGTTGGCGAGCACCGTTCTGCGTGTGGGTTGGAAACAACAGCTTTCGCGTGATGCGGCCATCGACCTCGCGGCGCGAGCATTGTGGGAAGCATCGGACGCCGACACGGCTACCGGTGGTCCGGACGTTCTCCGAGGAATTTACCCGATCATCGCGTCGATCGACTCGTCGGGTTGGAACAGAGTTGCCGACACCACGCTCGCCACCACCTACGAAACGATCATGGGGGAGGTGCGCAAGCGATGAGCATGCCGTTCTACGTCTCACCCGAACAGATGATGAAGGATCGCGCCGACTATGCGCGAAAGGGAATCGCGCGCGGTCGTGCACTCATTGCAGTTCAAACACCGTCCTGCATCGTGATCGTGGCCGAGAATCCGTCCACCACGCTTCGCAAGGTGAGCGAAATCTACGACCGAATCGCCTTCGCCGGTGTCGGTAAGTACAACGAGTTCGATCAACTACGCGTAGCGGGCGTTCGCGCCGCCGAGCTTCGCGGATACCAATACTCCCGCAACGACGTGGATGCGCGCAGCTTGGCCAACCAATACGCACAAGTGTTGGGTGATGTCTTCTCCACGATGGGCCCGAAGCCGTTGGAGGTGGAACTCTTGGTCGTGGAGGTTGCGGATACACCGACCAACGACCGGTTGTTCCACATCTTGTACGACGGCACACTGTTGGATGAGCGCAGATTCTGCGTGTTGGGTGGCGATGCCGAAGGGATCAGCAAGCGTATGGAGGCGTCGTACCGCGACGATTTGTCGCTTGAGGCCGCAATCAAGATCGCGGTTGCAGCCCTCACCGGGTCGGAGCGAACGCTCGATCCTGCCGACTTGGAGGTTGCCACGTTGACCCGCAACGGCAGACGCCGTGCATTCAGTCGTGTGGATGATGCCGCGGTGGCAAGCGCCCTCAAATAATGGATCGCCGAATCTACGGCATCGAAACGGAGTACGGAGTTACCTGCACCCTGCGCGGACAGCGTCGCCTCAGTCCCGACGAGGTTGCGCGATATCTGTTCCGCAAGGTGGTGTCGTGGGGGAGATCCAGCAATGTGTTCCTGGAGAATGGTGCTCGTCTGTATTTGGACGTGGGCTCCCACCCCGAATACGCCACTCCGGAATGCGATTCGTTGCTCGATTGCGTGACACACGATCGCGCGGGAGAGCGGATTCTCGAAGGGTTGGTTTCCGGTGCCGAACAGCGTCTACGCGACGAGGGGATTCGCGGGACCATCTACCTCTTCAAGAACAACACCGATTCGGCTGGCAACAGCTATGGCTGTCACGAGAACTACCTCACGCGCCGTGGCGACGATCTCACGCACTACGCCGAGACCCTGATTCCGTTCTTCGTGTCCCGCCAGATCTATGCAGGGGCGGGACACATTCTGCAAACGGCTCGCGGTCCGGTGTTTTCCATGTCGCAACGCGCCGAACACATCTGGGAGGGCGTCAGTAGCGCCACCACACGAAGCCGACCGATCATCAACACTCGCGACGAGCCACATGCGGACTCGGAACGCTTCCGCCGATTGCACGTGATCGTCGGCGATTCCAACATGAGCGAGTACACCAATTTTCTGAAGATCGGTGCTGCGGCTTGCGTACTTCGGATGATCGAGGATCCTGCGACGGTACTGCGGGATCTCACGCTCGAGAACCCAATCCGTGCCATTCGAGACATCTCACACGACCTCACATGTAAACGCAAGGTTCGACTGGCGAGCGGGCGCGAGTTGTCGGCCTTGGACATTCAGCGCGAACTCCTCGATCGTGCCCTGCGGTACGCGGATCAACGGGGATTCACCGCCGAGGAACAACGAGCCCTCGACATGTGGGAGCACTGCATCGTGGCACTGGAGAACGATCCTCTCAAGCTCGATCGCGAGGTGGATTGGGTGATCAAGTATCGACTCATCGAGGAGTACCGCAATCGCCACGATCTGCCGCTGGACGATGCTCGAGTGCAGATGTTGGACCTGCAGTACCACGACATCGACCGACAGCGTGGCGTGTTCTTCAAGATGCAGACCCGTGGGATGGTCGAACGAATCTGCGACGACGACTCCATCGAGAATGCAAAGGATGTTGCGCCACAATCGACACGCGCTCGTCTGCGAGGAGAGTTCATCAAGCGTGCCAAGGAACGCAAACGCGACTTCACAGTCGATTGGGTGCATTTGAAGTTGAACGATCAAGCGCAAAGAACCGTTCTCTGCAAGGATCCGTTCAAGAGCCACGACGACCGCGTCGACAAGCTGATGGCTTCGCTCTAGGTGCTTGCGAACTAGCGTTCATCCGGTGGAAGAACAGGCGGAAGCGCCCAAGTCACGCGCGGCCGGTTGGCGTCAGATCCGCGAGTGGGTCGTTGTACTCATCAGCGCAGTGTTGATTGCAACGGTGTTGCGAACCTTCGTCGTGCAGCAGTTCTATATCGCAGGCCCATCGATGGAAACCACGCTGTTCGGGGATGATCGCGTGCTGGTCAACAAGTTGTCGTACCGATTCGGTGAGCCCTCACGAGGTGATGTCGTGGTGTTCGATCGCATCACCACCAATGGCGATACGGTGCAACACGACGACCTGATCAAGCGAGTGATCGGCTTGCCCGGCGAGGTCGTGGAGCTTCGCAACTGCGTCGTGTACATCAACGATGAGCCTCTCGATGAACCATGGCTGCCCGCCGAGTTTCGCGAGCCTTCCAGTGACGCCGACACTCGCTGCGGTACGCCATCCGTGGAGCCGACCACGGTTGGTGCGGATGAGGTCTATCTGATCGGCGACAATCGTCCGATGTCGTTCGACAGTCGCATGTTCGGCCCAGTGTCGATCGATCTCATCGTCGGGCGAGCCGTAGTGGTGATTTGGCCGCCCAGCAGCATTTCCTCGCTATAGCGCAACGCCTTCGACTCGCGCTGCGTCCACCATTCGGTCGACCCAGTCGCTGTACACGCCGTCGATGCCCATGCGCAGCAAGGTAGAGAGCGCGTAATCGAATTGGGCATCCCATCCGAATGCCAATCGTTCGAAACGATGGGCGAGTGTGACCAGCCCACCATTCCAGTCGCTGTGATGCATGTTCAGCGCAACGACACCGAGCTCACTCAACTTCGCCAGCCGTCGTTCGGGACCTTCCTTTATTTTTGCCAGACGCGAGGAATCCACGAGCAGCACGTCGCGATACGCGGGTGCAATCTCCGAGAGCACCTCGAAATCCTCGACGCACACGTAGGCGCGTTCTTTCACTCCCCGGGCCGCCGCGTGCAACGTGCTACGCACTGCATCGAATGCCCCGTAATCCTTGATATCGAGCGACAGCGATACTCCGTGCCGGGCTGCAAGCTCCACCACTTCGCCGAGATGGGGGATATGCGCAGGAAGATCGCGACTTGCCGTGTCGGCGATGGTGCGTCGTCGCCAACGAGAACCCACCACGCCGTCATGGTCGAGTACGGGTTCGCCATCGGAAGTGAGCCACACATCGGACTCCAAACCCGTTGCTCCAAGTTTGAGCGCCAGTCGAAACGCAGCAAGCGTGTTCTCCTGCTCATGGGCACGTGCACCACGGTGTGCAAACAGCCACGGAGTGGGCAAGAGTGACGCCAGGCGCTGTTGCACGGCGCAACACTACGACCCGCTGATGATGGTCTCGTAGGCTTGCCACGTGTTCAATCTCTCGGGTAGCGAATTGGTGTTCATCGCGATTCTCGGCCTCATCGTGCTGGGTCCCGAGAAGCTCCCCGGGGCCATGCGTCGAGCCGGCCAGGTGTACCGAGAGATTCGCAACATCTCCAGCAACGTGCAGCGTCAAGTCAACGAGGTGATGGAAGAACCGATGCGCGAGGTGCGCAAGCTGGTGGAGGAACCCGCAAAAGAGGTAAAGAACACGGCAGCGGCCGCGGCGGCTGCGTTCAAGGCGGCAACCGATTCACAGATTGCGGCCAAGCCGTCGGAAGTCGACACGACGAGCACATCAAAGCCGTCAGATGTCGACGCGACGAGCTCAGCCGAGCCACCCGTTTCCGACACGGCACCGCCCACGAATACTTGATATGGCACGCACGCGACGCAGCACCGACGACATGTCGATCATGGAACATCTGGCGGAGCTGCGTACCCGCTTGGTACTCAGCATCCTTGCGATCGCCGTGGGTGCGATCGCGCTCCTGCTCGCTTACGAGCCCGTGCTGAAGTTTCTCACTGCGCCGTACCGCGATTTGTGTGCCACCAAAACCTCCCTCAACTGCGATGGCTCGTTGTACGCCCTCGGACCGATCGACGGCTTTTCTGCCCGAATGCGCATCGCCGTATGGGGTGGTGTGGTGATCGCGCTACCCGTCGTCCTATGGAACATCTGGCGCTTCATCGTTCCCGCTCTCACCAAACGCGAGAAGCGCTATTCGTATTTCTTCATCTTTTCATCGGTGGCATTGTTCGCGGTGGGCGCGTGGTTGGCGTATTGGACGCTGGATCGAGCACTGGAGTTTCTCATCGGTTGGTCGGGTGCCGACGTGACACAGAACTATCAGATCAACAAGTACGTCAATCTCGTGGTGTTGATGATGTTGTCCTTCGGCGTGGGATTCCTCTCACCGGTGTTGCTGGTGTTCTTGCAGCTGGTGGAAGTGGTGACCCCACGAACGCTCATCACCCAGTGGCGTTACGCAATCGTCGTCATCTTCATCGTTGCCGCCGTGATCACGCCCAGTGGTGACCCCGTAACACTGATGGCGCTCGGCATTCCGCTCACCGTGTTGTACCTCATTGCCGTAGGAATTGGTGCCGCACTGCTTTGGCGTCGCCGCAAGACGGCAGTCGAGTGACGAATACCGCCCGCCAGCGACGACTGGCTCGTTACGACTTTGCGCCCGACCCATTCCAAGTGCAGGCATTCGATGCTCTTGATGCCGGGGAATCGGTGTTGGTGGCCGCTCCGACCGGCTCAGGCAAGACGGTGATCGCCGAGTACGGATTGGCAATGGCGATCGACGATGGTAAACGCGGCTTCTACACGGCGCCAATCAAGGCGTTGTCGAACCAGAAGTATCACGACTTGTGCGCGTTCTACGGCAACGAACGTGTGGGTTTACTCACCGGCGACAACGCGATCAATGTCGACGCACCACTCCTGGTGATGACCACCGAGGTGCTGCGAAACATGATCTATGCGCGGTCATCGGCGCTCGACACCCTTGGCGTCGTCGTGCTCGACGAAGTGCACTTCCTGCAGGACGAATATCGAGGCCCCGTCTGGGAGGAGGTGATCATCCACCTCGATCCCGAGGTGCGTTTGGTGGCGCTCTCGGCAACCGTCTCCAATGCCGAAGAAATTGCCGACTGGTTGTCGACGGTGCGGGGACCCACACGTGTGGTTATCGAAGGTCGTCGGCCCGTCGAACTTCGCAACATGTACGCCTACGGCGACAAGATCAATGACGAAGTCGTCGTGGTGGACATGCTCGTGGACGGCATGCCCAACCCGAAAGTGCTGCGTGTCGAATCCGGCGAATCATCTACGCGCCGGTACGGCAACGAGCATCGGGGGAGCCGGTCACGCGGTCGAGGCGGACCCGGGGGATCTCGACATCGAAGCAGAATGTTCCCGCCATCCCGTATCGACATGGTCGATGTGTTGCGGGAGCAAGATCTGCTCCCGGCCATCTACTTCATCTTCAGTCGCAACCAATGTGACGAGTCCGTGAATGCCTGCTACAAGGCGGGGCTCCGGCTCACCACTGAAGCAGAACGAGACGAGATTCGGGACATCGTCGATTCGCGCACCGCTGGGTTGAGCGATGATGATCTTGCCGCCTTGGGATTCACCACGTTCAGTGCCCAAGTGGAATCTGGCATCGCCGCACATCACGCCGGCATGGTGCCTACGTTCAAGGAAATCGTGGAAGCGCTCTTCGTGCGCGGCCTCGTGAAGGTGGTGTTTGCAACCGAGACACTTGCCGTTGGCATCAACATGCCCGCTCGCGCGGTGGTGATCGACAAGATGTCCAAGTTCACCGGCGAGCATCACGAACTACTCAAGGCATCGTCCTACACCCAACTCACCGGTCGGGCAGGGCGGCGCGGAATCGACACCCTCGGCCACGCAATCGTGGTGTGGAACCCATTCGTGACGTTCGAGCAGGTTGCAGCAGTTGCAGCGAGTCGAACGTTTCGGCTGAGTTCGGCATTTCGAACCACGTACAACATGGCGGTGAACCTCGTTCGAACGCATTCACCCGAAGAAACCCATCATCTGCTGAATTTGTCGTTGGCCCAGTACCAAGCAAACAAGGGTGTCGTGGAAGTCCAGGCGCGTATAGCCAAGCGTCAAAAGGAGCGTGATCGCCTGCGCATGCAGGCACGCAGCGAGTTCGGCGACATCGACGAGTACCGACGCTTGTTCGTGCGCGAGCCGGGTGAACGCGACCGAACGGAGATCGAGATGAGCCTCATGGCTTTGCGTTCGGGTGACGTTGCATGGTTCGACGACAATCTCGGTTTGGTGCTCAGCACATCGGTACGCGCAAAGGGGGTGAAGGTGAAGGTGCTGTTCGGCAACCGCTCGCTGCGCGCGCTCACCGCGGATGAGCTGGTGCGATCCGTGCGTACGGCGACCCGGCTACCGATCGATGGTGTAGCCGTCACCGGACATCAGGGACAGATCATCGATCAGAACGATCCGCGTGTGCTTCGGGAGTTGGCGCATCGCCTGGTGCGATTGAAGATCGACAAGCCAAAGGCAGCTCCGGTTGCTGCACGAAACACGCATCCATGTGCCCAGGATCCTGATCTCAAATTCAAGCTCAATGCAGCAAAGAGCGCCGACCGAATCGAGCGCGACCTCCAGCAATTGGTCTCCCGTGCCGACAAGGAGTCGGAGGTGGTGAGTCGTCGTTTCGATGACGTGGTGTCGTTACTCGAACGCTGGGAATATCTGAAGGACTGGAAGCTCACCGATCGTGGCGTGTTGCTGTCGCGGGTTTTCCATGAAAGTGATCTGCTCGTGACAGAGGCAATTGCAACGAGACTCCTTGATGGACTCGATGCAACGTCGTTGGCTGCGGCGTGTTCGGTGTTCGTGTATGAACATCGCAGTCCGGAGCCCGCTCCCGAGCCGTCGTTTCCGTCGTCGCAGTTGCGATCTCGTTTTCGGCAAATCGAAGTGCTCAGTAAACGCTTACAACGCGATGAAGCCAGCATTGGCATCAGTCCGCACCGTTCGCCCGACGCCGGCTATGTGGCAACCGTTGCTTCATGGGCGGGTGGAGCCGAATTGGCCGACGTCCTCGATGATGACACCACACCCGGTGACTTCGTGCGAACGATGAAACAACTCATCGACCTGTTGCGACAGGTTGCCCAACATTCGCCCAACGAACTCACGAGGGCTGCCGCAGATGCGGCGGTGGAACGCGTACTTCGCGGGGTGGTGCTGAGTGCCAGCACCATGCCGCTTGGTGGTGGAATATGACCATCCAGAAGGGCGCTGCATGGGGAGCATCGGCCCCTGCTCCGCACGACATGGTGGTAGCCGAGTCCGAGGAAGCAGCAGCTCGTGCCGTCCAGCAGGGAGCCAAGTTCGTCTGCCTCACCTCCGGCAACCTCCTGCGAGCTCTCGGCTCGGGACTCGGTGACGCCCAGTTGCCACCGAAGACTGGCGAGCTGTGTCTGCAGTTGCCATGCGACATTTTCGAAGTGTCACTGAACCATGACAGCACCGTCATCACGGCGGTGTCCAGCATCGTGGTGGGAAGTCGTCTTCGACCGTTGTGGTGGGTGACTGCCGGCGGATTTCTCGGTGCCCTCAACGTCGCGCCCCGCGCACATCCCAACGACGGGCTTGCTGACGCCCTCGAGTTCGTCTCGGCGCCGTCACTTCGACAGTTGCTGACCATGCGTCGTCGCATGCGTCTCGGCGACCATTTGCCGCACCCACTGCTCACCATGCATCGTTCCCAGCAGGTGCAATGGCACCGCTCATCGCAACGGGAGAGCAACCTGGTTCAAGGTGGCGTCGGTGTGCGTCGCACCGCTGCCGTGAGCATCGACGGCAAGTCGTACGGGAGGGTGCATTCGGTGCGCGTCACCGTGTGGCCCGATGCGTGGACGCTCTGCGTCGCACAGCGCGATGTTCAGCCGCAGCGCGATGTTCAGCCGCAGCGCGGTATGTAGCCTTGCCGCATGGCTCTGGACACCAAGCAAATCGCCGAACTCAAAGCCCACGTGGTGGCCGACATCGACCGTCGCGCCGCCGATCTCATCGCGGCAAGCCACGACATCCACGCGCATCCCGAGTTGAACTTCGAGGAACATTTCGCCCACGAGCTGCTCACCTCGATGATCGAAAAGAGCGAACTGCCGGTTACCCGAAAGGCGTACGGTCTGGATACGGCGTTCGAAACCAAGATCGGTACGCGTGGCCTTGATGTCGCCGTCCTGTGCGAATACGACGCCCTTCCTGGAATTGGTCATGCCTGCGGCCACAACGTGATCGCGGCTGCCGGACTTGGTGCCGGCTTGGCGTTGGCGCAGGTTGCCGAGCATGCCGGTGGACGCCTCACACTGATGGGCACGCCAGCCGAGGAGGGTGGCGGAGGCAAGGTGGAGATGGCGCGTGCAGGCGCATTCAAGGGTCTCGCTGCAGCGATGATGGTGCACCCAGCCGATCGCGACTTGGCGCGTATGAATGCGATCGCAATCCAGCAACTCATCGTTCGCTACTACGGGCAAGCCGCCCACGCTGCCGTGTCACCACATCTCGGACGAAATGCACTCGATGCCGCGGTACTTGGCTACATGAATGTTGCTGCCCTACGCCAACACATTCGACCAACCGAACGTATCCACGGCATCTTCACCAAGGCAGGGGAGAAGGCCAACATCGTTCCTCGCGAAGCCGAGACCAGTTGGTACGTACGTTCTGACACCATCGAAACGTTGCAGCCGCTCAAGGCGCGAGTCGCTGCATGCGTTGAGTCCTCGGCAGTGGCCACGGATTGCCGCGCCGAGCTTCATTGGGAGATCAACGCGTACGCCGACATCGTCGACAACATCCCGCTACTCGATGCCTACGCCGAGAACTCCACATCACTGGGAAGGCCGCTCACCTCGGCATTCATGCCCGGCACCGGCGGTGGCTCAACGGACATGGGCAACGTGAGCTATCTGACGCCCACCATTCATCCGATGCTGCAGGTGTCGCCTCGCGGCGTATCGCTGCATTCGCCGCAGTTCGCCGAGTACACCGCATCCAAGGAGGCTGACAAGGCCGTCCTGGATGGAGCCAAGATCATGGCCATGACGGTGATCGACCTGTGGACCAAGGCGGATTTGCAGGAGAACGTGAAGTCGGCCTTCGGTGATGGCGTGGTGCCCGCAGGGGTGCTCTAAATCAACGACGCGTTTTCGTAGTATCGACTCTCGTGTCGGTCTACGTTCCAGAGCAGTTCACTCCGGATGAGTCGGCGATTCTGCGTCGCTATTTCACCAACCTCGACCTTCCCGTTTTTGCACTGGTCAATCTGCCGGAAACCGTGAAAGGTGCGCTGTTTGCGCGATATAGCCGTACCGCCAAGAGTTTGCGTCGTTTGTTCCTCGACGAGTTCGTGAGCGACCTCGATTTGAAAGGTGACGAAACCGTCGATGCAACCATTGGCGTCGCACGAGCAGAAGAACTGTACGAGCGCATCTTCGTGGAGTACGGCGATGATTCCGTTGCGCAACTCGGGGGCGTGCATTTGGCCTGCGAACAGGCGTCGAACCTGCTCACCAAGATCTTGGAGTGGGGTCGACTCATGTCGTACCTGGAGCAAAGTACGCGGTACATCTCCTACGACGCACGGCTCGGTGGTCGTTACCGCTACTACCGAGATCCGGACGTGCTGAGTGGACCTCTTGGCACGCGCTACGTCGGCGACATGGATCGCATGTTCGACACGTACAGCGAGTTGGTGGAGATGGTCACCACGCACGTGCGAGCAACGGTGCCGCGTGGCGCAAACGATTCCGATTTCATCTACCGACAGGCCACACGAGCCAAGGCTCTCGACGCCGTTCGCGGCATCCTCCCGGCAGCTTCGCTCTCCAACGTCGGCATCTACGGCACCGGCCAGGGATACGAGGCACTCCTCTTGCGGATGCGCGCCAACCCGCTCCCCGAAGCCCGTGCCTACGCCGACATGATGCTCACCGAGCTACGCAAAGTGATTCCAACGTTCCTTCGACGCGTGGACATGCCCGATCGCGGCGGCACGTGGAGCAAGTATCTTTCCGATAACGCGAGCAACACCGCCGACTTGGTGGATGAGTACTTCGGCATCGTGGAGCCGAAAGAAGCTGCCGAAGTCACGTTGGTGGACTTCGACCCGGATGGAGAAGACAAACTTCTGGCAGCGATTTGTTACTCATCGTCCCATCTGCCTGAAACACAGTTGCTTGAGCGTGTTCGTGCCCTGAGTCATGTGCAGCGTGTGGCTCTCATCAGCGCCTACGTAGGCAAGCGCACCAATCGGCGTCACAAGCCTGGTCGTGCGTTCGAGCGTCTCTCGTATCGCTTCGACGTGCTGGGGGATTACGGCGCGTTCCGAGATCTGCAACGCCACCGCCTACTCACCATCGAGTGGCAGCGTCTCACCCCGCACTTGGGCTATGCCCGCCCCGAATTGGTGGACGAAGCAGGCGGGGCAGAGGTGTTCGATACCGCCATGGAACGCTCCCAGGCCCTCTACGAGCTCTTGCGGCCCGACTACCCGGAGCAGGCGGGATACGCCGTTGCCGTGGCTCATCGGATGCGCTATGTGATGCAGTTCAACGCCCGTGAAGCCATGCACATGCTGGAATTGCGGTCGGCACCCCAGGGACACCCCGCCTACCGGCGGGTGGTGCTGGAGATGCACCGCCTCATCGCCACGCAGGCGGGCCACCGGGCGGTCGCGGAGGCCATGACCCACATGACCACCGAGGCACCCCTGCTGGAACGCCTGGAATCCGAGCGTCGAATCGAGCAGCGACGGGGTTCACAGCGCCCCTAGGTGACGATTCGCCCAAACGTCGCGGAAATCGGCTAAGGTTCGCGCGCGATAATGAGTAACGACGACAGCACCCCCGACGACGACATCGAGCTGGAAGGCGGCGACGTCGACGACCTCGCGGCGCTGGAGGTCGACCCGGACGAACTGCCGGAAGGTGAAGAAGTCGATCCAGATGCGATAAGTAGCGACGACTCCTCGATTGAGTCCGACGCTCCAGCAGCTGATTCCACCGATGAAGTGGCAATTTCGGATGACGAGCGGTTGAACCTCGACGATGACGACGAGGTCGAAAAGCCGAAGCGCAAACGGTCGGAAGACATCGACGAGAACGAGTTGTCCGGCGTCGACGATGAAGAAGCCGACTTGGCGACGATCCTTGCCGAGAAGCTGCGCAGTAGCGATGAGTTGGCACCGGATGATGAAGTCTCCGCGGTGGATGTGGACGACCCCACCGATGGAACGCCACTACTGCAGCCACGTCGCCCGGACGAAGACCACTGTCAGCAATGTTTCTTGCTCGTGCGAAAGTCGGCGCCGAAATGTCCGGTCGATCACGACTTGTGCCCGAGATTCCCGGTCAAGTAGTTCACATGACATCTGATGACCGTCGGATGCCACAAGACCCGATCAACGAGCGTCTGGCATCGGCGAAGGCGATTGCCGAAGCACTCATCGGCGTTCCGATCGTGTTGAGTCAGCAGCTGGTGCAGAACATCGGTGACGTCAAGTTGGGCAATGGCACCACCGTCGAGCAACGCGTTGCTCAGCTGCGCAGTCTCGGGGAGATGACGGTTCGATTTGGTACCCGCGAACTTGGCAGGCGGATTGGTGGCTTTCGTAAGTGACCCCCACGGTTCGTTTGGCAACGAATGCTGATGCAGAGCCATGCGGACGCTTGGAGGAAGAGGCCCGGACCAGCAATTCGGGTGGGCGGGGAGCAAGCGCGTTCTTCGCCGAGAACCCCACGGCGTTTCACCCCGCGAATGATGGTGGAGCGACGGTGGTGGCTGAAGTTGATTCGGTGATCGTGGGTTTCGCCACACTGCACTTCACACAAGTGGATTCCGAACGGGTTGCTCGGATCGTGCGAATCTTCGTCACACCGCCCGCACGACGCGTTGGCGTGGGCGATGCGTTGATTACCGCGGCAAAGAGTGCGGCACGCGAACAGAGGTGTACGCGAATCGATGCGCTGTCACTTCCGGGTGACCGGGAGACCAAGAACTTGTTCGAACGAAACGGCCTCACCGCGCGCTTGATCGTTGCTGCGAGCGCTCTCTAAGTTGCCGCTCGCGGATGGCGAGGATTCGCTAGCGCGATACGACTAGCGACCCTGCCAGTTCGGCGGTCGCTTCTCGATGAACGCCGTCAGACCTTCCTTGGTGTCCTCGCTCTGCAAGACACGACCGAAGCCCTCGTTGGTCATCTTGATGAGCGTCTCATCGTCGTTGGTGTGGGCAGCGAGCACCACTTTTCGGCTCTCCCATACCGCGATCGGCGCGCAAGCGCATACCTGCGCCGCCAACGCGAGTGCGGCTTCGTCAGCCTTGCCCGGCTCGCAGAGACGATTCACCAACCCGAGCTCATACGCGCGTTGGGCTGGAATCGGTTCACCGGTGAGGATCACCTCCATTGCCACGTTGCGACCGATGATTCTCGGGAGACGGAACAGTCCACCGGCACCAGCGATGAGATTTCGCTTCGCTTCAGCCAATCCAAATGCCGAACGGGTACTGGCCACCACCATGTCGGCTGCCAGAACGATCTCACATCCGCCCGCGGTAGCCAGACCGTCCACCGCCACGATGACGGGCTTCTTGCGTTCGCGATACACGAAGCCGGCGAAACCGCCTCGTTGCGTATTGAGGTCGGCCGCCTTGCCGGAGTTGATGGCCTTGAGGTCGGCTCCAGCACAGAACACTGGACGCTCCTGACCAGCAGTGTTGGCCTTCAGCACACCGACCCAGACGTTGTTGTCGGCTTCCATCTTGTCGATTGCTGCTTCGAGACCGGCGGCAACATCACCGTTGACGGCATTGCGGGCATCGGGACGATTCAGGGTGATGAGGGCAATTTTGCCCGACACTTCATAGGTAACAATCTGCGCATCTGACATGCGCGAGAGCCTAGTTGTCGGCGGAAACGACAGCGTCAGCGGCGCCGACGGAAGCGTCTGAAGCGGGCACGGCTGCGGCAGGGGAGGCAGGTTTTGCTGCTGCCTCGGCAGGTTTTGCTGCCGTCTTGCTCTTGGCTCCAGCACCCTTGGCCTTCTTGTCGCGCCATTCGTTGCGCAACGGTCGTGGCATCTGGGCCTTTGGATCGACGGTGATACCGAAGAGTGCTGCAATGCGCGGAATTGCCGGGGCGAGGCGCTGCACGGTTGCGGTGAGCTCAGGGGACACCCGAGCCGGCACGCCTACCGGGACGACCTCGTTGTGGATGGGGGCAAAGGCAAGTGCCTCGAGCACGATCACCCAGCGCTCGGGGGTGCTCTCCGGTGAGAGCTGTTCGAGGGTGAGCGCGATCAAGCGAGCGCGAACTTCTTCGGCAGGTCGTGAACCAGCCTTGGGTGGCTGGGCAGAAATCTTGAGCGCCGCAACGATGCGACCCACATCGACTGCTGCACGGAGGTCGTCGGACCAGTGCTGCATCTCCACTGCTTGGCGTCGCTCGAGTGCTTCGCGCAAGGCTTCACGCTTGGCGTTGAGACTGGCGTCCTTCAACAGCGTGGGATCGTTCGACTTGGCGACGACGGCACGCAGGTCGCGCAAGTCCACCGTGTCGAGGATCTTCTCGACGGCGTCGACGCTGTCTTGCCACTCGGCAACGCGCAAACGGGGCAACAGCTCCACCACCAAGTTGACCAACGCATCGGCGTTGATCTTCGGCTTGCCGGCCTTGGCGAGTTGATCGTTCTGCTTGTTGACCGCACGACGAACCGCACCGATGCCACCGTCGAGTGCTTGCTCGGCCAAGACGCGCTCTTCGGGCTTCAGTGCTTCAAGTACCGCAGTGCGATGAACGTTGAGGGGACGTAGGCGCGCAGCACGCGGACGCTTCGGAAGTTCGGGTGGGGGAGGCGTGAATTCACGACGAGGACGAGGGTTGCCGGGTGCACCAGCTTCGGGGCGTGCGCCACGACCCGGACCACGCTTGTCTCCACGGCCACCTTTGCCGTCCTTGCGACGATCATCGCGCTTGGTCCGACGGTTGGTGGACACTTCGGTAACGGGCTTGAATTCCGCTCCCGAGCCGGTGATGGCGAGCAACGTGACATTGCGTTCGCGCTGCTTGATCGGCGCGACTGCGAGGATGACCGGACCATCCATGTCAATTTCGATGTCGGCACGCAAGACATCGCCGATCTTCGCATCGCTCGGCAACACGTCGGCCGGACCCGTGCCCTTTGGTGCTCGTGCGCCAGCCTGACGCCACGTGAAGGTGCCGTCGGGGCGCGTGCTGGTGACCTCGATATCCATCCGCCGCGTCATGGGCAACCCACGCTAGTAGAACTATTTCGTGCCCATCTACGCGCTCGGCTCCCAAGAGCCCACCATCGACTCCACGGCATTCATTCACCCTGACGCCGTCATCATCGGCTCGGTCTTCATTGGGCCCCAATCGAGCGTGTGGCCGACGGCGGTCCTGCGCGGTGACGATGGCGAAATCCGAATTGGTGCCCGCACCAGCATTCAGGACGGAACGGTGGTGCACACCACGTTGGAGTGGCCCACCACCGTGGGCAACGATGCGCTCATTGGTCACCTGGCACATCTGGAGGCATGCATCATCGAGGACGGCGCTCAAGTGAGCTCGGGTGCCATCGTGCTGCACCGCGCTCGAGTGTGCTCAGGAGCCATCGTTGGCGCCAACTCGGTGGTGCTCAACGACACCGTCGTACCCGCCGGCGCCTTGGCCGTAGGTAGCCCAGCCGTCATCAAGGAAGGTCGGGCGCGATCCAAAGAGGTTGCGTACGGAGCAGCAAATTACGTGCAACGAACGGCGAGGTTCAAACGCGAATTGCGTCGCCTGGACTAGGCGGTACGTCGGCACGTTCCGGCTAGGCGTCGGGCCGCGACGCCTGGATCAGGTGTCGACGACGTTGAGCAATGGTCGGAGATCGAGCCGTGTCGAAGCCTCCAAGTAGCCGTGTGCTGCGTCGCGGCGGAACTGGGCACAAAGGTCGTTGCGGAAGAACCGCGCACCTTCGCGAATGACGTAGTTGAGGATGAAGATTCGATAGGCGTAGGGCAGGAATTCGATATCGCGACGAGTGAGCGGATTCACCTCGTGATAGGCGCGAATGAACTCGACGAAGCGTGGTTCAACGAGCGTGTGGGGTGAATAGGTGAATGATGTTCGGTCACCCGTACTGGACGACACACGGGAAAGGAAGTAGAAGTCCAGAAGACGTGACTCGATGCGAAACCAGTCGTAGTCCCATCGGGAGAACAGCTGCACATCGCCGTCGTGGCGTGTAACGCTGAAATTGCCCAGGTTCCAGTCGACGAGGATCGGGATCTTCGGCCATTCGTCGTAATGCACGGCTTCGAGGTGCATCAACAGATCATGGGTGGAACGGGCGAGTACTCCGATGTCTTCGGGTGGCAGGTCGAAGTTGCGTGAAGCAAACGGGTTGGTGAGCTGGTCCAACAGGTGGATCGCGTCGCCCTTCACGGAGTTGGACACGTGCGGAAGTGCCGGAGCGATGTCGGCACACGCATGATGAAAACGTGCAATCTCGCGAGCAAGTGCAGAGACATCGGCACTGCTCAACACCTTCGGCAACGATTCGGCCCGCTTCACCTCGGTGTAGAAGGCACACCAACGGCGACCGTCGTACCAGGTGTACGGACGCTTGTCGACGGTGAGCACGTCGGCGAGGAATCCAGCCCAGCGTCCGTGACGCAACAAGGAACTGCAGCGGGCGAGTCGATCGTGATCCTCGGCAAAGAGGAAGTACGAACCATACGACGACACCTTGGCCACCACGGTGGACGCGTCGTCAAGCACCACTTGAAACACCCGATTGGTGCTCACATGAGCACTCATCTCGCGCATGTCCGTCACCGTGCGTGGGTCGCCGTAGCTGGCCCAGGCGAGGCGTACGACGTGTTCGGCGTCGTTCAGCAGATATGACGGCGTGCTCATGCGGACCCCATGGCGACAGCAGATCCGATTGCCTCCATGCCCATGGTCGGAGCAGTAACCCGAGTACGGGTTCGTGTACTAGGCGCGAACGCCGATGGGTGCGATGAGTCGGAAGCCGGCTTGATGCCGTTCCTCTTCACTCTCGCCGCCCCAAAATCCGTATTCACGATGTGCTCGCGCAAAGTTGCGGCACGTTTCCAGCACTGGACATTCCAAACACACTGTACGAGCCTTCTCTTCGCGTCGTAGCCGCGTTTGTGGCCGTTCGGCCAGGGGAGCAAAGAAGATGTCGGAGAGCCCCCTGCACGAGCCGTGCTCCATCCACTCGTCATCGGTTTCTTCGCGGAACTTGAAATCGAGGCTGGTCATGTGCCCTCCAGTGCGAGGCGAGCCCCGCGTCACGCGAGCGTAGACGATAAATAACCGACCAGTCAATTAGACCTCGGTTTCGGTGATACCTAGCCGTTGAGCACGGCCTCGACGCCGGCGGCAAACTTCGCCACATCGTCGGAGGTGACATCCCAGGCGGTCATCCAGCGCACCTGTCGTGCAGCAACGTCCCAATCCCAGAAGAACGACCACTCCTGTAGTCGGGTCTTGGCGGGGTCGGCGAGCGTGGGAAACAAGCTGTTGACCGCAGGGGGAGTGGTGAGACCGAGCGAGGCATGGTGCTTGGTGGCTTCGTACACACCCATGGCGGCAGCGTTTGCCGCACGGCCAAGGTCGATGAAGAGATCGTTGGTGAGCAGGGCCTCATACTGCGCGGACACATAACGCATCTTGGAATGCAACTGGGTGACGTTCTTTCGCAGGTACTCAGCACGGGTTGCTCGGGCCGGATCGAACCACACCACGGCCTCACCAAACACGATGCCCGCTTTCGTGCCACCGAACGACAACACATCCACACCGGCATCAACGGTGAACGACCGGAGCGCCGCACGCGAACCACCGAGTGCAGCGGTGGCATTGCCAATGCGCGCAGCATCCATGTGCACGAGCATGCCAAGTTCATGAGCGGTATCGCAGATTGCGCGAACTTCAGAAGGGGTGTACAACGTGCCGAGTTCGGTGGGCTGTGTCAACGACACCACGGCTGGTTGGGCGTGATGCGGATTTCCTCGTGCGTGTGCCGCTGTACGAATCTGCTCCGGAGTGAGCTTGGCGTCGGCACACGGGAGATCGAGCAGCTTGGCTCCGAGGATCTTCTCGGGTGCTCCGGTTTCGTCGACGTTGATGTGCGACCAGTTGGTACACAGCACACTTTCTGCCGGCTGCAAAAGCGATGCGAGGGCCAACACGTTCGCACCGGTGCCCCCGTATACGAACAAGGTCCGCACGTCACGATCGAACAACTCGTTGAACGCGCTTTCGGCGCGTCGAGTAAACGGATCATTCCCATACGCCAGCACATGGCCGGTGTTGGCAGACACCAAGGCATCGAGCACCAGGGGATGGGCGCCGGCCACGTTGTCCGAGGCAAACATGCGAGACGGTGCTTCGGGCATCACAACACCAGACGATCCAGCGCCCGCAGAAGATTGTGCGCGCGCCATGTCGTTCATCCTAAGATTCGTGACGGGGGTTTCGTCATGACGAAATCAGGGAAAGGCGAGCGACCACGCTGTGAGTGGTGCCGAACGCCCTTGCCACAACGCGACGGGGTGGGACGTCCCCGGCGATTCTGTTCGCAGGCTTGTCGTCAATGGGACTGGGTGGCCCGGCAACGTGCCAGCGAACTGCAACTCAATGAGAACGAACTGGTCATGACCCGTGGCGAGCTCAATGCGTTGCGAGATCAGATCTTCGTCTTGCGATGCGCAATCGATGACGTGGAACGCGACTTGGATCCGAACGTGGATCCAACGACACGCGACTACAGGGCAGCCCTGAAATGGCTGCTCGAGGCGGCCAAGCCCGTGGTGGCCGAACCGCTTCGTCCGAGTCACCGCCCATAATCATAGTTATGTAAAGTACGAAAGGACCAATAAACATGGGCCCAAATGCGGGTTCCCAACCCTCTGCCCTCCCGACTGGCTCAACAGCGTCGCATGTTGGCTCACCAGAGCTGCCCATCATCGGGTGGTCGGCTGACCACACCTTGACGCAACTCGAAGCACTCCGCACCAACGACGTGCGCTGGAAGGAAGGTCGAGCCTTCTCACTCGCCTACCTGGCCAGCCCCGAGGCGCACGACCTTGCCACCGAGGCCTACCGGAGGTTCTCGGGCGAGAACGCCCTCAACGTCGAAGCTTTTCCGTCGTTGCGGACCATGCAGAACGATGTGCTGTCAATCGTGGCTCGTTGGCTGTCGGCACCATCCGGCGCCCGTGGGTTCTTCACGAGTGGTGGTACGGAGAGCATCCTCATGACCATGAAGGCCGCCCGTGATCAATTCCGTCACGACAAAACCCGGTCCATCCGTCATCCCAACGTGGTACTCCCCACCTCGGCACATGCGGCGTTCCACAAAGCGGCCGCCTACTTCGACATCGAGTTGCGCCTGGTTCCCGTGTGCAGCGAGACATGGCGAGCTGATCCCGAAGCGATGTCGAGGGTGGCGGATGACGACACGATCATGTTCGTGGCTTCCGCACCGCAGTATCCGCAGGGAGTCGTCGACCCGGTGAGCGAGATCGCCTCCCTTGCAATGGAGCGTGGCGCGAACTGTCATGTCGATGCCTGCATGGGTGGCGTCACACTGCCCTACTTGCAGCGCCTCGGAGTCACACTGCCCGAATGGAATTTTTCGGTCGACGGGGTCACGTCCATGAGTGTCGACCTCCACAAATTCGGCTATGCAGCCAAGGGTGCGTCGGTGATCATGTATCGAAACGCGACGTTGCGTTCATTCCAAGGCTTCGTAACCGACGATTGGCTCGGTGGCCTTTATGGCTCCTCAGGAGTACTCGGCACCAAATCCGGCGGACCCATCGCTGCCGCGTGGGCGGTACTGCACCACATCGGAGATGATGGATATCTCGCGCTCACCAAAGCAGCACGAGATACCACTCTGAGAATTGCGGAGGCGTTGAATGCCGATCCACGACTCGTGGTGCGGGCACAACCTGATGCCACTCTCGTGTCGTTCGGCTCTGCCCTCCCGACACTCGACATCTACGCCGTGGCCGATGGACTGGCTAGCCGGGGCTGGTACGTGGACCGACAGGCTCCCCCGCCGTCCATCCACCTCACGGTGAATGCCGTTCACGCCACCACGTATCGGGAGTTCCTGGCGGATCTCTCCGATGTCGTGGCCCATGTCGGCGAACGTGGTGGAAACGCCGGAACCTACGGCACGATGGAATAGCCATGACGGCCAAACGACGCTCCGCCACGCCCAAACGGTCGACCAAAGCTCCCCAGCGAGTGGTTCCACAACATGGCGCCCTGCAGCGGGCGGCTACTACCGCTGCTCGCCACACCTCGCCGCTTTCGATTCGTAAACGCCCACGCACCAGAAGCCAGCAAGCCAATGCCGAAAAGCTGCTGAATGCAATGGTCGCTGAAACCAATGAACACGGACTCGACAATCTGCAGTCTGCACGGGTGGCGAAGGCTGCCGGGCTCACCACCGGTGCGTTGTACAGCCGTTATGAGAATGCCGACGAAATGCTCGTCGCGCTGTGGCAGGAACGTATATGCACTCCGTTCCTCCAGCATCTTCGTGAGGTGGTGCAGTACGTGCAGGGCAAGCTCCCCACCGATCATCCGGTGACGCGAACAATAGAACGACCTGAACCATTGCTGCAGCTTGGAGCCGAATTTCTGGTGATCGCACAACGCAACGACACCGTCAGCGAAGTGGTAACACCCGCGGTGACGGCAACATTGGATGATCTGGGTCTCAACGGCTCGTGCGACCCACTGGCCGGTGCGGTGGTGATGGTGGCGGCCAGCGCCGCACTTGGCACCGTGTACCGGTCCTTCATCACCCCAACGAATCCCGGCTGGACTTCCTCCCTAATGTCGCTCCGCACCGCTGCTTCGCGCGCAGTAGTCGTGGCACACACGTATCACTCGGCCGATGTCCCGCCCGAACCGATCAACACGGGCAATCCCGTCCGTGACGAGCTGCTCACGAGCGCCAAGCGCGTGGTTGCGCGAGTGGGGTTCCGGGCAGCCACCGTTACGCGCATCGCACGACGCGCCGGGTTTTCCACGAGCGCCATCTACCAACTGTGGCCCGACAAAGAGACGATGCTCGACGAGGCAATTCATGAGGTGTCGGTACTCGACTACGGCCAGAGCTCACGTGCGAAGTCACAAGCCTTCACCACCGTGAGGAGACTTCGGATTCACCGACAGTTGGTACGCGGGAATGATGCCATCCCGTAAACCGCGACTTGACTTTCGCATGGAGTGCATCATCGCTTCGCGCTATCGTGCGTCCACTCGCAAGGAATTGCAGGGATTCATCGGTAACGCCGATTCGATCCTGCAGGCAATGTTCCCGAATCTGCCGCACGCACTCACCGCGCAGATTGCCTCGATGGAGCAGGCACTCGGCTACGGCTTCATCGTCCTGACGCGTTTCACTTCGGAAGCAAAACGGCTCGACTACTACTCGCTGATGACCTCACTCGCCAAGCTCGCCAAACTGCATTAGGTCGCTCCCCCAGCGGAGTCATCCCGCCGGAATCACTCACCAGTTTGGCCGTCCACGGCTTCGCGCAGGAGATCGGCGTGACCGTTGTGGCGGGCGTACTCCTCGATCATGTGCACCAGGATCCAACGCAGGGACGGGCGATCGCCGTTCGGCCATGATCGCTTGGCAAGCGCTCCGAGTGGGTCGCCAGAACTCGTTTCCGTCACGCCTGCGTCGAGGAAGCTTCGAAGCGCTTCACGCGAGCGGGCAACCGAGGTTCGCCATTGCTCACGTACGGCTTCCGGCGAATCATGAATGGCCGTCTCCCATTCCCAGTCGGGATTCGCGTTCCAGTTCACCTCCGACCACGGTGCCATCTTCGGGAGATCCAGCAGGAAAACGCTGAACCAGTGATCCTCTACGTATGCCATGTGCTTGAGAAGCCCCGCCAACGTCATGGACGACGCGGCCGTGGTGAGTGACAACTCCTCGGCATCCAATCCCCGGGTCTTCCACTCGAGCGTGGCGCGCTGGAACTCCAGGTAGCCCAGCAGCGTGTCCCGTTCGTTGGCAGCTACGGGCGGCTCTGGACGTCCCTGCTCGTCGATGTGCGGCTCTGGATGTCCCTGAGCGTCACTATGCGACTCCGGACCACCATGGTTGTCACTTACAGGCACCTCACGAATGTAGTTGTGTGTCATTGCTCGAGCGAGGGACATCCGTGCCGTACTGTTGGTCTATGAGTCCTACCGTTCCTGGTTTACGCAAACTCAACGTGTTCGCGGGTGTTCTCCACCTGGTGTCGTTCGTGGCAATTCTGGTGCTCTCCACCGATGTGACGTTGCCGATTCGAGCCACCTACCTCTCGGAGGCGCCAGGTACCGGCAACTTCTCCGACCCGGTGACACTCATCGATCTGAACATCTCGTGGATGGTTGCCGCATTCATGGCGTTGTCGGCGTTCTTCCACTTCTTGGTGGCGTCGCCGGTCGGGTATCCCCGCTACTCGGCTGGACTTGCGAGGAACATCAACGTGTACAGGTGGGTGGAGTACTCGCTTTCCTCCTCGATCATGATCGTGTTGATCATGCAGCTCAACGGCGTTTCCGAGTACGTCGCCTTGCTCGCCGTTTTCGGCGTGAACGTTTCGATGATCCTCTTTGGCTGGCTCCAGGAGAAATACACCACTCCTGGCGACGGGCAGCTTCTGCCGTTTTGGTTCGGCTGCATCGCCGGCATCGTTCCGTGGATAGCCGTGGTGATCAACCTGTTCTCCCCAAAGGGCCCACCGAACACCGAAGTACCCGGCTTCGTCTACGGCATCGTGATTTCGTTGTTCATTTTCTTCAACTGCTTTGCACTCGTGCAGTGGCTGCAATACCGCGCCAAGGGTCGATTCGCCGATTACCTCGTCGGTGAGCGCACGTACATCGTGCTGAGTTTCGTCGCCAAGTCTGCGCTTGCCTGGCAGGTGTTCACCGGCGCGCTGATTCCACCAGCCTGATGATGTAGCGCCGTTCCCGGCGCACCTCACCCCTTCCACCAACTACGGTTGCCTGCATGCCACGCAGCATTCCCAGCACGCACACGGGGAGCCTCCCCCGTCCGGACGACCTCATCAAAACCATGTGGGCGCTTGGTGACGGTGTCCCCGTCGACCAAAGACAACTCGAATCGCGTTTCCATACCGCAATCGACGACATCGTGAAGAAGCAGGTTGATGCGGGAGTGACGGTCATCAATGACGGCGAAATGACCAAGCCGTCCTATGCCACCTACGTGAAGGACCGCCTTTCGGGTTTCAATGGCGAGAGCGTTCGCAACTATCACTTCCAAGACCTCGTGGATTTCCCGCGCAGCGCCGAGGCCGTCAACGAGAACCCGGGTCGCCAAAAGCGCAATGCGCCCGCATGCACCGGGCCGATCGAAGTGATCGACAAACGATCTGCCGTTCGGGATATGGAATGGTTGTCGGCAGCCGCCAAAAGGTACGGACACGAGCACATCTTCACCAGCGCCGCCTCGCCCGGCGTGATCTCCATCTTCTTTGCGAATCAGTACTACAAGACCCAGGAAGAATACGTCTTTGCAATTGCCGAAGCCATGCGCCATGAGTACGAAGCGATTGCGGCTGCTGGCGCGACGGTGCAATTGGACTGTCCGGACTTGGCAATGGGTCGGCACTCCGCCTATGCCGGGCTCTCCCTCGAGGAGTTTCGCAATACCATCGCGCTCAACGTCGATGCGCTCAATCATGCAGTGCGCAACATTCCCGAAAGCCAACTCCGCATGCACCTGTGTTGGGGCAACTACCCCGGCCCGCACAACCATGATGTGCCGATTACCGACATCATCGACATCGTGTGGAAGGCCAAGCCACCAACGGTGCTCTTCGAGGGAGCAAACCCGCGCCACGCGCACGAGTGGCACGTACTCAAAGAGGTCGGCGTACCGAAGAACAAGACCATTTGCCCAGGCGTCATCGAACCGCAGTCCAACTACATCGAACACCCCGAGCTGATTGCACAACGGCTCGTTCAATGGGGCGAAGTCGTCGATGCCGAGCGGTTGATGGCGGGTGTCGATTGCGGCTTCTCGGTGCACGTCGGCATCAAGAACATCGACCCGGACGTGGTGTTCGCCAAACTGGCATCGCTCGCACAAGGTTGCGAACTTGCTGGCCGACGACTGTTCCGCTAAAGGGCAAAAGAAGAACCCCGACCCACCGAAGTGAGCCGGGGTTCATCGTGCGAACCGAGGTTCGCGTTGACTTCAACGGGTCAGACGACCCGCAGGTGACCGATTAGGCGTTGTCCTTTGGCTGGTAGAGCAAGCCGATGAATAAACCATAGATGAGGTGCCAGATGAGGATGCCCGCTGGGAGCTTCCAACCGTCCGGACCGTCGAACAGGAACAGTCCGTAGCCCTGTTCTGCGACGTAGGCGTACGGCACCAGGAGACCGGCGCTGATGATCGTCATGACCACGCCATAGACCAATCCCTTCGCCACGTGCCCCTTCACCGGAATTGCATGGTGCGCGAAAATGCCGAACAGCATCGCGAACACGATTCCGTTGACGAAGTGCAGCGCTTGACCGGAGAAGAACAACCAGCCGGCATTGGTGCCAGCAATGGTGAAATCTGCGTTGAAGTAGCTGCCCCAGCTTGGACCATTGATGCCCAGCGCCAACGCGCCGTTGTACATCGGCCAAGGGAGTGTCGGAAGTCCGACCGCTGGAAAGACGTAACCAAAGTACGTCCCGAGTTGGGTCGCAATCACACCGATGACGGCGAGACCGCCGACCGGATGTGCTGCAACCCAGTTGTGCCAGCGCTGTGAGGCGCTAGGTGCTAGTGATGCCATGTGGTGTTACCCCTATGTGTGAGTTGACGAAACGTCGATTGACGCCTCAGTACCGACAGTAACGACCGCACAATCTCCAGGTGATGATTGTCACACAATTGACATCAGCGCAAACCGTTGCGCTGCAAGGGTTTCAGCGCGATGGTGGCTGGTAGTCGATGTTTCGGTCGACGTTCATGTACACATCGATGCCGATCGGATCGGTTTGCTCCTCCACCAAATGGCCGAGTAATCCGGCACAACGAGCGAGCAGCGCTACCCCTCGAAGCACGCCCATGGGCATGTGCAAATCGGCCAATACGGCGCCGCAGACACCCGCCCCATTGAGCGGCAGCGCCTTGCCCAACACTGCTGGCGCCACACGACCCAACGCTTCGAACAGCGCCAAATGCGGGCCGTACGTGCCATGCTCACGAGCCAAGGCAAAGAGCACCGGGGTGCGGGGATCTTGCACCTTGTGCACCGGATGACCCAATCCGGGTACGAACTTGCCCTCGGCCTTGCGTGCAGCCATCACCTTGGTGGCGAGTGCATCCCAGTCGCTATCAGTTGCCGGCAAGCCGAGCTGTGCGTGCAGTGTCGCCGAGAGGAAGTTCGCGCAATCCTCCGTGACCCCCAGAAAACGGGAGCCGCCGCCCAATAGTCCAGCCGCCAACGCACCCTGAAGCGAGTCGGGAGCACTGGTGTACGTGAGACGCGCGGCAATTGCCGTGGGTGTGAACCCGTGATCCGCCAATGCGGTGAGCACGGCTTCGAACATCACCAACTCCGACTTGGTTGGTCGGCGCTTGGTGATGAGCCAGAACGCCAATTCTCCGAACGATGTCTTGCCAAGTAGTTCGCTCGCAAGATCATGACCCAACAACGTGATGCTGTCGGCGTTGGAGGTGCCGAGTCCGGTTCGGTAGGTCTGCTTGGTCATGATCAGCCTTTCACTGTGTGGTCGACACTAGGCAGTTGCGGGATCTGCGGGCTTGGAGAGCCACTCCCGGATTTCATCGGAGTGCTCGCCGAGAGTTGGTGGTGGCAAGTCGTATCGAAGGGTGGCGTCGCTGAAATCGATCGGATTGCGGATCAGATTCACGGCGCGGTCACCCTCCCCCACGCTCACCCGCGGTCGCAAGCCGAGTTTCTCGGCCAGCTCCACTCCCTCACCGATGGAATTGATCGGTCCACAGGGCACACCTACTTTGTTCAGGGCAACGAAGAGGTCGTCGGCATTCCATTGACGGAGTTTCTCCAGCAGATGTGGTCGGAGTTCTTCGCGATGCTTCGTGCGGTCGGCATTGATCGCAAAACGGGGGTCGTCGGCGAGATGTTCGATGCAGAGCACCTCACAGAGTGAACGAAACTGCTTGTCGTTCCCCGCGGCGATGATGAGGTCTTTGTCCTTGGTGGGCATTGCTTCGTACGGAAACAGCGACGGATGGGCGTTGCCCATGCGGAACGGCACGACTCCAGCCGCCGAATACGCCCCGGTTTGGTTCACCAATCCCGACATGGCCGATGACAACAGGTTGACCTCCACATGTTGTCCACGGCCCGTTGCTTGACGCTGGTTGAGCGCTGCCAACACGCCGATGGTGCCGTGCAAGCCGGTCATTACGTCGAACACCGAGATACCGGCACGAAACGGTGGGCCGTCCGGCTCTCCGGTCAGGCTCATCAATCCGGACACCGCTTGCACAACCAGGTCATAACCGGGAAGCCAGGCTCCCTCCTTGGTACCGAAGCCGCTGATCGAAAGGTAAATGAGTCGTGGATTCACCTGTGAAAGAGACTCATAATCCAGACCGAACTTCTTCATGCCACCTGGTTTCATGTTTTCGAGTGCGATGTCGGCGCGACGCGCCAACTCCACGGCCAAGGCTCGATCCTCTGGTTTGCCGTAGTCGAGCACGATCGAACGCTTGTTGCGGTTGATCGACATGTAATAGGTCGCAACACCATCCTTCACCGGGGGCACCCAGGTGCGAGTGTCGTCGCCACCCGGGCCTTCCACTTTGATGACCGTCGCACCCATGTCTGCGAGCAGCATCGAGCAGTACGGCCCGGCCAGGACGCGCGAATAGTCGGCAACCAGGAGACCCTCGAGAGGGCGACGGGTATTCGTCATCTTGGCTCCGATCCTTCCTCAATCACGCCGGGTGTGGCGCGAATCCTCGCGCGAAAGACGGGATCAGCGGTACGTGTTGTTGCTGGTGTGATCGCCCGCAAGCCAGCGCTTGAGTGTTTCGTGCGCGTCCTTGCGTCGGTCGGCATTGATCTTGTCCGCGCCCGGTGCATCCGCCGTGAATTCCAACAGCATGCCGTTGGGGTCCTCGGTATAGAGCGAACGGCAGTACCCGTGTTCGAGCACGTACGTACCCTCAGGCTTCCAGTTGGCAGCCTGCAAACGCTTGAAGATGTCATCCTGTGCTTCTTTGGTGACGTTCAACGCGATGTGTCGGAACGGTGATGGCGTGAGTGGCGGATCGAACTGGTCCTGGTCTTCCTTCTTGGCGAACTGGAAGAATGCCAGTGCACTGCCATCGGGCATGCCGAAGAAGCAGTGACAGTACACACGCATGGCTCCGAAGAGTTCATCGGTTTCCGACCACGTGGCAACCAACGGAAGTCCGACGAGGTCTTCGTAGAACTTGCGGGTTGCTTCAAGATCCTTGGACAGATATGCGGTGTGGTGCAATCGCACCGGTGCTTTCGTTGACACTGAAGATCTCCTTCATCACTTGGGAACTATTGCATTGCTGCCATAGCGGTGGTGAACCACCAACCCCATTCAACCACTGGAGCGCCTCGCCGGCGAAACGGAACGCAGTGGGGGGTAGTGCTCGCTGGACGACTAGGCGCGCAGGGTGCAGCCGAGCTTCTCGGCAGCGGAGATACAGGCAGTCCGTGCCGTAGCCACCTCGGTGTCCGTCAGTGTGCGATCTGACGCACGCAGGCGGACGCGGTAGGCCAAACTTCGCGAGGCGTCTGATGGTGCCTTACGGAACACATCAAAGAGCGACACCTCTTCGGCAAGCGAACCAGCGGCCTGCTTGATTGCCCGCTGCAACGCTGCCGCCGACACCTTGGCGGGAGCCGTGAACGCCACGTCGAAATCACTCGACGGGAATCGACTGACGGGTTTGGCAACCGGCACCTTCGGTGATTCCCCGAGCAGAACGGAAGCGTCAACCTCCAAACATGCAACACGCTCCTCGATGCCGTAGCTCGCCAACACCATTCGGTCGATCTCCCCTACGTAGCCCACCACCTGTTTGCCGCGCGCCAATGTGGCGCTGCGTGTGGGGTGATATCCGGCGGGAACACGCGATTGGTCCAATTGCGCGCCAACCCCGAATACCGCGGTGATTTGCGACCACCAACCAACGGCCACAGATGCATCGACACCAACTGCCATGATGCAGAGTTGTTCGGATTCATCCGGCAAATCGTGCGTGGCGGCAGCGTCGCCGTGCACTACTGCACCAGGTGTGGCTTTGGCGCGGTAAACGTGTCCGAGTTCGTACAGTGCGATGTCGTTCGCGCGGTGCGAAACGTTGAACGCAATCGCCTTCAACATTCCCGGACGAAGCGATGTTCGCAGAAGACTCTCTTCAACCACGAGTGGGTTCTCCAATTCGAGTGCCGCCGACTCGAGTGCCACTCCGGCGCGTTCGTGATCGCCAGGTGCCAAGAACGGGTTGGGCATGGCTTCACTCGCGCCCATGGAGAGCACCACATCACGCAAGGCACGTCGTCGCTGCTGAAGTGGAGACAGACCGCCCGGTTGCGTGGACTGCGAGACGGTTTTTCCCAGCAACTCGTAGCCCACGTGACGAGCAAGCTCCTCGACGAGATCGATCTCATCGATGCAGTCGGGGCGCCACGACGGAACCTTCACGCTGAAGCCGGCACCACTCGGCACCGCTGAACCCTTCTTCGCCGCGACCTTCTTCGGCGTGCACACGAAGCCGATCCGTGCCAACAACGACGAAACTTCCTTGGCACCGAGCGACGTGCCGAGCAAACGATTCACCTGTGCGACACGCAGCGTGATGGTGGGTTGCTTGGGCATGTGACGAGTTCGCGCATCCGTTGCACCTGCGTGTACCACCAACCTTGGACACGATTCACGGAGAAGTGCCGCAAATCGAGCAACCGAATACTCGACACCAAGTGAATCGACACCGCGTTCGAACCTGGCGGAGGCTTCTGTTCGCAGTGCCAGGCGCTGGCTGGTGAGGCGTACCCCGGTCGGCTCGAACCATGCAGTCTCCAATGCAATCTCCGTGGTGGCATCGCTGATTTCCGTATTTGCGCCACCCATCACACCGGCAATGCCGATGGCGCGGTCATCACCGTCACAGATGAGCAGATCATTCGGGCCCAGCGTGCGTTCCACCCCATCGAGCGTGGTGAGCACCTCCCCCGCCTTGGCCTTACGGATACGGAATCCCGTCGTAACTTTGGCGGCGTCGTAGGCATGGTTTGGTTGGTTGCACTCCAACATCACCAGGTTGGATGCATCCACCACGTTGTTGATGGGTCGCATGCCCGCGGCCAGCACACGGCGTGCAAGATGGTCGGGCGACGGCCCCACGACGATGCCGCTCATCACCGTGACGTTGAAACGTGTGCATGCCTTTTCGTCGACGACCTTCACCGGCACGCGACGAACTGCGCCCTTCTTTGCCGCATCGCCCTTTGGTGGTGCGAACTTGACACCGAGTTTGGCTGCCACATCGCGGGCTACTCCGAGGTGGCCGGTGGCATCCGGACGGTTGCGCGTGATGTCGAGGTCGTACACCACGTCACGTTTCACACCAAGTGCGTCGAATACGTTGCGACCGAGCTTGGCACCCGTCGGCAGAATCATGATTCCAGCAGCGTCACTCGACAATCCAAGCTCTGCCGCGGAACACAACATGCCCTCGGAGTCGATGCCAAGAATGCCTCGCCGGAGAATCTCGCGACCATCGGGCATCTTCGTTCCGAGCGTTGCCAGGGGAACGAGATCACCGGCCTTCATGTTGAATGCACCACACCACACGTGGCGCTCCGTCGCATCACCTGCGTCGACCCAGACACGATGCACCTTGGCGGCGTCTGGATGCCGTTCGGTTCGCAGCACCTTTGCCACCACCACTCCCGCTACGGGAGTACCGACGACCTCCATCGATTCCACTTGCATCCCAAGCGATGTCATCAGGTCGCCGAGCTTCTCATCGGAGATCCGCTTCAGATCGCAGTACTCGGCGAGCCACGAGCGAACGATGCGCATGATTACGCCACCCCGACGTGCATCAGAATTGCCTCACGAACCGAAGGTCGTTTGCGTACATGTCACGAAGGTCGGCGACGTCGTGACGTTCCTTGGCCATACGGTCGATACCGAAGCCGAAGGCAAAGCCCGTGTACACCTCGGGGTCGACGCCACCTGCGCGCAGCACGTTTGGATGCACCATGCCGCAACCACCGAGCTCGATCCACTTGCCGTTCGAACTGCGCACATCGAACTCCGCACTCGGTTCGGTGAACGGAAAATAATTCGGTCGCAGTCGGCTGGTGAAGTCACTGCCGAAGAACGCCTTCGTAAATGCTTCGATCGTGCCCGCCAGATGCGCGAAGGTGATGCCCTTGTCGATGACCAAACCTTCGATCTGATGGAACACCGGCATGTGCGTGGCATCGGGAGTGTCGCGCCGAAACACTCGACCGGGCATCACGGCGTAGATCGGCAGATCCCACTCCTGCATCACACGTATTTGCACCGGCGAGGTGTGGGTTCGCAGCAACGTGGAACCAGGGTCTCCGTACTTCACGAACAACGTGTCGAAACCACTGCGTGCCGGATGGTTGGGCGGCATGTTGAGTGCGGTGAAGTTGTGGAAGTCGGTTTCCACCTCAGGACCTTCCGCCACCTTGAAGCCCATTCCGACGAACACGTCCTCCAATCGTTCCCACGCTTGGGTCACGATGTGCGCATGGCCGCGCGAACGCCGACTGAGGTGCTCGGTGAGATCCATCGCCTCGCCGGCTGCTGCCGCACTGGCCGCTGCACGCTCCAACCCCGTCAACCGTTCGGTCACCAACGCCTCCAGCGACTGCATCGCGTCGTTGATTGCCCGTCCGGTGGTCTTGCGAACCTCGACGTCCGAGATCGACCCCAACGAGGACTTCAGCCCCACCAACACGCTGCCCTTGCCCGTGTGCTCGTTTGCGATGCGACGCAACGTGTCCACATCGCCGGCCGATTCAAGCGCTGCCACGGCCACCTTGAGTGCTTCGGTGATACGTTCCGCGTGATCGCCTGCGCCCGACATCACATCGAGATTACTTGAGTTTTCGTTGACCGTTGTCAACTCTGAACGATGGCGATGCCTGTCTTGCTCGACGCATTCTCCAACGAACCGAGGTCTGTGAGGTCCGTGAATCCCGCAGCCTTCATTCGCTCCACCGCTTGGGCCGATCGGTTGCCGGAGCGGCAATACACCACGTACGGCACGGAGGGATCAAGCGCCGTAAGTTTCTCGTCAAACGACGGATCCTTGATGTCAACGAGTACGGCGCCGTCGAGGTGTCCGGCAGCAAACTCTTCTGGGGTTCGCACGTCGAGGATGATGGAACGATCATAGGTGTTGTTCGCTTCTCCACTCGAGGAGCACGCCACAGCACCCGTGGATAGGCCTAGAACGACTGCCACAGTCGAGACGAAACGAATGCAGCGATTCATGGTAGTTGTGTTGAACCAGCGACGCCGATGGGACACGACACACCCGTGCCGCCGATGCCGCAGTACCCGTTGGGATTCTTGCCGAGGTACTGCTGGTGGTAGTCCTCTGCGTAGAAGTACTCCCCCAAAGGAGCGATCTCGGTGGTGATGGGTCCGTAACCCGCCGCCGTCAGTTCCTTCTGGAACAGATCGCGCGATGCTTCGGCGGCGACTCGCTGGGCATCGTTGGCGAAATAGATCGCACTGCGATACTGCGTGCCGATGTCGTTGCCCTGCCGGTTGCCTTGCGTCGGGTCATGGTTCTCCCAGAACACCCGCAACATGTTGTCGAGCGTCGTTCGACTGGCGTCGAACACCACCATCACCACTTCGGTGTGCCCCGTACGACCGCTGCAGACTTCCTTGTAGGTGGGGTTCGTCGTGTTCCCGCCTGCGTAGCCCACCGAGGTGGTGACCACTCCGGGTGTCTGCCAAAACTTCCGCTCTGCGCCCCAGAAACAGCCCATTCCCACCACGAGTGACTCGTGGCCAGCGGGAAACGGGCCCATGATTGGGGCACCGTTCACAAAATGGGTGGTGGATGAGTTGACGGGAACATCCGATCGGAACGTCACTTTCGCCTCCGTGAAATTTCGTAGTTGATGATCGTCGCGGCCATTGCCACATTCAAACTTTCGGCTCGACCTGCATGATCGATGCGAAGCCATCCGTCGACGAGCGGCACCGAGCCCTCGCTCACACCATGGGCTTCGCTTCCCAACACCACACAGACGGCCCCATCGAGATCGGCGTCAACGAACGATTGCGAATTCGGCTGGTCGTGCGACGATGTTGCGAGTACGCGGTAGCCCAATGCCTTCACATCGCCCAAGGTAACGCCCTCCACGATCGGAACGTGAAACAGTGCGCCAGCGGACGCTCGCACCACTTTGGGGTTGAACGCATCCACGCTCCCCGATCCGAGCACCACTCCCGCCGCACCCATGGCTTCGGCGCTGCGCAAGATGGTGCCGAGGTTGCCTGGATCGCTCACGGCGTCGAGGAAGAGCACCCACGGTGCACCAACACCAGTGGCCGCGACTTCGAGTTTGGCAAGTGACGCCGTCCGACGTGACACCAGCGCCATATTGGGCTGGGGCGACTCGGTGGACGCCACTCGTTCGAGCACGCCCTCGCCGAGCACGAAGTCATCGGCCTCACACCCACCAACCGTCTCCGCGCCGGCCGTGCGGAATTGCGCAAGCACATCCCAGCCGCCGCGCAGAGCTTCGGAAATGAGGACCGCCCCTTCGACGACGAACAGCCCCTCTTCAATACGAGCGGATCGACGCGCAAGCAAGCGCCTCAGTTGTTGAACGCGCTGGTGTGAAAACCCCAGCGTCTCGTTCAGGCGAGCGCCGCCTTGGCGGTGTCGACCAGTTTCTTGAAGGTGTCGGCATCGCTCACGGCAATGTCAGCGAGGACCTTACGGTCGACTTCCACCCCGGCCTTGTTCAGACCATCGATGAAACGGCTGTACGACATGTCGTGCAAACGGCATCCGGCATTGATGCGCTGGATCCACAAACTGCGGAACTCGCCCTTCTTGGCGCGACGGTCGCGGAATGCGTACTGACCTGCGTGCAGAACTGCTTCGTTGGCGGAGCGGAACGTACGGCTGCGATCGCCGAAGTATCCCTTCGCCTTCTTCATGATTGCCTTGTGCTTCTTCTTGGCGTGAACGCCGCGCTTTACGCGTGCCATGGTGTGTGCTCCTTATCCTCGGTGACTATTCGTTGGTGGGTGATGAATTGATCTGGCTCTGAACGTGGTGTTCTCTAGCGCTCGCAGAGCAAACGCTTGATCTTGCGGGCGTCGCCGGAGTGCACGTCGACGGTGCCATCGAGACGGCGGGTGCGTGACGACGGCTTGGCTTCGAACAAGTGCTGACGCATCGCCTGTTGACGACGCAACTTGCCCTTGCCGGTCTTTCGGAAGCGCTTCTTGGCGGTCTTGGATGTTTTCATTTTTGGCATTGCTGTCTCCTGTCGTTGGATTCGTTATGCGGATTTCGTTGAGTTCGAGTTGTTGGTGGATGGGGCTGGCTTCTTGGCGTTGGCAGCGGCTTTTTTGTCCGGCGAGAGCACCATGGTCATACTGCGTCCGTCGAGCCTGGGTTCGGTATCGACCCGTGCGATCGGACCGAGCTGCTCCAACACTTCGTCGAGAACCTTCTTCCCCAGTTCGGGGTGAGCCATTTCTCGACCTCGGAATTGAAGCGACACCTTCACCTTGTGTCCCTCTTCGAGGAACTCGAGCATGTGTCGAACCTTCGTGTCGAAGTCACCCTTGCCGATCTTTGGTCGGAACTTCACTTCTTTCGTCGTGATCTGGATGGTCTTCTTGCGTGATTCCTTCAGACGTTGGGCTTCCTCGTAGCGGAACTTGCCGTAGTCCATGATTCGACACACCGGCGGATCGGCCTGGGCCGCGACCTCGACGAGGTCGAGTTCTGCGGCACGCGCTCTGGCGAGTGCGTCTTCGGTGGAAACGATTCCGACTTGCGAACCGTCGGCGTCAACGAGACGAACCTTGGGAACCCGGATTCGCTCGTTGTACCGCGGCTCATTGCTCGGCGGTGCTATGACTGGTCACTGCTGTTCAAGCGGCTGTGCCTCCTATAGAGATGGGATAAGAAGGACGCTCAGCTCGACTGGCGCAGGTGCGAGGAGGGGCGAGACGCGGCGCACTGCACCGCTGGCGCTCGACCCACACTCACTCACCAACCGCCGTTCGAATCGAACATCCGTTGGAATGTCGTGGCGAGGTGGACTGGCAACCGAAGTTGCCGATCACTTTGCCGTGGCATCGACCGCCGAAGCGGCACAACGCCTCCAATAGCGTAGCGGCGATGAGCGACAACGACTCCGACAGCTTCACTGGCGACGAATCCGACGACTCCACAGCCCTCTCCGACGCTCAGGAAGCACTCGAGGCTGCCCGTCGACGTATCGCCGAAGCGCCGGCCCAGGTGGTGGTCGTGAACCATCTCATGGGGTTGTACGAATTGGCGGCCATTCACTTGTCGTCGGTTCCGCCCAAGTTGGACGATGCCTCCCTTGCCATCGACGCGCTCGCCGCACTGGTGGACAAACTCGGTGATCGTCTCGGCGACGACATCACCACGATGCGCGATGCTCTGTCCAACATTCAGATGGTGTACGTGCAGATGAAGTCGAAGGCCTAGTCCTCGTCGTCGTCCGACTCTGCTGAATCGGCTTCCGCCAAGGCCGCGTCCAACTCCTTCATTGCAGAACTGTCCGCAGCAATCCCGCGATGATGAGCCAACTCATCGATTTCGCGCACCGGCTTGTTCACCGCAGAGAACACCTTGCCCGTGGTGACGGCCTTTAGTTTCTTCTGCATGGCTTCGAAGTGACGCGCGATGTCCTTCAGATTCTTCACGTAGTTGCCCCAGGCCTTACCGAAGTTGGTGAGTAGTCGCAATACTTCGTTGGCGTTCTGTTCCATTGCAAAGCTCGCAGTTGCCTGACGCACCACACCGAGGAACGCATATAGCGTGAGCGGCGAACACAGCACCACACGTTTGGCAACGGCGTCGTCGATGAGCGTCGGCTTGTGCTGCTGGATGAAGCCAAGCACACTCTCGTTGGGTATGAAGAGCAACACATAATCGAGGGCGTTGGAATCGGACTGCTGTACGTAGTCGCGTTTTTCCAATTCCTTCACGCGCTCCTCCACGTTCTTGATGAACGCATCTTTCATGATCTTGCGAGTGTTGTCGTCTTGCGCTTCGTGGTACTTGAGGTAGTTCTCCATCGGAAACTTTGAGTCGAGGTAAAGCACGCGATCCGGCGGCAGGAAGAACGTAAAGTCGGGCTTACCGCCGGCTTCGAGCCTCTCTTGCATCTCGTAGTTGATGCCACGTTCGAAACCAGCCTGCATCAAGATGTCGACCAGCATCTTTTCGCCCCAGTTGCCACGACCCTGGGAGCTGGACAACACCTTGTTGAGCGCTTGGGTTTGCTGTGCCAACCCGGCGACCGCCGTGTCGACGCTCCCGAACTTTTCCGAATTGATTTCGCGTAGTTGACGGATCTCCGTCTCCAGACGGCCCATCTTTTCGTCGATCTGCTTCTTGGTGAGATCGATTGCCTCACCAACTTTGGTGGCTGCAGTGCTGATGGCGTCCTGGCGGTCATCCTTGGCTTGGTCGGCGAGATCGCGCAGGGTTTCGCTGTGTATTTCGCGTATCACGTCACGAATCTCTGCTGCGGTCAAGGTTGGCTGTGCCTGACCTACCGGGACGGCTGCTGGCGCAGCGGGCTTTCGCTGCAGCACCACAAGGACTGCGACCACTGCAATGACGAGGCCTACGGCGAGGCCAATGAAGGTTTCCATGAGTTACTGCTCCTTACGGTTGAGGGGGTGAGGAAGTTGAGTCCACGAGTGACTACGCAAGTGTGGCATCAGGGTGTGACACGTTCGGTGAGCCAGTAGCGCCAGATCATCACCATGGCCGCAGTATCGAGACCGCAGTAGCGATACAAGGCCTCAGCAAGTCGGGCTCGGTGCGCTTCGTCTCCCCTGCGGCGCCCGTAGATGAGTTCTTGGTAGGCGCGCATGGCGCCGACACCATCCGTCACGGCTTCCGCACCATTGTCTCCCTCGATGGTGGTGTCCAATAGAAGGTCGGAGTCGGCTGCCAAGGTCTTGTACGGATCCATTGGTCGACCCTGGTCATCCACCTGGTAGTACCGGGCGAACCACGGATCGCTCCACAGAAAACTGCCCGTGGCCCAGATGCTGTCGAGCACTCGCTTGATCGAGTGGCTGCCGTTCATGTGCGGATGGCAATAGAACCGCTTCGACAACTGCAACATGTCGAGCAGGCGCGGACCCTCGGTGGGCGCCTCGTCTTCGCCTTCCACTGGATCGCGCCCCACGATGCCCTCGAACCAGCGGGCCAGCGACGAGTCCAGAACACCGCGCTCGCGCAACTGACGTCGAACGCCCTTGAGCGTGGATTTCTCATAGTGGCTCCACACCAACACCGTTCCGGTCTCTCCAATCACGTTGCGCAACTCGCGCACGAATTCGTCGTTGGGATACACATCGCGCAGATTGAGCCATTGCGAGTGGTGAAGTTCGGTCGCATCCGCCGACTGCAAGGTATGACAACTGAACTGAAACGCCACCTGCTCGTAGGGCTTCATTCCCGCCAAGTACGGCACGGGAATACGAGAAGCTTCGAAGTCGATGAAATGGATTGGATACGTCACATTCGCAAGCTCGGCAATCAGCTTCGGGTCTTGGAATTCCCTGCCTTCGCGCGCTACCCGCACCTGATTGCGCCGTGGCGGTCCCCACGATCCACCGGCATCCACCACGTGGTCGGGAAGGTCCACCAAGCGATGGTTGCCGCTCATCAACATCTGCTGGAAAACCGACTTCTGTTCCTTGGATCGGTAGCCCTGATGGATGTCGAGGAAGTGCGGCGAATCGGTGGGTGATGGCCCCCAACACTCCGCGAAGCCATTCGGTGAGAGGGCATCACCTCGAAATTCACAGGTGCGACACAAACTCGGGGCGCGTTCCGGTAGGTAGCCGGTGTGTTTGCCATCGAGGAAGTCCAGCAAGTCCGCCGATGACTCCACGACTTCGTCCATGAGTTGTTCGACGATGGCGGACACATCAATGAACTCCAGGAAATGATCCGCTGCCAACGCTGCACGATCACCAGTGAACACAGCACGAGGTTTGTCACGATCGGCATCCTTGTCGTCGACCACGTCGATGTTTGCGTAGATTCCCTCGAGGTTCGTGGGTTTGGTCTTGTTCACCACACAGAGTCGCGGTCGAATCTCCAAGCCGGGGTGTGCAAGGCGTGCCACCATCACTTGGAACGTGATGTCGAGCAGGTAGGGACGCCAATCGCCATTCACTTCCCCACTCTTGGTGCGGAACTGTGCTGGATCCGCCGACTCGACGCTGGTGGCTTTGATTTCCGTGAGGACCGCATGCGAAGGGAACCGTTCCCAACCGTCAACCCGTGCTTGATACCGGTCGTGTTTGAGCGTTATTTCGAACTCGGCAGATGGATTGGAATGCAACATGACGGCATGGGCGATGGCTTCGACCATGAATCCGCCTTCCGCGAAGAATTCGAGCATGTCGTTGTCCTGCAAACGGCTCGGGTACTTTGCCTTGTAGTACTTCAGCTTCTGCTTGCACTCGACACCCAGCTTGAAATTGGACTTCGTGAGGTGGTGTCTGGTCACTGTCTCATTCTCCTTGATGGGTGTGGTGCAGCAAGCCATACGCACAGGACCACCCGAATTGTGCGTAACACCCCCGTGGCATGGTGTCCTTGTGGCACCGCGCCACCCTGCCCCACAAGGGCATGAACTTCATCCAGACGACCCGAGGGCCCCGGCCCGTTGAAGGTCACCAACCGATCTCGAGTCGGTGGTAACGCCGGGAACGATGAGGAGACATCAATGACCACCAATCCACCGCAATCCCCCGCCGACGGCGTGGTCGACCCAAGCCAGTACCTCTGGCAGCTCACACGGGAACATGTTGACCATGTGTTGCACTACACCCACTGGATTCCCGTCGGGCGTGGTTTCACCGAACGGATGCTCGCTGAGTACTACCCGGGCTGGACACTTGGCGGACTCATTCGACTGTTCGACAAAGCAGGCATCCGCATCACCCCCGATGAGTTGAAGGGTGCGGCTGGCGCACCGCATGGCGGGCGCTGCCACTGGCAAGTGGCGGCGTTCTATTTCAGCGATGACAGCAACTATCACGTGGTGTGGGATCGCTCCATCGAGTACGACGCCGACTTTTCGTATGCGATGCTCTCATCCGAGATTGCAAAGCCAGGTGGAGATGGCCCGAAAGCGGGCAAGATCATCAAGGCCGTGCGAGCACCTCGGCCAGTCGACCTCTCGGGCAAAGTGTTCTTTGACTGAACACTCGCCGGCACCGAAGCACTTCTTTGCCCAGAGCGCGCGTAGTACCACTGTGACACACTTGGGTCAGGTGACGACAAGCAAACCGCGCTGGACACCCGGCGCACTTACGACAGCGGCACTCAGCTTGGCGGCCGAGCAGTTTGCCGCCAAGTACCGCAAGGGTGGCGATACGCCATACCTCTCGCACCTGTTGGCAGTGTCAGCCCTCGTCATGGAACACGGCGGTTGCGAAGAGCAATCGGCAGCAGGACTCCTCCACGACATCATCGAAGATGTCGGTGTCTCGATCAACGAGCTTGTTGACCTCCTCGTCGCGCGTGGTGCAGAGCGGATCGTCGCACAGCGTGTTGCGACCATGGTGCAAGCCACCACCGACGGGCAACCTGGGGACAAGCGGGATCCAGCCGATTGGCGAAGACGAAAACACGCCTACCTCCAGGGACTGACCGAAAAACCGATGAACGAGCCGGCACTCCTCGTGTCGCTTGCCGACAAGGTGCACAATGCCGAGGCAACTCTGGCTCTGGTCCGCGGTGGCATTTCGGCCAACGATCTGTACGACGGACCTGAATTCAACGCCAAAGCTCCCGATCAGAAGTGGTATTACTCGGCTCTCGCTGCCGTGTTTCGGGAGAAGTTGGGTGAAACCGAGACCGCTCTACCCCTCGTCGAGCGTCTTGAGCGAGCCATTGGCACCATCTTCGTCGACGTGCCCGACTCGCTCTTAGCGGATGGTCGCTAGCCGCCATGTTCGAGATTGATTCCGTCGAGCACGAACGGGCGCTTCGTCGTCGTGAAGTGTGTCGGAGCCGGCTTGCCAAGTACGTGCGCGAGGGCCGTGACTACGTGGTGGTCCTTGCCCACGAGAACAAATTCGATGGCGCCGAACCATCGGACAATCCCGCTTACGTGCAGTTTGCGTTGCGCGAGGATCTACGACTTCAAATCGAGGTGCAAGGCGACCACTACCGCGGGCAGCCTTACAGCGAGCCGCAACAACGAATGCTGCGACGCCTCGGATATCTTCCACCCTTCGAACACGGCGACGAGTTCTGCAACTGGACGCTCTTTCGCGACGCTGAAGGATGTCAGCCCGACTCCGTCGCACACCTCGTCCTGGATTCGTTGTGGCAGGTGTTCGGGGTGCACTTCCACGATGCGCCGACGAGCTTCAAGGCTGGCGTATCCCACTGGCGACTCGAGTGGATGGTGTCGTCTCGCAAGCGAGACATCAAGGGTGAAATTCTCCGAAGGTTCGGGGCACCGACGGTGCGACGCCCTAGCGACGCGTCGAACTAGCCCACCGTGATTTCGGTGACGCGGTCATCGACGATGACGACGGTTACCCGCTGCAACGAATAGTCCATGGTGAGCGCAAAGCTTTCACCGTCGCGTTGGCCCACGCGATAGGTCCAGCCCAATTCACTGGCGCAGCGTTCTGCATCAGCCTCGGTGTAGCCCAACAGCAGCTCGGCTCGTTGGCGCGAAATCTCCGTGAGATCGGCCGCATCGAGTGCGGGGCATTCCTGGGGAATGGCTTCCTCCTGTACGGACTCGGCACATGCGCCAAGAGCAAGGAGCATCGACAGCAACACCGCATTGACGGTTGGCAATCGGTGCTTGCGTGCCATGGGGTCAGCGTAACCACGCCGTAGGTTGGCACGGTGCCCATCGAGCCATCGTTTGACACGGAGTTCTTGGCCAACCCGAGGAGCCGAATTCGCAACTTCGTAATCCTGCACCGTATTGCCACGGAGATGCTGCGCGGGATGCGCCGTTTGCACTTCGTTGGACCCGCAATCACCGTCTTTGGGTCAGCGCGTGTGAAGGAGAGCTCGATCGACTACACCACGGCACGAACCGTTGGACAAATGTTGGGCAAGGCGGGATTCACCGTGATCACGGGTGGTGGACCCGGCATCATGCAAGCCGCCAATCGCGGTGCTCGTGACGTAGGTGCACCAAGTGTCGGCTGCACCATCCGTTTGCCGCACGAAGAAACTCCGAATCCGTATCTCGACATTCGGGTCGATTTCCACTACTTCTTTGCCCGCAAGTACATGCTCACGAAATACTCCCTCGCATTCATCGTGTTCCCCGGTGGTTTCGGCACTGCCGACGAACTGTTCGAGGCTTTGACACTCATCCAAACCGGGAAGATGCATGACTTTCCGATCGTGGTGTTCGGTGGACCGTTCTGGGATCCACTGCGTGCCCAGCTCGACACCATGCTCGAAGCGGGAATGGTCTCCTCCAAAGACCTGGATTTGCTGAAGTTCACGAACGATCCGAACGAAGCACTCGACCACATCCATACGTTTGTGCGACGTAGCGCCAAACGGGACCGACGCGTGCGAAGACTGCGACTACTCGGAGAAGGACGCCGATAAGGCCACCATGTCCTCGCTTCGCGACGCGCTCCACACCATGCACGATCAGCTGTGGGACGACGACCGAGGCATGGTGAAGCTGTACGGACTCCACCTGGTTCGCGAAACGGCGCTCGGAGCATTCGTGGACTTGGAGAACGGCTACACGGTTCGCGCCGAGCGTGCCCTGCGAGAGGTGCTGAAGCACCAGTACCCGGGCGAGGTCGATTCGCGTTGGGCGGGCACGTTCAGGACGCACGCCGAGCAGCCCGAAGCCGGCAGCAACGATGCCGATGGTCGAGCGCGTACCACACAGTGGCGTGATTACGACCCCAACTGGCGTCAATTCCTGGCCGTCATCCTCTGGGTAACGGAACGGTTATACGGGCACGTTCTGCCCGAAGATCTGCGTACGGCAATGCAACACGCCGTCACCCTTGCAGCTCGTAGTGAACCCGTCGACCGAATCGCACCCGAATACAGCAATATCGCACTCATGCAGACGTGGCTTGCCGACGTGACTAGCCAGCCATCCACACTCCTCGAGCAGGTAGCGAAACAAATTGAACGCGACGGAGACATCGCCGAGTACAACTCGCCCACCTACGACGCAATCTCGCTTTTGGCCGCGTGTTTGCTCGCCGACTTTGCTACCTCGACGGCTGCTCGCCAACTCGGAACCTCCGTCATCGACCGCGTCTGCTCACGACTCCAAGTGGTGTGGCATCCAACCTTGGCGCTCCAAGCCGGGCCCCACAGTCGGTCGTACGGCGTGAATCCTCGTCAGTACGTCTCACTGAATGCCGTGTTGATGGCCGCCATCGACGTTCCAGCCGCCGGTCCAACCACGCTGAACGACTCCACCACCCATGTGCATGACCTGTACTTCCTGCCGCTGTTTGGGCGACTGTGCGGGCGATTGCGTCGGAGTTTCGTGCCTCAGCCCGTCGTTGCATCGCGTCGGCATGTGCAGCAATTCGGCGAAGTGACCGCCACTTCCATCCTCGAACCTTCGCTGGCGGTGGGATTCGAGCATGGTCGGCGGACACGATTTGCGCTCGATCAATACGCACCGTTCATCATGACGTCTGACAAGGGGTTTCTCGGCATTCGCACTCGACCCGACACCGACTGGGTCGACGTGGTCGAGATCGCTCGCCATGTGTACCAGGTGAAAAGTGCGCGACGTACGGGCCCCGACGTGCAACACGATGTGGCCGCCCTCACCATCGTTGCTTCGCGTGCGCCGATGATGCACGAGAACGAACTGATCTTCGACGACATCACGTTGCAATTTCCGGATCTCACCGTGGAGGTTCGGCTCCCCCGAACATGACCGCCTTCACCGAGCGCCGCCACCGCCGGCGAATCGCCACCGATGCGACGCCGTGGTCAGTGGATGATCTTGGAAATGGGGATTTCGAGAATGTCGGTGGCCCCGGCATCTTTCAACGCGGGAATCACCGTGTTGACGGTTCGCTTCTCCACCACTGACTCGACGGCCCAGTCCCCGGATGCAAGCTTGGACACCGTGGGCGACTTTGCGGCGGGCAGCACCTTGAGGACCGCTTCGTAACAGGCATCACTGACATTGAGCTTCACCAACACCTTGCCGCGTGCCTCCAACGATCCCTCCAACAGCGTGAGCAGTTGCTCCATCGCGTGACGCTTCTTCGGGTCGGCGTACGCCGCGGGATTGGCGATGAGTTCCGTATGACTGGTGAGGATGGTGTCGATGATGCGCAATCCTGCAGCCCGCAATGCGCGACCGGTTTCGGTGAGATCCACGACGCAATCGGCGATGTCGGGAATCTTGGCTTCGCTGGCCCCATAGGAGAGGCGGACGTCGGCTTCGATGCCGCGCTGGGCAAAGAACGATTTCGTCAGTCGTGGATACTCGCTCGTCACCCGCACACCCTTGGGGAGATCTTCCACCTTCTGAAATGACGAGTCCTGCGCAACCGCGACCACGATGCGAACGGGGTCGTTGGTGGCTTTGGAGTAGTTCAATTTGCCGAGCGACTGTACGGTGCTGGAGGTTTCCTCTATCCAGTCACGACCCGTGATTCCGATGTCGAACAGACCTTCGGCGACGTACGTCGGGATTTCTTGTGGTCGCAAGATGCGCACTTCGTCGATGCGCGGGTCGGCAATGGACGCGCGGTAGTCGACCTGTGAAGAGCGCTTCACGGTGAGGTCGGCGGCGTCGAACAACTCGAAGGTGGCCTTCTCAAGCGAGCCTTTGGGGAGCACCAAGCGCAACATGGAAGTTTCAGGCTAACGAGGCAGGTAGCCGAGCACCGTTGGCCCAGTCGGACGCCGCCATCGGACTCTTGCCCTCGGGCTGCACGGTGAGAAGTCGTACGACTCCAGCGCGGCACTGCACTTCGACGCCGTCACGGGAAATTCTCAAGATGGTTCCCGGTGCGGCATGTTCCGGTGCGGCATGTTCCGGTGCCACGTCTGCAACTTCGGTCACCAACTCGGCGCGCACAACACGGATTCGCTTCCCGCCCAAGGTGAACCACGCCGTCTCCAGCGTGGTCTTGCCAACCAACACCCGTGCCGGGTCGGTGAATCGAATCTCGAGTTCACTGGGTGACATCTTGGCGGCGTGCGTGGCTTCACCTGCCTGCGCAATCCCCTCACCGCAACCATTGGTTACTGCGTCCACCAAGGGTTCCAACGATGCCTCCACCAGCTCGGTTCGCAGCGAGGTGAGCGTGTGATCGGCTCGAATAGGTACCACTGCGCGGCGGAACACCTCGCCGGTGTCCAGCCCCTCCTCAATCCGCATGATGCAGATGCCGGTCTCCGTGTCGCCTGCCAGCAATGCCCGCTCCACCGGGGCAGCTCCGCGCCATCGCGGCAACAGCGAGAAGTGCACGTTGATCATCGGCAAACGCTCGAGAACGGCAACCGGAATGATCCGGCCGTACGCCACCACCACACCCAGATCAGCGTCAACCTTGAGTGCATCCTCCAGCTGATGACTCACCGGAATTCCGAGCTCCAGCGCAACCCGCTTCACCGGACTGGGCGACACTTCCGATCCTCGTCCTCGACGCTTGTCCACCCGCGTGATCACCAACGCGACTTCAACACCAGCCGCAACCAGTGCACGCAGCGGTGGTACCGCTACCTCGGGCGTACCCAGGTACACGATGCGTCGCGCGGCGCCGATGGGCAAAGCAGCGAGTGTGGTCACATCGAGCGAATCTGCGTCAGACCAACTTCAAGTGGAATGGCTCGGCGTCCTTTGGCTGATGTTCTCGGGCCCGGTACAGGGTGACGGCCTTCTTGCGCTGATCGGGCGTCATGCGGTCGAACATCAATACGCCGTTGAGGTGGTCCACCTCGTGCTGGAACAGTCGCGCAAGGAGTTCGTCGGCTTCGAATTCCACGGGATTACCGTCAAGATTGATGCCTCGCACCAACACCGTTTTGGGTCGCAGCATCTCCACGTACAGGCCAGGAATCGACAAACATCCTTCGTCGTACACCCACTCGCCACTCGATTCGGCGATCTGCGGATTCAGGATCACCTTGCGCTCATCCTCGATGTCATAGACGAAGACCTGACGCTGCACCCCGATTTGCGTGGCGGCAAGGCCGATACCGGGAGCCTTGTACATCACGTCGAACATTTCATCGGTCAGTCGGACCAAACGCTCGTCGATATTGGTGACGGGCTCGGCAACTGCTTTGAGTACGGGGTCGCCAAAGGTGCGAATTTCGTACGTCACGCTGTGTAAGGCTACCGATGGTCATGTCCACGTCGGATCACTACTTCGCAGAACAACCGTCATCCGGCAGTGCACCGACCACACACGAGGTGCGGGTGCGCAAGTTGCACCTGACACTCGCCGGGGATCGCGGCGTCTTCAACCAAGGAGACCTCGATTGGGGCACGAGAGTGCTCATCGAGAATGCCGATGTGCCCCCGGGAGGCGTGTTGCTGGATCTTGGTTGTGGCGGAGGCGCGATTGCTGCTGCACTGGCCAAGTTGCGACCCGATGCCGAGATCTGGGCGGTGGACATCAATGAACGTGCGCGAGAGGTGACCGAGCGGACGCTCGCGTTGAACTCCATCACGAACGTTCGCGTGGCTTCACCCGATGCCGTACCAGTCGACCTGCGCTTCGATGGAATTTGGTCGAACCCACCAATTCGTGTCGGCAAGAGCGAGCTCCATCAACTACTGGAGTCGTGGTTGGCGCGTCTCACACCATCGGGTTGTGCCGATCTCGTCGTGCACAAGAATTTGGGATCCGATTCGTTGGCCAAGTGGCTCGAGAGCCTCGGTTATGCGGTGCAGCGCCATGCGAGCAAGCAGGGATACCGCGTTCTGCACGTGAACCGTAACGCCTGAGCGGCGCTCCGAACTGCGCCGCTTCGTCTAGCGTGTCCCCGCGTGAAGCGCCGCATCTGGATAGACACCGACACTGCGAGCGACGACGTCGTCGCACTCATCATCGCCTTGCGACATCCGGATGTGGAGGTGGTGGGTCTTTCCATCGTCGCTGGCAACGTCCCGCTGGAGATGGGCGTGCAGAATGCACTCATCACGCTGGAGAAGTGCGGTAGCGCGGCACCGGTACACGCAGGGGCCGACCGCCCATTGTCGCGACCGTTGGAATCGGCGCAAAACGTCCACGGCAGCGACGGCATGGGCGACATCGGGCTGAAACTCAGCGGACGTATTCCCACATCCAACGACGGCGTCGGCGCGATGATCGATGCGTTTCGGAATCACCCGGGCGAAATCGAACTGGTGACGCTCGGACCGTTCACCAACATTGCCGTAGCTGTTCGCAGTGAGCCACACTTCGCATCGTGGGTGAAGCGCTGCGTGAGCATGGCCGGCACCGGGGTGCTTCCCGGCAACGTGACGGCACTCTCGGAGTTCAACGTGTGGGCCGACCCGGAAGCGGCCTACGTGGTGTTCGAGTCCGGAATGCACATCGAGATGGTCGGCTGGGACGTGAGCTGGCAAGACGCAGCCATCAGCGACGCTCTCGCTGCCGACTTGCGCACGATCAGCCCATTGGCCGAATTTGCAATCGACATCCAGGCCGGCGTTCGAAAGTTCTGTGAGACGGTCACCAAGGTTCCCGGGTTCGACTTTCCCGACCCCATTGCAATGTGCGTGGCAATCGACGACTCCATCGTCACCAAGGAAGACACCCGTTACGTAGAGGTCATCCTGAGCGAGGGCCATGCACGTGGCCAGACCATGGTCGATTGGCTGGGCGTTACCGGCAAGGCCGCCAATACGCGTGTGGTGTTACGCGCCGATCAGGCGAAGTTTCACGCGATGCTGCGCTACGCACTACGCGCATAGGTTCTCGCGTTGCGCGCGCTGCCGGCTGAGCTGCTCTGGTCGCGCGAGGCGACCTGCCGCCGAAATTAGGCGACGGGGAGAACGTCGACGACCTTGCGGCCACGACGCTCGGCAAACTTCACCGCACCGTCAACCAACGAGAACAAGCTGTCGTCGCTGGCGCGACGCACGTTCTTGCCCGGGTGCACCTTGGTGCCACGCTGACGAATGATGATGGTGCCAGCGGTGATCTTGGTGCCGTCGAATACCTTGACACCAAGGCGCTGTGAGTTGGAATCGCGACCGTTCTTTGTTGAACCGCCACCCTTTGTCTTTGACATGATTCAGCCTTTCGCGATGCTGGTGATCTTGACGACGCTGTAACGCTGACGGTGTCCGTAGCGACGGCGCTGGTTGGTGCGACGCTTGTAGGTGAAGCCATCGATCTTGTCGCCGAGGTCTTCGCCGACGATGGTGCCCTTCACCGAGGCCTTGGAGAGTTCGTTGGGGGTCGAAAGCACCGTGGCACCGTCGACGACGAGCACCGGACGGAACGACACTTCGCTGCCGGTGGTGCCATCGAGCAACTCGACGCGCAGCGTCTGGCCGCTGGTTACTTTTTCTTGTTTGCCACCTGTGGCGATCACTGCGTACATAACGGTCTCCTACCCTATCGGGCGTTTCTCGGCAGGTCGGAGCCCGCCTCTACGGCAGCCTCGTCCTCCAACAAATCGGTATCCACGATGACACCGCGTCCGTGACAGGCCTGACACGTGTCGGCAAAGGCAGTGAGCAGTCCCTCACCGATGCGCTTGCGGGTCATTTGCACCAACCCCAGTTCGGAGATGTCGAAAACCTGGGTACGAGTCTTGTCGCGAGCCAAGGCCTTGCGGAACGCTTCGACCACCTTTCGGCGGTTCTCCTTCACTTCCATGTCGATGAAGTCGATCACGATGATCCCGCCGATGTCGCGCAACCGGAGTTGTCGCGCGATCTCCTCCGCGGCCTCCAGGTTGTTGCCCAGCACGGTTTCCTCGAGGTTGGTCTTGCCGACGTTCTTCCCGGTGTTCACGTCCACCACGGTGAGCGCCTCGGTGTGCTCGATAACGAGCGAGCCACCCGATGGCAACCACACCTTTGGATCGAGGGCCTTTCGCAGCTGCTCCACCACGCGGTGCTGTTCGAACAACGGCAAGCCCTCGCGCTTTTCGTCCCAGTACTCGACCCGATCGACGAACTCCGGATTGAATGCGCCGATGTAATCGCGCACCTCTTCGTAGAGTTCGCGATCGTCGATGACGATGCCGCGATAGTCGCTGCTGAACTCTTCGCGAATGACGCGCACGGCGAGTGACGGCTCTCGATACAACAGGGTTGGCGAGTTGGCCTTCGTGGCCTGCTGCTTGATGCGGTCCCAGCGCTCCACCAACTGTTTCATGTCGGTGGCAAGTTCGTGCTCGGTGGCGTTCTCCGCCGCGGTGCGCACGATGAGGCCGTGCTCCTCCGGTTTGATGCGATCCAGCACGTTGCGCAACCGTCGGCGCTCACTCTCAGGCAGTCGCTTGGAGATGCCGTAGGTCTTGGAGTCCGGAATCAGCACCACGAACCGACCGGGCAGCGACACTTCCTGCGTGAGGCGAGCGCCCTTTTCACCGATGGGGTTCTTGGTCACCTGACACAAGATCAGCTGTCCACGCTTCAACACCTGTTCGATTCGTGGCTCTGGCCCTTGCTCGACGACGTCTTCCTTGTCGAACTGCACGTCACCGCGATAGAGAACGGCATTCTTCGGGGTTGCAATGTCGACGAACGCGGCTTCCATTCCAGGCAACACGTTCTGCACCTTGCCCAGGTAGATGTTGCCGTGAATCTGTGTGGCATCGTCGGCCGGGCGGCTGACGTAGTGCTCCGTGAGGCTGCGACCTTCAAGGAGGGCCACCTGCGTGAGGTCGTTTCGAACGTGCACGCACATGAGGTAGCGACCAAGGGGACGTCCATCGCGCTCCTTGCCTTTTCGGCGGGCGATGAGATCCGCCTCGGTGTCCACGTGATCGCGTGAGCCACGTGAATCCCGGGAATCGCGTCGGTGGTTCTCGCGACCCTCGCCACGACTGCGGTTGCGACCGCCTCGGCGACGACGTCGATTGCGGGAGCGACCGCCACCGTTCCCGCGTGACTGACCGTCTCCGCTTCGCTGGTCACGTTGACCCTCACGGCCCGAGCCGCCATCTCGTCCCGATCCACCGTCCCGGTCCGAATCGCGGTTGCGATTCACGCCGCGATCATCGTCGCGGTCGCCGGCATCCTCATCCTCACCCCGTGGGGCCGCAAACGCTCGACCTGGTGGCGGTGGAATCGAGGGGCGACCTTCGCGTGGAAGATCAGGCAACTCACCGGGCGTACGGTCGCCCTCGCCGAATTCATTCGTCATGTCAAAAACCTTTCCTATGGCGGCAATCCCACGCCCTGTGCGCTGGGTTCGCCGTGCCGTGGCGCGGTGCGCACTGCTCCCCTTGCGCTCGCACGCTCGTGCGTATATCGAAACCTCGTGTTGGAACGAATTCCAACTGCTCTCTTAGCCTACCGACTCTGCACCGGCACGTGGTGCATCAGGCCGAACGCCGCATTTCGACGCTCTGCACCAGTCCGATCATCACCGCCCAGGCAACCAAGTGAGACCCGCCGTACGACACGAACGGTAGGGGCAATCCGGACACGGGAGTGATGCCAATCGTCATCCCGATGTTCTGAAACACCTGCCACGCCAGGGTGGCGAAGACGCCCGCCGAGAGGAAGCGCCCGAACGGCGTATTGGCGTTTCGCCCCACGATCCACACGCGAAGCAAGATGAAGGCGAACAAGGCGATCACCACGATCGCCCCCACGAGTCCGAACTGTTCACCGATGGCAGAAAAAGGAAAGTCGGTCGACTGCACGGGAATGAAGCGTCCGTTCGTGAGCTCTCCCTGCAAATAGCCCTTGCCGAAGTAGCCGCCCGCCGCAACCGCCCGCTTCGCGTAGCGAACCTGCAACACGAGGTTCTGCAAACTCTCGTTGGTGGTGTTGTTCTGGTTCCACAGTGCGGTGAAGCGCTCCAACTGATAATCGCGAACGACGCCCGACCAGATACTCGCCACGAAGCTACCGATTGCCAACAGCGTCACCGCCACGAAGTGCTTCTGCTGGGTCCCGGCAATGAGCAGCACTCCGAATACACCGGCAGCGATGGTCATCGCCGAGCCAAGGTCGGGTTGCAGTGCGATGAGGATGAACGGCAATCCCGCGATCAGCAGTGCTCGCACGAATTCGTCATAGGGCAACGTTCGCAGTCCCGCATCGGCAAACCACGCAGCCAACACCAGGACGAGCACGGGTTTCATCACCTCCGCAGGTTGTACCGCGATGGGTCCCAAGTCGAACGACAGTTTCGTTCCCCCACTGGCACGTCCCCACAACAGCAAGATGACGAGCGAAAACGTGGTAGCCGAATACAACCAGAGTGCCTTGCTTCGCAACCAGTCGTGGCCGAAGAACATCACGGCAAACATCGCCAAGGTGGCGACGATGATGAAAACCGCCTGACGTTGGGTGAAAAAGTACGGATCAGCAGCGCGCAACACCAGCCGAGGGCTGGTGGTGGAATAAATGTTGAACACCCCGATGACGGCAAGGATTGCAACGGCAGAAATCATCATCCAATCGACGTTGCGCCACGGGTCGAGCACGCTTGCGGACCCCCGAGGATCGTTGGGACGCGGGCGAACGCGGAAGGCAATCGACATGTCAGTCCCGAGCGTCCAGAATCGAGCTCACCAAACACATAGGGTTTCGCAACCGAGTGGAAGCTGCCGGCACGTTTGATGCCGTATCCAGCGGATCAGCGGGCACGAGGTCGTCGACACGCCACTTTCCACTCAGTGCGAGGAAGATGCATTTCACTACCGGCGCTGCCGCCGTCGCACCGTAGCCCGCTTTCTCCAGATACGCGAATGCGCTGTACGGCTTGGTGGCATCCAAACTGAAGGCACCGAATGCAGAAGAGTCATTCCATGGCAGGTTGTTGAAACCTTGCGCCGTACCCGTTTTCCCCGCGAGTGGCACACCCGTGTAGTTGCGGAAGAGATTCTCGCCGGTGGTCTTGTGGTAGTAGTCGAACGTCACCCCGGGTCCGGAAATCACGCGGCGTAGGCCGCTGACGAGCGGCTCGCGAACTTCGGGCGGCAAGGGCACGGTGGTTTCGTTGGTCGTTGCGCTCACTCGTCGAAGGACGGACGCGTTTTGCAAATCGGCCAAGCCCGATGCCTTGTTTCGAGTGCCGGGTTGCAACACGGATCGAACGACCCGAGGCTCACGCAAGGTTCCGCCGTTGGCAAGAACGCCGTACGCATTGGCCACCTGAATGGGAGTTGCAGAGAGCAACCCCTGTCCGATGGAAAACAGCACGTTGTCGCCCACGTAGTACGCCCGACCTGCGTCCTCGGCAATGACACCGAGACTCGCCAGATATTTCTTGTAGGCCGCATTCGGGATGGTTCCGGCGAACTCGAACGGTAAATCCACGTTGGTGGGTGAGCCGAACCCGAATCGCCGCACCTCTTCCTCGAGCACTGCGCGATATCCGCGCTCGGTGAGAATCTGTTCGCCAATCTTGTAGAAGAATGCGTCACTCGATACGGCCAATGCAGCCTCCACGTCCACTTCGCCGTATCGACACGGCGCACCCGTGGCCCGACAGATGGCGTTACGGAACACACACTTCACACCCTGGTCGCAACGATCCTTGGGGATACTCTCCAATTTGTACGTGCCGCGATCGTCAAAGACGTAGTCGGCTCCACCGGGTAGCTGGCCGGAGTGCAGCGCGGCATATGCCACGAACGGCTTGAAGCTCGACCCCAAGTTGTAACGACCAGAAACCGCCCGGTTCACCAGAACCGACCTGTCGGGGTCGTCGGTCTGTGGAAACACCTGCGCAAACTTGTCGGCATCGACGTTGGCGGTGAACCACCGGCCATCGAAGCGTGGATACGACGCCATTGCGACCACTTCCCCGTTGTTGTGATTCATCAACACCACGGAACCAGCGGGCGCCTTGTAGTAGTTGACCTCCTCGTACCGAGGATCGGGTATTCCCTCGGGCAGCATCACTTGGGGAGCTTCGTTGCGTTGCCGCACCAAGAGTTGCGTCTCGAGCGCTTGTTCCGCGAATTGCTGAATTTTCCAATCGAGGGTGAGCTGCAGGTCTCGTCCTGGTTGCGGTTCGACACGTTCGATGACCCGCTTGATACGACCCACGGCGTCGACCTCGTACCTCACGAAGCCGGGGACGCCTCGAAGCTCCACTTCATAGGTGAGTTCGACACCATACAAACCCACACGCTCGTTAGGGTCGTACCCCAGAGACTTGTAATAGGCGACGGAGTCCTTCTGGATCGCACCGAGAAAGCCCAATACGTGGCTGCCGACTGCGCCGTAGGGATAGATGCGTCGCCAATCCTCCTTGATGACCACTCCCGGATAGTCCTCGATTCGTTCCATCAAGAACGCAGCTTGTTCCTCCGAGATATCAAAGGCCAGCGGCATCTCCGTGAGCTGGTCGTACCGCTTGTCGTCCGCCCGGGTGTAGAGACGCTCCACCGGGGTGTTGAGTGGGCCCGACAAGCGTTGGAACATCTCCAAGCGATCCTGTGGATCGGCAATGATGCGACGGTCGATGGTCGCCACCAACACTCGTTTGTTGTCGGCCACTACACGACCATTCACATCGAAGATGCGACCACGCTCCGGGATCAACTTCACCACTCGCGATTGCACCTTTTCGATGATGCGGTCGGTTTCTTCCTTCGTTACCGACTGCAGAAACCACACACGGGCGAGCAGCAACACCAAGAGCGCAAGGGCGAGCCCACCCAAGGCACTCCAACGACGTTGCTGACTATCTACGGCCAAGTGACACCTGCTCTCGCAACGTCCAACGCGATATCGGTATGAGTGGTGCAGAGAAGACCAATCCGCCCATGAACGTCACGAGCGACACTGCGAACATGCGCGGACTCAGCCAACCTCCGAGCCCCACCACGGCTTTGGTGAGCGGGAGCAGAATCTCGCTGAGTGCGGCAGCCACACTCACCACCAAGATGCGCAACCACCAAGTAGGTTCGCGGAACGTCTGCAACACCATTGCGGTGCCAGCCCCTACCGCGCCGAGCACCAACGCCGAAATCCCGAGTGGCGTCGCAAGCACGGCGTCGTACATGAAGCCACTCACCAAACCGACGATTGCACCAACACGAACATCGTGAACGCTGCCTGCAACCGCAACGAAAATGGCCATCAGTTGTACCGAGTAACCAAAGAAGCGAACTTCGCTCAACAACGTGGTCTGCAACGACAACACCAACATGGTGACGAGAACGAGTCGGAACCATCGGCTCGCCACCAACTGCATCAACCGGGCGAACACCGACTACTTCCCCGACTCGGTGATGGGTTGATACAACAGCACTCGCAAGAAGGAGAGATTCGATAGATCGGCGACGAGCTCGATTTCCAGCACGGGTCCGGCGGTTCCCAATCGCTCCACCACACGCGAAACGACTCCAATGACCACGTCGGGAGGTGCAAGGCTTCGCGAACCACCTGCCGACACGATCGGTGCACCAACTTCGATCGCATCGGCGCGGGTACTGGCATCCAGGAATCGAACGATTGGTCGGGATCCGGGGCCTCGTCCCTCGAGGATGCCGGTTTCACGCACGGAGAGCTGACTGGCGATGGGTACGGTGATGTTGGATCCGCCTCCGGCCACCACTTCAGCCGGCACCGTGGTGACGGAGGGTGTGAATCCCACGATCGTGGTGGTTGTGGTGGTGGTCGAAGATGTCGTACTGGTATCGGTGGTTTCCAACACCGAATCGACGGTCGGTGCATCCTCTGTAGGGAGCGGTGGCAACGTCACGGGTGTTCGGCTCGACTTGGTCACTACCTTGACGGACAAGGCGTAATCGGGGTCGGACACCAGCATCACCAATGCACGGTTGGAGAACACCTCCGTTATCTTGCCGATGAGCCCCGCTGCATTCAGTACCGGCATTCCCACTTTGATGCCCGAGTTCGCACCTTGATTGATCTCCACCGTCTGAGAAAAATTGGTCGGCGTTTCACCGATGACCTGTGCAGTAACCGAATTGATACCCGCCAACGTTGGCAGGCCGTTGAGCGCCAACAATTCCTGCGACAAGCGCACGGATGCTGCTGCAGCAACCGCGGCACCTTCTTGCAGGGCAACTTGTTCCTTCAATCGATCGTTTTCCTCTACGACGTCGTCGTAGTTGCGGAATGCATTCCATGCGCCACTGAGCGGGCGCGTCACCACCCGCGACACGTTCTCCACCGGACTGAACACCGTGTCGAAGACACGACGAATACGCGATGTGGAGCCCGAATCACTCAAATCCAAGGTGATGAAGAACACCGAAGCCAACGCGAGCAGAATCACCGCCCGTGTGAGATTGGTTTTGTTTTGAGCCACGCCTCAACGACCGCCGAGTTACTCGTCGTCCGATTGCGCCGTGAGACCCTTCATCGCATCCAAGTTCTCCAGCGTGAGTCCCCCACCAAGCACCACCGACAACAACGGATCGGGTGCCACCAAGGTGTTGATTCCGGTTTCGTGGATGATTCGCTCCGTGAGTCCGGTCAGCAATGCACCACCACCCGAAAGGGTGATGCCATTGCCGATGACGTCGGCTGCCAGCTCCGGCGGAGTTCGCTCGAGCGTGCTCTTGATCACGTCGATGATGGTGGTGATGGGTACGTCGATCGCTGCACGGATCTCCACCGTGGTAACTTCCTGGGTTCGTGGCAAGCCGGTGGTGACATCACGTCCCCCGACATCGGCGGTAAGTTCCTCCTCCAACGGCCACGCCGATCCGAGTTGGATCTTGACGTCTTCGGCGGTGTTGTCGCCGATGTCCAAGTTGAACTCCTTCTTGAACATCGCAACGATGGAGTCGTTGATCTCGTCGCCAGCAACCCGACACGAGCTGGCCGTAACGATGCCGCCGAGCGAGATGACGGCCACCTCCGTCGTGCCACCCCCGATATCGACGATGAGGTTCGCACTCGGTTCGCTCACCGGCAAGCCTGCACCAATGGCGGCTGCCATGGGTTCTTCGATCACGTACACGGGGCGACGCGCACCGGCAAACTCAGCGGCGTCCTGCACGGCGCGGCGCTCCACTCCGGTGATTTCTGACGGCACACACACGATCATTCGCGGTTTGCTGAAGCGACTGGTATGTACTTGGCGGATGAACTCGCGCAACATTTGTTCGCACAAGTCGAAATCGGCGATTACGCCATCCTTCAATGGACGCACCACACGAATGTTGCGCGGGGCACGCCCCCACATTCGCTTGGCATCGTGACCAACGGCAACCACCTGACCGGTTCCCGTATCGAGCGCAACGGTGCTGGGTTCGTCGAGAACGATGCCTTCACCCTTGATGTAGATGAGCGTGTTGGCAGTTCCGAGATCGATCGCGATGTCTCGCGTGAGTGAAATCGGATTGGTGCCGGCCACGATGGTGCCTTAGAGCCCCGGGAAGAAAATCTGAATTTCCCTCTCAGCTGATGCCGCTGAGTCGCTGCCGTGTACGAGATTCTCGGTGAAGATGGTGCCGAGATCACCGCGGATGGTTCCAGGGGCGGCACTACGCGGGTTGGTCGCACCCATCATGGAGCGAACGATCTCCCACGTATCCTCCGGTCCTTCCACCACCATGGCCACAACCGGACCACGCGACATGAAAGCAACGAGATCTGCGTAGAAGCCCTTGCCTTGATGCTCGGCGTAATGGTTGGCCAGCGTGGCGGCATCGAGGGTACGCAGCTGCATGGCAGCAATGCTGAGCCCCTTGCGCTCGAAGCGCGACACGATTTCACCTACCAGTCGACGCTCCACTGCGTCGGGCTTCAAAAGGACGAGGGTTCGCTTGCTGTTTGTTGTTTCAGTCACGCGACAAGACTACCGCTAGGGCATCAGCTCGCGAAGCACAGGACGTGCGGCACCAACCACGTACAACGAACCCGCAACCAATAGTGCATCTTCTGCTCGCAGCTGTTGATACGCGAACGCAAGCGCAGCATCGGGACGCTCCGCGATGTGCACTGCATCGCATCCGCTGGCACGTGCAGCTGCAGCAACTTCGGCAGCTGGCGTGCCACGTGGCGTTGGCGCGGTGCAACACACCACCAAGTCGAACTCATCTGCTCGCAGAGCACCGAGCAACTCGGTCGCATCGCGACTCTTCAACATTCCCACCACCAACATCCTCCGACCATCAACCTGGAAATCGTTGAAGAACACCTCGGCGCAAACCTCTGCCCCGCCAACATTGTGAGCACCATCAACGACGACCAACGGTTGTCGACCGAGTACCTCGAATCGACCGGGCATCGAGACGGTGGACATACCTTCGTCCAACACCTCTCGCGCAATGACATGGTCGAAGAACTCTTCAACGGCGGTGATGGCTACTGCCGTGTTATCGCCTTGATGGCTTCCGTGGAGGGGCACGAAGACGTCTTCGTATTTGGCTCGCGTGGTTCGCACGGAAATGAGACGACCGCCGACGGCCAAATCATTCGATGAAACCTCGAAGTGCTGGTCACGCACCACGCGTCGGGCGCAGGGCGCGTTGACGAAGATGTCCTGCAGGTCCTCACGTGTTTCGCCCTGCACGAAGATGCTCTCTGGTTTGACGATGCCCACTTTCTCACGTGCGATGTGTGCGTGTGTGGGGCCGGCGAACTCCGTGTGATCAAGGGACACGTTCGTGAGCACGGCCACGTCGCTACGAACGACGTTGGTGGCATCCCACCGACCCAACAACCCAACCTCGATGACGCCGACATCCACTGCACTGTTTGCGAACCAACGGAATGCAACTGCGGTCATGATCTCGAAGTAGCTGAGACGCGCACCAACCAACGCCTCGAGATCGGCAATCGCCAAGACGTTCTCGGCGAGCTCCTCATCACTGACGGGTTCGCCATTGATCGCCATTCGCTCGTTCACCCGCTCGAGGTGCGGACTGGTGTACGTGCCTACTTTCAGCCCATGCGCCATCAACAACCGGGTGATCATTTGCGTGGTGGAACCCTTGCCGTTCGTTCCAGTCACGTGGATGGTGCGGTACGCGAGGTGCGGATCACCCAGCAATTGCACTAGGCGTTCGATGTTCGCGGTGCTGGGCGACTCGATGCGACCGGTCTTTTCGTACACGGAATGCGAGTCCAGGAACGCCTGTGCGCGAACTACCGGCGAGTCGGAGGAGGAACGCCTCACCGGCGAATCGGTCATGACCTGAACGGTAGTTGGAGTTGCCCGACGATGCGTTCGTCTACGACGCAGCGCGCTTGGGTTTGCTCACCCGCGGCGACCGTGTGGTGATCTTGGGCGCCGCACGAGAGGTGACGCAATCTGCATCGATGACCACCTTGGCCACATCGGTTCGCCCTGGCAAGTCGTACATGGTGTCGAGCAGTACCTCTTCGAGAATTGCACGCAAACCTCGCGCACCGGTACCACGAAGCAGCGCTGCGTCGGCAACTGCCGACAACGCCTCGTCCGAAACGACGAGCTCGACGTCCTCGAACTCGAAGAACTTCTGGTACTGCTTCACCAGTGCGTTCTTCGGCTCGGTGAGGATCTGCACGAGCGCATCCTTCTTCAGTGAGTGCACGGCACCGATCATCGGCAGACGTCCCACGAACTCGGGAATCATGCCGAACTTGAGCAGATCCTCGGGAAGCACCTGGGCAAAGAGGTCGCCTGGATCGCGGTCCTTTTTCGACTTGACGGTTGCGTGGAAGCCAACGCCCTTGTCGCCCAGACGTGAACCGATGATCTGATCCAACCCCGCAAAGGCACCGCCCACGATGAAGAGCACGTTGGTGGTGTCGATCTGGATGAATTCCTGGTGCGGATGCTTGCGACCACCCTGCGGTGGTACCGACGCGACGGTGCCTTCGAGAATCTTGAGGAGGGCCTGTTGCACACCCTCACCGGAAACGTCGCGGGTGATCGACGGATTCTCGCTCTTGCGAGCCACCTTGTCGATTTCGTCGATGTAGACGATGCCCATCTCGGCCCGCTTCACGTCGAAATCGGCGGCCTGCAACAGCTTGAGCAGGATGTTCTCCACGTCTTCACCCACGTAACCGGCTTCGGTGAGCGCGGTGGCATCGGCAATGGCGAACGGAACGTTCAACATGCGGGCGAGCGTTTGAGCCATGTGGGTCTTCCCGCAACCCGTCGGGCCGAGCAGCAAGATGTTGCTCTTTTGCAACTCCACCTCGTCCCGACGCAATTTCTTGCTTTGCGTGTACTTGATGCGGCGGTAGTGGTTGAACACCGCGACTGCCAGCACCTTCTTGGCGGCATCCTGACCGATGACGAAGTCATCGAGGAATGCGCGAATCTCTCGAGGCGTTGGAACGTTCTCCAACCCCAGACTCTTCGCATCGGCAACTTCGTCTTCGATGATCTCGTTGCACAAATCGATGCACTCGTTGCAGATGTACACCGACGGACCGGCGATGAGCTTTTTGACCTGCTTTTGGGTCTTGTTGCAGAACGAACATTTGACGAGTTCTGCCGTGTCACCAAACTTCGCCATGGTCTCCCCTTCTTATCGAATAGGTCCGCTGCGGTCAGCCAACTGACGTGTGGTGATGACTTCGTCAATCACTCCGTACGCCAGGGCTTCTTTTGCCTCCATTACAAAGTCGCGATCGGTGTCGGCATGCACACGCTCGATGCTCTGCCCGGTGTGGTTCGCCAGGATGATCTCCAGCAAGTCGCGCATGCGCAGAATCTCGCGAGCGGCAATCTCCAAGTCGGTGACTTGTCCGTAGCCAACTTGGCCATATGGCTGATGCAGGAGGATTCGCGCGTGCGGCAAGGCAAGGCGCTTGCCCTTGGTGCCCGCGGCCAACAACACTGCTGCCGCCGACGCAGCCTGCCCGAGGCAAATGGTGGCGATGTCGTTCTTGATGAACTGCATGGTGTCGTAGATCGCGAACAACGCCGTGATGTCACCACCGGGGCTGTTGATGTAGATGTTGATGTCCTTGTCCGGATTCTCGCTCTCCAAGTGGATGAGCTGCGCACAGATGAGGTTGGCGATGGTGTCGTCGATCGGCGTTCCGAGGAAGATGATGTTCTCTTTCAGCAGACGGCTGTAGAGGTCGTACACGCGCTCACCACGGCTGGTGGTTTCGGTGACGTTGGGAACGTAATAGTTCGAAAAGTTCATGACCTGATCATTCGTCGGGGGAATTGTCGTCCACCGTACTGGTCGACTCTTCGTTCGTGTTGGATTCACCACCCAAGTTCACGGAAGCGCCCGTATCGGCCGTCGGATCGATGTCCACGCCCGCATCCAGCAACAAATCTGCAGAAATCGACTTGCCCTCGGTATCCACGTATGTGACTTGTCGCACGAGCCACTCGAGGGCCTTGGATTTGCGGATTTGCGCCTTGAGATCGCCGATGGCGTCGTTCTTTTCGTAAAGCGATCGCACACGCTTTACTTTGACGTTTGCGCGAACGGCGATGCGCTCGAGCTCCACATCGACATCTGCATCGTCTGCTTCCATCTGCTGATCGCTGGCGATCGCACGAAGCGCGAGGTCGACTCGAACGGCTTTGCGTGACTGCTCGCGCAACTGTTCGATGAATTGCTCCTCGGATTGTCCGGTGATTTGCAGGAACTGGGCAATCGCGATGCCTTGACGCTGGAACGTGTCCACGGTGTTACGCACACGCGAACGGAGATCGCCATCGACCATTGCCTCGGGCAGATCGATGTCCACCAACTTCGCTAGCTCGTCGGTGACACGGTCGACCACCGAGTTGCGTGCCTGATTGAGACGCGATTCGTTCATGCGCTCGCTGATTGCGGTTCGCCACTGTGCCACGGTGTCGAACTCACCGAACGTGTCCGACACCCACTGGTCGGTGGCTTCGGGAAGCTGCATCTCCTGCACCTTCACCACCTTGAGCGAGAAATCTGCTTCGTCTTCATTGCCGTTGGGTACGGCGGTGAACTTCTTCTCGTCGCCGGCGTTCATGCCGATGAGCTCGTCGTCGAAACCCTTGGCGACCCAACCGCGACCAACCTCGTACAACCACGCCTCGACGTTGAGGCCGGGCACCGGTTCGCCGTTGCGCGACGCCGAGAGATCGAGCGTGACCTGATCGCCGGTTGCTATCGGGCGCGTGGCGTCGATGAGTGTGCCGTGACGCTTGCGCTCGTTGTCGACGACCTCGTCGATTTCTTTCTCGCTGGAAGCGATGCTCGGCAACTCCACTCGCAAGCCGGCATAACCGGCCACGGAAACGACCGGTCGAACTTCGATCTCGCAGTGGAAGGAGATCGGCCCGCTGGCTTCCTCGGCGCCGTGCACGTGGTCGACCTTCGGCGTGGCGATGATGTCGATGTCGTGTTGCTTGACGACTTCGGCCAAGTACTTGGGTACTGCATCTTCTATGGCTTGGGCTCGTGCTGCACGCTTGCCATCTTCGCCGAGGTGGGCTTCGATGATGCGTCGCGGAGCTTTACCGGGGCGGAATCCCGGGATGCGAACCTGGCGGGCAAGTTTGCGAAAGGCGACTTCGATGTCCTGGTCGAAGGCTGCTTCGTCAACCGATACGTTGACCTTGACTTTGTTGCCTTCGAGCTGTTCTACGGTGCTTTGCATGAGTGAAGAAGGCTACAAGTGCCATACTGAGGTGATGCCTTTTTGGAAGCCACACTCCCTTGCCAAGCCCCATGAGGGTCAGATCGATTTGCGAATCGGCGACAAGGTCGTCACCACGGTGGATCTTCCCGATGTGCCGGCGGGTAGCGAAGGTCGCGTGATCCTGGCCAACGGCTTTCAATGGCAGCGATATTGGGTGCGCTTTGCCGATGGCACCGAAGTAAGCGATTTGGACCACCGCCACCTCGCGCCGGTTGGACGCGCCAAGAAGCGTCTGGCCAAAGCCGCAAAACGCGCCAAGTGACCGACGCAATTCGCGGGCGCTTTCCTGGCGCACAACATGACTGGGCACGTTTTGATGGCCCGGCAGGCACCCAGATGGTGGATGCGGCAATTCGCGCAGCAAGCGATTGGTCATCGAGTGGCAACAACGCGAATACCCACGGCGCCTTTGCAGCGGCGCACGCGACCGACGCCCTGCTCGAGCGTGCGCGCGGCGTAGTCGCGCAACTGCTCGATGCCGACCCGAACGGAGTGGTGTTCGGCGCAAACATGACCACGATGACGTTTGCCTTCACCCGTGCCGTGGCCCGCACCTTGAAGCCGGGTGATCGTGTCGTGGGCACGCGTCTGGATCACGACGCCAATGTGTCGCCATGGAGAATCGCATGTGAGGAATCCGGGGCCGAGCATGTGCTCGCGCCGTTCTCCCCCGTTGATGGTCGACTCGACATGGATGCGATGTCCAAGCTCATCACCCCCAACACCAAATGGGTGGCAGTAACTGGCGCATCCAACCTCATCGGCACGATGCCCGATGTGAAAGCCGTGGTCGCACTCGCCCGCCGGGTTGGCGCACGAGTCTTCGTCGATGCCGTGCATCTCGTGCCGCACATGCCGGTGAGCGTTCGCGAGATTGGCTGCGACGTGCTCGCCACCAGCCCGTACAAGTGGTACGGGCCGCACGCCGGAGTGTTGTGCATCGAGCCGGATCTTCTCAACGCACTGCCCGTTGCCAAAGTTCGCCCAGCGGATGATTTCGGGCCCCGGCGTTTCGAAACCGGAACACCGAACTTGGAGAACATCGCCGCGACCGAGGCAGCAGCACGTCATCTCCTCGAAGAGAACATGGCGAGTGTGGCGAAGTACGAGCGCGATGTGTTCGCACCGCTACTCCATGGCTTGCTCGGAATGCCACATGTCAAGGTGTGGGGGCCACCCACCTTGGATGCACGTACCCCCACCGTTGCTTTCACCGTCGACGGCTTGTCACCGGATCGAGTTGCCGAAGCATTGGCAGCCAAGAAGATCGCGGTGTGGGCTGGCAGTTCGTACGCGGTGGAGCTCGTGGCGCATCTGGGGTTGGCCGAGTCCGGTGGCGTGGTGCGAGCCGGAGTCGTTCGGTACGTCACTTCTGATGACGTGCAACGACTGTTAACGGCTGTTGCGTCGCTCGGCAGCGTTAGCCTGAAGTGAAGCGGGATGTAGCACAGCTTGGCTAGTGCGCCTGGTTTGGGACCAGGAGGTCGCAGGTTCAAATCCTGCCATCCCGACGGATCAATAGTTGTTGTGAACCTTCATCTCGACCGGGAGCGTCGCGTACATGTCGAACTCACTTAGCAATCGCGAGAAATACGTATCGCTCGTGACGTTCCGACGCGACGGAACGGCAGTCGCCACCCCGGTGTGGTTCGCCGCGATGGGAGACGAGTTCGGTGTGATCACCGAGACGAACGTCGGCAAGGTCAAGCGCATTCGCAACAATGCGCAGGTGACCGTGCAGGTATGCGACATGAGTGGGAAGGTATCGAGTGATGCGCCGGTGCTTTCGGCGACGGCGCGCCTGGTAACCGGCGAGGATGCCGTCCGCGTTCGCAAGGCCGTGGGAAAGAAGTATGGCCCGGTGTACGTGGCGTTCAGCGTGTACTGGCAGTTGTCCACGTTGTGGGAGAAATTTCGCGGTCGCGACAAGCACGACCCTGAAACTGCAATCCTGTTCCGCCTCACTGCCTAGCGCCGACCGCTGCCCGTCTCGTGCCCCACCCCTGGTTGTCTCGTGCCCTATCCGCGACTGAGAGCAAATGTGTCGACGCGATCGGTGATGGAGTCGAGATAGCCCATATCGGGATCTATGCCGATGCCGGGACCCGTCGGAACGTCGAGGTGTCCGTCGCGCAGCTCGAACGGTGCAGTGACATCACGACGGAAGTATCGAGCTGACGCTGACGTATCGCCTGGCAACGTGAAGCCAGGCATGGCCGCCAGCGCCAAATTTGCTGCACGACCGATGCCGGTCTCCAGCATTCCCCCACACCACACGGGGACGCCACGCTCGTAACACACGTCGTGGATCTTCTTGGCTTCGAGATATCCGCCAACCCGACCCGGCTTGATGTTGATGATGCTGCACGCCCCAATGTCGAGCGCTTCGCGGGCTACCTCGGCGGAGAGGATCGATTCGTCGAGACAAATTGGTGTGCGCACCACCTTGGCGAGTTGAGCGTGTGATGCAACTTGCTCTTCCGGTAGCGGCTGCTCGATAAGCAGCAGATTGAAGTCGTCCAATTGAGCCAAGTGCTTCGCATCGCTCAATTCATAGGCCGAGTTGGCATCCACCTGCAACAGCAGGTCGTCGCCGAACGTGGTTCGTACTGCGCGAACAGGGTCGATGTCGAAGCCCGGTTCGATCTTCAACTTGATTCGCAGGTAGCCATCATTTATGTAACCCTGCACCACTCGGAGAAGATCTTCGATGCTCGGTTGGATTCCCACCGACACGCCCGAGCGAACCCTGGTTTGCGTGGCACCAAGAAACGTTCCGAGGCTCACTCCATCGCAGCGAAGCTGAAAGTCGAGCAACGCAGTCTCCAACACTGCTTTGGACATGTAGTGACCTCGGATACCGCTCGCCGATTTGGCGAACGACTGAGCGGTGGTATCGCGCTGGACGAGCGGCAACAAGAATCTCCGAAGCATCGCCTCGCAACCATCGACGTATTCGCTCGAGTACATGGGCTCACTCATCGCCACACACTCACCCCAGCCCGTGACTCCATCTCCGGATACCTCTACATAGAGCAGGTCACGAGCGGTTTCCACTCCAAAGCTGGTTCGAAATGGTGACACCAAATCGATGTGGGCGCGCCGCAGACGGATTTCCGAGATCATGCTCGTACCACCGCGAAACTGCCATCTTCCATGAAACCCGCAACCTTCCACTCGCCGGAGAATGCCCTGCGCAAGTCTGCCCGCTGTCGGGCGCGCCAGGACTGAGCTTCGCCGCGATCAGAGACGCGGAGTGCTTCGATGTTGTCGGGCGTCGGGATCGTCCACTCGGCTGCTGTCACCGAGGTACCGACTGGCGGCACACCACCGCAACCCGCCACCTGCCATCGCACGAGGAGACGATCGGTGTGCTCACCACGATTGAGTCCGTCGTCAATCGATCCGTAGAAATCCTCGTGATACTCGGTGACCTTGGCTCCGAGTTTGACGAGGTTGAAATACGCATTGCGACGCACCAATGGATCGAAGGTCCAGGTGATGGCTTGCAATTTGTGATCGTTGGCCCAATTCCATTGATGTCGCTTCAAGGCTTCACCGATTCCGCTGGAATTGTGTGCTGGCAGCACCCCGGTGACATGCGAGTGAAGGGTCGCACCCGCACCGAGGAATCCCCAACTTGCACCGACCAACTCGTCACCCTGCCATGCCAATGATGCATAGCCACCCGCATGCACCGTGGCGATGATGACCTCGTTGGGCACCATGCCCTTCATCCCCCACACGCGGTCGAACAGCGAGCCAGCGAGTTCGCACTCGCTACGAGTGTGCGCAGTCACGATTCGCACGACCGAAACGCTAGTTCGCACCCGAGATGAGCCACGCGGGTTCGCATCAACCCCACCCGCTGCGCAAGTATGTAGCCATGCCAGTTCAAGTCACCGTCGTCGACCACCCCGTTGCCCAAGAAGCCCTCACCAACTTGCGTGACCAAAACACCTCGAATCAAATCTTCCGCGCCGAGATGCGACGCTTGTCGCTCGTCGTGGTCACGGAGGCCACACGTCGTATTCCCACGAGCGCCCGAAAGGTCACGACACCACTTGCCACCACCGATGGTGTGCAACTCGCGAGCCGTCCCGTGTTGGTGCCCATCTTGCGCGCCGGTCTTGGCATGCTGCCCGCTGCGATGGAACTGTTGCCGGATGCCGACATCGCCGTCGTTGGCGTACAGCGCGATGAGGAGACGCACGAGCCGAGCGAATACGTGGCAAAACTCCCCACCAACTTGCGAGGTCGCACCTGTGTGGTGCTCGACCCGATGCTTGCAACGGGTGGTTCACTCGCCCACGGCTGCAAGATTCTCGTGGATCGAGGCGCGAGTGACACCATCTTCGTTGCGTGCGTGCTCGCGGCGCCGGAGGGAATCAAGCATCTCGAATCCACGGGGATGAATCTGCACATCATCACCGCATCTATCGATAGTCACCTCAACGAGCATGCGTTCATCGTGCCCGGTCTCGGCGATGCAGGTGACCGCCAATTCGGCCCACCGAACTGATCCAAGTCTGCGGAATGCCGCAATGCTTCCGCCAAGAGGCAACGACGGTGAAGGGGTACCTCGTTGCCTCCCGGCAGGAAGCGCTGCGTGACTCGATGTAGCTGTTGCTGAGTACTCAGCTTCCGATGATTCCACCGTCTTTGCGGGTAATCACAATGGTGCAGTCACGTGGACGGGGTCCCGCGGCACCTGTGAACTTTGCCGGGAAGTTCGTGACCTTGGGGTCACCGTCGCCCGGATGCTGCAAGTTAACGAACATCGTCTTTCGGTCAGGAGTGACCGCTACACCAGTCACTTCGCAACCGGCCACGCCAGTGAACAAACGTTTCACTTCCTTGGTCTTCGAATCAGCCACGAGCATTTGGTCGTTGTTGCGACCAGGCTGCGTGCCGTCGGTCTGAATGAAAATTCGACCATCACGGTCTGCCCAGATGCCATCCGGCGAACCGAACATCTGGCCACCTTCATCAAAGGTCTCCTGCGACACGAGGAACAGGTTCCACTGGAAAGTTCCCCCGAGGTTTCCGTTCGAATCCTTCCATCGGATGATGTGACCGTCAGTGTTCTGCGCGATCGGATTTGCCGCATTGATTCCGGGTTGGCCGGAACGACCGCGGTTGGAGTTGTTGGTAAGCGTGCCGTATTGCCAGCCGTCGGCACCCGTAGCGATCCACTCCGGTCGATCCATCTTCGTAGCCCCAGCAAGGTCAGCGGCCAGCCGTGTGTGGACGAGGATCTTGTCGATGGTCCAAGATGTCAGCGCTGGGTTGTTCGGACTCAATTCCAACCAATTGCCGGTTCCGTCGTCATTGAAGCGCGCGGCATAGAGCGTGCCTTCGTCGAGTGGACTCTTGCCAGCGGCAACCATCTTCTTCCAGTCACCCGCAGACACGAACTTGTAGATGTAGTCGAAGCGCTCGTCATCGCCCATGTAGACGACCACGCGGTTGTTCTTTCCAACCACTACTTCGGCGCCCTCGTGCTTGATGCGACCAAGTGCAGTTCGCTTGATGGGTTTTGCCTTCGGATTCTCCGGATCGATCTCTACGACCCAACCGAAACGATTGATTTCGTTTTGGTAGCCAGGCTGAGCCCTGTCGAAACGCTGGTCAAACTTGTGCCAGTCGTAACCGAACCCGTTGGCGTTGATGCCGTAGCGGGCTTCCTCGGTACTGGCTTTCCAGGTGCTGCTCGTCGAACCGAAGTATCCGTTGAAGTTTTCCTCACACGTGAGATACGTGCCCCACGGGGTGTAGCCATTCGCACAGTTGTTCAGCGTGCCGAGTGGCTCATTGCCCGCGGTGTTCACCAAGAGAGCACTCTTGGCGGCCGGCCCACTGAACTCCACCGGAGTATTCACGTGAATGCGACGATTGCGCTTGTCTCTCTTCAGCGACCATCCTTTTGAATCTTTTTCGATGTACATCAAGCCAACGCCGTGGAGGTGCTGCGAGACCCGTACTTCTTCGAGGCTCGTCGGAACGGCTTTGCCGAGCGCATGCTGCGTCGTGCCATATTCAAAGTTGATGGCAAGCATGCCCTTTCGGTTGTCGCCGAAAAACCACATGCCATCGTGACCGAGACCCACGGAGATTGCCTGCTGATCAGAGTTCAAGGTTTCGGGAAATTCACCCTTTCCGTCCAGGCGTGTGCGCCACGGGATCAGGGTTGAGTACTGGTATTCGGGGGCGATGGTTGGCATCGCAGAGTTCTGCAATGGGATCGAGGTGAATGCAATCTTCGGTCGAGCCTTTGCGGTCACACCGCTTGCGGTTCGCTTGGTTGGTGCGATTCCCTTGGCGGAGACCTTGCTGCCCGCGAATGCAAACGCCGCGCCGGCCAGGCCTCCGGCAATGACTGCTCGGCGCGACACGAACGTGTCAAGGACGTCGTGAAACGTGCGATTATCGCTTGTGTTACTGCCGATGTCTTCGGAGTCGAAATTCAATGTCATGTTGTTCCCTCATGTTCATGAAAGTTGAGTTGCCGAGAACCAACCGTTGATTCCCGTTGCAACGCCATCGAGTGATTCAATGGCAGGGAAAGCATTCACCATCCGAGCAACGGCAGGGTAAACATCGGATTTCGTGCCTTCTGCCGAAGGGTGAATTCTCCAGACCTCGGCCTGGTGCGCTGCTCAGGCTCGTAGTGACGCGACGAGTGTCGCAATCACCGTGATGGTGGCCGCCTGACTGGCAACGAACCATTTCAGTAACGACTTCTGCATGCTTGCCATCTCCAAGCGAACGGCTTGAATCTCCTGCCGGAGGCCGCTGTCGACGGCTTGAATCTCCTGCCGCAACGTCGCTGCCAAGTTGCCCATCTCCAGACGAAGTCCACTCTCGACAGCCCGAATCTCCAGCCGTAGCGCGCTGTCGACGGCCCGGATCTCCAGGCGTAGCGCCTCGTCACCTGCCTTCATCTCTTCACGAGATGATCCGAGCTGGGCAAAGAGCTCCTCGCGGAGCGCGCCAAACCCAGCCACCATCGCGGTCCGGAGGTTGGCAATTTCATAACGGACGAAGGACTTCGTTGCGGGTGCGTCGAAGTCGTCGGAGTCGGTGACCGAGATGTCGGTAGCCATCAACCGCATCATCCCGTTGTTCTGTAGATCTGTCAAGGATGTTCCTTTCTGCGCCGGCAGCATTCCCCGACACCAGGGTCCGCTCCACAAGCCATTCGCGAAAGTGTGTGTCGGAAAAGGCCCCCGAGTGCGGAGAATCTTGCACAATGTAGAGCGTCTGCGGAGCGGCCCGAAATGGAGCCGCTGAGCTATGCGTTGAAAGCGTCTCCGTCGGGGTACGGGAACCACTCCGGGTCGGGCTGCGCAGTTGGCGCGATCATCACCATCTTGCTGCGGCGGAATTGGTCGAGGCCTTCCGCACCGAGTTCGCGACCGGCGCCGGTGAATTTTCGCCCACCGAATGGGATGGCGTCATTGTCGTTGAGTGGTGTGTTTACCCATACGATGCCGCTCTCAATTTCGTTCACCGCTCGGAACGCCTCCGCCAAGTTCTCGGTGTAGATGTTGGCGCCAAGACCCAAGTCCGAGTCGTTTGCCAGTGCAATGGCTTCGTCAAGATCGCGGACACGACACACGGGCGCTAGCGGACCGAAACACTCACCGTGCATGATGTCGAAATTCGCCTGCACCTCGAGCACCGTCGGTTCGTAGAACGCACCGGTAGTCACATGCGATGGGCGTCGACCACCCGTGCGAACGACCGCGCCCTGCTCCACTGCTCGCGCGACGATGCGCTCGACACGGTCGCGCTCGCGATGCGAGGCCATTGGTCCGATGTCCACCGCGTCGAGACCGTTGCCGATACGAAGCGCCTTTGCCTGCTCGGTGAGCGCCGAGACGAACTGGTCGTAGATGTCGGTGTGCACGTAGAAGCGTTCCGCCGACGTGCAGACCTGTCCGCAATTGAGGAAGGCCGCAAACGCTGCGCCACGTGCCACTGCATCGAGCGGCGCGGATGGCATCACGATGAACGGGTCGTTTCCGGACGCTTCGATGAGTGCGGGCTTGAATCGCTCCGACGCGGCTCTCGCTACTGCTTGTGCCGCTGGGACGCTGCCAGTGAAAGCAATGCCATGCGTGTGCTCGTGTGCCACGAGTCGCTGCCCCACTTCTGCGCCACCCGTTACCACCTGAACGAGACCCGGCGGCAAGTGGTCGAACGCCTCCATGAGCGTGAGCAGCGTCAATGAGGTGAGCTCGGACGGCTTCACGATGATGGAGTTCCCAGCCGCAAGTGCCGCAGCCGCCTGCCATCCAAAGAGCAGCATCGGAAAATTGAACGGAACGATTGACACGATGGTGCCCAACGGTTCTTTCATCACCATGTGCAACTGCCCGGCAATTGCTGGCCCGGCTACGCGACCCTGCTCGTTTCGTGAAATTTCGGCGTAGTAACGAAATGCCGACGCCGAAGCTCCACCCTCCCAGTTGCTTTCCCGGAAGGGTTTGCCCATCTCACGGGTGAGGCATTCCCCTGTTGTTCGTGTGATCGCCAACATGCGATCGGCGATCTGATGCATGGCGTTGGCGCGATCAAGTGCACTCATCGCCCACCACTCGCGTTGAGCACGATTGGCAACGGCAACGGCGGCATCAACTTCGGCTGCTGTCGCATGGGCGAACTCGCCGATGATTTCATCGGTGGCGGGATTCGACACTGCGGTTCGCTTGCCGGAGCTCGCTACATACTCATTGGCGATCCACAGATGACCCGAGCGTTCGCGCAGCACGTGCTGCAACGGCGTCTGGCCAGCGGACATGACAACAGAGTAGACGGCGTGCAGCCCATCAACCCCGGGCGGGAGAATCAGCCGAAGAAGGCGGCAGCGACGTCGTTGAAGAGGTCGAGGTCGATCGTTCGCGTCTGTCCACGCGTGACCTGCATGGAGGCTCGCTCGATTCGCCCGCAGCTCAGCACGACCATCTGGCCGAACGCCTTTGCGTAGACGGCATCAACCGCCGCCAACCCGAATCGCGAGGACAAGACGCGGTCGTAGGCAGTGGGCGTACCGCCGCGTTGTACGTGTCCCAATTGCACGACCCTCGATTCATAACCCGTCAACTTCGAGAGTGCCGGGGCGATCACTTGGCTGATGCTGCCGTGCATCTCGCGACCGTACTTATCGAGTGCGGGCTCGGGAATGTCGAGTGTTCCCGGTTTGGGCTTGGCGCCCTCTGCAACTACCACGAGTGACGCATAGCGACCACGTTCGTGACGCTTGGACACGATGGTGGCAACCTCACGAGTGTCGAACGGAACCTCTGGCACCAGGATGGCTGTTGCGCCGCCGGCGAGTCCCGCGTGAAGCGCAATCCATCCCGCATCGCGACCCATCACTTCCACCACCATCACACGGTCGTGACTTTCGGCGGTGGTGTGCAGACGATCGATTGCATCCGTGGCGATCTGCACCGCAGTCTGGAACCCGAAGGTGGCGTCGGTGCCGACCACGTCGTTGTCGATGGTCTTCGGTACGCCGACGATGGGCAAACCGTGGTCATCGGCCAACATCGATGCGACGGTGAGCGAGCCGTTGCCGCCAATCACCACCAAGGCGTCGAGTTCGAGTTCCGCAAACACCTGCTTGGTGCGTTCCACTCCGTCGGGGTAATCGAACGGACTTCCACGTCGCGTACCGAGGATCGTGCCGCCCTTGGGCAGGATGCCCCGCACTTTGCTGATATCGAGCACTTCGTAACGCTTCTCCAACAGACCATCCCACGCGTCATAGAAGCCGAGGACACGATGCCCACCTACTCCGTGCGCCTTGCGCACGATGGCACGAATCACGGCATTCAGGCCAGGACAGTCACCGCCACCGGTCAGCACGCCGATATTCATGACATTCAGACTAAGAGCACTCAGCTGGTGACGCGGCGCGCATCCTCCACCAAGTTGATTCGATAAATCACCTCATCCAGCGCGTCACCTGCCGTGACCGTGGGATAGCGCAACGGATTGTCCTTCGTCACGCAGGTCGGCAAGGGCGCCAACAACGTGGATGGTCGCGGGTGGCAGAACTGGACGATGCTGTAGCGCTCGCCGTCGAAATCGGGGTCGGCAACCACACGGTGCCAGCCGATGGGAATCACACCGTTGGTGAGTCGTTCCAACATGATCCCAGTGTTCAAAATCACGTGTCCCGCCGGCGGTACGGCATCGATCCACGTGCCGCCGTGCTTCACCTGCAGTCCTTTGGCCGTTGCACGTGGCAACGCGGTGATCAAGTTGATGTCACCATGTTCTGCCGCCCACACATGCCCTTCACCGGGCACTTGCTTCATGCTCGGATAACGAATTGCGCGGTTCAAGGCACATCCGTTGTCGACCATCTCGTCGAAGAACGTGTCCTTGCATCCGAGTCCCACGGCAATGATTCGCAGGAAGCGAGTTTGCAGATCGATCATTGCGTCATGGAACGCATACAACACCTTGCTGATGCCCGGCACCGATGCCTCGGGCAACACCTGATCGGGATACGCCTGCGGGAACTTTCGACGCATCGGATGCCCGGGCTCCATTTGTTTGCCCCAGTTGAGCATCTCTTTCCAGTCGGGCTTGTCGCTGACTTCCGCCGTTTCCACCAACACATCGGTGTACCCGGTTTGACCATTGGCGCCGGCGGCGATGTACCGACGCTTCTCTTCCAGCGGTTTGTTGAAGAACTCGAACAACATCGCATAGGTGGTGTCGAGCATGTCCTCCGAGAGGTCGTGACTGGTGTACACGAAACCAGTAGCCAGGCTGCGCATCACGCCGTCGATGACGGCCTTGCGCTGCGCATCGCTTCCCCGCTCGAAAGCAAGCAAATCGACATCAAGAATGTCACTGGACATGCCTCCACGCTATTGCCACGGGTATGGTGACTGAGACATCATCATGACTCATCGGCACGTGCAGGTTGGACAACTCCAACTCGCAATTCGGGAATGGTCGTCACCCAACGAACGTCCCTCGGTAGTGCTGGTGCATGGACTTGCGTCGAATTCACGACTCTGGGATGGCGCTGCCGGAGAACTTGTTCGACTCGGCTACCACGTGATTGCACTCGATCAACGCGGTCACGGACAGAGCAGCAAGCCTGACGATGGCTACGACATGCCGAGCGTGGCTTACGATCTCGCAACGTTCATCGAAGTGATGAAACTCGAGCGTCCCGTGGTGGTCGGTCAGTCGTGGGGCGGCAACGTGGTGATCGAATTGGCGCATCGCTATCCCGACGCAACGCGTGGCGTGTGTGGTGTCGACGGTGGTCTCATTCAACTCGTAGACCGTTTCGGCTCGTGGGATGAATGCGCCCAGCAACTCAAGCCGCCGCGGCTGGCCGGCATGCGTGCCATCGACTTTGAACGCATGATCCGCAGTGGTTATGTCGACTGGCCGGAAACTGCCCTCACCGGAACGCTCGCCAACATGCAACACCACGATGACGGAACGATCAGCCCGTGGCTCACCTTCGATCGACACATGCAAGTACTTCGCGGCCTCTGGGACCACCGCCCGCAAGAACTTCTCCCAAAGCTTCGTTGCCCCGTGCTCTTCACCCCTGCCGATTCGGGTGACGCGTGGTCATCACTGAAACGACAGGAGTATTCGCACGCCATGGGCCAGAATGATCACGTGCGAGTCGAGTGGTTTTCACCCGCGCACCACGACGTGCACGCCCAGTTTCCCGACAAGTGGGCAATGACGCTGCACAAGTACATCGAGGGTGGGTTCTTCGCGTGACCATGCCACGAATTCTCACCATCATGGGCTCGGGTGAAACCGCCCCGACGATGGTGTCCACGCATCGCCGACTCACCTCGCTGCTTCCTTCTCCCGTTAGCGCAGTGGTACTCGACACCCCGTACGGCTTCCAAGAGAATGCGCCCGAACTTGCGCAGCGCGCAGTCGACTACTTCGCCACCAGTGTCAATGTGGATCTGCGGATTGCAGGCCTCACCCGAATGCAGACCAATGCCGCCGGCGATGCAGTCGACGCAGTCGCCATCGAAAAGGGTCTGCGAATGATCGACGATGCGAACTACGTCTTTGCCGGTCCGGGATCCCCGACGTATTCATTACGCCAATGGAGCAACACGCCGTTGCGCTCGATGCTGATTCGCAAACTCACCACGGGCGGATTGGTCACCTTTGCCTCCGCAGCTGCACTCACACTCGGCCGACGAACCGTGCCGGTTTACGAGATCTACAAGGCGGGAGTCGATCCATATTGGCTCGAGGGTTTGGATGTGCTCGGTGAGTTTGGCATTCGCGCAACGGTGATTCCCCACTACGACAACGCCGAGGGTGGACACCACGACACGCGATTCTGCTATCTCGGCGAGCGCCGATTGCAAATTCTCGAAGAGCACTTCGACGATGACGAGTTCATCATCGGCATCGACGAACACACCGGACTGGTGATTGATCTCGATCGCGAAGTCGCCGAAGTCGTCGGCAACTCCACCGTCACGCTTCGCAGGAAGGGTCAACAGAAAACGTTCGCCAAGGGCGACAGCATTCCGCTGGCCGAACTTCGACGCCCGTCCTGGTCGCACACGGCGCAGCCACCGATATCGGTCGCTCAACAGGACGCCGCCGACATTCGTGGAGACGCCGCGATTGCAGCACAGCTGACGTCGCTTGGTGCCGCCGTCGACCTGCATCGTGCGACGTTCGATGCCGCAATCAACCGGATGGATGCCGACGCGGCGGTTGGCGCGGTGCTCGCTCTGGAGTCCGAGATTCGTGGTTGGTCAGCCGACACTTTGCAGGGCCCCGATCGGGATCATGCCATTGCCACCTTGCGACTCATGATCTCCAAACTCGGCGAGGTCGCCACCAGCGGACTTCGCGACCCGCGGACGGTAGCGGAGCCATTCGTCAATGGATTCCTCGCCGTACGCGCGGTAGTACGCGCCGAGAAGCGTTTCGATCTCTCTGACCTGGTTCGTGATCAGTTGTTGGCGGCCGGCATCGAGGTTCGTGATACCAAGGATGGAGTCGAGTGGGTGCTGCGCTCCTAGTGGCGCACAACCACGTCGACATACAACGACAGCTAGATGTGATGCAATGACGCGACTCGGAGTCGCGCACGACGACCCGCCAGCAGATACGTGGTGGTGAAACCTGCGGCAGCAACGAGAATGATGGTTGCTCCAGCGCTCGTGTCGAGGTGATACGAGAGGTTCATTCCAACCAAGCAACTCAGAGCGCCAAATACCGGAGAAAGCAGCAGCATGCGTCCGAACGAATTGGTGATCATCCTTGCCGTGGCGGCCGGAATCACCAGTAGTGCCGAGATCAACAACGTGCCGATGACGCGCATCGTCACCAGGATGGTGACGGACAGCATCACCATCAACATCACTTCGATGAATGCAACTCGCTCCCCTGACACCGCTGCCACTTGAGGATCGAACGTGGCGTACAGCAATGATCGGTACGCCAGCAGTACCACTGCGAACACTGCGAGCGTGACCGCCGTAATGGCGATGATGTCCACCCATGACACTCCCAAGACGCTTCCGAACAGCACCGCTTCGATGCTTTTGCGTGCCTGACCGTATCGATTCAACAGTGCGATGCCACCAGCAAAGCTGGCGGTGGTAACGATTCCAATTGCGGCATCGGCTCCGAGAATCTTCTGTCGCGCGATTCGACCGATCAACACTCCCGAGACGACTCCCCAGATGCCGGCACCAACGAAGAAATTGATCGACATCACCGCCGATACAGCCGCACCACCGAAGACCGCGTGCGAAAGCCCGTGGCCGATGTAGCTCATGCCGCGGAGTACCACGAAGACTCCGAGCACGCCGCACAGTGCACCCGCCAACGTGGCCGCCACCATACCGCGCTGGAAGAAGGCGAAGTCGTACGGCGCGAGAAGATCGACAGCGACGATCACGACGACGTTCCTCGGATTCGACGAAGGTCTCGCTCGGCATCGCGCAGCGACTCCGACGACTCGTAGTCGTGATCGAGCACGATTGGCATGCCACCATGCTCCAACACGTGCAGTGGTGCGCCGTAGGTTCGCTCCAGCACTTCGGGAATCAGCGTCTCGCGCGGTGAGCCATCCGCCACCACCTCACGATTGATGCACACCAAACGCGGCAAATGTGAGGCGAGGCCGTTGAGGTCGTGTGTGGTGAGCAAAATCGTGCTCCCCTTGGAGTGAAGGTCGCGTAGAAGATGAAGGATTTCGTGTCGCGTGCGCACATCGACGCCGGACGTTGGCTCGTCGAGTACGAGCACATCGGGTTTGGCGAACATCGCACGGGCCACGAACACCCGTTGCTGCTGGCCGCCGCTCAACTCACGAATATGGCGATCCTCGAGACCTGCGAGGCCGAGATCGGCCAGCACTGCGGTTGCTTCTGCTCGCTCCTCTTCGGTGATGGTGGGCCATCGTCGTTTCGTTCGCGTCATTGCCAACACTTCGCGAACCGTGATGGGAAAGTTCCAGTCCACCGACTCCACTTGGGGCACGTAACCGAGCCGTATCCCGTTTGCAAGTTCCACACTTCCGCGCGCTGCGCGAACGGTGCCGGTCAGCGCACGAAGAAGCGACGTCTTACCCGAACCCGACGGGCCGACGATTCCCACGAACTCACCGCGACGAACGTGCATGGTGACGTTCTCCAACGCGATGCTCGCGCCGTAGGCGACGGTGAGCGCATCACAGCGCAGGAGAATGTCGCGGTTCAATTCGTGTACTCGGCCCGATCCACCACCGACGGCGACATGTTGAGCTGCCGCAATGCACTCGCATCTCCGCCGAGTGCCTCCACCATGGTGACGAAATTGAATCGCATCAATCCCTGCCATGAATGGTCGGGGTCACCCGATTCACCCGGGAGGTCGTCGTCACGCAAGACGTCGATATAGCGGGTGCCGGTTTCGGCGCCGATCTGCTCGAGCACGGGTGACGGGAACACCTCGCTGCCGAAGATCGCAGGAACATCCTGCTCGCGAATCTGGTCGACGAGATTGGCTACATCCTTGGGCGTCGGCTCATCGAACGATGAAGGCTGAATTGCGCCGACGACGGTCCAGTCGTAGTGCTTGGCAAAGTACGCGTATGCGTCGTGGTACGTGAGCAACAAGCGTTTGTCTTCTGGAATCGACTTCGTCGATGTCGACATCGCAGCGTCCAACTCATCGATTTGCGCGGCGAGGAGGTCGAAGTTTGCGGAGTAGGTGTCGGCGTGCGTTGGATCGAGCTCGATCAAGAGATCACGCACGATTTCTGCATAACTGCGCGCCATTGGCGGATTGGTCCACAAGTGAGGATTCGGCTTTCCGCCTTCTTCGGGAAAGGAGAAGTCGTAGATCCACTCCTCTTTCGGCAAGATTGCCGTGCCGAGTTCGCAGATGACTGCCGAGTCACCAACGTTGCTGAGCGCGAGGTCCTTCGTGGGCTCCTCCAACACCAGACCGTTCATGAACACCACATCGGCTTGTTCCAAAACGGCAGCCGCACTTGGGGGTGGCTCGAACGTGTGTGAGTTGGTGCCCTCAGGAACCAATCCAACGATTTGTGTTCCGACGTCTCCCGCCACCTGTGCAACCAGGCTGGTGATGGGTGCCACGGTGGTAACCACGCGCAACGCGCGACCTTCGATCGGTTGCACAACGGAACAGTTGTCGGCCGATACCCCGGCTTCCTCGTCGGAGCCCGCACAGGCACCGCCAATGCTGGCCAGGACGAGCATCAACGCCCCAATTCGAAGCTTTACCGAGTTTTCGTTACGACCTGACGACTGCACAACGACCTCATTTTGGGTTGGGATACGGGTTTCACGAGCAAGGTTACTGAGGGCATCTGCTGGCAGTATGTCGGTATGACCAATTACCAGAAGTTCTTCATCAACGGCAAGTGGGTGGCATCCTCCAGCAGCGACACCATCCAGGTATTCGATTCCACCGACGAATCCGTGATGGCCACCATCCCTGCTGGCACCGCGGCCGATGTGGACGCAGCCGCCAAGGCAGCCCACGCCGCATTCGAGTCGTGGGCCGCGCTCGATGTGCAGGAACGCGCCAAGTACATCAGCCGCATCGGCGATGGACTCGCGGGACGCATGGATGAGATCGCCACCGCCATTTCACGCGAAACCGGCATGGTGAAGATGTTGAGCCAACTGGTGCAGGTTGGTTTGCCGATCAACTCGTTCAAGCAGGCCGCAGCAATCGCCGAGAAGTACTCCTACAGCAAAGAAGTTGGCAACTCACTCGTCGTGCGTGAGCCGATCGGAGTCGTCGGTTGCATCACTCCATGGAACTATCCGTTGCACCAGATTGCCGCCAAGGTGGCATTCGCCATGGCTGCTGGTTGCACCGTGGTGTTGAAGCCCAGCGAAGTTGCGCCACTCGATGCATTCATGCTTGCCGAGATCATCGACGAAGTCGGCTTGCCTGCCGGCGTGTTCAACATGGTCACTGGCGTCGGTCCCGTGGTTGGTGAGGCAATCGCCGCACATCCACTGATCGAAATGGTGTCGTTCACCGGCAGTACTCGCGCCGGTAAGCGAGTGATGCAAGTCGGAGCCGAGAGCATCAAGCGAATCGCGCTGGAACTCGGTGGCAAGTCAGCCAACATCATCGGCGAAGACCTCGATGAAGCCACCTTTGCCAAGGCCGTGATGTCGGGTGTGGGTAAGGCCTTCTTGAACAGCGGTCAGACCTGCTCGGCACTCACTCGTATGTTGGTCCCGAAGTCACGCCTGGCGGAAGCCGAACAACACGCAGCCGCTGCGGCATCGAAGATGAAGGTCGGAGATCCGTTCGCCGAGGGCACGAACCTCGGACCGCTCGCCTCGGCGGCACAGCGCGATCGAGTGAACAGCTACATCCAGAAAGGCATCGACGAAGGTGCCAAGTTGCTCGTGGGTGGAGTCGGAGTGCCTGAGGGCGTTGCGAAGGGCTACTACGTGAAGCCCACCGTGTTCTCCCAGGTAACCACCGACATGACCATCGCCAAAGAGGAGATCTTTGGTCCGGTGCTCAGCATCATCGCCTACAACGACATCGACGATGCGGTTCGTATCGCCAACGCAACCGACTACGGCTTGGCGGGCGGCGTATGGCTCGCCGACAAGGACAAGGCCACCGCGGTTGCCAAGCGGATGCGCACGGGCCAAGTGGAAGTCAACGGCGGGGCCTTCAATCCGAATGCGCCGTTCGGTGGCTACAAGCAGTCGGGTAATGGTCGCGAGTACGGCGAGTACGGCTTCGAGGAATTCTTGGAGATCAAGAGCCTGCAGCTCTAAGTACAATTGAAGTCGATGCCACCGCAGTGTGGCATCACGTTTGTGGTGTCGCGGCGACGCGTCATCCTGCGGGTGTAGCTCAATGGCTAGAGTTCCAGCCTTCCAAGCTGGCTATGCGGGTTCGATTCCCGTCACCCGCTCCATTGACCAAAGGCACGGTTGGGCGACGCAACTTTCCCACGATTGGGCGACACCACAAGCCAGTCGGCGGGAACCACCAATAGCGCTGGTCGGTGACGACGCGTCTCGATCACGATGACGTCGCGACCGGGAGTGAGCCACACCCATGCCCATCGACTGCGGTTACCTTTCCAGCTGAACCAACCCATGGCTCGCTGTCGCGAGAGCGCGGTTCCTGCAATCTTCCAGCGCAGTCGCCGCCCCACCGTCAGAGAGTCACTTCGCCAAATGCCGACGATCTCCCCCGGAGTCATCTCTCGAGTTCGACCAACATGCACTCCGAGCCAACGTGCGGCACCAGACAGCTGCAATACGACGCCACCATCGGAATCGATGGTGAGAGTGGAGCGACGCAAGAGGAGGTTGTGCGTCAGGTGATCGAGGCGGCGTAGATGCCGGCGATGGTGGCATCCAACATCGCGTTGAACTCGGCATCGGATTGCTTCGCCGACAACCCTTCGGTGAGGGCGCGCGAGAAGCTGGCGATCATGCCGTGGTTCTCACTCAGCTTTTGGTTCGCATCATCTCGCGAATAGCCGCCAGACAACGCAACCACACGCAACACACTCGGGTGAGCAATGAGATTTGCGTAATAGTTGGCGGTGTTGGGCAGCGTGAGCTTGAGCATCACCGGCTGCGACGAGGGTTGTTTGTCGAGTTCTGCTGCGATGGCATCTCGAAGCATCGCCTCTGCTTCGGCTTTCTGCGGGCTTTTGATGTCCACCTCGGGTTCGACGATCGGCACCAAACCGTGGGCGATGATTTGGCGACCTACTGCAAACTGTTGCGCGACGACGGCCGCAATGCCATCACGATTTGCCAGTTTGATGACCGAACGCATCTTCGTGCCGAAAATTCCCTTGGTGACGGCACGAGTGAGCAAAGCGTCAAGTTCGGGCATCGGCTTCATCATCTGCACGCCGTTGCTCTCGTCGGCGAGACCTTTGTCTATCTTGAGGAAAGGAATCACCTGCTTTTTCTCCCAGAGATACTGAGCACTTCCGAGACCGTCGATGTCGCGATCCATGGTGCCCTCGAACAGGATGGCGCCGAGCACGCGATCGCCCGAGAACGCCGGGCTCTTGATCATTCGTGTGCGCATGGCGTGAATGAGATCGAACATTTGCGCATCTCCCGAATACTCGGATTCGGAAATGCCGTACAACGAGAGCGCCTTGGGCGTGCTGCCACCACTCTGATCGAGTGCGGCGATGAAACCCCTTCCATTACGCATGCGTTCGAGTTGTTGTGGGTTCGTGGCCATGGGTTTCTCCTCCCCACGAAGAATAGTGTGAACCCATGTTCGCCGTCGTCACAGGTGCGTCGACCGGAATCGGCGCGGCACTTGCGAGAGTGCTGGTGAAGGCCGGTCACACCGTGGCAGGCATCGCGCGCGATGGCGACAAACTTGCGGCACTACAACGCGCGCTCGGCGACCGCTTCGAACCACATCCGTGCGATGTCACCGATACCACCGTGTTCGCCGCGGTGTTGCGCCACATCGCCGATACCCATGGACGCATCGATTTGTTGGTGAACAATGCCGGCACTGCCAAGGTGATGTCCATTGTCGACACCACTCCGGAGGAATTTCGAGCGATGCACGACATCAACGTGCTCGCACCTGCAACCGCAATCCACACCCTGTGGTCGGCAATGACCGCACATGGCGATGCTCGAATCGTGAACGTCTCCTCTCTTGCGCAGTTGGATCCGTTTCCGGGTTTCTTTGCCTACGCATCGTCGAAGTCGGCGTTGCATTTGCTGACCGTGGTGGCGAATGCAGAGGGCGAGCCACACGGTGTGCGAGCGTTCACCGTCGCCCCGGGCGTGGTCGACACTCCCCTGCATCGTTCGTTGATGCCGGAAGGAATTGCACCAGTGGAGGGACTCTCGTCCACTCTGCAACCCACCGATGTGGCGTCTCTGATCTTGGCAATTGCGGAGGGCAAGCACGACGCCCGAGCGGGATGGGTGTTGGCGTTGCCTGCTCCTGCAGCCGTGTCGTCGCTACGTCGGTGGATCATCGAACACCCTGGTGGTGGTGTCGAGATTGTCTCGTAGCCACATGCGCCTCGTAGCCTGAGGTGTAGTCATGGCGGATACGAACACCCCGCGTGTTGCGGTGTACCGACACGAGCACTTCAACGCGGCGCATCGCATCCACAACCCGGATCTGAGCGATGCCGACAACGCCCGAATCTACGGAAAGTGCAACAACCCGAGCGGTCACGGTCACAACTACGAACTCACGGTTCGCGTCTGTGGACCGGTGGACCCCGTCGTGGGCTACGTGATGGATCTCGGTGTGCTCTCGACCACCATCAAACAACACGTGCTCGATCGTCTCGACCACAAATTTCTCAACGTCGATGTCCCGGAATTCAAGACCGTGAACCCCACCGCCGAGAACATCGCCGTGGTGATCCACGGACTACTTCGCCCGCACATTCCCGCACAACTCGATGTCCACGTGATTTTGGCCGAGACACCACGCAACATCGTGCAGTACCCCGCCGACATCGTCACGCATCCATAGGAAGGAACCAGTCATGGCCTACAAGAAGATCGAAACTTACGACGAAGCGACCACCAAAGGACTCGCAACGGCGTACAAGGACGTCCTCGATCTGATCGGCGAGGATTCGTCACGCGAAGGCCTCCTCAAAACACCAGAACGTGTTGCCAAGGCGATGCAATTCCTCACCCAAGGCCAGGGTCACGATCCCGTCGAAATCATTCGTGGCGCAATCTTCACCGAGAGCGTTCAGGAGATGGTGATCGTCAAGGATGTGGAGATGTACAGCCTGTGCGAGCACCACATGATTCCGTTCTACGGCAAAGCACACGTTGCCTACATCCCCAACGGCTACATCACTGGGCTGTCGAAGGTTGCTCGAGTGGTCGACGTGTGTGCACGCCGCCTCCAGGTACAGGAGCGACTCACCACCCAGATTCGTGATGCGTTTCAGGAAGCACTCAGCCCGCTTGGCGTTGCCGTGGTCATCGAAGCAAAGCACCTGTGCATGATGATGCGCGGTGTAGAGAAACAAAACTCCGTGACGACGACGTCAGCATTCTGTGGCGCTTTCGAGCATGAGCCGACGCGCAGCGAGTTTCTGCGCTTGCTCAGCAGCAATTTGTCGTAGCCGGACGGCAGCAGGTTCACGCGGATCGAACGTCAGGCGACAGGTTCGCCCAGGCTGAACGTCAGCCGGCGAGTTCGCGAGCCAACTCGGACAGCGGCCCCATCACGCTGGGGTCGACGGTGCCATCAGCGGCAATCAGCGTGTTGATCTTGGGGAACAGCAACTCCGGCCCCACCAATGTGGCGCCGAACAGAGGGATCATCGTACGCAAGTACTCGACCGAGGCCTTTCCACCGCGTTCGCCAGGAGCACAACCGAACACACCCATGCGACGACCGATCAACGAGTGCTTGGCGAACGGACGTGATGCCCAATCGATGAAGTTCTTCAGCCCGCCGGGAATGTTGTAGTTGTACTCAGGGGTGCCGATGAGCACGGCATGGCTTTCGCTCAACTCGCGCCGCATGTCTGCCACGACAGCGGGTGGCGTGTCGGTGTCGAGATCACCGTCATAGATCGGCAATTCACGCACGTAGTCACGTAGCACGAACTCGGCAACGCCATCGTGGGAAGCATCGGCAACGATCGCCCGACACAACGTCGTGGTGAACGACGCCTTGCGAAGGCTGCCCGAAACGACAATGATTCGTTTTGACATACGCCGAGACGCTACTTGCGCGAAGCGTTGGCGGTTCGCACGGTATCACCCGACGCCGACGACTGCGTGCGCCACGCACCATAACCGCCGATGATGTCGGACACGTCCGAAAAACCCAACGACCGAAGCGTGCTGGCAGCAATGCTCGATCGATAGCCACCCGCGCAATACACCACGGTTGGTGACGTGGGATCCAATTCGCCGACTCGCTCCAACAAGTTTGCAAGCTGGATGTGCCGTGCTCCCGTTACGGTTCCCTCGGCAAGTTCCCCGGGCCCGCGCACGTCGATAACCGTGAGATTGTTCAGCGAGCTTCGCAACGCTTCGAGCTGCTGCGCATTGACACGCGAGGCAATTCGTACGTCGTCGGGGTGTGCCAACATCGCTCGCACCGGATCGGCAAGCGCACCGAGCACTTTGTCGTAGCCGATTCGCGCGAGCCGGACCTTGGCTTCGCTCTCGGTGCCTGGCGTCGACACCAGCACGATCGACTCGCTCGGTCGCACGACCTCGCCGACGTACTCCGCGAAACGCCCGCTCAAACCAATGTTTCGGGAACCACGAACGTGCCCTCGAGCGAACTCGTCCGGCTCGCGTGAGTCGACGATGATTGCACCTTCCGACACGTGTTTCTGGAATTCGCTCCACGTCAACGCGGTTGGAGCAGAATCTTCGTCGAGATTCTCGCGTGCCGCACGATTGCGCGTGGCAGCGAACGAAAAATACAGTGGCGCTGCTGCCTGACCTTCGGTGACGATCTTCGTGAATTCCTCCTCGCTCATCTGAGCAAGGGCGTAGTTGGTTCGCCGCTGTTCACCAATGGTGGAAACCGTCTCGGTCGAAAGGTTCTTACCGCAGGCCGATCCGGCACCATGGGCCGGATACACCAGCGTTGCATCGGGAAGCGAGAGGAGGTGATTCCGCAATGAGTGGTAGAGGCTGCGTGCCATCTCCTCCTGCGTACGGCCAAACGACGAAAGCAAATCGGGGCGGCCGACGTCGCCGATGAACAACGTGTCTCCGGTGAGGACTGCGTGCGGGACGGCATCGGCTGTCTCGCGAACGACGATGCAGATCGACTCGGGCGTATGCCCGGGTGTTTCCAGCACTTCGAGCTCCACTTGTCCCAGCGACAACCGCTGACCATGCGAGACCGCATCGATTGGAAAGTCGGTGAGACCTGCCGCCGCAGAACCATAGGAAATGACCGCACCAGTCTCGGCGGCGAGCTCCAAATGCCCGCTCAAGAAGTCCGCATGAAAGTGCGTCTCGATGACACGCTCGATGGTGAGCCCAAGTTCGCGGGCATCACCGACGTACTGCGAGACGTCCCGCTGTGGATCGACCACGACTGCCCGACCACTCGAGGAATCGCCCACCAAATACGACGCATGGGAGAGACACGCCAAGTAGTACTGCTTCAAGACGAGTGCCATGGAACTACTTCAACGCTATGACCGAGAACGTTCCGATAGCCATCAACAAGAGCAACGCACCGGCTGCAACCGAGAATTTGACGTCACGGGCTCGAGCCCAAGAAATCGACAACACCGCAACACGCAAGGCCGGCAGCGTGCCGAGCAACATGAGTGCAAGAACATCCAATCCGAGACCGATGTCACCTCCGATGAGTACTCCCATTGCGGCCGCAACTCCGGCCGCCACGAGAGCGGTTGATGTCCAGCGTGAAAGTGTCAAGAGCGCACCACCATCACCACTGCGATTACCACGAGGACGACCGAAGTGGTACGTCGAACGACCGGCGGCGACAAGTGTCGTTGCATCTGTGAACCCAGGGTTCCACCCAGGAGCGATCCCAGCACGACGAGAGCTGCGTCCGAGGCGACGACGCGTCCATCAAGCGCCATCAACAAAAGCGCAGTTGACGCAGTCAACCCGATGGTGAACGTGCTCGTTGCCGCGGCCACCTTCGCCGGTAGACGCATGATCTCGCTCGACAGCGGCGTCTTCAGAAATCCGCCGCCCACGCCGGCAAGTCCAGTCACTACGCCCGCAACGGTCATGAGACATACACCCAACGTCATGCGCGACGGTGTGTAAGGAACTTGCTGGCCGTTCAGCCGATACACGCCCGACAGCGAGCCGTGATGTTCACCCACGGAGTCGGCTCCGAGCGACGCATCGGGTTTCCAACGCACTCCCTTGCGAATGGCGCCACCAGCTGCCGCAAGTACGGCCAAGCAGGCAAGGAACCACGTAAGCACACGTTCCGACACCACACCAGAGAGGAGCACGCCGATGATCGCACCCGATGTGGCACCGAGTTCGGTCACCACGCCGAATCGATGGTTCACAGCACCATCGTGTGATTGCATTCGACCGGCGGCAACTGAGCCTGCAATCACACTCACCAAACCCAACGGCGCCGCTTGCGTGATGGTCATGTCGCCGAACGTGAGTAAGGGCACCAAGAGAATTGCACCGCCCAGCCCGCCGAGAGATCCAACGGTGGAGGTAACCAATGCCAACGCGATGATCAACACGTCGTGAATGGGCTCGGACACTGCAGCGAGCCTATGAACCCGTCGGAAGAATCTTGGCGTCGACGAGCACCGAGCGATAACGAAGTAGTGACCGATAAACCCGACTGAACCGATCAACATTTGGATAGGGTGTCGTTGTGCCAAACCCATTCCCGTTCCCACATCCGGTCAATGAGACCTCCGCCCGCATCGTTGCAGCAGGCGCCGTTGCGATGAGCGCAGCTTTCGCGATCACCGGCGTGGCGTGGATTCTGATTCCCCTCACTTACGGATTCCTGGCTCGTGTCGCCACCGGTCCTGCCTTGAGTCCACTCGGATTGCTTGCAACCAAGGTCATCACGCCACGTATCAACGTGCAGCATCGATTGGTCGCGGGTCCACCGAAGCGCTTTGCGCAATTCATCGGTCTGCTGTTCGCGTCCACGGCGAGCGTGCTGTGGCTGCTCGATCTAGGAACGGCCGCACGCATCGTTGCAGCAATGCTGGCTGGCGCGGCATTTCTGGAATCTGCCTTTGCATTGTGCTTGGGCTGCATCATGTTCGGTTGGCTCATTCGGTTGGGTGTCATTCCCGAGCGTGTATGCGAGCAGTGCAACAACCTGAACTTGAGGACGACGACTTCCGCCTAGGCCCGAATGAGGCGCGACATCGCAATCGTTGGTGGTGGTGCTGCGGGCGTGCTCGTTGCTCTTCATCTCCTGCGACACACATCCTCGCCATCGCGACTCACCATCGTTGAGCCACGGGAGCGCCTGGCCGAAGGCGTGGCGTACTCCACGCAGGATGCAGAACATCTGCTCAATGTGCCCGCCATCGGGATGTCGGCCCATTCGGATGACCCACAGCACTTTGTGAAGTGGGTCGGCTGCGAGCCTCACGATTTCGTTGCCCGGCACCGCTATGCCGACTATCTGCGCCATGAGCTGACACGCCTCACGATCGAGACACCCACCACCGAAGTCCGCCACCTTCGCGATTCTGTAACTTCGATTTCTACGACTCCACTTGGCGTCCACACCGTGCACGGCACCAGCGTTGATGCTGGCGCTGTGGTACTGGCGCTCGGCAATGCGACACCGACCAAACCCGACTGGTTGTCTGCCAGTACCACAACGCGGGTAATCGCCGATCCGTGGGCACCTGGTGCACTCGATGCAATTGGCGCCAACACCAACGTGCTGTGTATCGGAACGGGCCTGACATTCGTCGACGTAGCGCTCACGCTCGTTCGCCGCGGATGCCGTGTGACTGGAGTGTCGCGACATGGGCTTCTCCCCCACGTACATGTTCCTGCGTCGACGCTGGCACCGATGCCGTCAACGGTCGCAACATCAGTGCCGGCCGGGTTCGACTCGCCCGTCGCAGTGTCGCGGTGGCTACGTACACAAACTGACTGGCGGGCTGCGTTGACGGCGATTCGTCCACGAACCCAAGCGATTTGGGAATCCTTCTCCGAAGTACAACAGTCATCGTTCTTGCGACACGCACGTCGATACTGGGACGTGCATCGACATCGCATGTCGGAGGAGGTGGCAGACAAATTGCAGACCGCTCAACGAGATGAAAAGATTCAGGTTCTGCGTGGCGATGCACGGGCACTGGCCAGCGAATCCCGGTGGGACGCAATCATTCTGTGCACCGGACCCGACGACGCGGCGCTACTCAAGGAAGCGCCGCTTCAGTCTCTGGCGAATGCAGGGCACGTGTGCATCGGGCCGCACGGCATGGGTATCGATACGGTTCCCAACACCGGACAAGTGCGAGATCATGCAGGACGGACACCACACCAGATCTATGCCATCGGTCCGCTGCGCCGCGGCACGCTGTGGGAGTCGACGGCGATTCCCGAGATTCGCTCCGAGGCCGAGAAGCTGGCAGTGCGTCTCCTAGCCTGACCTCCGTGACAACCAGCCAAGCCGAAGTATCGCGCCGTGGCTGCTGAACGCTTCGATGTCGTCGTTGTCGGCGCAGGAATCTCCGGCATCGGCGCAGGAGTCCACCTGCAACAGAAATCTCCCGATCGCAGCTTCGTAATTCTCGAGGGTCGCGAGAACATCGGTGGCACGTGGGATCTCTTCAAGTACCCGGGGATTCGCTCCGATAGCGACATGCACACACTCGGCTATGAGTTCAAACCATGGAAGGCGGAGAAATCGATCGCCGACGGGCCATCGATCATGGAATACCTGCGAGAGACCGTGGCTGAGAACGACTTGGAACGCCACATGCGATTCGGCGAGCGCGTGGTGCGGGCCGAATGGTCGACGTCGTCTGCCACGTGGACGGTGCACACTGCTCGCAGCGACGGCTCGCAGGGTGTTTTCGAGTGCAACTACTTGTTCATGTGCGCTGGCTACTACTCCTACAAGTCGGGATACCTACCCGAGTTCCGCGGACGGGAGCGCTTCACCGGTCGAATTGTGCACCCACAGGAATGGCCCGATGACCTCGACTACACCGACAAGCGTGTGGTGGTGATCGGCTCCGGAGCAACGGCTGTCACGCTGGTACCAGCGATGGCCAATACCGCAGCGCACGTCACCATGTTGCAACGTTCGCCTACGTACATGGTGTCGCGTCCCGATCGCGATGCATTCGCAAATTTCCTTCGCAAGGTGCTCCCGGCACAGTTGGCCTACAACATCACCCGCGCCAAGAACACCTGGCGACAGCAACTGGTGTACAACCGCACGCGAACCAAGCCGGAACAGATCAAGAACCTGCTCCTGGGCGGCATCCAACTGGAACTCGGCGGTCGATACCCCATCAAGAAGCACTTCACGCCCTCGTATAACCCGTGGGATCAACGGTTGTGCCTGGTTCCGAACTCCGACTTGTTCGCTGCCATTCGGAGTGGTCGGGCCTCCGTGGTTACCGACACGATCGAGACGTTCACCGAAACGGGGATCCTCCTCTCATCTGGTCAGCACCTCCCCGCCGATGTGATCGTCACGGCCACGGGATTGCAGTTGGTCACCTTGGGCGAAGCGGAGTTCACGGTGGACGGCGAGCCCGTCGACTTCTCCAAGACGCGCACCTACAAGGGAATGTCGTATTCCGACGTGCCAAACTTGGCCACCAGTTTCGGCTACATCAACGCTTCGTGGACGTTGCGAGCCGATCTCACGTGCACGTACGTCTGCCGATTGCTCAATCACATGCGTGATACCGGCACTCGTCAATGCACCCCGCGCTTGCGTGCCGGCGAAGCAGACATGCCACGTCGACCATGGATCGACGGCTTTTCCTCGGGCTACATGCGACGCGTGATGCACCTCATGCCCAGCCAAGGCGACCGCGAACCGTGGATCAATCCACAGAACTACGACAAGGACAAGAAGATGTTCCGTGAAGGCAAGGTCGACGACGGAGTCATGCAGTTCACCAACCCTGCGACGAGCGACCAAACCACCGCGTCGTCCGGTGCAACCGCGTCCTCCGCCGTAGCGGTGTCGTAGCCCACAGTGTCACGCACATTCGTAGGCGGGCTGAGCACCGCCATCGTCGTGATCTATGCGATCGGCGCGGGTCGATGGGTTTCCACCGATGCCGGCTGGTATCGCTCGCTGAGCAAACCACCCTGGCAGCCGCCCGATGTGGTGTTCGGATTAATTTGGCCGTACAACTTCGTGATGATCGTCGTTGCAGCATGGGCGGTGGCCTCGCGTGAATCGCGAACTGAACATCTGGTATGGCTGGCGTCGTTGGCACTGAGCGTGGTGGCGGCGCTGACCTGGGCGTACCTGTTCTATGTTCCGCACTCGTTGTACGCATCCGGCATTGCCCTGACGGCTGCCACCCTGTTGACACTGCCGCTCATCGTGCTGACGTTCCGAGCATCGATGCCGCTTGGATTTGCACTGTTGCCGTATCAACTGTGGTTGGCCGTGGCGACGTCACTTGCGTTTGGCTACGCGGCAATCAATCGCTGACGTTCAGCTCGAGAGTCGAGCTGTCGACACTCAGCGCACAGGGCGGACTGGACTCGACGGCGCCGACTCCGGCCCAACACCAACGGCGTTTCGCGCTTGGACGGTGAAGGTGTAATCAACCCCATTTCGTAGTCGCGTCACTCGTGTCGACGACGTGACTCCGTCGACCACCACCGTCGCAACCACTCGTCCACCGGTATAGGCGCGAACGGTTTGCCCTGTAATTACAGACCCGCCATCAGCAGGAATGGCCCATGACACCACTGCCGCCTTGTTCCGCGACTCAGCAAGTGGCGCAGAGGGCTGCGCAGGTACGGTAGCGATCGGATCTGGATCGGATGGTGTCGGCGTCGTGGCAGCTGGCGGAACGTACGCCAGCAGATTCGGACTGCCTGTGCCGGCGCTACCGACGACTCCAGTAGTTGCCACATCAACGAGGTACGCAGCCAACGCAGACGGCGAGTAGTCGCGCTGCGACAGCACCACGGCGGCAACACCGGCTACGTGCGGAGCCGCCATCGATGTGCCCGAGTACGTGGCCGTCGAGCCGTTTGGCACCGTCGAGAGGATGTTGGAGCCCGGACCGAACAGATCGAGACATGGCCCGTAGTTCGAGTAACTGGCTCGGGTGTCGGTGATCGAGGTGGCACCAACCGTGATCGCGGATGCCGCCCGAGCTGGAGATGTGGTACAGGCGTCGACGTTGCTGTTGCCTGCAGCCACCACAACCGTGATGCCGGACGACACGAGTGATGCAACGGCGGCGTCCATCGAAGAACTAGCGCCACCACCGAGACTCATGTTCACCACGGCGCGTTCACCCGTTGGTCGATTCTGCGCGATCCACTCGAGTCCTGCGATCACACCCGCGTAGGTTCCCGAACCATCGCAACCCAACACTCGCACCGGCACCAGTCGTGCAGACTTTGCGACGCCATAGGTTGCCGATCCGGCGGTGCCTGCCACGTGGGTGCCGTGGCTATTGCAACCTCAGGGCTCGGGGGCCGGAGTGGCCGAAAACGCACTGGAACCCTGGTGGGCGTTGACGGACTCGAACCCCCGACCTTTTCGGCTCGACTTACGGCA
>VFQT010000154.1_pt1 | contig 107557 bp, 81 predicted proteins | sample 3512381 | NCBI WGS metagenome assembly VFQT01 (sample SAMN10412376, study PRJNA504923) | tailings metagenome | isolation source: Relicate 2 Philex TSF3 active mining site | place: Philippines: Tuba, Benguet | collected 2017-08-29
TGTGGTGACTCAACACGCCGTTGCGCCGACCACGATCGAGAACGGCCTGAATGGCCGGAACGGTATGGCCAAACGACTTGGCAATAATGGCTGTCGTAACAGGCCTGTGACCGTTGTGGAGTTGGGTGATCCGCTCGGCGACCATGGCGACATTGGGCAATGGAAAACCAATGTCGGCATCGCACGTGATGTACCTGGGCATCGTGACGATCCTCTTGATGGCGGTTGGGGAATCCGCACAGCGACCGAAATCGCTGACGGACCGTGACTGCGGTTCAGCAGAACGCTGAACACCAAGGGTGGGGTCGCTGTTGATGTTGGCAGGGGTGGGTTGGATCGTTGGCTGAACGCAGACCGGGCTCTCAGCATGGAGCCCTGAAATTCGCGTCTGGAGTGTGCGACACCCGCAACTCATCACATATGCTGAATGACGGCCGTCTGTCCGGAAAATCCCTTCTTTCACCCCAAATGCCGGCAAGTGGTTGACTCCACCGGCTGTTGGAATCAAAGGAGGCTAAATCGACGCGGAGCAGTGTTTTGCTGCTTTTTTTTGAGTGGAAGATTCGTACTCCGCTATTTGGAGAGCTACCCGGTCTGTGGTTTTCATGACGGTCGGCGGCTGATGAATTCGCCGAATACCATCTAGCCAAATTCCAATTGGCGACATGGATGATTTATGCCGTCGACAGTCGCGTTGTCCGGAAATCGGTCAAGATTTCCAGACCACCAGCAACTCGTCTATCAATGAACTACGCAGCGGACTGTACAGAATACGGATCATTCCGGGGCGATTGCCGTTTGCGCCCTCATCACCAGTTCGTCCAGCACACCCAAAGCTACCGGCCGACACTCCATCGCCACCGCGACAAAATCGGTAATGATCTCGGGCGTGGGTTCAAACGAAACGCACTCGCCCCGACTAAGAAAGAGACTGGGTTTTCGACCCAGTCTTTTTTTGTTGGCTGTGACCGCCGAAATCCGCACCAATGAGCCTTCGGCGCTAGCCGAAACACCGCGTCAGTTGAGCCTGAGGCGCTGGCCGATCATCCGATGGCGTGCGCCGGAAATGATGTGATTGTTCTTCGCGGCGGTTCATTGCGTCGATGGCCACGGAATTGGATTGGGGCGGGTTTTCGGCACGGGGCGCTATTGGTTTTCGGCACGGGGCGCTATCGGTTTTCGGCACGGGGCGCTATTGGTTTTCGGCTAGCGCCTTAGGCTCAGGGGTGGGTGGATGTTCGATTCCATCTCCAGGTTTTGGAATCCGTCGTTTATGTCCGAGAGTGGACGCCATGCGTTGAAGATTCGGCGCAATAGCGGCAACGACAAGCAGGAAAGTCACAGGAATACCGACCCAGATTCCGGCGCCAGAATCCCAGAGCAAGTGAATCAGGTAACCCAAATTCATACTGCCTCCTTTTCACCCGGGAGAAAGGGTATTGGATCGGTGCACGGTCACTGCGCCAATTCAACTGATTCCCCCGCACCATCCCAGCAAATGTCCGGGATTTTTGGCCTGCCCCCGCAAGACTCTGCGATGGAGTTCTCAAGCAGACTGATCCAGTTCCTACTTCACTCAGCTTCGGGAGTCCGCAATGGCGGGAATGGCGCACCATATGAAGGACGTGCAGCAGCGTCTTAAGGCACATAGTGACCTAGAATTCAGAACCATGATGATCAGCATCGAAATGCAAACCATGACCTTGTGGCAATTGGCACGATTTGAAGCAGAGGCGGCCGTTCAGCTGGAACTCATGAACCATCTTCAGAAATCGGTTTCTGAGGCCAGGGAAGTCGCTTACCGAGCGGCAGACGAAGGTCGGCGTCCTGCGACTCAGACCAGGGCCGAGAGTTCTGCTGTGGGAGGATTTGCGACGATCCGATTTGGCTCGACCGGATGTTCAGTACGGAATTGTCAAAGCCTTCTCAACCTGCGACTGCCGTTGCACCCGCTTCTGGTTGTTGATGGCCAGTTTGGGGCCGCAACAGTTGATCGTGTGCGAAAGTTTCAGATGACAAGACAACTGGCCGTCGATGGAATTGTGGGTCCTGAAACCTGGGCAGAACTGCGATAACCCGCCGTCCGCATGAAACAGATCTGGGCAGATTATGGGAGGAAAGGCGGATCGGCTAGCGCCTCAGGCTCAGTTTGGGTGTCACATGACCAAGAACCAAGAACCAAGAAACTCACCTTCACGCGGGCTTTGGTGCGAGTTTGATGATTCGAAGGTTGCGGTCGTGGTGGGCAGTGACGACGGTGATGCCGTCGGGGGCAAGGTCCATGTCGCGGGCGATGTTGGGAAGCTGGAAGCGATGGTAGTCTTTCTCGGCTTCCGGCTTCCAGAAGAACAGCCATCCGCCGCTTGATCCGCCTGACACACCCATCAGTGAACCATCAGCCAGCCACTTTAGGCGCCAGATCACGCCGCCTGTGATTCCTTCTGCGATCAGCTGGCGTTCTACCGCGCCTGTTTCGAGATTGATGAGAATAATCAGAGGCTCATGCACGGCACCAAGAGGATTCGTGGCCTTGTGGAGTCCTCCGGCCGCCAGCCATTTTCCGTCAGCACTCACCGCAAGAGCCCTCACACCACCGAAGTCAACCTGCTGACCGCCGTTGAAAGAATAGAGCGGCGTCGCATCGAACTTCTTCACTTCTGCTCCGGACGCGATGTCCCACTGGCGAACGTTGCCGGCGAGATCGCCTGAGAACAGAGTCGTTCCGTTCGGATGGAACAGGACCGAGTACACATGTTTCTCGTGCCCGTTGAGTTCCTTCACCATCGTTCCATCAGCGGGGTTCCAGAGGCGGACGACACGATCGTTGCCGCCGCTTGCCAGAAGAGAACCGTCCGGGCTGGTCACAACGGACCTGACCCACTGAGTTCCATGGGCGGGGACTGACCGGATCGGACTTGGCATGTCGCCCTCCACGGGCCACCAGGTCAGCTTCCCATCGCAGCCGCCACTGATGACGGTCTTGCCATCATTTGTAAACGCGAACGTATTGACCCAGGTCGTATGACCGCCGCTGTAAAGCGTGCGAGCACCATCGGGCATCTTGAATCGTCCGACCAGTGCGTCTTCTGCACCGGCGTAGACGAGCTGCCCGCTCGGATCAAACCGACAGGCGATCAGGGGACGATCGTGTCCCCAGTTAGTCACAACATAGGCTGATTTGGGATCTGGTGTTTCAGCTGCGGGACGGATCATGGGAAACTCCTGACAAAAGCGCGGCAGGAAAGATGGAACAGGCGGGAGTCTTGCTTACCGTTGGTTCATGAAGCTCATGAACAGGTCCGGCAACAACTGGAATGTTTGGAAGGATCTGGAGTGTATCCGCGTCCCAGCGAGGGCTGAGCATCAATCCACAGCGTTCCCGCGGGCCATCCTGGATTTCTCTGTCCGAGGAATCCGCGACAAAATCGATACGACCGGAACTGTGGCAGTGAACCCGGTCGGGAATCTACTAAGTGAGGACCACCCACAAGTACCGATGGCCTTCCTGCGAGCTAGGTTTCGGCAGTGGGTTGATTTCGGATTGGTCAGCCCCGATGCACGGTTTGCTGATCAACTGAGTCAGTGGAACCGCGGTACGGATCCAACTGTTCTCCTCAGAGTTTCCACGCTATGTCACGCCGCCCCAAGAACAACAAGAAGAATCGAACAGCTCCTCAGACGGCACCTCAGGTTCCGCCTGTCGCTGAGAACGCGCGACTTGCAGAAGCGGTTCAGCTGTTTGAAGAGTACACGAGTCCGCTGACGACAATCGACAACGCTGAGAAAGCCGTTCAGGCGGTCATCAGTCCGGCACCGATTACTAAAGCTGCAACACCGGAGGTCGCGGCATCGACACCAAAGCCGGAACAGACAGCTTCTTCCAGGCCACATGCACCGTCAACCAGGGCAGCAGCCGACGAATCCGAATGGGACGACTTCGGCGACTTCATCTTTGATGAAGATGTCACTGCAACCGTCGAACCTCTGGCAGAGGCAACTGCGAATTCTGGTGACGCAGACGAATCAGAAACAGCCGACACAGACGTTGATGCAGTCGAACAGCCGGCATGCGAGTTCGAGCAGCGAACAGCAGAATCTGACGTTCCTGCCAGTATGGATTCTGTGCCTGCCAGTATGTCGGCGGCCATCACAATTCAGCCTCAGATCGATACTCGGCAGATTGCCGAAGTCGTTGGTCAGCAGGTCGCATCGCTTGCCGATGGACTGCGAACAGAACTTCGGTCTTCCATTTCAGAGCTGCAGGCCAGTCAGGCCGCCGCCGCGAGTGCTCAGAGCGAAGTGCTGAAGACTCTGTCCGAGATCATCTTCCAGACGGCTGCTGCGCGCGAGCCTTCGGGAGATGCGATTGAACGCGCCGTGGCTGGCATGGAAGACCGCCTGTTTGCTCGCCTGAGCCTTGCTGGTGCCAGCGGTTCGCCTGTCGACACAGCTCAGGCGAGTGGCAATGGTGCCGCCGACAAAGCGAAAGAGAAGCATGCCGGATTTGCCGCACGACTTCCGAAGCCTTCACAGAACGCTGTTCGATCATGGGACGAGATCCGAACGGAGCTGATGTCTCATTCCGATCTTTCGGATGCCTCTGTATCGATTCATGCGTCATCGGCACCAGCTGTCGGAGAAGGTGATTTTCCAGTCGCTTCCGCGGCATTTGTCGAAGCGACTCAGCTGACATCCGACCGACACTTCCGACTGCCGGAACAGGATCCGTTGCTGGAAGTTCCGAATGCCGTTGACCCGGAATCCCTGGACGAGGCACAGTTGCGAGAAGCGTTTCGGGAACGTGAAGCTTTTATCTCGACGCTGATTTCCAGGATTCGCCGTCAGCACGAAACCATGACGGCGCTTCTTTCTGCGGAACAGCTTCGCATGCTGCAGACAGAGATGCCGGAAGATCTTGCGAACCTGATCCGCGTGACGCTCCGTCGCATGGACGACCTGGCACGCATGGGCGAACTGGAAATGGCACTTGAGCGAGCACGTATTGCTCGTCAGCTGAATCAGCTTCAGCACTCGCGACAGATCATCGAGCACAATGCACGGCAACTGGGCATGACACTGAACCCGGACGGTTCGATTTCCTCGAGTGGTGGTCCGCAGCGATCCAGCAATTCACGCCGCTGGCTGGGGAAACTGGGCTTTGGCCAGTAGTCTCCCGGGAATTGTCCGGAAACGGCAGCATTCGACATCGACGCGCTGAAGTGCAGGAATCAAACTCCTGCACTTCATGTCATGATTGATGAGCGAACGTCGTCTGGACTTAGCAGTGCCCTATCATTTGCTCTTCCCGCTCTTCTCGAGCTTTGTTTTTGTCTTTGGGATGCTGTTCGCCAAGCAGGCGATTTCCCGAGCTGCAAGCCCGTGGACAAGCACGTTCCTTGCTAACCTGTGGCTTGCTTTGAGCTGGAGTCTGGTGGCGGTCTGGAACGGCGAATTTCTGCCTGTCAGCGGCTGGTGGCAGGCTGGACTTGTCGGTCTTTCGTTTGTGATGGGGCAGCTGTTTACGTACCTCGCGTTTCAGCATGGCGATGTGTCGGTCGCGACACCTGTGTTTGGCGTCAAGGTCATCATCGTTGCTGTGATCCTCGCTGTTCTGACGCACGAACAGATTGCCGCGCGAGTCTGGCTGGGAGCGGTCCTGGCCACTACCGGCGTCGGCTTCATTCAGGCCGGTGCCGGTTCGAGTCGTTCGGGCGGCATGTCGGCCGGGAAGGCTCTGCTGACAATCCTCCTTGCGTTACTCGCCGCCGTCAGTTTGTCACTCTTCGATGCGGGACTGCAGACGTGGGGCAAGACATGGGGAGCCCGGCAGTTTCTTCCAGCGATGTTCGTGGCGACAGGCATCCTGTCCTGTGCTCTGCTGCCGGTGATTGATTCTCCTCGCAGGCTGATGACTCTGGGAGTCATGCGGCCGATGCTGGTCGGCACGATCCTTATGGCGATACAGGCCATGAGCATGTCGTATTCGCTCAGTCGTTATGGAGACGCCACTCGCATCAACATTGTTTACGCACTTCGAGGGCTCTGGGCCGTCATCCTTGCATGGATTTTTGCCCGGCTCTTTGGAGGAGCGGAAGCCAGGCATTCGATGACGATCATGCTTCTTCGACTCACCGGCGCCATCCTGCTGACAGCTTCGGTTGTCGTCGCATTGCTGTGACTGGATTGCGAAAAAAATAGACTCGGCCTGAGAACAGGCCGAGTCCTTTGCTGAACGAGATGTTGCACAGTTCAGATTAGTTGTCGTAGTCCACCACGATCACACCATTGCGTGACTTGATCTCAACATCATAGCGTCCGTAGTCCATCTTGATTTCGGTCTGGCACGGAGAGATCTTCAGGCTGCGAGGAGGACATGGAGGCACACAGATCTGAACATAGACCATCTGAGGATGGCAGTGACCAGCGGGAGCATTCGGGTCTCGCACAGCGATGATCGTTGGAACTGCGTTTGGTGCCATATCACATTCGTCTTCCACCTTGACGCAGGTTGCAAGCGGCACAGGGCAGTCCACGATTTCTCCGATCTCGTATGGCATCGTGATCACAGGAGACTGATTCACTGGTGGCAGAACAGTCATCGGTGGAACTGGCTGAGGAGGAACGTTGCCGTAGTACGATCCATCCTGAACGTAGACCGGTGAACCGGAATAGGGAGCACCGCCAATCTGCAGTCCAACGCGGACAGAGCTTGCCGATCCATGCCCCTGGTAGACGCGATCCTGGTACAGTTGAGCACGATGACTCTGGTCTCGCAGGCTCAGTCGTTCGCCGTAAGGATCGTGTCCAAATCCCTGCGGCTGTCGCATACCGCGGCCGTAGTCCATATCTCGATTGCCGTTGTTTGCCATCTTCCAGGCATCACGACTGCTCATTTGGTGTCCGGGGTATTGTCCCTGAAAGCGATGTCCGACAGGCTGAACCTGGGGTGCATGGCGATCTTCGGGCATCCCGTTCATCGCTCGAAGAAAATCCACAATGTCGTTGGCCTGTGCTCGAGCGGTATTTGTCAGCAGCAGGCCAAGAAATCCAAACCGGAGAATCCAGCGAGTGTTCATGGCCAAAGTCCTTCATCTTGAAAGGGGGTTGTCAATCCATCATTACGTCGTTCGTTGACGTTGCCATGTAGCATTGCAGCGTGCGTGCCACATTCAAAAATCGCGACTTAAAGCCTTATTTGACAATGGTTTGTGAATATCCATGGCAAAGTGACTCTCGTCGCTGCTCGTCGTCAGTTTGACTGCACTCACCACGAATTGATGACGCCAAATCGTCAGTTCAGGGGGGAGAACAGTGTTAGCAGAACGCTGTGACCAGAATCGATGAGCGTACCTGAAGCCTTTGCCTAGGTGAGCGAGTCGGGCGGTTCGGCGCGGTGTCGGCAACGGACCATTGATCTCGTGGAAAGTTAGTGAAGCGGGACGGGTTTACATCAATTCGCAAAACCGATATATCTCCCCTCAATTCGCGGACCGGAGAATGCCTGCACATGGAGCAGGTCACCGGAGGAATTCCTCGGATCGCTGAGGTGTCCATTTGTTCGGCACTCGGCGTCGTGTTTCGCTGGAGGAAAGCATCAGTGTCGATTGAAGAAAAAGTCATTGGGATCGTGAGCAACCAGCTCGACGTGCCCAAAGAAGAAATTTCCCGTGAGAGCTCCTTTGTTGATGACCTGAAGGCAGACTCACTTGATATCGTGGAACTCGTGATGGCTCTGGAAGACGAATTTGACGTCAAGATTCCGGACGAGGACTACGACAAGATCAAGACTGTCGGAAACGCCATCGACTATATCTCTGCCAAGCAATAGCCTGGCGGTTTGCATTTCGAATCCTGTTCAGTCCTGTACGTCGGTGTGATGCCGATGGCAGGACTGAATTTGTTAGATCCTTGCTCTGACGTTGTCATTCCTGACCAAGTGATCCGGGACATTCTGCTGCAGAACGTTTCATGGGAGCACTGTTGTCGAGGACTGGCTGAGCGGGCAGACGAGGAAGGGATCAATGTGAGCCGTCTATTTTGCGCTGCGAGCTGATTCATGTCCCGCCGTCGAGTAGTGGTGACAGGATTGGGCGTTGTCACTCCGCTGGGATGCGAGCTGGACGACGTTTGGGCGGCTGTTTGCCGTGGCGAAAGCGCAGTACGCACGATTGAACGCTTTGACTGCCGCGATTTTAAGGTTCAGTTTGGCGGTGAGATCCGAAATTTCGATGCAACATCTCACATCGAAATGGACCCCAAAGAACTTCGTCGCGCAGATCGCTTCAGTCAGTTTGGCCTCGTCGCTGCTCACTATGCGATTCGGCAGGCCGGCATTGATTTCACTGCTGGTGACTCGTACCGCTATGGCGTGCTGATGGGCAGCGGAATTGGCGGGCTCGATGAGATCGAGCTTCAGCATTCCGTTCTGTTTGACCGTGGCCCGGATCGTATTTCACCGTTCATGATTCCGAAGCTGATCATCAATGCAGCGAGCGGAAACATTTCGGTTCAGCATAAGCTGCGAGGGCCGAACACTTGTGTGTGCACCGCGTGCGCATCCGCAACAAATGCGATTGGAGATGCCTACCGGCTGATTCAATACGGTGCTGCAGATGTCATGGTCACAGGTGGGACTGAAGCCGCTTTGACTCCGATGGGGATTGCAGGCTTCGCGCGCATGGGAGCCCTGTCGACTCGAAACAGCAGCCCGTCGGAAGCGAGCCGTCCGTTCGACAAAGATCGTGATGGCTTTGTTCTTTCCGAAGGTGCCGGGGTGTTGATTCTGGAAGAACTGGAGTTTGCTCGAGGACGTGGCGCGAAGATTCTGGCGGAGGTGGTTGGCTATGGTCAATCGGCAGACGCAACGCATCTGACCTCACCTGACCCGAATGGAACCGGTGCCGCCTATGCGATCCGCGCGGCATTGAAGGACGGTGAACTGACTCCGGATGCAATTGACTATGTCAACGCACACGGCACCAGTACGCCGCTGGGAGATATCGCGGAGACGAATGCAATTCGGACGGTGTTCGGAAGCCACGCTGATGCTCTTGCTGTCTCCAGCACAAAGAGCCAGATTGGTCATCTGCTGGGAGCATCGGGTGGTGTGGAATCTGCTTTTTGCATTCGAGCGATTCTTGACGATGTGGCCCCGCCAACAATCAACCTTGAGAACCCCGATCCGGCCTGCGACCTTGACTACGTGCCTCATACCGCTCGGCAGATGAAGATTCGCCGCGCGATGAAGAACAGCTTTGGTTTCGGCGGCCACAATGCCTGCCTGATCTTCAGTGAGTTTTCCGGCTGATCTGATTCGCCCGCTTCATACAAGCTCGCACCGCGTGTGCCGGAAACAGATTCGACGCCATCGCAACGCCTTTCAATACTGAATCGCCTGCCCACACTCACCGGGACGTCTGCCGCCTGCGGCGAATTCGACAGGATGCCTACTGGTGACGGGCGGACACAGCCTCGCTTGCCAAGAGGAGATGGCACCCTAAGATCATGACACATATCAGGATCTTGTTTTCAGCAGGCAGAGAGACCCTATGAGCAATCGCGAAGGCATGTATTACGTTGGCATGATCGCAGGGATGATCCTTGGTGTAACGCTTGCTCGAATGATGGGCTGGCACCACCTGATTGGACTGGTCTGCGGGATTGCCGCCGGTGTTCCTCTGGGAATCACCAGCGAGCGTCTGTATGTTTCGATGACGAAGAAGCCGGAAAAGAATCAGGATTTGACAGTCCGATGCACTCGGCCGGGCTGCGAATGGACGGGCAATGCCGGCGAACATTCAAACTGTCCTCGCTGCGGTCAGGACTTGCCGATCCGGATTTGAAATTGCAAAACTCGACGGATTGATTTGGCGAAACAGCCAGGCGTCTGCGTATGCTTCTGTCGATGTCAACCTGAAGCCGTTAGTGGCACTGTTGTCACAGGCGGTTGCTTCAGACAAAGTCTCTTCCGATTTGATCTGCGAATTCGCCGGACCGGTGACAATGGGTTGTCCCGACCTTACTCCACTTCGATCAGCGCTTTCCGCCGCACATCGCATGTGTCGGCCTCTGGCGGTATTGATCGTCTGGCTGGTCGCCGGTTTGAATTCCTCCGTGCAGGCCGAGAGCTGTGGTCACTATTTGTTCCGGAATGGTCAGCCAGTGGGTGCCAGTCAGGGTGTGACGGCTCATCGCATGGATTCTGAACAGACCATGCACGAACTGTTGCCTTCCATGGAATCACCATGGATTCCGGCACCGTGTAATGGCCACGGATGTCGACGAAATTCCATTCCACTGAGCTCTCCGCCAGTGGCACCGGTGATGTCAGCCGCTTCAGAATTCGCTGCGATCATCCAGAAACTGACTGTGAATGAAGTTCCGGCAGGTATGCACCCGCTGCCAGTGTCCGAGGATGGACATTTCTATTTGTCCCAGCCGGTGTTTCGCCCGCCGATTTGCGCTGGCTGATGACACTTTGACTGCGTTCGATCCATGTCTTTCGGATGTGTTTGGATTGCCGGAAGAAGCCTGCACACTCAGCGTCGTAGACACGGCTTTGAAATCGCTCAAAGCCGGATGACGGCATCAACGCAGCCCAACACCGTTCGCTTGCTCAAGGCGAACTCCGCGCATTACGGCGATGGCTCTCAGTCGAGCTGCATCGCGTTCATTTCGTTTCAACCATTCCGGGCGTTTTGCGTCCGTTGATCTTCAGGAGTTTTCAATGCCAATTCGTAAGTCATTTGCTGCCTTCGTACTTCCAGTTCTCATGGGCTCATCACTCTCTGCGGCCCTGGCGGATGATGTTGTCAGGACGCCTCGTCCCGTGCCCGCGACTCGACCGGAGATGAAGGAATTGCTGGAGGATATGAAAAAGCGTCCTCATCGAATTCCGATTCCGGAGTTGACGGATAAGGACAAAGAAGCCCTTGGAGAGCGTGCAAACAACTACGAAGCTCGATTGCGTTATCACTACGTTCCGGCAACGGAAGGATCTGTGTTCGGAGCGGCTCGAACAGGTGCAAATGCCGGCGGTAATGCGGGCGGAAATGCAGGCAAGGATGCTCCGAAAACAGGGACTCGTCCTGCGAACGACTTTACTCGCAACGCCGATGAAAACATGTCACTGACGTATCAGTTCAAGACGAAGCTGTTCTGGATTGTCTCACGCACGAACAACTGTCAGTACTGCCTTGGCCATCAGGAATGGAAGCTGTCTGCAACCGGGATGACGGACGACCAGATTGCCGCGCTGGATGCTGACTGGGGTGTGTATGGTGAAGACGAACAGGCGGCGTTCGCCTACGCACGCCTGCTCACCTACGAGCCGCATCGGCTGAATGACGCGGCGATCGAGAGCGTGACGAAGTTCTACACGCCGCTGCAGATCCTGGAAATGACGATGTCCGTTTCCGGCAACAACTCCATCAATCGCTGGAAAGAAGGGACCGGGATTCCTCAGTCCGAAGGCAATACGTTTGCGGGCCGGGGTGGTTCGGCAGACATCGCGCACTCGAACGAGTTCACGACGCCGACATCTTCGAAGTACGAAAAGCTGGTTTCCATCGTTGCTCCGCTGGAACTTACCGGAGGGAAAGCAACAGGACGAGGCGTGAGTACTCGACCGGCACTGGAATCGCGTGAAGAGACATTGCAGAAGATCAGCGAACTGAACACGCGTGCTGCCCGACTGCCACTTGTGGATGCTGCGAAGACGGCCGACTGGCTGAAGGAGTCGAAGCAGGAAATCCAGCCGGACAACTGGGCTCGGCTGCTTGCCAACTTCCCGAACGAAGGCCGCGGTCGACTTCCCGCGCTGGTGTCACGAAAGCGACAGACCGGAGAACTGACGGAACTACAGAAAGCTCAGATCAACTGGATCATTGCTCGCCAGGATCATGCGTGGTACGCCATTGGCCAGGCGTATCGTCACCTGAAAACGCTCGGACAGAAGGATGACCAGATCTTTGCTCTGGATGGCGATCTGACGAAGCCAGTGGAAGGTCTGAGCGACGGAGATCGAAGTCTGTTCGTCGTCGCGAAGCATCTGGCAGCGTCACCCATTGCCGTCACGGACGAGGATGTTGCAGCAGCACTTGCCGCCACTTCGCCGGCTCATGTTGTTCAGACGATCAACCATACGACTGCGTGTGCCTACTTTGATCGATTGACCGAAGCAGCCGGACTCCCGCTGGAGGAGTAACGGTTTCAGGTCAATGATGGGAACAAATGTCGCAAACAAAGGAGACGAAGGATTGCGAAGGTGATCCTTCGTTTTTTTGCGCTTGTGCGGTTGGGTTTTGTGGCAGCGGAGGGATGGCGCGGTGGCTGTTTTGTGGCACCGGAGGGCTCGCGCCCTTCCGCTACTATTTTGGGGTGGTGGCGCATGTTTGGCCTGATGGAGAGATTATGGCATAATCGTGGTCCCGCCATCCTGCCCCAGCAATCTCTCCTCAAGGGCTTACCCGATGATCGCAACTCGCCGTTCGTTTCTCAGATCCTCCGTCGCAGGTGCACTCTCTGTTGCCGGGCTTGCTGCGTTCAGCCGCCGGAGTCTGCTGGCGAACGGGGCGGTTGTGACCGAGTCGCAGTTTGAAGTGATCAAAGTGACTCGAACGATGCTGAAGCTCGAGTTTCGTCCGGTGCCTCGCAGGAACATGGACCGCGAAATTCCGCACTGGCGTTATTCGGAGCTTTGCGACATTACTCTGAAGTGTGGCGTTACTGGGACGGGCGAAACGCTGCGATTCTATACCTGGGGAGTTCCGCCGGAAGAAGCGTACAGCCGGATTGTTGGCCGAAGCGCGATTGAAATGATGTGGGATGATTCGCTGGGTGCGGGAGTCCAGATGGCGCTCTTTGATGCGGTTGGCAGAGCGGCTGAGGTTCCGGTTCATGCGCTGCTTGGCAGCAAGGTTCATGAAAAGACGCCATTGTCGTGGTGGAACATTGATACGTCCGCGGAAGATATGGCGGCCGAGTGCCAGGAAGCAAAACGCCTCGGGTACATGTCCTACAAGACCAAAGGTCGTCCATGGTTTGATGTGATCAAACAGGTGTCCGTCGCGGCAAAGAACCTGCCGCCGGAATTCAAGATCGACATGGATTTCAACGATACGCTTCGAACGGCAGAACGAGGGCTGCCGATCCTGAAAGAGCTCGACAAGTATCCTCAGGTCGATATTTACGAGTCACCAATTCCGCAGTCCGATGTGGAAGGGAATCGCAAGATCGCTGATGCCACGCACGTCAAAGTCGCGATGCACTACGGAACACCTTCGCCGTCAACAGTGGTCAGATCCGGCTGCTGCGACGGATTTGTTGCGGGCGGAGGTGCGTCGAAGCTGCTGGGCATCGGCAAGTTCTGCGAAGAAGCCGGGCTGCCGTTCTGGCTTCAGCTTGTAGGCAGTGGAATCACGGCGGCGTACTCCCTTCACTTCGGCGGTTCACTCAAACAGGCTCTGTGGCCCGCTGTGAACTGTCATCAGCTGTTCGAACATGACCTGCTGCAGCAGACGATTGTGCTAAAGGACGGACATGCGACAGTACCTGACCGGTCCGGCATCGGCTACGAAATCAATCGTGACATGGTGGAGAAACTGAAGGTCGAGACGCCGGCGACTCGGCCAGATCCCGATCGGCTGATTGAGACGTCGTGGCCGGATGGCCGGAAGATGTACACGGCCAACAATGGGGCTGTGAACTTCATGCTGACCGCTGCGAATGAGGACAAGTATCCGTTCTTCGAAACCGGCGCGGAGACTCGTCTTGTGCCGGACGACGGTTCTGCTGTGTGGCGCAAGCGGTATGAAAAAGCTCGCAGCGGCGGACCATTCCTCGAGAAGTAATCAGCCCGAGGGAGAACTACTCTTCCGAGGGATGTTCTTCAAACTTCGAACGATATTCCGGCGGGATCTCGATCGATTCCAGTCCGTGGCCAGGCCGGACGATGCAGCAGACCGTCTTCATCGATCCTCGCGCGAGAACACGTTCACCGTTTCGAAAGACGACATCAAATGTGAGTGACTTCACGCCGATCCGCTGCACGGTGAGGCGAACGGTCAGAATGTCTTCGTAGCGAGCAGGAGACTCAAAGCGACACTGTGCGGAGACTCGGGGCCAGCCGATCGTGCTTCCGTCTTCCAGGTGTCGAACGATGGAAAGGCCCTGTGAGCGAAAGAACTCGTGCTCGATCTGTTCCATCCAGATGTAGAAGCTGGAAAAGTGCACGATTCCGGCCATGTCCGTTTCCACAAACTCAACACGACGGGTTCGTTCCAGAAACGACGCCATAATTTTGGGTCCACATCAGCGGAATCGCGATCCCTGAATCCGCAGTCTGAATTCAGGCGGGAATGACCAGTTGCGGATGAAGAATAACGAAGGCAGGCTTCAGGAAAGTTCGCCGTGTGTCTGGTGGCCGCTATTTTGCCGAATCCGGTATCGACGGCATCTCTGCCTGCTGATTGTCTCGGCGAAAGCGAGCGTAATCGAGCCAGGCTTCGAATTCCTTTTCCGCCCGAAACGCTTCGCGAAAACGTTCAAAGATCAATACGCCGCTTTGAGGGTTGTCGGAACTGAGCTGCTTGTCCGCGTAGATCATGCGATCACGAATGAGCGCCTGACGGTTCTCCAGCCCAAGAAACGTCTTCTTCAGTTTCTCCTGTCGACGTTCGGCAAGCACCTTCCAGAACTCGGCATTCTCCAGTGAAGCATTTGATTCATCCCCTTCAGCAGCCTTTGGATCGCCAGCGTCTTCGGCCGTCGTTTTGTTTTCCTGCAGAGCTCTGGCCGTCATATCAATCAGACCCTGGTAGAGCTCGATCGCTTCCAGAGGATTTTTCTCCGTGTCGCTCTCAGCCTGCATTGCGGAAATACAGAGCTTCTGAAAGCCATTTCGTCCGTCACGTTTTGCTCTTGCCCGTGTCTCCGTTTGAGCTTCCAGCTGTCCGATTTCGACATCCTTAAGCCACTGTTTCATCTCCGAGGCATATGATCCTTCGGGATAGGCTTCAAGGTACGGCAGAATGTAGAGGCGACGTGCGTCATCCTGCTGGACTCGATTGTCGGATGCCATGGCTTTCTTGGCCGCGACGTAGAGCGTGTCTTCCGACGGGCCCATCGAGAGCCAGATTCCCAGACCGATCAGTACGACGAGACTGCTGATCAGGAACCATGTCTGTTCATAAATGGCCGATTTGTCTTTCTTCTTCTTTTTCTTCTTTGGCTTCACCTCTCCTGTTTCCGGGTCCACACTGACGCTGGCTGAAGCTCCAGCGCTTTTGAGTGCCTGAGGTGAAGCATCCGTTGAGACTTCGTTGGCCTTCTTCAGAATGTCTGTCAGTTCTGTGTGAACGGCCAGAGCATCATACGGGCGGTCGTCCGGATTCTTGGCGAGCAGTCGCTCGATCAGCGCATCCAGTTCCATCGGACAGTCAATGACTTTTTCACGGACGTTGTAGGGATCGCTGTTGAGATGCATCATCAGCATCTCTGCGGGGTTCTCCGTCACGAACGGAGTTTCCCCGGTCAGGATTTCGTACAGCAGACAGCCGGTTGCATAGAGATCCGTCTTGCGGGACAGCGGAACATTTCCCTGAATCTGTTCCGGCGCCATGTACGCGTAAGTGCCGACCGTTTTTCCCGCTGCTGTCAGCGCAGTGGCTTCCGTGTCCCGCGCGATTCCGAAGTCGCCAAGTTTGATCTTGCCTTTGGATGTTACAAAGAGATTTCCGGGCTTGAGATCCCGATGAATGATCCCGGCATTGTGAGCATGTTCGAGTGCCGCGCAGAGCTGTCGACCGACCTGAATCGCCTGCTCCCAGGTCAGCTTCTTCTTTTTCTTCAGAATGTCGTACAGCGAACCGCCATCGACATACTCCATCGCATACCAGCGCTGGCCCTCGTGGGTTCCTCCGCCATAGTAGCGGACGATGTTCGGATGCTGCAGTCGCTTGAGAATATCAATCTCACGCTCGAACCGCTTGAGCAGTTTCTGATCGCCAACGAGTCCCGGCGGAAGTACCTTGAGAGCGACTTCCTTTCCCGTTTCTTCGTAGATCGCTTTGTAGACGATACCCATACCGCCGGCGCCGATTTGTTTGCCGAGCCGGAATGGGCCAATCTTTCGTTCAGTCATGAGTCAGGTCGAAACAAGCAGCGTGGGATTCGAAAAGTCGTTCGGTGGATTTTGACAACGCTCCAGTCCCGGCACAATCAGATGGTCCAGGATTCCGCCGATACTCGGAATTCCAGCGGACGTGGCCTACACTGCGCAAATGAACCTGTCAGGATCTGATTCCCTGCGCCTGCTCACGAGGACCTGATCGAATGCGTACGTCTGCGCCTTGTCGTCTGTTTTGCCTTTCTTCTCTGGCGTTGTTTTTTCTGGTTGTTCCGGCCGATGCCATGTACGGGGCGTCGCCTGCGTCGATCGTGACGGGCAAATCCGCGGATGTGGTCGTGTACGGAGGATCCTCAGCGGGTGTCACTGCTGCCGTGCAGGTCGCACGGATGGGGCATTCGGTGATCCTGATTGAGCCGACAAAGCACATCGGCGGACTGACATCGGGCGGACTGGGATTTACGGACAGCGGCGACAAGCGAGTCATCGGCGGTCTGTCACGCGAATTCTACCAGCGAGTGCGGAAGCACTACGACAATGAGTCGGCGTGGACTCAGGAAAAGTCCTCGGAGTATGCTCGATACCGAGCGAACGAAGATGCTCTCTGGACGTTCGAGCCGAAGGTTGCTGAAGCCATCCTTCGACAGATGCTGGCTGAGGCAAATGTAACGCTGATCGAAGGCGAGCGTCTGAATCGGGAATCCGGAGTGAAGCTTGACGGGAAGAAGGTCGTCTCGATCCGTACCGAATCAGGAACTGAATATTCGGGCAAACAGTTTATCGACGCGACCTACGAAGGTGATCTGATGGCTGCGGCCGGAGTTCGATTTACGGTCGGACGAGAAGCGAATTTGGTCTATGGTGAAACGCTGAATGGCAATCAGGTCAAAGCCAACATTCACAACCATCGTTTTGTGAAGAACGTGGATCCGTGGAAGATCCCGGGAGACAAGTCCAGCGGTCTGCTCCCCGGGATTGAATCCACCGGCGCTGGTGTTGACGGGACGGGCGACCATCGAGTCCAGGCGTACTGCTTTCGCATGTGCATGTCGAATTCACCCAAAAATCGTCGACCTTTTCCCAAACCGGAAGGTTACAACGAAGCCGACTATGAACTGCTGCTGCGAAACTTCGAAGCGGGCGATCTTCGATTTCCGATGAAGCCGGACATGATGCCCAATCGAAAGACGGATACGAACAATAACTGTGCCGTTTCCACGGACTACCTCGGTGCCAACTATGACTATCCGAATGCCAGCTATGAACAGCGTGACGCCATCATCCGTGAGCATGCTCGGTATCAGAAAGGACTGATGTGGACTCTCGCGAATCACCCCAGAGTGCCTCAGAAGATTCGCGATGAAATGGCCGAGTGGGGACTGCCTCTGGACGAGTTCACAGACAACGACAACTGGCCTCATCAGCTCTACATTCGCGAAGCGCGCCGGATGGTGAGTGACTATGTCGTTACGGAGCTGGACTGTCGTCGCGAACGCATTGTGCCGGATTCTGTGGGACTCGGAAGCTACAACATGGATTCGCACAATGTCCGACGTTTCGTGACGGAAGAAGGATATGTGCAGAACGAAGGCGATGTTCAGGTTTCCCCCGGCGGAGCGTATTTGATCAGCTACCGGTCAATCATTCCTGCCCGAGGCCAGGCGTCAAATCTGGCCGTGCCCGTTTGTCTTTCGTCTTCACACATTGCCTATGGGTCAATCCGGATGGAGCCGGTCTTCATGATTCTCGGCCAGAGCGCCGCGACGGCCTGCGTACTGGCGATGAAGGAAAATGTGGACCTGCAGGATGTTTCGTATGCCGAACTTCGCGAGCAGATGCTGAAGGACAAACAGGTTCTGGACCTTCCACCTCAGGCCAGCGTCAAGCCGTTGATTGCCAAAGAGAAACTGCCGGGAATTGTGCTCGATAACTCGGATGCAAGACTCACTGGCGTCTGGTCACACAGCAGTTCTACCGGAAAGTACGTTGGAATCGATTATCTGCATGACGGGGATGCGGAGAAGGGAACTCGCCAGGCACTCTTTTCAGCGTCCGTGAAGGAAGCGGGAATTTACAGCATCCGAATGAGCTACTCCGCAAATCCGAATCGAGCCTCAAACGTGCTGGTGCGAGCAAAGAGTTCTGGCGCCGACATCAGTAAAGAGGTGAATCAGCAGAAGACTCCGCCGATTGACGGGCTGTTTGTGGAGATCGGTTCCATGACATTGAAGTCCATGGACAAAGTGCAAGTGTCGATTGATACGGCGGGGACAAACGGTCATGTCATCATCGATGCCATTCAGCTTCTTCCCGCGCCTTAGTGTGTTACATGCGAACAACCGGAGGGCTCGAGCTCTTCCACTACGGCACCAATCCAGGAAATCAGAACGCTTTTGATATGAATCCGATCAACGCTTGAAAATCCACGGTGTGGAACGGGACAGTATTTCCATCACAGGGACTGCTGAACGTGAGGAATCCAATGATGCGACGTTTTGTAAGAGCCATCTGGTGTCTGTATTTCGTGTTGTGTGCGACATCCGCAATGGCACAGACTCGTTCTGCCGGACTCATGAACTTTGATTCGACCGGCGGCCGCATTGCCTGCACCAACAGGGACAGTGGAACCGTATCGATCGTTTCGTACCCGGATCTCAAAGTGCAGCACGAAGTTCCGATTGGTCTGCATCCGGAAGGTGTGGCATGGATCGGAGATTCTTCAAAGCTGGCCTGTTGCGTGTACGGTGACGACAAGGTGGTGATCGTGGATGCCGAATCCGGCAAGGTCACTCAGACGATTGTTGTCTTCGACGAGCCCTATGGAGTTGTCTCATCGGCTGATGGGCAGTTCCTCTACGTGACGCTCGAGTACCCTGGCAAGGTTGTTCGAATCAGGACGTCCACCGGTGCGATTGATGCGGAGTGGTTCGTGGGAAACATGCTGCGGGGACTCGCGCTGTCCGCTGACGGGAAGTCATTGTTCGCGACGGAGTATCTCACATCGAAGCTCATCGAGTTTTCTGCCGCAGATGGAAGTGTGACGAGAGCGTGGGACGGTGCTTCCACGGACAATCTCTGCCGCCAGGTTGTTCTGTCGCCATCGGGCGATAAGGCTTATCTGACCCACATCCGATCTCGGGTCACCGCAGCACACGGAAATGGTTCGATCTTTCCGTATGTGTCGGTCGCGCGATTGTCGGGCGAGAAAGCCGGAACCCGCACGCGAATTCCAATGGACTCGCTTCGTGGTGCTCGAGTCACCGCGAATCCCTGGGACTGTGACCTGTCTCCGGATGGGCAGTTTCTGTGCGTCGCATTCGCCGGCACGAATGAACTTTACGTCTGCCGTATCACGGGAGATGACCATGTCGAACTGGATTATCATGCGGGTCTCAGACTGGGCAACAATCCGCGTGCCGTGCGCTACAGTCCGGATGGCAAGACCATTCTTGTCTACAATGCTCTGGACTTTAACATCGTCGCTTACAACATGACGGATGGCAGTGCTGTTGGAACCGTCGAAGTGACGAAGAACCCGCTGCCGGACGATATTCTGCTCGGAAAGAAACTGTTCTACACGGCGCTGCAGCCGATGTCATCGCGAAACTGGATCTCCTGTTCCAGCTGTCATCCGGACGGCGATGCGGATGGTCGAACCTGGCAGCAGCCGGAAGGACTTAGAAACACACAGCCAATGACGGGACTCGCATGGACACATCCGCTGCACTGGTCGTCAGACCGTGATGAAGTTCAGGATTTTGAGCATACGATTCGAGGCAAGCTGATGCAGGGACAGGGGCTGCTGCGAGGAAGCCTGCCGGAAGCGATGGCCGACAAGATTTCCGGGCGAAGTGATCCGCTGGATGCTCTGGCCGCCTATACCAATTCTCATAGGTTCTCGCTGAGCCCGTGGGCAAAAAACGGACTGAGTGAATCGGCCCGGCGAGGACGCACGATCTTCCAGTCAGAAAAGACGAAGTGTGCAACGTGTCACGGTGGTCCGCTGTATTCTGACTCGCGGCCCGCCGACCGCGACAAACTCGTTCTGCACGATGTTGGTACCGGTGGCGATGATCCCAGCGAACTGATGGGACCAAAGTACGATACGCCGACGCTGCTGGGTGTTTATCGGTCAGCGCCTTATCTGCACCATGGCAAAGCGGCCACATTGCGGGACATCCTGACGACTCAGAATGCCGGTGACCGACATGGAGTCACCAGTCATCTGAAGCCGGAAGAGGTTGATGACCTTGTCGAGTTTCTGAAAGCGCTGCCGTATGAAGACCCGGAACCTGCGGCGAAGGCAGCAGGACTTGTGGAGGTTCGCAAGTAGGCGACGCCATTGCCGGAATGTTGGTCATGCAGTGACATGGAAACGCAGTGATACGGCAATTCCCGAAGTGTTCGATCCATGACGGCCATCCTTGGCATCTCAGCATTCTATCACGACAGTGCAGCCGCTCTGGTTGTGGACGGGCGGCTGATCGCAGCGGCGCAGGAAGAACGGTTTACTCGCCGGAAGCACGACGCGGACTTTCCGACGCTGGCCGTTCAGTATTGTCTGCGTCAGGCCGGACTGACCGAGTCGGATCTCGACTACATCGCGTTCTACGAGAAACCGCTGCGGAAGTTTGAACGGCTGCTTGAGACGTACCTGGCGTTTGCCCCGAGAGGCTTTGTGAGTTTTGCCAAAGCCATGCCTGTGTGGCTGAGAGAGAAACTGTTCCAGCGCCGCATCCTGCGAACGGCCCTGCCTGACGCGTCTCGAGCAAAGCTGGTTTACACCGAGCACCATGAGAGTCATGCGGCGAGCGCATTTCTGCCATCGCCATTTGATGAGGCAGCCATCGTGACGCTCGACGGTGTCGGAGAATGGTGCACCACATCGCTGGGCGTCGGGCGTCAAAATCGACTGGAGCTGAAGCGTGAGCTGCGGTTCCCGCATTCGCTGGGGTTGCTGTATTCCGCCGCAACCTTTCACTGCGGGTTTCGGGTGAACAGCGGCGAATACAAACTGATGGGACTCGCGCCGTTTGGCCGTCCCGTGTTTGCGGATCGCATTCGAAGTCATCTGGTCAACATTCGGGCGGACGGCAGCTTTCGAATCAACATGAAGTATTTTGATTACTGTCATGGGCTTACCATGACGAATCAGCACTTCAGTCAGCTGGTTGGCTTTCAGGCTCGAACACCGGAATCCTGTCTCGAGCAGTGCCACTGTGATCTCGCCGCCAGCATTCAGGAAGTCACAGAAGAAATTGTCCTGAAGATCTGTCGTGAGCTGCATCGAGAGACGGCTCTTCCAAACCTTGTGATGGCCGGTGGCGTCGCGTTGAACTGTGTTGCGAATGGTCGCCTGCTTCGCGAAGGACCATTCAGGAAGATCTGGGTTCAGCCAGCCTCCGGGGATGCTGGTGGGGCGCTTGGGGCAGCGCTCTTTGTCTGGCATCAGCTGCTGGAGAATCCTCGCGAACCGTTGCCGGGTGATTCCATGCAGGGAAGTCTGCTGGGACCTGAATTTTCGTGTGACGAAGTGAAGTCGGTGTTGCGCGCCAGGCAGATTCCTTTCGAAGAGTATCAGGATCGGAGCCTGCTGGATCAGACGGTCGCAAGGATGCTTAGTCAGGGCCTGATCGTGGGATGGTATCAGGGGCGGATGGAATTTGGCCCGCGAGCGCTGGGGGCTCGCAGCATTCTGGCCGATGCTCGGTCACCGGAAATCCAGTCGAAGCTCAATCAGAAGATCAAGTTTCGCGAGAGCTTTCGGCCGTTTGCTCCCATCGTGCTGAGAGAATTTGCGAAGGACTGGTTTGAGTTGCCGGATGATGCGGAAAGTCTGTACATGCTGATGGTTTCCGATGTTGCAGCGCGGTGTCTTCGAGTATTGTCGGATGCCGAGCAGGCTACTCTTCGAAGTTCACCGAACCTGATTGATCGCATTCATATTCAACGGTCTTCCATTCCGGCCGTCACCCATGTTGACAACTCTGCTCGTATTCAGACGGTTGATTTCGAGCGGCATCCGAGGCTGACTGAGCTGCTGAGGGCATTCCATGCAGAGACGGGTTGCCCGGTCCTTGTGAATACCAGTTTTAATGTCCGAGGCGAGCCAATCGTCTGTCGTCCGGAAGAAGCTCTGGATTGTTTTCTTGCCACAGAGATGGATGTTCTGGTGATGCAGGACTGTGTCGTGGAGCGCAGAAACATTCCGACGGAATTGAAGGAAACATCACGCAGGACGGCTCACCTGACACAGTTCGCGCCTGACTGATATTTGAAACGGGAACACGCAATGCAATGGTCTGACGTTCGTCGCCCGGTCACAGCGAAGACTGCGCAGCAGTTTGGATTCCTGCTGGCGCTGTTAACGCTGATGGTCTCTGTGAACGTGTCATGGAAACACGGAGTGACCGGGTTTGCTCTGGTCCTTGCAGGCCTGTCCGCTGGCCTCGCACTTCTGGCCTGGGCAAACCCGCTCGTCTATCGGACGGTCTTTTCAGTCTGGATGGTGTTGGTGTTTCCAGTCGGCTGGACGGTATCACGACTGATTCTGGCGATGGTCTATTTCACCATTCTCACACCGATCGGTCTCTTTCTTCGCTGGCGTGGTTACGACCCTCTTTCGCTGAAGGACGCAGCGAAGGGAACATACTGGGAAACGAAAGACCCGGCTGTTCCAGCCCGAAGGTACCTTCGACAGTATTAGCAGGCTGTTTGTTGCGGACTGCGAATATGCGAACCGATTGCCTTGCCAGCCTCAATACATAATCATTTCGGAATGAATGAATCCAGGACCACATCGGATACGCTGACTGACACCGACGACAATCCATATTTGCCGTCCCCGGAGACGATGGGGGTGCGGGCAGAGGAGGGTTTTTCGACGGAATTTGAGCTGTCAGACCACGGAATCATCTGCCATGAGCGGGCCCAGTTTCCTCAGGTCTGCCTGATCTCCGGTGAGAGTCAGAATCTGCAGATGGTGACAGTGCCATATTTGGCCGTCCCGGCCAGTTCCCGGCGGCTGAAACTGGTTGGCTTTGCTTTCCTGCTTTTCCCCGCGATTGCTCTGGGCTGCATTGCTCTTGCGGAGTCGTTTTTTGGCGTGATGCAGATTCAGTTTTTCCTGGTCCTTCCATGGACCGTTTTGATCGCACTGGGGTGTATCCCGTTTTTTGTGGCTGCAGGATTTGGACGCAGGAAATGTGAGTTCCGGGTTTTCATCAACGAGGCCTGCCAAAAGAAGCGCAAGCTCATTGGCAAGATCTCCAGTGTGGGCAGTTTTTTCCCCGGCGTTATCCTCGTCCTGGGGAGATCCGTATCGTCCAGTTCCGGTCGACTCATTTTCTGGATACCGTTCTTTCTTTGGTTTCTTGTGATCATTCCGTATCTGAATCGAACCATGCTGCGAGGATTCGCGACACTGAAAGCGAAACCTTTGACTCAGGGGTTCGTTGAAGTCACTGGTCTGTCAGCAAAGTTCCTTGAGGTTCTCCGTCAGGCTGCGGTGTCACAGGCCGGAGCTGAAAGCGTGCGAATCCACACTGAGCCGATGGTGGAGAAGCGCGATGGACGGTGACAAGGATCGACGATCGGAATTTTCGCAGGTCGCCGAATCGGAAGCTGAGCAGTCGTTGTTCGGGGAGTTCATCGACTTCCTGAAAACGAACAAGAAGTGGTGGCTGGCGCCGATCATTCTCATTCTGCTACTGCTGAGCGGTCTTCTGTTCCTGTCCGGAAGCGCTGCGGCACCCTTTATCTATTCACTGTTCTGACTGGGTTGCTTGATCGTCAGCAATCAGTCCTGCTGCCCTAAGCTCAGCAAGTCGGCAATCGTGCGGTGCGATTCAATCGGATGTCGCAGGTGCTGTTTTGCATTGATGCGATAAGTATTTTGTCGCCCGATTCGTTCACGTTCCAGAATGCCGGCTTCTTCCAGTTCCGCAATGATGCGCTGGACGGCGCGTTCTGTGATACCAACCCTCAGAGCAACCTCGCGAAGGACCATCGCAGAATTCTGAGAAAGCAGAATCAGAACATGCGAGTGATTCGTGAGAAACGTCCAGCGAGCGCCAGACGACTGGCTCACGGAAGACTGTGGTTCGTTGGCAGGCACTTTCTTAGATGCCGGAGCTGCCGCCAGGCGAGGGGCACGAGTGTTCTGCGCTGTTACTGATTTCTTCTTCACGGTCATTACCGGTCTGATTGACTTCGTGCCAGCCTGCGAGACTCGCAATTGGCTGAAGGAGGGATTCAAACGGGGCCAGCTATGACGGAAGATTATCAGTTTCTGCGCAGCAGATACAGAGAGGCGAGATCCACCCGAAGGACACGCGATGAAGTCGACGGAAACGCGATCAGATGGGGAGGGCGAGGCGCCTGCCGAGCCTAATGCCCTCGAGTGGAGCAGAGTCCATGAACAGATAACGGGGTAAAGCGGTCAGTTACAGTTCAATCCTGACCGGTGTGACCAGGCCAGTATGGAGGTCGTAAACTCCTCCAGCCACGACCAGTTCTTTGCGTTTCACCAGTCTGGAGATGACTGGAGAGGCTTCTGCCAGCAGTGTGGCCTGGTTCCGCACGTTTTGTTCGACAGCCTTATTCAGGTCACCGTTGGCTTCCTTGACTGCCGGACGGATATGCTGGAACAGCCCGCTGATCTGACCTGGCACTTCCTCTCCTTTCATCGTTGCCTGAACCGCTCCGCACTGCGTGTGTCCCAACACGTAGAGGACTCGTGCACCGAGGATTTCCGTACCGAATTCCAGGCTTCCGATATTCTCGCTGCTGGCCACGTTCCCTGCGATACGCGTGACGAAGATGTCACCAAACCCCTGGTCAAACACGATTTCCACAGGCACGCGAGAATCCGCACAGCCAAGAAACGCTGCGAATGGTCGCTGGCCTGCGGCGACTTCCTTCACTCGACCGAGATCACGGTGCTCTTCGATGGACTTGCCCTGAGAGAATCGAAGGTTCCCTTCGTAGAGCCGTTTCAGTGCTTCTTCCGGAGTGTCTGCCGGGACGTTGATGCCGGACGAAACGGCCGGCATTGCCACTGAAGAGCCTTCGGCGCTGGCTGAACGGTAGCGCAGCCAGCCAAGACTTCCGCATCCTGCCGCGGCAAGAAACTGCCCCAGCAGGCGTCGTCGGCCGGAAGTGCCTGCACTTTGCTGGTCACTGTTATGAGTTGCGATACAGGAATGTTCCATGGAGTTCTCCATTGTGAGCGTCTCATTCTGTTTCCGGCGCGCACGGTGAGCGCCTGTCTGGGGTCAGCGAACCACGTGACTGATTTGTTTGTGCCGATGAATCGTGGCATCTCTGGCGAGATCCACTACAGGCTTCCTCGCGGCGTTGCACAGCGGGCAGAGATCACGAGCACAGCATGCGTGAGATCTGATAGTAGATCGGGATCCCGGCAAGGAGATTGAATGGGAAGGTGATCGCGAGGGCGGATGTCAGATACAGCGTTGGATTGGCTTCAGGAAGAGTCATCCGGACGGCAGGCGGAGCCGCGATGTACGACGCGCTTGCTGCCATCGTTGCCAGCACAGTGCACCCGCCGACCGAGAGTCCCGACAAAGCACCGAGCCAGGCGCCAAGCGCACCGTGGAAGATGGGCATCAGGATTCCAAATCCCAGCAGGAAGAGTCCGGTTGTCTTCAGATCATTGAGTCGTGCGCCTGCGGAGAGACCCATCTCGAGCAGGAACAGCGTCAGTAGTCCTTTGAAGAGTCCTTCGAAGACCGGCTGGACTGGTTTCCATCCTTCAACTCCAACCGACGTGCCGATCACGAGGCCGCCGACAAGCAGCAGCATGGATCGGGATGTCAGCAGTTCGTGCATGACGCTTCGGAGGCTTCGATTTTCATCAACTTCGCGAGGTGTTCCATCGGACGACTGTCGGGACAGCTGCACCGCTCCAATCGCCAGAGCAATCTGAATGCCGGGGATCTCCAGAAGTGTCAGAAGCGTCGGCATGAAACCTTCGGCCGGTGTCCCTGCGGAGCTGACAAACTGCTGAGCGGCGATGAAGGTGACCGCTGACACTGAGCCATAGTGGGCGGCGATTCCGGCAGCATCTGCCACCGAGAATCGCCCGGCTTTCCGAAGGACCAGGTAGGCCGTGATGGGAGTCAGGCATCCAAGGAACAGTGTGGCGATTGCCGGACCGGAAATCTGCCCGAGCGTACTGTGAGAAAGTTCCACCCCGCCCTTCAGACCAAGGGAAAAGAGAAGATAAATGGAAAGGGATGTGTAGAGTTCTTTGGGGAGTGAAAGCTCGCTGCGGACAATCTTCGCGAAGACACCCAGGGCAAACGACAGAGTCAGCGGCGACAGCAAATTCGTCCTCAAAACATCCCACATACAGTCACTGGTCCTTTTGTGAAACCTGAAACACGAAACGAATGTCGTGTTTATGGTATCGCCATTTTTGTGTCGTGCAAGAGAGAGATTTGAATGAATTGACCGGATTCCTGGAGCCGAGCCAGGATTCCTGCGAAAATTGCTGTTTGAAAATCCAGTGGAGAAAATTTCATGGTTGCGCAGCTCTTAGCTTCGATGCTGATCTCAGGCTTCGTCCTTCCATATGCCGCCAGCCGGCCTGCCGATGAGAAATCGAGTGTGCAGTCGGGCGACGATTCGATCGTTGTCCTTTCAGAGGAGTGGCGGGACGAAAAGCGAAAACGCGATGTTCCCGTTCGAATCTACGCGCCGCGTGCCGGGGACAAACTGCCGATCATTGTCTTTTCCCACGGGCTGGGAGGATCTCGCGACGGTTACAGTTACCTGGGCCGGCATTGGGCAAAGAACGGTTTTGTCGTGATTCACCCGGAGCACGAGGGCAGCGACCGCGATCTGCTTGAACGAGGAGCCGGTGCGGGGAATCTTAAGAAACTGGAGCAGGCCGCAGCAGATCCTCGGAATGCCATCAATCGTGCTCAGGACATTCGTTTCGTCATTACTCAGATGATTGAGAAGGTGCAGGCCGGAGCGACGGATTCCACTTCCGTGCTCAAAGGTCGGCTGAACACCAGCAAGATCGGGATGGCGGGGCATTCATTTGGTGCAAACACCACGATGCTGGTGTCGGGGCTGCAATCCGGCCTGCGGATTCAGCTTGCGGAGTCTCAGAAAGATGCTCGCATCGTTGCTGCGGTGGCGATGAGTATTCCGGTAAATCGAACTGATCCGGAGTCCCTGGATCGCATGTATGAAGGCGTTCGAATTCCAGTGCTGCACATGACGGGAACAAAAGACTCCAGCCCAATTGATTTGCATGGTCCGGAAACCCGTCGCCTGCCGTTTGATCACAGTTACAACTCGGATCGAACGCTGATCCTGTTTACGGATGGAGATCATGGTGTGTTTGCGGCATCGCCTGAAGAGGATTCTCCACGGCGCCGCATTCTGGAGCGTCTGCGGCCAGCGGCGAACTATGCTCCCATGCAGGAGATCATCCTTGAATCCTCGACTCACTTCTGGAAATCGTGGCTGAAGGACGACAAGGATTCTGCTGCCTGGCTCAACGAGAAGCTCAAGGAGCGAGTCGGCAGGCTGGGGACAGTTGAACACCACGCGCCGGGCGAAAAGTGAGTGATTTTGCTGTGAATCAAGGGTGTTCTGAATTCTCAGGTGACTGCTCTTGGCAACGGGCTGCTCGTTGGTATCATCCGGGTGTTGGGAATTCGCCCAACACTCTGATGCAGAAACAGGGCCGTGCCATGCTGGTACTTAAGCGACGAAAAGGCGAAGAAATCTGGATCAACGATGAAATTCGAATCGTGATCGCTCAGGCATCAGACAAAGGATGCACGATTGCGATTGATGCCCCGACACATTATCGAATTCGACGTGCTGAACTGCTGCCTCTGGAAGACCGGCCATCAATGCCGGCGGAATGCAGCTCCCGCGGTGTTCGCACAACGGAACTCGCTTCGTCGTGTGCCTCATCAGAAGCTTAAAGTCGTGCGATGTTTCGGCAGCAGATGCGGCAGGATCGCATGACTCATTGTGAACTGGCGTACGTTCCTCCGCCAAATGCAAAGAGCCTGGAGAGTTACTCCAGGCTCTTTGTATTTTGATCAGTTTGCAGGGTAAGGACTATTCCTGCTTTGGAGCATCGCCTTCACCTTCAGCCTGTGGGCGTCGTCGTCCGGCGCCTTCGCCGCGACCCTGTCCCTCACCACGGCCTTGTCCTTCACCTCGACCGCCACGACCTTCTCGCATACGGCTCATTCCGGCTTCCAGTTCAGCCTTATCAAGAGCACCGTCCTTGTTCGTGTCGATCGTTTCAAGTCGTTCACGCATGAACGGAGGAATCTCGTCACCAGACAGCTTTCCATCCTTGTTAGCGTCCGCACGCTCAATCATCTGAGCCATGAATTCGCCGCCACGGCCTTCTGGTCCGCCTGGACCACCAAAGCCGCCGCCACCGGCACCACCCTGAGCAGCTCGCTCACGAGCAATCGCCATGATCTCTTCTTTGTCCAACGCACCGTCTTCATTCTTGTCGCCGCGAGCCATCATCGCCTGAAGGCGTTCTGGAATTTCTTCCCTGGACAGCTTGCCATCTTTGTTGGCGTCACTGGCCATCAGTCGTTCGACCATGGCTTCTGCATTCTCGCCGCCTGCGCCGCCGCGACCTTCCGGTCCACCGAACCCGCCACGGCCCATACCTTCACGCCCCATGCCTTCCATGTTGGGACGCAGTTCTGCCTGCCCCAGCTTGCCATCATTGTTTTTGTCGAGTGACTTCAGGGCTGCGACAGCGCCTTCGATTTCTTCAGAAGACAGTTCACCATTCTTGTCTTTGTCGATCGCTTCCAGAACAGGGTTCGGAAATCGACCTCGTCCGCCCTGTCCGAATCCAGGACCGCCTTCTGGGCGACGTCCTTCCTGGGGTGGCTGAGCAAAAGCGGACGCGGACATTGCCAGGGTCAGAGTAAAGGCTGCAAGCTTGATGGGCTTCATGGGAAACTCCATTGGAACAAAGGATTTGGAAATTCACCGGCGGCCTGCCAGCGTCTGAGTCAGAACAACGATCGCGGTGGTCAGGCCTTTCTGCTGTGACGAACACTGCCGGCGCGGGAAATCGTCGCGATTTCTCACAATTTTGTCCAAACTGGCCATTTCAGGAAGCTTGTTGCCAGGCTGCTTCAGACTTTTGGAACGCGTTTTTCAACAACACTGAGTCCAGCTTGTCGGGCAACGCTGTGAAAGACTTTGTGGTGGATCCCGCCAGAGATCCCAGAACTCTCGCTGATGACAGGAACTCTGGCGAGTTCCACTACAACTCGGAGCTCAGGAAATTCGCTGCAGAAAACCATCACAGCGTTGCCTGTCGAACTGTCTCTCGCCTCGCCTGTGCCAGGATGGCAACGAAGGGAATCCACCATGCGATGTCATTTGTCAGGATCGTCAGCCCCATGGTCCAGGGCAGCGTTCCCTGTAAAGCGTGCCACACAAATCCAATCGGCCCGAAGATTTTTCCAAGGAGCCCGACCAGTACGATGGGCCAATGCCGAACAGGATCCGTTGCCGCGATTCCATAGCCCACCCCATAGACGCCGACAATCATGCCGACACACTGCCAGATAGCCGGATAATTCGGATCCTCCATTTCCATCAGTCGAAACGGCAACAGCGGAAAGAGCACCACCAGAGTGCCCCAGAGAATGTTGTAACCGGCCGCAAACCAAAGGACTCGGGCCATCCAGATTGGGAATGACTGTCTGCCTGCCGGATCCATGCTGGTATTCATCTGGATAATCCTCGCCGCACACAAAACTGACTACGTGTTTCTACCCCTTCACACATCTGCAATTGTTTTTCTATCCGCAATGCGCTCCCGGTCATAACCGTCAGACTTAGCTTCCATGGGCATGACGGTGAACGATTTCGGTAAACGTGCTTCCGATCGTCGGAATGACAGCGATGGTCCCCTTGACGGCCCTCTGCTGAGGTCTAAGACCAATGCGAAGTCGTCGTGCCTCAGGGCTGATAATCTCTGATCTTTCATGAAACTCAGTGCCGGATTTCGATGATGTCAGGTCGATTTGCCATCGCAGGGGCCACTGGCACCATTGGTAGTCTGCTGGCTGAGCGTCTTGTTGCCGGGGGAAACTCCGTCCTTTTGCTGGCGCGCAATGAGGACAAGCTTCGATCAGTCGCGGAACGTTTGAATCAGCCATTTGCCGTCTGTGATTTTCAAAGCTCTCAGCTGGTGGAAGAACAACTTCGCAGCTTTGCTGATTCTGCCGGACCATTGAACGGGATCGTCAACTGCATCGGTTCCGTGATCCTGAAGCCGGCTCATTCCACTTCCGACGAGGAATTCCGTCGAACCGTGGAAACGAATCTGTTCTCATCTTTTGCGCTGGTTCGTTCCGGCGGAAAGCTGATGCGGGAGAATGGTGGTTCGATCCTCCTGTTTGCCTCGGCGGCAGCAGAAATCGGGATTCAGAATCACGAAGCGATCGCGGCCGCCAAAGCCGGTGTCATTGGTCTCGCAAGATCTGCAGCAGCGACGTATGCCCCGAGCAATATTCGCGTTAACGTGATCAGCCCGGGACTTGTTCGCACCGAGATGACTCGACGCATCTGGGAAAACGCGGCCTCAGCGAATGCCTCGGCGGCCATGCACGCTCTCGGGCGACTCGGTGAACCGTCGGCAATTGTCTCGCTGGCAGAATGGATGCTGAATCCGGTCAATGACTGGATGACGGGACAGGTCATCGGCATGGACGGAGGCCTTGGTCACGTTCTGGCTCGGCGCTAAGCACCCGTGGTCCTGAGGTCTCCATGCTGACGGCATTGATCTTTCCACATCAGCTGTTTGAAGACCATCCAGCGCTGGAGAACGCTGAGGCGTGTGTCCTTGTCGAAGATCCGTTGTTCTTTCGTCAGTATCAATTCCACGCTCAGAAACTGCTGCTGCATCGCGCTTCAATGCAGCACTATGCAGGGCAGCTTCGGTTGCAGGGCCGACGAGTTTTTACGCTGGCCCTGGGTGAGTTTCTTCGTCACAGCGATGCTGGCCGCCTGTTGAAGGCTTTCGGCGTGACTTCCGTGCAGTTCACGCAGCTGAATGACGACTGGCTTGAACAGCGATGGAGGTCGAGTCTGGCGGCTTATCAAATCCCCTGCCACGAACTTCCGGATCCCCATTTTTTGACGCCAGATGTGATTTTTGATCAGATGGCCGACCGACGAAAGTGGTTTTTCACAGACTTCTACATTGCGCAGCGAAAGCGTCTTGGAATACTGGTCGATTCCGGTGATCGTCCAGCGGGCGGCAAGTGGAGCTTTGACGCGGACAACCGAAAGAAACTGCCAAAAGACATTCAGATTCCCGCCGTTCAATGGCCGGATGCGAAGCGATTCCCGTGCGATACTCCGGTGCTGTCGGAGAGCACTTCGTATGTCGTCAGTCAGTTGCCGGAACGACTGGGGCAACTGTCTCCGTTTCCGTATGCCTTTACCCACGAACAGGCTCGGCATTGCCTGAAGGACTTTCTGGATCATCGTTTCTCCGACTTCGGTCTTTATGAAGATGCCATTTCCTCGCGCGATGCCGTGCTGTTTCATTCGCTGCTGACCCCTGCTCTGAACGTAGGATTGCTGTCGCCAAAAGAAGTCATTGACGCGGCGCTGGAGCGGATGGATGACGTCCCCATGAACTCGCTGGAGGGCTTCATCCGTCAGATCATCGGCTGGCGGGAATACATGCGAGGTGTGTACTATCGTTTCGGACGTCGACAGCGATGCAGCAACTTCTGGGATCACAAAGCCCGGCTGCCATCCTGCTTCTACGATGGGACGACCGGCATTGAACCGGTCGATACCGTGATTCGCAGGGTCCTCAAAACGGGTTATTGCCATCACATCGAACGCCTGATGATTCTCGGCAATTTCATGCTGCTGTGTGAGATCCATCCGGATGACGTTTATCAGTGGTTCATGGAACTCTTCATTGATGCCTATGACTGGGTGATGGTGCCAAACGTCTACGGCATGAGTCAGTTTGCTGACGGTGGTCGTATTACCACAAAGCCGTACATCAGCGGGTCGAGTTACGTGCTGCGGATGAGCAACTTTCGGCGAGGCGACTGGTGCCCGATCTGGGATGCCCTGTACTGGCGATTCATCGACCGTCACCGCGATTTCTTTGCCGGGAATCCTCGAATGTCCGTGATGGTGAAGCAACTGGATTCGATGGGAACAAAGCTGCATCAGCATCACAGGACAGCAGACGAATTTCTCAACGCACTGCATGGCTGACGTTCGAGTGATGTCCAATCGAATGTCGTACTGTCGCTTTGAGCAGGTGTCTGCGTTTAGTGGTGTCCCCACGGTCCGCTCAACATCCGCTTAGTTCGGTCGTACCGGTTATTCTGAGGCTGAGGGCCGCGACGGCGAATTCAGTCTGTGTTCCACACGCGTGCTGACCGAGTGTTGCCAAAACGCGACATAGGTTTCCATCACTGCCTGGAAGTCCTGGAAACCCTGAATGAGACAGTCCTCCAGGTTTCCCTCCGGAACCGCGAGGATTGGCGTCTCACCTGTTCAGAGAGTGTCGCCCATGGTGATGAAGAACAAAAAGAAGCCGGAAAAGAAGTCGTTCGCAAAGAAATCATCACGCGATGAATGTCCTCATTGCGTCAGCGGTCCGGAAACCTACGGTTATCTCAAACGAGGCTGGGTCTACGATGTTGACCTCGCGCGCAGAATTGTTTCCGACGGTCGAGATCCGGTCGAACTGGAATCCGACGATGTCGAATACTGCGTCGACAACAGCCGCATCTATGAACAGCATCTGGACCACGTGGATCCTCAGTATCCCGGCATCCTTGCTCACCTGTGGGGTCCGGGCGAAAACGGCGCGTGGGAACACGGACATCTGCTGATCGACGGAAACCACCGAGCTGCCCGCTGTCTTCGCGACGGGCTGCCTTTCCGAGCCTACCTGCTGACGGAAGATGAAAGCGAAGCCATCCTGCTGCGTGGAACGGATCGCAGTGGCAATGCTCGCGGCTGATTATTGTCCAATGCACTTCTGATTCGGAACCACAGCGGTGGTCTTCGCAACTCCCCAACCCCTGAAGATGCCTCGACTGAGAGATGGCCTGACTGTTCAGGCGATCTCGCAGACCGAGTACGTCATTAAGCGACATGACAGTCGCGAGTACTTCAGCGTTGGAGCTGCGGAGGCGTGGTTCATTCTGCAGCTGCAGGAACAGAAGACGTTTGCGGAAATTGCGAAGGGCTACGAGGAAAAGTTCACGGATTCACTCACGGAATCGGACTTCTCCGAATTCCTAAGCGCGCTGGATGAAATGGGACTCATCCAGAAGGCAGCTTCGGCAGCACCGACACGCATTACAAGTCCCGTGAGCCAGACGGGCCAACAGTCTGTCGCACAATCCGGCCCTAGGACTTCTCAGGCCAATCAGGGACCATCAACACAGAAGACCGCGGCGGCTGGCAAGTCGCCGACAACGCCTGATACATCGCGAGCGGTCCCGGTGGCTGCAGCCACTACGGCGTCCGTTCCTGCCAAGTCACCTCGCAAACGCTGGTACTGGCCCGGGGGACAGAATCCTCTGTTCTTCCGCCTGCCATTGTTCGACCCGGATGAGTTTCTCGGCAAACTGGTTCGCATTGTTCCTTTCATCTGGACTCGGGCGTTTCTGACGCTGACAGCAGTTGTCGTCGTGGTCGCGTTCTGCGTCATGACATCCAGAGCTTCCGAACTTGCGCTGGGACTGCCGGCGACACCAGGCTGGCGCGATGCGGTTCTGTTCCTTCTGGTGATGATCGCCTGCACGTCGGCACACGAAGTCGCGCACGGGGCGACTCTGAAACACTTTGGCGGTGAAGTTCATGACACCGGTTTGCTGTTCATGTTCTTTATGCCGTGTATGTACTGCAATGTGTCGGATGCCTGGCTGCTGGCTGACAAGTGGAAGCGACTGCTGATTACGGCCGCGGGAGGACTGTGTGATCTCTGGGTCTGGGCACTTGGTGTCTTCATCTGGCGCATCACGATGCCGGGCACTGCAGTCAATCACCTTGCTTTCTTCGCACTGACGATTTGTGGCGGACGAAGTCTTCTGAACTTCAATCCGCTGCTCCGGCTGGACGGCTACTACCTGCTGAGCGACTGGCTTTCGATTCCGAATCTTCGAACTCGATCACTGGACTACTGGATGGCGCACATGCGCTGGTTTCTCTGGGGCGCGGAGCGACCTCCGTCAGTGAAGGAACGCCGGATCTTTCTGGTCTACGGGTTCATGTGCTGGGTCTTCGCAATCATTTTCCTCGATGTGATCTTCCTGCAGTTTGCAGGCTACTTTGGCGGTCAGTTTGGCGTCACGGGTCTGATCCTGATCTCGATGCTGCTGGCGTATGCGTTCCGGCGAGTCTTCAAAGGGTTCTTTTCAAGTGAGTTTGCTGCCATGCTGAAATCTCGCCCCAATCGACGATCCACATGGGCAGTGGGCTTTCTGGCCCTCGCGATCCTGCTCTTTCTTGTGCCCGTGAAGTTCACCGCATCCGGCAACTTCGAAGTTCGCCCGGGTGGTGTTGTGCAGCTTCATGTTCCCGTCACAGGCACCTTGCAGAACATTTTGGTGGATGACGGCATTCTCGTTGAAGCAGGTCAGGTCGTGGCGGAACTGCGATCGTCATCGCTCGAGTCCGACATCACTCGCACCGAAGATGTGCTGCGTGAAGTCGAAGCCAATCTGACACGGCTTAAAGCGGGCGCTCGTCCTGAAGAACTTGCGGCGCAGAAGGAACGCGTTCGAAGAGCGAAGGAATGGTATGAACTCGGCGTCTCCGAGTTGAAGGAGTTTCGCGCCGCATGGGAACAGGAACAGCTGATTCAGCAACATCGCATCCGGGAAGTGATGGCCGAACTGGAGAACGCGCGAGAAGAACTAAAACACTCTGAGCATCTTTATCAGCTAGGAGCACTGGCAGGTGCTCAGCTGCGGACGGAGCGACTCCAGATTGTGCAGCTGGAATCTCGACTGTCACAGACGCAGGCGACGGCAAACGCACTGCAGGTTGTTGGAATTTCCAGTCGCGAAACGGAAGTCGCTGCCAGAGCTCAGGACCTTGAACAGGAAGAAGATCGATTGAAGCTTATGCAGGCCGGCAACCGGCCTGAAGACATCCAGGCGGAAGAAGCAAAGCATGAACGAGTCCTGCATGATCTGGCGTACCTTCGCAGTCAGCGGGAGAAGCTTGTTCTGAAAGCACCGGCCGCCGGATTGTTTGCATCACCACGGCTGCGAGAACGGCTTGGAACTGCCGTACCGCAGGATTCTGTGTTCGCTACGATTGAACAGCCTGGAACATCGCACGTTGAGATCTTCGTCAGTGAAGACGAGGCCGCCGGTGTCAAACCAGGGCAGGCAGTTTCGCTCAAGGCACGCTCACTGCCGTTTGAAACATTCGAGGCCACGGTAAAGAGTCTGTCCGCGACGGCGGGGAAAGCGGATGCCCTGGGGCAGAACTATGTCACGGTCCACTGCGAAATTCAGGATCCCGATGGACGCCTGAAGTCGGGCATGTCCGGTTTCGGCCGCATCGTCCGCGGCTGGAACTCAATTGGCGGCATTCTGATAACTCGTGGTCTCGCCTATCTGCGTACCGAGTTTTGGTGGTAGGAAATACCGTGCTGACCGCCGAAGAGCCAGGGCTATTGCTGCTCGGGCATGCGCAGATTTTTGACATCGTCACCACGAATCGAAACCGCCTCTCAGCTTTGCAGCGATTCCCTCAAGTTGACACAATGCCGTTGTCCCGCGGTTGCTGTTGAAACTCCTCGAAAGATGGACGCGTGAGAACGATGAAGAATAGAACGTCGATGCTGAAGATCATGCTGACCGGTTCGCTGTGCCTCCTTGTAAACCTCTGCGCATGCACCAACTCTGCGATAGCTCAGGTGCAGGTGCAGGCTTCTGCAGTTCCAACGGAAGAATCACTGCGGGAGCTGATTGAAGCCGCAAGGACGCAATGGAATGTTCCGGGGCTGGCCGTGGCGGTTGTGAAGGACGACCAGGTGATTTTGTCTTCGGGGTTTGGCGTTCGCGAGCTGGGCAAGCCTGATGCGGTCGATGGTGACACGGTGTTTGCCATTGCGTCCAATTCCAAAGCCTTCACGGCAACGGCCATTGCGATGCTGCAGGAAGAAGGAAAGCTTCAGTTTGATGACCGCGTGCAGAAGCATCTTCCCTGGCTTCAGCTGTACGATCCCTGGGTCTCCGCGGAGATTCGAGTCGACGATTTGCTGTGCCACCGAAGCGGGCTCGGCACGTTCAGCGGAGACCTGTTGTGGTGGGGAACACCGTATTCGCCGGAAGACGTTCTGCGAAGAACTCGTCACCTTCCCGCCAGGGGCCGTTTCCGTTCCGACTATGGCTATTCGAACCTGATGTTTCTGGCGGCGGGCGAAGTCATTCGATCCACCAGCGGTCAGTCGTGGGGCGACTTTGTTCAGCAGAGGATCCTGACTCCGCTGAATATGAAGCGAACGGTGACATCTGTTCGTGCCCTGGAGACTCATGGAAATGTGGCCACGCCGCACAAGTCGCTTGTCGACAGCGTTAAGCCCATTCCATGGTTCAACTGGGATACGATGGCCGCTGCGGGCGGAATCATCTCCAGCTCGAGCGACATGGCGAAGTGGATGAAGGTGCAGCTGAATCGTGGAAAGATCGACGATCAGAAGCGACTGTTTTCCGAAAGCACATCGCATCGGCTCTGGTCGCCACTGACGATCATTCCCGTCAGCGAAGGGGCTCGCAAGCGAACTCCGACGACGCACTTTCGATCGTACGGTCTGGGATTTTCTCTGGCCGACTACAAAGGACGCATGACGGTCGGACATGGCGGTGGGTACGACGGCATGTATTCCTATTTGCTGATGGTTCCTGAAGAGCGACTGGGAGTTGTCGTGCTGACGAACAGCATGACGGGAATCTCAACGCCGCTGGCCATGACGATCGTCGACCGTTATCTCGGCGGCGAACAAACGGACCATCTGGGGCCGGGCGTTGAACGCGATCGCAAAGACCGAGAAGCGTTCTATCAGAGAATTAAAGAGGCCACGACACCGAAGGTCACTGGCACATCACCCAGCCATCCTCTGGAGAGTTACGCAGGCAAGTTTCAATGCCCGCTGTATGGCGATGCCACAGTCACCGTTGAGAACGACAAGCTTGTCTTTCGCCTGCTGCCATTCCCGGAACTCGTCGCCGACCTGACTCATCTGCACTACGACACCTGGGTCATCCGCTGGCGCAAGGAATTTGCGTGGTTCGCGGAAGGAACCATCCAGTTCGTTCCCGATGCTGACGGCAAGTTCCAGGACCTCCGGCTAAATGTTCCCAACGATGACCTGTGGTTCGATGAATTGAAACTGCATCGAGTGGAATAGTCTTAAGTGAACATGATCGTAATCGTGGCTCGTATCTCCGACGCGAGAACTCCCGCCACGGAGTGACGGGCCACCTTATCCCGGGACAATCCGCCCCTTGTGAGGAATGATGATGATCAATCGAGCTTTCCTGTGCATCATGTTTCTGGTCATCTTCGCCGGATGCAGCGAACACAAACCCGCCGGCCCGCCGAGGCAATCTGGCACAGCCGAGCCAACTTCAGATCCGAAGAATCAGTAGCTCGTGTCTCCGACGCGAGAACTTCCCGCCATGGAGTGACGGGCCACTTTGTCTACGGATCAGATGTCAATGTCCAGATCTTGACGGTGTTATCAAAGCTCGATGTGGCCAGTCGAGTTCCGTCATGGCTGAAGACCACGCAGCTGATACTGTGTTTGTGGCCTTTCAGACTGAAACGCTGCACTCCGCTGTCGACGTCCCAGATCCGTGCCGTTGTGTCCTGACTTGTGGTTGCCAGCCACTGTCCGTTAGGACTGAAAGTGACATCGGTGATATTTGAGACAGACGTTGCGATCGAACGCATCGATGGATCGCCCGTCATGGACAACAGCTTCACGACGTTATCTTTGGTTGCCAAAGCGAGCCAATTCCCGTTAGGACTAAAATTCAGCGGCAGCCATGCTCCTTCCAGCGTCAGATTCTCATGGACGGATCCCTCATGGAGAGTTTCCATGATCTTCATTTTGATGCCTTCGCCTTGTGAGTTGTTAATCGTCACGGCGTGGTAAAGCTGATTTGGGGACAAGACCACACGTTCGCAATGCTCGCCGGCTCCACTATACCCTGGCAGGACCTTGATCCTTTTTCCGCTGGTTGTGTCCCAGACAGCCACAACAGCTTCCATTTTTTCCCTGCTCGCGCTGATCGCTGTGAGCTGTTTCCCGTCACGGCTGAACGTGACTGGCGGCCCGATTCTTCCCTCAAGCGTCGTCAGCAGCTTGCCCGTTTCTCCATCGACGATCGTGACGGTGTGATCAAAACCAACGAGCGCCAGTTTGTTTCCAGCCGGGCTGAACGCCACACTGTTCAGTTCACTCTTCATTGGGGGAAGTACAAGCAATGGTTCCCCGGTGTCGACATCCCAGATTCTGGCAGTCTTATCCCAGGAGACAGAAGCCAGCCGTTCTCCATCGGGACTGAATGCGACAGCGCTGACCCAATCCGTATGTCCATTCAATGTGTGCAGTTCGCGGGCTGGAATGCTGCTCTCCTCCTGCTTCCCTGCTCCCACGAGCGGCGCAGCAGGGGAAGATTTGCCGTCCGGAGATTCGGCAGGGGGTTGAGGCTCCTGAAGGGTTGCCGAACAGACGGCTGAAGCGGCACAGTTCATCAGGAGAAGCAGCACCGTGGAAAGTCGTGTCCACGCATGGAGGGGCCGAGAAGTCGTGAGAAGCTTGCTGGAAGCCGCCATCGAAGCATCCTTTCAATTGATTTGGGACCAGGAGACGCACGCTACGCCGTGAGAGCAGATTCTATCCGGATCCGGAAAAGAGATGAGGCCGCAACAAGGACGAAAATTGCCGGAATCAAGCCGCTTCGGGCTCCGTTACCTGAAGAGATTCCTTGTTCATTTATCAAGATGGCGTCCGCAGTACAAAGTGTCATAGAAACGAATCCGGGCCAGAGTTTTTCTGCCATTTCTGCTTTGGTGCGGTTTTTGCCCGAAATCACGCATTCAAGGATCAACTTTCAAAAACGACCTCGCCATGATGCGCGCTGCCGACGCGATGATCCGTATTGTGGCGTATCAGCGGAACAGAGCATTCATTAGAAGAGAGTGGTTTACAAACGGGATTCGACGGAAACGAACCATGTCTTCCGACAAACAAAACTTCGGCTTATTCGGGCAGTTCCTTCACAGTCGGTACGCCCCGGTTTTGACGCATTGTTCCCTGCTGCTTCTGAGCATCGCGATCTGGGCGCTGTTGTGGTTTGTTCCTTTCTGGATCATGTTCGTCCCCGGAGTGCTGATCGTTCATCGAATCGGGATTTTGCTGCACGAATACCTTCATGGAATTCCATTTCGCAGCTATCGCCACAATCTCGCCGTTTATGGATTCTTTGACGGGACGATGCTGATGTTCGGGTCGATGGAACTGTTTCGCGGCACTCATCTGACGCACCATCGGTGGCTGAACGCAGATGGTGATAATGCTGCAAGGTCCGACGGGACTCAGCGCCGGAGTGGCTGGCGGAATGTGCTGCAGTCGAACGAAGTTTTCCAGCACCTGATTTATCTCCTGGAAGCTTTCCAGGGACGTCAGCAGATCGTGCGACTGTCTCGAGTGGCTTCCGCAGCGGCACTCTCAACGATTTGTGTGATCGGCTGGTGCTGGATCGGAAGAGGCGACATCGTCCTGAAGTTGATGGCCGTGAACTTCATGACGGTCCTTGTTCCGGCCACACTGCGAGGAGCGATCGAACATCATGGTCCAGCGGGAGACCCTGGCTTTGCGAATGAATATCGCACATGGATCCCACTGTTCAATCTGAATCGACACATACATCACCACGAAAACATGCACTGTCCCTGGTATCTGCTGAAGTACCGGACAGCGAATCCTCTGGCTGCCTGGCGCTACTTCACCTACTGGTATCATGTTTACGTGCAGCGCAGGTTTGTGCTGATGCGACCGATGACAACGAACGACCTGACGCAATCCCCAGAGTGCCTCGAGTCTCCGACGCGAGGACTTCCCGCCACGGAGTGACGGGCCACTTTGAATGTGTCGCAAAAACGCAGGAAAACCGCAATTCTCACTGCGTGAGGCCTCAATTGGCGCTGATTTCCGAGGCAGCTAAAATTCGGTCTTCACGTTCCTTTCTGTCTCTTGTCTCACACGATATGGCTGTTCCATGATCAAGATTGGTATTAACGGTTTCGGGCGCATTGGCCGCATGGTGTTTCGCGCAGCGGTTCAGAACTTTGCAAATGATATTGAAGTGGTCGGCATCAACGACCTGCTGGAGCCAGATTACCTGGCGTACATGCTGAAGTTTGACTCTGTGCACGGTCGCTTCAAAGGGGAAGTTTCTACTGAAGGAACCAACCTGATCGTCAACGGAAAGAAGATCCGACTGACTGCAGTGAAAGATCCTTCAACCCTGAAGTGGGACGAAGTCGGTGCTCATGTCGTTGTGGAATCCACAGGCCTGTTCCTGGACCACGCAACCGCTGAAGCTCACCTGAAGGCCGGCGCGAAGAAGGTCATCATGTCTGCGCCATCCAAAGACGAAACTCCGATGTTCGTCTACGGCGTGAACCACCAGACCTACGCTGGTCAGACCATCATCTCCAACGCTTCCTGCACGACCAACTGCCTGGCTCCTCTGGCAAAGGTTGTGAACGATACGTTTGGCATCAAGCGAGGTCTGATGACCACCGTTCATGCGGCAACGGCAACTCAGAAGACCGTTGACGGGCCAAGCTCCAAGGACTGGCGCGGCGGACGCGGGATTCTGGAAAACATCATTCCGTCATCCACCGGTGCAGCAAAGGCTGTCGGCAAGGTGATTCCGGAGCTGAACAAGAAGCTGACCGGTATGGCCTTCCGCGTTCCAACGTCAGACGTGTCCGTTGTGGACCTGACGGTTGAACTGAACAAGGCAGCGACCTACGAAGAAATCTGTGCGGCGATCAAGGCTGCCTCAGAAGGTCCTCTCAAGGGCGTTCTGGCCTACACCACTGAGAAGGTCGTTTCTACGGACTTCGTGGGCGAAAGCTGCACCAGTGTATTCGATGCGGAAGCCGGCATCGCGCTCGACAGCACCTTTGTGAAGCTCGTTGCGTGGTATGACAACGAGTGGGGTTACTCCAACAAGGTTCTGGAAATGGCTCGCGTCATCGCGAAGTAGTTTCTCGCAGCAGCGTAAATCTCATCAAAGCCCGGTTTCTGACCGGGCTTCTTTTTTGCGCGATCGTGGCGAGTTTGGTTCTCGCGTCGGAGACACGAGCCACGCTGGTGGGTTTTGAGGGGGTTCTCGCGTCGCAGGCACGAGCCACTATGATGGTTTTCGTCGAAGGCGGTGGTGAGATTCAAAAGTACAGTTAGTTCGCAAGACTTTTCAGCATAGAATACACTTTCCGAACGGGAGCATGGCGAGCAAGTCTTTCGGGCGGCAACCTGAGTTTCTCAGCAGAGTTTTCATGAATAGCGAATCGGACACAGTCATTTCCGTACCCACGCCGGCGGCACCTCGCTGGCGCCGTGCAACCGTCACAGCATCGATGATCGTCGGTATGCTGCTGACGGGCACAGCCGTGGCGCCCAGCCTGCTGCTGCGTTCTTATCGCAATGAGGTACTGTCGTCCGCTGTAAAGGACCCGTCGCTGATTGTGTTGTGTCAGGATCTTCAGGGTGGCTGGTTTACGCCCTTGTCGTTTTCCGGCGTTTCAGTTCAGGATGCAGAGGGAAAACTGAAGTGTTCAATCGCCACCCTGCAGACATCTCGCACGCTGTTCAGTGTCCTCACAAGTTCACAGGCGGCGACAGACATCATCCTCCAGCAGCCGCAGCTGGAAGTTCATGTTGCGGAAGACGGTAAGTGGCCAGCAGTGGGGGCGGGGCAGCCGGATCACGCCGAGCTGAACTTTGTGATTAATGACGGATCGTTTCTTATGACGGTCCCCTGGCGCAAGCTGCCGATTGTTGATCTGAAGGAACTGGATCTGAAAGGCGCGATTCGACCGGATGCCAATGGTGTTCAGACACTGACGACAGAAGGCACGAAAGTCCTTGATCACGTGACACTGTCGGATGTTCATGCCGAACAGAATCTGGCACTGATCGCTCCCGTGCTGTCGCAGTCCACCGAGATCTCTGGTTCCACATCGCTGTGGCTTGAGCCCATGTCGGTTCCGCTTGAAGGTGAAAAAGCGATGAACCCGTTTCCCATTCGAGGTCGCGCAGTTGTGCATTCGCTTCATGCCAGACTCAAGCAGGACTGGGCAAGGCAGCTGGCCATGATCGGAGGGCAACTGTCTGGTTCCGAGCTTCCTGATGAGATTCAGGTGGTTGAAGATTCAGAGATTCACTTCGATGTTTCCGAGCAGGGGATACGGCACGACAGCATGGTGTTCCTGCTGCCGGAGATTGCTGACAGCTTCGCTGTTGAATCGTCTGGCGCGATTCTGCTTGACGAGACACTTGATTTGATCCTGACGGTGAAGCTGCCGAAGGTTCAAACCGCGGATAAGCCGTTTCTTGGAATGCTGGCACAGCTTAGTGCTGAGCCGCTGCGTCTGGCTGTCAAAGGCACGGTTTCGAAACCTCAGCTTCAGATGCCGGAAGGACTGGATGTGCTCGGCCAGCTGATGAAGCGAATTTCGCCTGCAACCTATCGGGAAGAAGCACCAGGTGTTCCGGAAGCTGCTGGCGGGCTCATTCAGAAGGTGGGGCAACCTGGAGAAAAGCCTTCTGCCGCGGATTTGACAGGAGGAATCATCGATCTCATTCGTGCCATCGACAAAGTTCCAAAGGAACCTCGCGACCCCGATGCAGCTCGTGAAGCCCGTGAAAAGAAAAAGGCTGAACGCCGTCGGCGCAAGTCGGAGTGACGGCTGTACCATCAGCCGAGTTTGAAAAATGGCCAAGAATGTTCGAGAAGCGAGCTTCTTTGCCGATAGGATTCGCATTTCGGCGAACTTCTTCGGTCTTGCCGCGTTCTTCTGTGAAATCGACTGTTTCCGGCCCTTGAGCCTGATACCTGAGCTGTCTGCATGAAATTCTTTATTCGACTGCTGGTCATTCTTTTCATCATCGCCCTCCTTGGCTTCGGTGGTTACAAGGCTCAGGGATGGCTGGCCGAGCGGAACAAACCTCGCTTCAAGACCGCAAAGGTCGAAACGGGCGACCTCCGGATTTCCGTCAACGCGTCCGGGGAAGTGAACCCGGTTCTCAGAGTCAAGGTGGGCAGCTTCGTGTCTGGCCCTATCCTCAAGCTGCACGTCGACTACAACACCGAAGTCAAAGCCGGCGATCCTTTGGCGGATATTGACCCTCGCATCTATGACGCCGCCGTCGCACGTGATGAAGCAGCATTGCTGACTCGCAAGGCGGATGTCCTTCGAGTTCAGGCGGAGCTTCAGCGCGCCATCAATGACGAGAAAAGATCGCTGGCGCTGAAGGCAGAGAATCCGGAGTTTATCTCGCAGGCAGAAATGGACCAGTATCGATTTTCCCGACAGGGGCTTGAGGCACAGCTCCAGGTGGCCGAAGCCGGAGTTCGGCAGGCGGAAGCGAACCTGGAAAACTCCAAAGCCAACGTCGGTTACACAAAGATCACGTCGCCTGTTGATGGAGTCGTTGTGGACCGAAAAATCGATCCGGGCCAGACGCTTGCTGCACAGTTTCAGACTCCCGAGTTGTTCGTGATTGCCCCTCAGATGCGGGAGAAGATGCACATTCAGGCATCTGTTGATGAAGCCGATATTGGATTGATCAAACAGGCAGAAGCGACCAAACAGCCTGTCTTCTTCACAGTGGATGCATACCCTGATGTCGTTTTCAAAGATGCGGTGATCGAACAGATTCGTATCGCACCGTCTGTTGCTCAAAACGTGGTGACGTATCCCGTCATCGTTGCAACTCCGAATCCGGACCTGAAGCTGCTGCCTGGCATGACGGCGAATCTCACGTTTCAGGTTTCAGAGCTGAAGAACATCGTAAAGATTCCGAACGAGGCGCTTCGATTTAATCCGGAAAAGCAGCACGTTCGAGAGAGCGACCAGAAGTATCTCGAACTCGCGATTTCCCAGGATCCCAAGGATGACCAGGCCACATCGTCACTGGAACCTCCGGTTGACGACAGCGTTGCTGCATCCAAAGCGGCAATGCGACGTATCGTCTGGATTCAGGAAACCGCATTGGAGGCCGCGGAAATGGCAAGAAAGAAGCAGGAAGAAGATGCGAAGAAGGCGGGCAAACCTGTTCCTGCAGCGGCCACAGCTCCCCCAGCAACGGACCCGGTCACCGGTCTGCCACTCATGAGCGGGAAACTGAGAGCCCTTGAGATCTACATAGGCGACAGCGACTACCGATTCACTCAGGTGACTTCCGGCGATCTGAAAGACGGTGATATTGTGGTCACGGGCATCAAGCCACCGGAGGCTCCATGAGTTTCTTCCTGACGGTTTACGTCGCGGTCCGGGCGCTGCTGCGGAACAAGATGCGTGCATCGCTGACGATCCTGGGGATCGTGATTGGAATTGCGGCTGTCACAACGATGGTTTCTGTTGGCAGCAGTGCCGGACAGCTGCTGCAGAATCAGCTTCAGTCCATCGGCTCGAACTTTATTGTGGTGCAGCCAAAGTTTGAACGCCGCCGCGGCGTCCAGTCAGGCAACGTGATTACTCTGACCGACGACGATGCAGAAGCGATCGGTCGCGAATGTCCGTCGGTGCTTGCTTATTCACCGCTTGTGTTTGGCGCGCGACCTGTTGTGCGCGGCAACAGCAACATGCAGCCGAAAGAGATGTGGGGCGTCGGAGTCGACTATCTGCGAGTTCGCAGCTGGGACATCGATGCCGGCGGCTTTTTCACTGAGCGTGATGAGCGAGCCGGGAATTGCGTCTGCGTGATCGGTTACACTGTCGTTCGAGAATTGTTCCCTGCGGACAATCCCATCGGACAACAGCTTCGCATCGGGAATATTCCCTTCACAGTTGTCGGAGTCCTCGGAAAGAAGGGGGCATCGCTGACGGGGGATGACCAGGACAATGTGATGCTGATGCCGTACACCACCGTGAAGAAGCGATTGCAGGGTTCATCCTTCAAGGACGTCGCAGCCATTCTCGTTGGAGCCAAAGCGCCCGAGCTGATTGATTCTGCGAAGGGCGAGATCATTCAGCTGCTGAACGATCGGCACCATATCGCACCGGGACAGAAAGCGGACTTCGAAGTGGTGACAAGTGCCCAGCTGTCAGAACTGTTCGGCACGATCACCGGTATGATGACCATGCTGCTGGCATCGATTGCAGGCATCTCACTTCTGGTCGGCGGTGTCGGCATCATGAACATCATGCTGGTTTCCGTTACCGAGCGAACTCGTGAGATTGGAATTCGAATGGCCGTGGGAGCTCGGGGACGCGACATCCTTGTTCAGTTCCTGATCGAATCCGTTGTGCTCAGCTGCTTTGGAGGAGTCATCGGGCTGGCAATGGGAATCAGCGCGTCCGTTGGTATCACGACCCTGATCAACTCCATCAGCCCCGGTGCTGACTGGCCCGTGGTCGTGTCGATTCCGGCGGGAATCATCGCGATGGTTTTTGCCGCCTGCGTGGGACTTGTCTTTGGCCTCTACCCCGCATGGCAGGCCAGCCGACTCGACCCAATCGACGCTCTCCGTTACGAATAGCCGTGTTGAGCAGCATGGGCACTGCACGAACCCGGAGGTCTTCCGCGCCCTGCGCCCTGACAATGTTGAATTTGTCCAGCAGGTGTCTTCGAGGCATTGAAATTTCTGGCCGATGATCTCCAATCACCTGACACGTATCAGGTGCAAGACTCGACCATGACTCGACCCAGTGCGGAAGTTGTCACAAATCAGCGAAGTGCGTCCATGCGATTTGGCAATCGCAAATCCGCACATCCGTCCGCTGCCGCGCTGCGCCGTGCGACGACGAAGGTTGTCGAATGGTTTGCAAGCCGACGGTGGTCCGTCTTTCCGTTCCAGAAGCAATCGTGGAACGCATGGCTTGCCGGCGAGAGTGGTTTGATTCACGCAACGACAGGAACCGGCAAGACGCTCGCGGCATGGTTCGGTCCGGTCATCGAAGCTCTGGCGGAATCTGAAAAGGATCCGTCGGCCACGGACAATGCACCGCTGCGCGTGCTCTGGGTGACGCCACTACGAGCACTCGCGATCGACACCTTGCATTCTCTTCGTGAGCCACTGACTGCGCTGAACGTCGGCTGGTCTGTTGAAAGCCGAACGGGCGACACTTCACAGTCGCAGCGTCAGAAGCAGCGCGTTCGACTTCCCACCGCGCTGGTGACGACACCGGAAAGTCTGACGCTGCTTTTGACTCGCCCGGATGCTCCGGAACAGTTTCGTCACCTTCGAGCCGTCGTGTGTGATGAATGGCACGAACTGCTGTCGACCAAGCGAGGTGTGCAGCTGGAGCTTGCTCTGGCCCGTCTTCGGCGCTGGTGCCCCGGGCTTCGCACATGGGGCTTGTCGGCAACACTTGGCAACATCGAAGAAGCGATGCACGTGCTGCTGGGATCATCAGCGTCTGCAGGCCGCGACTCTGTCTCTGCGTCGGAAGCCACCGGTCCCGGCGGACGTTTGATTGAAGGAAAGCAGCGCAAGGAAGTCGTCGTCGATTCACTGATTCCGAAGCGGATTGAGCGATTTCCGTGGGCCGGGCACATGGGTCTTCAGCAGATGCCCGATGTGCTTCGCGCGGTCGAAAGCGCACAGTCGACACTGGTCTTCACGAATACTCGATCACAGACAGAGGCCTGGTATCACGCAATGCTGGCTGCTCGCCCCGACTGGGCCGGAAGCATCGCGCTGCATCACGGTTCGCTGGAACCCGAAACCCGCAACTGGGTGGAAGACGGTCTTCGCGCGGGCCGGCTGAAATGTGTTGTCTGTACCAGCAGTCTGGATCTGGGCGTTGATTTCAGTCCGGTGGATCGAGTCCTTCAGGTGGGATCACCGAAGGGCGTTGCTCGACTTCTGCAGCGAGCCGGTCGAAGCGGTCATCGTCCGGGAGCCATCAGTCGAGTCACCTGCGTACCGACTCATGCGCTGGAGCTTGTGGAAATCGCCGCCGCGCGAGATGCGATCGAAGCGCGTCAGCTGGAAGGTCGACAGCCGCACCGCAATCCGATCGATGTGCTCTGTCAGCATCTGGTCACCATCGCCGTTGGTTCCGGATTTGAATCTTCGGACCTGCTGAATGAGGTTCGCACGACGGCCAGCTTCAGTGATCTTCACGACGACGACTGGAACTGGGCTCTGCACTTTGTCGCCAACGGCGGTGATGCTCTGAAGGCGTATCCGGATTACCACAAGCTGAAGCAGGTGGGAGATCGCTATCTGGTTGAAGATGCTCGGATCGCCCGACAGCATCGAATGTCGATCGGTACGATCACGAGTGATGCATCGCTCGTCGTGCAGTATCTGAATGGTCCGCGGATCGGCACGGTCGAAGAGAATTTTCTCGCGAAGATCAGTCCCGGTGAGTGCTTTACGCTGGCAGGGAAAACACTGGAGCTTGTTTCAATCCGTGACATGAAAGTCTGGGTCCGCAAAGCGCCGAGTTCCGAAAAGGCCAGGATCCCTCGGTGGATGGGAGGTCGCATGCCTCTGTCCACGGAACTCGCAGCGTCTGTCCGACGACGACTGGAGCAGGCCAGTCATGGGGACTATCACGGTCCCGAGATGCAGGCGGTGAAGCCGCTGCTGGAACTGCAGTCACAGTGGTCGCAGATTCCGCTGCCGCATGAGTTGCTGATCGAAGAAATTCGCAGCCGAGAAGGATTCCATCTGCTGTTCTACCCGTTCGCCGGACGACTTGTGCATGAAGGCCTTGCCGCATTGTTTGCGTGGAGACTGGCACAGCGAGAGCCATTGACGTTTACGATGTCCGTGAATGATTACGGATTTGAACTGCTGTCGGCTGAACGGCCCAATCTGGATGCCGCGATCAACCACGGCCTGTTCGACGACGCAACGCTCGCGGACGATCTTGAACGATGTCTCAACGCTGCAGAAATGGGCAAACGTCAGTTCCGTGAGATAGCGAGAGTCTCAGGGCTTGTGTTTCAGGGCTACCGAGGACAGCAGAAGACGGCTCGCCAACTGCAGGCCAGCAGCGGTCTGCTGTATGACGTTTTCTCCAATTATGATCCGGCGAACAGACTGCTTCTTCAATCGCGCCGCGAAGTTCTGGAACGGCAACTTGAGCATACTCGCCTCGTGGAGACTCTCAAGAACTTGCAGAACCAGACGATCCTTCGACGCACGCCCGAACGCCTGACACCGCTGGCATTTCCTCTGATCGTTGCGCGTCTTCGCGAACGATTGAGTTCCGAGAAGCTGACCGACCGCATTGCTCGCATGACCCTGCAGCTGGAAGCCGCCGCAGATCGCGGAAAAGCCCCTAAGACCGGTCATTGAAGCGTCAAAATTCCTCCCAACCACGCGAAGCGAAGGGAGGGGTCGAGCGAGCGCCAGCAAGCGCGGGGGGCGGGCCACCCACGATGCACGTATAAGACGAGGCTGTGTGTCTTGGTTGGACAAGGAATGGGCGACGAAGAATAATCGCAGTAGGATGGCCGCCCTCGGCCGTCTGCGTTTCATTTCTTGATGCTCAATCAGTTCGTTCGCGTCATTTCATGCTCAGTTACATCGACGGGAACTCGAAGTCAACTTGCAAGAGGAAGACGGCCGAGAGCGGCCATCCTACGGGAGTGATTTATGCAGCTTAGTTCAAGAGCCTTGACGCTTCTTATGCTCACAATGATCTTCCCGTTCAGTGCCAATCAGAGTCTGGCGGATGATCCAATGTGGTATGGAACCCTGGATGTTGGTGTTCGAGAGTTTCGATTCTTCGTTCAGCCGGATACAGAGAACAAGGACAAGTGGCAGCTGGTCAGCCTGGATGAAGGCAATGCGAAACTGGGACTGGACGAATTTCAACTGACGAAAGATGCGCTGTCGTTCCAGATCAAACAGACAGCAGCAAACTTTGAAGGCAAGATGACGGCCGACGGGCAGAAAGCTGACGGGCAATGGAAGCAGCGAGGTGCCAGCTTCCCGCTGTCGTTCCGCAAAGTCGAAACGCTGCCCGAGGATAAGCCGTCGGAGATCTGGGTCGGTGATCTTTCCGTGCTGTTTCAGAAACTGAAGATTCAGCTGCGAGTCTATCGAAAGGATGACGGCTCTGAAGAGATGCGCTTCGACAGTTTGTCCCAGAAGGCCGGTGGATTCAAAGCCGTGCGAACCGTGAAAGACGGAGCATGGACAGTGACCGTCGAAGGAGTGAAAGGGACGTTTGAAGGAACAGCGTCAGCCGATGGAAAGTCGGTGGCTGGAAAATGGTCGCAGGGAGGACCGCAGCTTGATCTGACTCTGCAGCGATCCGAAACATCACCGGAGCCGGAGAAACCTAAGCGACCGCAAACGCCGGCGCCGCCGTTTCCGTATGCTGCCACGGAGGTGACGTTTCCGAGTGTCGAAGAAGGAGTGGAGCTGGCGGGAACGCTGACCGTTCCGAAGACACCGCAGCCACCATCCGGATTTCCGGCCGCCATTCTGATTTCAGGTTCAGGGCCGCAGGATCGCGATGAGACTCTGCTGGACCATAAACCATTCGCCGTCATCGCTGATGCACTGACTCGTCGAGGAATCTGTGTGCTTCGTTTCGATGATCGAGGCACGGCGGAATCCACGGGAACATTTGCCACGGCGACCAGCGAGAACTTCGCGGCGGATGTCAAAGGCGCTATTCGCTTCCTGAAATCTCAGCAGGGCGTGAATGCAAAACAGATCGGACTGATCGGACACAGTGAAGGTGGCCTGATTGCACCGATCGTCAGTGCGGGAAATGCTGACGTGGCGTGGATCGTTCTTCTGGCCGGGCCCGCTGTGAACGGAGCGGAGATTCTGAAATCTCAGGGACGCCTGATTGCTCAGGCAGAAGGCGTCACGGATGCCGCAGTGCTTGATGCCCAGACCAGATCGCAGGAGGTACTGATCAGCCTTGTCCTTCAGAATCCCAAAGCGTCCGCAGACGAGCTGCTGCCAAAGGCGATAGAGCAGCTTGCAGACATGGCTCCAAAAGAGGAGCCAAAGCTGGCCGAGTTCAAGGCGGAACTCAGTGGCGGACTCAAGGAACTGAGTTCTCCGTGGTTCCGGTTCTTTCTGGTTCACGATCCTGGAGTCGTTCTGGAGAAAGTCAGTTGTCCGGTACTGGCACTGAACGGCGAGAAAGATACTCAGGTGGACCCGAAGCTGAATCTTCCCCGGATTCGCGAGGCTTTGAAGAAGGCTGGTAACGGCAATTCGATTGTTGAAGAAGTCCCGGGTGTCAACCACCTGTTTCAGTCGTGCGTTCGCGGTGGAGTGAGTGAATACAACACGATCGAGGAAACGATCGCGCCGACGGTACTGAAGAAAGTTGCCGACTGGATCCTGCAGCAAGCCGATTAGAGCGCAGCGAACTCCAGGGCCGTGCTCCTGCGCATCCCCGATACGCCCCCCGCATTTCCTTACCGTCTCTTCACAGGTCCAACATGTCGACACACAACCCCTATGAAGTCCCGGAAGTCCGTAACGCGGTCAACGCATCAGAAAGCCGCGAGCGGCTGCGAAGAATCGCAACCGGGCAGCGGAATACTAATCTTGCGGCACTGGCCTATATCTGCCTGCTCCCGACCAACTTCATGCTGCGGTCAGTGGCTGACAGCATTCCGGGATCCGACAAGATCTTTATCATTCTGCTCATCTGCGTGCTTGTGTACGGCGCTGTGGCAATTTATGGCCTCGCATCGGAACTCCGCGGCCGAGTGATCGCGGTCATCTACGTCATTGGGCTGTTAGCACCATTCGTCGGACTCATCCTGCTAATGACTCTGAGCGGAACGGCAACGAAGATCCTGCGAGAAAACGGGATCAAAGTGGGATTCCTTGGAGCGGATCCAAACACGGTCTGATGGATGATTGCATTCGCAATAAAGCCAGCCGAGCCTGAGCTTTGAAGATTCCGTAGGCGTCACTCTCTGAGTGACGAACCTGCCATTCTTCACCGGCTTTCAACAACCACACGATTTTCTTCCGACCAAACCTTGCCCCGGGGTTAGCAGAGCATCGTGACAAAGTCGGTCGCTTATCAATATGATGCCCTCGGGCGTCGCATTGGCAAGAGGGTGGACGACAACGGGAACGGAAACGAGAACCGACGAGAATCCTAGTTGCCAAACCTGGGCTCACCCGGCGTGAAGCCGGGCTGGGGCCGTTGGATTTTCCTGGGCTCTGTGTAGTTGTCAAACCTTCGTTCCACCGGCGTGAAGCCGGACGGGGACGACAGATTCGCGCCGACAAACGTGGTTCAACGCCCGCTGATTTGAAATCGTTGTTCGAGCGACTGCAGATTTCCGCGTGGCCTTGGGGACGATCGAGCGAGCGGCATCAATTCATCGTGGTGGGTGTTTGCGTCGTGCGTTCCGCACGGGATTTGACTGGCGTTCTTCATGGATCTGCTGCAAGACCATAGATGGCTGGCCCCCCTGTTTCTGGGCCCCCCAGGAACGACCGATGATCGTCTTTCAGTGTTGAGCGTGTTCAACCGGTTCTGAATGAAGTCGGAAATGAGGTCGCTTTGCACCGGAGGCTGGCGCAGAGCTGACTGACTTCGATTCGCCTGGTTCGTCTGCGTCATGCCAGCGCAGTTTATGTGTCAGAACGAGCTTCTCGTCTGCATCCTGATTGCCGAGGAAGCCGCCCTTCTCAGGAAGTTTCAGGCCAAAGGACCTGGCAAGTTCACTGGCGTTCCAGCGACTCGTTGTGGCATCCAGCAGTTCATCGCTGCTGAAGAATTCGAAGAGTGACGGCGGCACAATGGCTTCCGATGCACTGAGTGAACGCCGCTCGATCGCGTCACTGTATCGTCCGATCGCGGCCGCAAACTCCTTTGCTTCGTTGCTGACCGGCCGCGCGGATAAGTCTGACTGCAGTCGCTGCGCGATAACTCGGGTCAGTTCATTTTTATCACCGCCGACGCTGGCCGTTGTCTGTCGTTCCAGCCAGCCATGAGTCCAGTTCGACATCGCGCTGTAGGCCAGTTCTGCCCCGCGATGCTGGGGAAGAACGGCCATTCCGGAAAAGACCGTCCAGCGAGCCGATTCGACGCAGCGGGCCGCAAGCTCTGCAGTCCCCGTGGTTGGAAGGATGATCCTCTGACCCGGCTCCGGCAGCAACAGAAGTCCTTCCGGAATGGTCAGTGATTCCAGCGCAATGATCTCACAGAGTTCCAGGATCTGGTCAGTGCAGGGCGTTCCGTATGACAGCGTTTCCTGCAGGCGACGCATCAGACGCATCTGCGATTCCAGTCGCCAGATCTGATTCTCCAGACGCTCTGTCCACTTTGACTGAGTCACAATCAGACGTCGCAGGTCGGAGCACATTTCCTGCCGTCGCGTTTCCGGTGCTTCATCGAGGCTGATCAGAATGGCTTCTGCAAGACGCGAGACGTCGCGAATCTGTTCGCGCAGTTTCCAGAGAGGCCCGTCAGCAGCAAGGCGGTGAGAGAACGGTCCCGCGGCTCGACGATTCTCACGTCGCAACTGTTCACGAAGCTGGTGCAGACGACGCGAAAACGTGGCCGACTCATCCGACTGCTGCAACAGCAGATCTGTTCGGGAGTCGTCCTTATCATTGATTCGAAACTTCAGCTGCACGTTGATACTGCCTGTCTTACGGATGATGCCGTTTCGGGTCGCGGCGGGCCACGAAGTGCCGCTCGGCAAGCGGCACCTACGCTCTGCGTGATTCGGCAGTTTCTGCCGGTGAGTCATAGACTTTTCGGATCAGGAAGCTTTGGCAAGGTAAGAGCGACTGAATGTGTTGTGTCTGCTGTATCGCCTGAGTCAATCGAACCGACTGCACGTGTTCTTCCCGTTGTTCAGTTGCAGTGAGCTGCCTGCCGATGTTTCTGGGGCTGTCTGCAGATTTCAAAGTGTGGCACCCGTGCACCAGCCTTTCGGGGCCTGCTGTGACAGCCAACTGGCAAGAAACCGCTTTTCACCTGAGGATCACTGAGAACTGCCATGCGTGACGCTGCTGCTGAGTCTGTGTCTGTGGAACAGATCGCCAACACTCTGCTGGAACAGCTGGGTTGTTGCGGCGGCTGTTGTCCTGACACAGCTCCGCTTCCATCCGTCGAAAACGTCATTGGACTGATTCACGATCTTCGGGATGTGCTGTTCCCCGGCATCCACCGTAATCGACGCCGTGAGCCTGGTTCGGCTCTGGCCGACTATGCGTCCCAGCTGAATCGAATTCAATCACGACTGCGACTGGAAGTGAGCAGGGCGCTGGTCCATTCCCGTCAGGCGCAGCTTCGGATTCATGGAGCGGAAGCGACTTCAGCATCACATGGAGCCGGTGAACTGTCGGACCGGTTTCTTTCGCGCTTGCCGGAGCTGCATCGCCTGCTTTTGTCGGACGTCGAAGCGGCATTCAACAACGATCCGGCTGCCAAGACGCGCGAAGAAATTGTGCTCTGCTATCCTGGCATCGAAGCCATCACTGTTTACCGTATCGCCCATGAACTGCTGGTGCTCGGCGTTCCCTATCTGCCTCGCATCATGACGGAATGGGCACATCGGCAAACCGGGATCGACATTCACCCTGGTGCAAAGATCGGAGGATCATTCTTCATCGATCATGGCACAGGTGTCGTGATTGGCGAGACCTGCGAGATTGGTGTTGGCGTCACCTTGTATCAGGGCGTCACACTCGGAGCCTGGTCGTTTCCTCGCGACGAAGACGGCAACCTGATTCGAGGAACCAAGCGCCATCCAACACTCGAAGATCGCGTCACGATTTACAGTAACGCGACCATTCTGGGAGGCACCACAGTAATCGGAGCCGGCTCACAGATCGGTTCCAGCGTTTCTCTGAATCGTTCCATCCCGGCGAACACGATCGTGACGATTGAGAAGCCGTCACTGAAGTTCCGCGAAGCCGCGTAGTTACCTGGGACGTGAAAGAACTGCGAGACAGGCAGCGGCGGCGGTTGCGACGTTCAGAGACGGAACGGGACCAATCGGTGCGATCGACACGAGTTCGTCGCATTTCTCCCGAGTCAGGCGCCGCATGCCGCTGCCTTCATTTCCAAGGACCAGCATCCAGTTGCGATCGCGAGCCAGCGTATGAATCGACTGAGTGGCTCGTTCGCAGGTCCCCAGGATCCAGATAGAACTGGACTTTGCCTTTTCCATGGCCTGAGCCAGATTCGCCACGACGGAGAACGGCACATACTCCGCCCCACCTGCTGCAACATCACACACGGTCGCATTGACAGACGCACTGCGATCTTTGCACATCACAATGCCGCGCACTCCAAAGAAGCCGGCCAGTCGAAGGATGGCTCCCAGATTCTGAGGATCCTGGATCTGATCGAGCGCGAGCCAGAGCCCGCTGCTGGATTCCGTTTGCAGAAGCAGCTCCAGCGGCACCGGTGACGGAGGCTCAACCATCGCCGAGCCTGCTCCGATGCGTTCTGTTTCCCGCCGAGGTCCTCGGGTTTCAGCCGCACCAACGCTGATGGGCACACCATGTTTGCGAGCCATTTGAATCACGTCATCCCAGGGCTCGCCCGGATTTTCCGACTGAACTCGCAGGCGTTTCACCGCCCTTGGACGAACTTCAATCGCGGCGCGAATGCTGTGGGGATTTCGAAGTTCCAGCATGTGTATTTCCGTTCGAGGCTTCGTTCGAAATGATTCGACGCCCCGGTGAATTCCTGTGCCGCGTTTACGGCAGCAATTTTGAAGTGGTCCGGCACAAAGACCGGCAACCCTGAAGTCAGCGTCAGGAGGCCCAGCCAGCTTTTGGCACTGAATGAACAGTTCTTGGCGTGGCAACCTGCAGCGAAGTCACCTCATCCAGCATCTCACGGACTCGGCGCCGATCTGTCGCGACTTCAAACTTCAGACGATACGTCACTGACTGACCTGGCTGCAGAACCGTCAACCGCCCCTGTTCACGTTCAATCTGACGAGGGTTCGGGAAGGAACTGCCGGGTTCGAGTCCCGTGACGTAACCATCTTCACGAGCCCCGGTATTCTTCCACAATGTGAACCATGGCAGCGTTGATGTGTGGAAACGGACCGAGAACGCATGTGTGGATTCCGCGTTGCTGAGCACGCTGACACCCCAGCCGTCGGAGTCAGCAGCCGGATCTGCAAAATAGACCTGTTCCGCAAACCCGGCCTTTGGTCCTTCGTACAGATTCCACATGCTGATTCCTTCCGCAGCACGCGCGTTTCTTGGAGCCAGCTCTTTGACGGCCGTGTGCAGCACGGAGTTCTCTTCGAGGAATGGTTCGCCGATGTTGCAGTGATACAAAATTTCGGTCTCGGCAGGAGTCGCTGCCATGTTGGTGACGGTGTCAACAATCTCAAATTCGCCGCTGCCGGCTTTGGTGGTAAGAGTCGACTTCAGTCTCAGCCAGCCTCCGAACAAACAGCCTTCATCGACGGTGCCGGTGACCGAAAGAGTATCTCCGTCAATGGATGCCGTCAGATGGTTGGCCGGAAGATTGGCGATTCGCCCGTGCAGTGGAAGAAAGGGCTCCGCAACCACCTGACCGTCCGCATTCCTGATGCTGTCTTTACCCGGGGCACCGTGCCAGCCAAGACCGCACCGTACGATCAGTTCATTAAAGCCATCGACCCAGCCGATTCCTCCCAGTCGCATCGGATCGACGTAAGCAGGATTCACCGGATAACGCACGGGCGAATTCCACTGCACCGGAACTCCATCAATCGCCGCTTTCCAGATGCCCATGCCTCGCGTTGGCAGCAGCTGAAGCGAAAGCCGCCCGTTGTCGACTTTCACAACATCAACACCATCCGACAATCCTCCACAGAGTCTCTTCATCTGAACGGACGTCCTGCCACCGGAACCGGTCAGTGTGGATTGTGTGTCGTGAATGCCCGCGTCGAGATTGATCAGTTCGTGTGTCATGCGATTCGAATGAGTCTTCAGGTGGAACAAAAAATCCCGGCGACATCGGGAATGATGTGTCGCCGGGAGCAGTTTAGTGAATCAACGCCGGAACGAAAAACAAACCTGATCTTCTGTTGTGGCGTTGTTCGGACGGCAACGCTGTGAACGACTTTCTGCAGCGAATTTCCTGAGCTCCGACCTGTAGTGGAACTCGCCAGAGTTCCCGTCATCAACGACCGTCGTGGGATCTCTGGCGAGATCCACTACAGAATCCTTCACAGCGTTGTCTGGACGACCGTTCTGAGGAAAGTTGCCGGTCTAAAAATCCTGCTCCATGAAGCGCACGATGCAGGCTGCGTTCTTCTTTTTGAAGTCCTGCACACCTTCCAGATTACACGCCGTGCCTTCCACTCGCAGCTTCTTCAGCGTCTTCGTTCGCAGCAGCTTTTCGAGAGTGAAATTGGACACCAGTGCATTTCCTCCCAGGTCCAGATCTTCCAGAGCGTCCAGAGTGGGCCACAGTTTCTGAAGACCAGCGTCGCTGATCCCGTTTCCGGCCAGATACAGGTTCTTCAGATTCTTCAGACCTTTCAGATCCTGGATCGACATGTCGGTCGCGCCGGACGTATTGGCAGCCAGAGTCTCCAGCGTTTCAATATTGCCGACGTGAGCAAAGCCAAAGGTCCCGAACGATGTGTTCGCCGCGTAGACATGCCGAAGTGGTGACTTCGCATACTTGGCTGTAAAGGCTTCGAACCCAGCGCCTGTGATCGATGTGCTGCCGCAGTCAATGCTCTCCAGCTTTGACAGTTTTGTCAGCGCAGTAAAGCCGGCATCTGTTACGACAGTTCGTGAGATGTTGAGCGTTTTGAGATTTGCGAGGGCTCCAACAGCAGGCAGCGTCTGATCGTTCAAATTCGATCCTGAGGCGTCCAGTGTTTCCAGCTGAGTCACAGCCGCCAGCCCGGCCCAGTCGGAAGGACTGCCCGTGTATCCTGTCAGCTTCAGCGTTCGAAGATTTGGGAGTTTCGCCAGTTCGGCCATTCCTGCAGCCGTCACTCTGGATCCTCCGAGGTCCAGCTGCTGAACTGCTTCATTCGCAGGCTTTGCCATTGAGAGCTGCAGAAGCTCCGCATCGGACAGCTGAATGCTCTGCATGGCCACGATCTCCTGAACAATCTGGTCAGGAGTTTTGGGCTGAGTCACTGCCGGAGCCAGATCGGGCAGAGGCGGCGCGGACATCATCCCGCCAGGCAGGGAGTCCGCAGGTTCATTGACAGGTTCCGGCGGTTTGCTTCCGGAAATGCCAAGTTCTTCACACCCCGTTAACCAGAGAGCCAGTCCGGGCAGCATCATGATGCAGCATTGTCGCCACAGTCGCATCGAAATCCCCTTTTCAGCAGTCAGAGAATCATTCAGGAAACCTAATAAAGACTGGCCCGGGACACACGATACCGAATCTTCTTCCGGAAACAATGTGGCGGGTTCCTGAAGACGGCAGAAGAAGATTGAGGTAGCAATGTGCGGCGGCAGATTCTATCACTCATGCATCTCCGGAAATGTTCTTCCCCCGGGGCTTCACAGACACAGGTTTCGAAATGCCCCTTCCACCACTGACGTTTGCCGAAGTTCGACAGGTCGATCGTGATGTGATCCGGCAGCTTGGAATTCCGGGGCTTCTGCTGATGGAGAATGCCGCGCGGGGAGCCTGTCAGGTCATCCATCGCATGGGTCCGTTTCGTCGCATCGTGATCCTTGCCGGACCGGGAAATAACGGAGGCGATGGTCTTGCGATCGCTCGTCTTCTGGCTGCTGATGATGTGGCAGCAGAAACACTGCTCATTCGAAGCGACAAGTCACTCTCAGCCGACGCGGCCTCCAACCTCGCCTTTCTTAACGCGGCCGCAATTCCGGTCACCGAAACGGGTGCAGAGGCGGCAGCGACCGTCCTTCGGGAACTCACATCGCAGGATCTGATTGTCGACGCTCTTCTGGGAACCGGCGTTCGAGGCGTCGTGGCGGCACCGTTTGATGCGGTCATTCGTGAGATTAACGAATCTTCCGCACGGGTACTCGCAGTCGATCTGCCTTCCGGAATGAATGGCGATACGGGACAACCATGCGGCATCTGCGTTCAGGCGGATGAGACGGTAACGTTCGTTGCAGAGAAAACTGGTTTTCGAACCGACGAAGCGAAGCGGCTTACCGGACCGGTAACAGTCTGTCACATCGGCCTGCCCCAGCAGTGGCTTCGGCAATGGTACGAATCTGCCAAATGTTCTTCACCGCCAGCTTCGCGTTAACAGCACGGCTCAATGAGAATTGCAAAGTGGTGTGTTTGGGTCCGACAGAAAATGGGTGACACAAAAATAATCGCGATCAAACGGCGAGCGGGATGCATTAGCTTCTCGGTATGCGATTTGTGAGCTGGTGATTTGGTGTGGGCCGAAAGAAACGAAAGAGGACGGAAGATGGGACGTTTACCGGTGGGTTAACACCGCACCGCTCTCCGTGTGATATGGTTTGGCAAGCCGAGACTCGCACATTTTGCACTTTCCATTAACCATTAACCATTAACCCTTGAGCCCCTTGAGCCCCTCATCACGCTGGCGTCACCGCAGCTTATTCCGTGCCGCCCACTTCTTTCATATCCAGCTGTTTCATCTTGCGATACAGATTGGAACGGTGCAGGCCCAGCAGCCGAGCAGCATCGGTCATGTTGTCGCTGACCTGACGAACACTTCGGCGAATAAAGTCGCGCTGAAATTCTCTGGTGGCATTTTCCAGCCCAAGCTCCAGTGCGGGCAGACGACCCGAATCACCGTCGGGGCTCAGGATAAACGCAAGGTCATCCACTTCCACTCGATCGCCGGGACACAGAAACGCAATGCGTTCCATCAGGTTCCGGAGTTCGCGAACGTTGCCTGGCCATGTGTGTGACTGAAGTCGCCGACGCGCTTCGGAAGATAGCTGCAATTGAGGCCTTCGTGCCTGAAGCGCGAATCGCTTCAGGAAGAATTCCGCCAGCGGAAGAATGTCTTCGGGCCGTTCTCGCAATGGCGGCAGGTCGAGTGTCACCACGCCAAGTCGATAATACAGGTCTTCGCGAAACTTTCGGGCACGCACAGCTTCCGCCAGATTCGCATTCGTGGCTGCCACGATTCGGACGTTGATCGGAATCGTCTGAGACCCTCCCACGCGCGTGATGACTTTCTGCTCAAGAACTCGAAGAAGCTTGGCCTGTCCACCAGGACTCATGTCTCCGATTTCGTCCAGAAACAAAGTTCCGCCGTTCGCCAGTTCGAATTTTCCCTGACGCATATCGCGAGCATCGGTGAAGGCTCCCCGCTCGTGCCCAAACAGTTCGCTCTCCAGAAGTGATTCGGTCAGCGCAGCACAGTTGACTGCCACAAACGGACCGTTGGCTCGATTGCCTTCATAATGCAAAGACTGAGCAACGACTTCCTTTCCCGTTCCGCTTTCACCCAGCACGAGAACCGGAAGATCTGTCGTGGAAAGACGCTTGATAGTATCTCGCAGAGCTGTGATCGCCATACTCTCGCCGATGATCATGACTCCCTTGGTCACTCGTTCGGCCAGCTGGCTGTGACTGCGATGGAGCAAATCACGCTCCTGCAGATTTCGAAGTGCCACCGCAGCCTGAGTCCCCAGCTGCGTCAGGCATTCCACGTCATCTTCGGAGAAGGGGCGACTGTCGTTCGAATTGATTCCTTCGAAAGCGCCAACCACCTGGCCCTGTCCGTCGCGGAGCGGAACGCAGATCAGGTTGCGAGTTCGATAGCCGCTCTTTCGATCGACTTCCTGATTGAAACGCGGATCTTCGTACGCATCATCCACGCAGATCGCTTTGCCTGTTCGCAGGGTCTCCCCCACAATCCCTTCGCCGGCGGGAATCCGAAGCGACGCACCTTTCACTCCCAATGCCGGTCGCGCTTCGACTTCACCTCGTTCCCGGTCCCAGAGAAAGATGCTGCTGCGATCGCAATTCAAAAGCCGTGTGGCTTCATGGGCAATCAGTTCAAGCAGCGGAGCCGCGTCGTCAGCCATCGATAGTCGTGACGCAATGTCGAGCGTGGAACGGAGTCGTTCGACCTGACGTCGAGACTGCAGCTCGTGATTCAGCAGCGACAACGCCATTGAAAGAGTGCGCGCCAGGAGAAGTCCGGAATCAGCAAGATCCTCATCTGCGTGCCGCCCGGCTGTCACCAGCAGATGCGCAAAAGGTGTTCCGGCAGTAAGAGGAAACGCACCGTAGATGCGGTTCTGCTCCGCTCGAAACACACCCGCAGCATCACGTTCCAGAGCCCCGTCCCAAAGCGCCACGGATTTCGTCGCCATGCCCTGAGGACCGTGCTCCGCCACGACTTCCCAGTTCGGCCCCGGAACTCGCTGGGCGAGTCCAATCCACTGAACAGAAAGCTCTGCAGCAATCTCCGGAAGAGCCGAACGCATGAACACTTCAAACTGTGTCGCTTTGACGGCATCCGACAGCAACTTACCGCTGAGCTGCAGCAGAGTTCCACATGCCGATGAGGGAGACAGCAAACTGACCTGCTGAACTGTTTTCCATTCCGTTGCGGCCAAGTTCTGTGTCTCCAATGCAGTGTTTTAGTGACTCTTTCGTCGCCACCGTCCGTCCGGAACACCCATCAGCGGTCACGCCTGTGGGTCGATTCTGTCATCCGGATTGACGAACAACATCGGCGTTTGCCGTCACCACGATTTCGTCTGCGCCATCTGAATGAGCACTGGCAGGGTATCGGCTGACATCAAAGAGTCAACCCGGAACATTCCTGTTTGCCAATTGGCGCGGTTCTGAAAGTTGTGTGTTGTCAGACATTGGACGCAGGTTTTGGGACCTCTATGGGTCTGGAACGCACACCGTATTTCGCATCCGCACATGTTGAACCGGGCAGCATCGCGAGCGGCATCACGATGACAACGCAGACCGCTTTCAGCTCGCATCAGCAAGGGTGGCATCTCTACGAATCACAAGCAACTGAACATCACTGCGGGCATGCTCCCATTGCCATGCGGGCATACCAGCCTCTCGAAAAATTCTGCGTGAGAACGCGGCAAGTCTTATCAGGGCAATTCGATCCTCAGGTCCGGATTTCCTTCGCTGCCCTGCCTATCCTGGCGATGCACAGATGGAACCTATGCACATGTCGGTAGCTCTTCAGACACGATACCGTTCTTCCCCGCGGAGTCTGTGATGTCGGATTTTCAAGTACAGTTTGATGGCCCGAGCGGCGACAGCAGCGATCGTGCTGGTCGCCTGGTCCTCAGCGGAGATCTGTCGATCCGAAATGCGCAGTTGCTTCATCAGCAGATCCTTGATGCCAAAGAGAAATGTTCCGAGCTGCACATCGTTCTCGAGCATGTGACGTCTCTGGACCTGGCTCTGCTGCAAATTCTGTTTGCATTGAAGAGAGACACTGAACGTGGCGTGCACCTGACCATTGACGATCAGAACTCTGACGTCAGCAAATGGTTCGCGACTTCGGGATTAACCTCTCTGGTCCAGCCTGCATAAGCAGTTCCTGTCCAGTCAACGAGCTTGCTCCTTCTGGTCAATGGCTCTTCAGCCTTGATAGTGATCTCACAATGATGTTGCTTCAGAAATTTCGATGTGCAATTCAGCGGTTCATTCCGCCACGGTCGTACATGGCCGGCAACGAGAGTGCATTCTCCTCGTCCATCAATGCTGCTCCTGTGGGGAAATCAACAGACCCTTCCGAAGTGGCTGCGGCCAGAAGCGTCCTTGAATCACTCGAACGTCAGATTCGTGCAACGGCAACGGACCTGCAGGATTCACTGCTGAAGGTTTCCGGTGGCTTTGGCGGCATCGCCTCGCGGGCCCGGCAGAGTGTTGAAATTGCACAGCAAGGCCTTGCTCCAGGAGAAGGCCGTGTCGGCATGTCTGAGACAGTACATGCCATCCAAACTACGCTCCATGGTCTGCTCAGTTCGATCCGGGAATCCAGCGAGCAGTCACGGCGATTTTCCTGCCAGATTCATCAGCTGGAGCAGGTTCTGCGTGAGGTGAATCAGAGCCTGACGAGGGTAGAAGGCATCGCCGAAGAAGCAAGGATCGTCGGACTGAACGGACGACTTGAAGCGGCTCGAGCAGGTGCTTACGGAGCAGCCTTCAGCGTCGTCGCCAATGAAAGTAAGAACCTCGCCTCGAATGCGGCTCAAACCAGCGCGTCGATCCGAGCGTGTGTCCGGCAGCTGGACGCCGAGCTAAAGAAAGTTGCCGGGCACCTGAACGAGCAGATCCGGCTCGACAGCGAGGTTGTCTCACAGAACGAAACCGTGGTCAACCGGCTTCTCATGCAACTGGGAATGCTCCACGATGATCTGACCGGTGCGCTGATGCAGACACAGAGAATCGGTTCCGAACTGGGCTGCGAAATCTCACGGACCATTACCGGTCTCCAGTTTCAGGACCGGATTAACCAGCAGCTGGATCATATCGCCGAGGCGATTGACGCGGTCGAAAGAACTCTCGAACCCTTCGAATCAGTCGCCTCTCCTTCACGAGTCGCGAAACGCGCCCGTGACTGGAAGGGCTGGCTGGAACAAAACAGCACGATGCAGTCGGAGCGTTCTGTCGTGAACAGCGACGCGTCCAATTCTGTCAGTCATGCGGACTTCGGATCCGTGGAACTCTTTTGAAGTCTGAGCACCCCCATGCAAATTGACCTGAATCGATTTCGAGCCGCCTTCTTCGAAGAAGCTTCCGAGCACCTTCAGAATATGGAAGCGGCGCTGCTGCAACTGGAAACTCAGGGAAGCGACCACGAACTTCTCAACACCATCTTTCGTGCAGCGCACAGTATCAAAGGCGCGAGTGCGACTTTTGGAATTGACTCGGTGGCGAAGTTCACACACGTCCTGGAAAACCTGCTGGATCGGATGCGCGAAGGCACCATACTGCCCAACAGTGAACTCTGCGAACTTCTTCTGAAGTCAACAGATGTTCTGTCGGGCCTGATTCAGTCTGAACAGACTCAGTGTGATCCGCCGGAACAGACGGGCGACATTCTTCGCCGGCTGGAAGCGTATTCGCCGGAGACGCATTCCAGGGCTCCCACAGTAGCCCGCAGTGAAAGTTCTGCGAGCAGGACATTCGAGATCCGATTCCGTCCGTCACGCGACTTCTTCCACTCCGGCCAGAACCCGCTGCTTCTGCTGGAAGAAGTCCGGAGCCTCTGCACATCCTTCGAGGCCACTGCGGACACGAGCGAGATTCCTCCGATCACCGAGCTTGATCCTGAATCCTGCTATGTCAGCTGGGCCATTGCCGTCCAGACGGAGCGATCGATCGATGCACTCCGCGATGTTTTCATGTTTGTCGATGACGCAAGTCAGCCCTCGATCAGTGACACAGGAACCTCGGCGAAGGACGCCAGTCCGGCCCCGAAGGCAAGCACGGCAACTTCCGTCTCTGCCGTACCAGCAGCGACTTCCGGACCACCTGTGACACCAGCGCCAGCGGCTTCTCCTGCAACAGAACGCCGATCCGGAGACGATCGTCGCACCGAACAGGTCTCGCGAGAAACCGTGCGAGTGGACCGCGAGCGTCTGGACAAAATGATCAACCAGATCGGCGAGCTGGTGATTGGCACGTCCATGGTGGAGCAGGACTGGAGTCGTTTCCATCCGGACATGGAATCCAGCGCACTCGTTCAGCTGGGCAAGATTGTTCGCGATCTTCAGGAAATGAGTCTGTCGCTGCGAATGGTGCCGATTGCCGCAACGTTCCAGAAGATGACGCGTATCGTGCGAGACCTGAGTCATCGACTTGGGCGTCAGGTTCGCCTGGAGATGGAAGGAGAAGACACCGAACTCGACAAGACCGTTGTCGATCAGATCGGTGATCCACTCCTGCATATGGTTCGAAACTCTGTCGACCACGGAATCGAATCTCCGGAAGAACGTGTTGCCGCCGGTAAGTCACCGGAAGGCCGCATCTGTCTGAAGGCGTATCATCAGGGCGGCAATTTCATTATCGAAATCGAAGACGACGGCCGAGGACTGGATCGAGACCGCATTCTCCGCAAAGCCATTGAACGAGGACTCGTCGCCGAGTCCGAAACACTCTCCGAAGATCAGATCTTTGCATTGATCTTTGCACCAGGCTTTTCGACCGCAGAAGCTGTCACGGACATTTCCGGACGTGGCGTTGGCATGGATGTCGTCCGAAGAAACGTCGAAGCGCTCCAGGGGAGCATTTCCGTTCGGTCGGTCAAAGGACAGGGCTGCCGAGTCATTGTGCGGCTGCCTTTGACGCTTGCGATTCTCGACGGTCTTCTGGTGCGAGTCGCCACCGAAAGCTACGTCATTCCTCTGTTGTCCGTTGTCGAGTCCATTAAGCCAGGTTCCAGCGATGTCAGATCTGTGCTGGGCCGTGGTGAAGTGATTTCACTCCGCGGTGAAATTGTTCCCCTGCTGCGACTGGATTCCATGCTGAGCCTTCGCATGGCAGGAACAAAGCAACAGGAGTCACTGCTGGTGATCGTGGAAGATCAGGGCCGCAAGTATTCACTGGCGGTGGATGAACTTCTGGGACAGCAGCAGGTTGTCATCAAGAACCTGGAGACAAATTTCCAGAAGGTCCCGGGCGTTGCCGGAGCAACCATTCTGGGCGACGGCAGGGTAGCTCTGATTCTGGATATCAACGGCCTGTGCAGCATGACACTGCGAAGCAGTCCGGTTCCCGCTGCCTCCGCAGCCACCGTCTGAGCACAACAGCGTTCAGCGGTCTTTGACCAAACGAATAACAACATTGATGAACACTGAAAACACGGATTCGTAACTCCTGCGGACGATCGAATCTTACTGAAGACCGAAACGCCCTGTGCGTTTCACTGCCTGCACAAACTCATCTGTGACACTGCAAAAATTGTATGAACAACCTCCCCATCTTTGCGGTGGTCGGCTGAAAGTGAGTCGACTGAACCGTCCAGGCACTAGTGCAAGGAAATCCCATGCCCCGCGTCACACAGAAAAAGAAAACCGCTGCCCGTAGCCCGAAGAAGCCCGCCACGAAAAAGGTCGCGGCATCGCCGGAAGCAAAGAAGTCAGCGAATAAGGCTGCCAGCTCGAAGGCTGGACGAAGCGAACGTTCAAAGAAGATCAGTCAGACCGAACTGGAACTGACACACGAACTTCTGAATCGTGTGTCTTCCGCCGTGATGGTCGTCGACATGGACTTTGTTGTTACCTACGTCAACGATGGCACTCGAAAGCTGATGGAACGACACACCGACAGTTTTCGACGACTCTGGCCCGACTTCGATGCGTCGAAAATCATCGGAACGTGCATCGACAAGTTTCATAAGGCCCCGGCGCACCAGCGTCGTCTTCTGGCGGATCCTCGAAACCTGCCATTCACAACGGACATCTCTGTGGGTGAAGCGAAGATTCAGCTGTATGTCACGGCGATCACGGATGAACGAGGCAAGCCGACAGGATTTGCACTCGAATGGAGCGACGTGACAGCGCTGCGAGAATCCGCCGGGCAGGTCGCTGCGATTTCCAAAGCGCAGGGAGTCGTCTCCTTTGACCTGGATGGGAATGTTCTGGATGCCAATCAGAACTTTCTGAATTCGGTGAGCTATTCCATCGAAGAAGTTCGGGGCAAGCACCATCGAATGTTTGTCACTCCGGAAGAAGCAAACTCACCGGAATATCGACAGTTCTGGGCAGATCTGAAAGCCGGGCAGTACAAAGCAGCTCAGTACCGTCGAGTCGGACGCAATGGAAAGGAAGTCTGGATTCAGGCGTCGTACAACGCGATTCTCGACTTCAACGGCCGGCCATTCAAGGTCGTCAAGTACGCAACGGACATCTCGGAAGCCAAGAAGATGGAATTCGAAATGGCGGCTCGCCAGCGCCAGCAGGAACAGGAAGAACGCGACCGCGCTGAACGGCAGAGGATCGAAGCCGAGCAGGTTCAGAAGAAGGTGCAGCAGGTGCTGGCGATCGTCAACGCGATTGCGGCCGGCAACTTCGATATTCAGGTTCCGGACCTTGGAGACGACGCTGTGGGCCAGGTCAGCCGTGCTCTGACTTCGGCTGTCGACTCAATTCGTTCAGCGCTGACGGAAGTTCGAGGTGTCGCGGAGACTGTTGCCACCGCAGCTTCTCAGCTGTCGACAGCATCCACGGAAATCTCCCGCGGTGCTCAGCACCAGGCATCCAGCCTCGAAGAAACGGCTTCAAGCCTCGAAGAGATTACTTCAACGGTGAAGCAGAACACTGACAACGCTCAACAGGCACGTCAGCTGGCCAACGGGTCCCGTGACGTAGCGGATAAAGGCGGCGTTGTTGTGGGTGATGCCGTTCGGGCCATGGGCGAAATCAACCAGGCGTCGACTCGCATCGCCGACATCATCACAACGATCGATGAGATTGCATTCCAGACGAATCTCCTGGCACTGAATGCTGCGGTCGAAGCAGCACGAGCCGGTGAACAGGGACGAGGCTTTGCTGTGGTCGCTGCCGAAGTTCGCAACCTCGCACAGCGAAGTGCGTCTGCGGCGAAGGAGATCAAGACGCTGATCCAGGATTCCGTCCGCAAGGTGGAAAACGGGACGTCGCTTGTGAACCAGTCCGGACGAACGCTCGAAGAAATCGTTGGCTCTGTAAAACGCGTCACAGACATCGTCGCCGAAATTGCGGCAGCTTCCCGTGAGCAGCTCACAGGGATTGAACAGGTGAATAAGGCCGTCGCACAGATGGACCGAGTCACTCAGAACAACGCATCGCAGACAGAAGAAATGTCCGGCACTGCGACATCACTGCTTCAGCACGCCGAACAGCTGCGTGAACTTGTCGGACGCTTCCGCCTGGACAGCGATCCTTCAGCAGCGAAAAAAGGTCCGGCAAAGGGACGACCGGCTCAGGCCGCAAAGTTCTCTGAACGGTCTCCGGAATCAGATCTGCATAACACGGCCGAACAAATCGGACGCATGGTTGGAAGCGGATTTATGGAGTTCTAAGGCATCGAGCCCAATTAGCGGAAGGGCGCAAGCCCTCCGGTTCCCGCAGCAAAGGGCGCAAGCCTGACAAGCCCTCCGGTTAAGGAACCGAAAGGCTCCGAAATAATCAATGACCGTCTCACGAGGAATACCATGCATCAAACAGATACAGCCGTCAAAGGCAATGAAATGCTGGAAGGAGGACGCCAGTTCCTGACCTTCCAGCTGGGTGAAGAACAATTTGGAATCGACATCCTTCGAGTCCAGGAGATCAAAGGGCTTGCTCATCTGACTCAGATTCCCAACGTTCCTTCGTACATCAAGGGCGTCATGAATCTGCGAGGAACAGTGGTCCCGGTGATTGACCTGCGAAGTCGATTTTCCATGGAGAACGTCGGCTACAACCAGTTCACGGTGATCATCATCGTGAATGTGGGAAGTCGAATCATGGGCCTGGTCGTCGATGCGGTTTCTGACGTGCTGAACGTCAGCAGGGACGGCGTTGAAGAACTGCCGGAACTTGGAAATGGCATCGACACGACCTTCGTGGCCGGCATGGCTCGTTCCGGCGAGCAGCTGATCACGCTCCTGGACATTGACAATCTGCTGACACGGGAAATGGCCGCCTGATCAACAGGACCACTGCGAAATTAGCGGAAGGGCGCAAGCCCTCCGGTTTCTGCGTTACCGGGTTTTTCCTGATGCGCGGGGTGTGGCCCGATTCGCAGGATCGGGCCGCACCTTTCGCAAATCAAAAGTTCTATGAACAACAAGGACACTCGATCCACCATCGAATGCCCCAATTTCAATCACACCCTTGTTACTACTTACTACATTGAGGCTCAGTTATGACCAAGATGGCACTCGTCGTTGATGACTCCACCTCCATGCGACAGATGGTCGCATTCACTCTTCAGTCAGCAGGTTTCTCTGTGATTGAAGGCGCTGACGGCAAAGATGCGCTCGGCAAGGTGAATGGAAAGACTGTTAATCTTGTCGTGACAGACCTGAACATGCCCAATATGGATGGCATCAGCCTGATTCGTGAACTTCGCAAGCTTCCGAACTTCAAGTTCACTCCGATCCTGATGCTGACGACAGAATCTCAGGACACCAAGAAGCAGGAAGGCAAGGCCGCGGGTGCGACCGGATGGCTGGTCAAGCCATTCAATCCGGAACAGCTGCTGGGTGTGGTTGCCAAAGTCGTTCACTGATCCCGGATAACTCCATCATGCTTGCAAGTACCGCTTCCGCTCCGTCCAAAGGGCTCACGACAAAGGAGTTCGGGCTGTTTCGCGACCTCATCTATCGCGAAGCCGGCATTTCGCTCAGCCCGGCAAAACACCAACTCGTGGAATCCAGACTTGCAAAGCGTCTGCGAACACTGGGGCTCGCAAGCTTCACGGAATACTACGAGTACGCGACTTGCGGAGATGCTTCTGGCGAAGAACGATTGAGGCTGATCAACTGCCTTACGACCAACAAGACGGACTTCTTTCGCGAACGGCATCACTTCGACTTTCTACAGAAGAAACTGTTTCCCGCGATCGAACAGCGAGCCAACGAAACTGGTGAACGCCGACTTCGTCTCTGGAGCGCTGCGTGTTCGACCGGTGAGGAACCGTATACGCTGGCGATGACAGTGCTGGACTATTTTGGTCCGATGTCCGTGAACGGCTGGGACATTCGAATCCTCGCCTCCGACGTCGATACGGACGTCCTGTCCCGTGCTTCGGCAGGTCGCTATGAGGCGGATCGGCTGGGCGATGTTCCTGCCGACGTCCGGAAGAAGTGCTTCGTCCGAACTTCAAAGGCACCGGATGCTGACTATCAGGTTCGCCCGGAACTGCAGGAACTGATCACGTTCCGTCGTATCAACTTCGTCGATGCGGCCTGGCCCATTCAGACGAACTTCGATCTGATCTTCTGTCGCAACGTGATGATCTACTTTGACGAAGTGACACAGGACAGATTGCTGACTCGGTTCTCGGATGTGCTTGTTCCGGAGGGTCACCTCTTTATCGGTCACAGTGAATCCATCCTGCGGCTCGACAACCTTTATCGTTCGCTCGGCGACACAATCTATCGTCTCCGGCCAGGAATGGGTGCGGCGGCAAGGCGAACGGGCAATAGTACGAAAGCCGCCCCTTCAGCCGGGCTTCCGTCTGCCGGAACAGGCCCTGCTCGCACGACAGCAGGTTCGACAACTGCAACCCGTGCGTCATCGCCAATCACAACTCAGCGATCAAAGACGGCATGGCAGGACGAAATGGACTCGCCAGTCCAAAGCCTGATTGTCGGCGAACTTCGAACCAGTGCCGAGCCCGCTCGACTGACAACTCTTGTCGGCTCCTGCGTCACTGTCTGTCTGTACGACCCTGTCGCGCAAATCGGAGGGATGAATCACTTCATGCTTCCGGACAGCGCAGCGGGAGGTCGCGAAACGGCCACCTATGGGATTCATGCAATGGAGTTGCTGATCAATCAGCTGATGAAACTGGGAGCAAATCGTCGTCGATTAGAGGCGAAAGTTTTTGGCGGAGCCAACGTGCTCGGCCGCGCGGTTGCCCCTGGTTCGATGCTGAATATCGGCGAACGTAACTCTCGATTTGCCCTCGAGTTTCTGGAAACGGAGAACATCCCTGTGCGAGCTCAGAGTATTGGCGGTACTCGAGGTCGACAGGTTCATTTTCTGACACACACGGGCCAGGCATTTGTTCGTGAAACAAAGAACACGCGAATCCCGGACCACGATGACTCACAGGTTGCCCGAGTTCAGATTCCGCAGGGAACCGTGGAACTGTTTGTTGATCCTGCAACACCGACCGGAAATCGCCTCACATCGGAAAACTCAAATGGCTCGCAAGATTAAGGTCCTGATCGTCGACGATTCCGCCATCATGCGCCAGCTTCTGACGTCTATTCTGGAGGCGGAAAGCGACTTCGAAGTGGTTGGCACAGCGCCAGATCCGTACGTCGCTCGCGACAAAATTCTTAAGCTCTGTCCGGACGTGCTGACGCTGGATGTGGAAATGCCGCGCATGGACGGACTCACGTTTCTTGAGAAACTGATGTCCGGTCATCCGATGCCCGTCGTGATGATCTCCTCACTGACAGAACGAGGCTGTCAGACGACTCTGCGAGCTCTTGAACTGGGGGCCGTCGACTTTGTGACAAAGCCCAAAGTCGATGTCTCGAACGGTCTTCAGGAACACGTGGCCGAGATCGTGCAGAAGCTGAGAGCCGCCGCGTCCGCCAAAGTACGTCCTGCCCCCGCCGCACCGGATCGGTCAGCATACAGTGTTTCCAAAGAGCCACTTCCCGTGGATGCCCTGATCACAAGCACTCACAAAGTCATTGCGATCGGAACATCAACCGGGGGCACCGAAGCACTGTCTGATATTCTGACGAAGTTCCCGTCTGACGCGCCAGGTGTTGTGGCGGTGATTCACATGCCACCTGGGTACACGAAATCGTATGCCGAACGTCTGGACCGAAGCTGCCGCATTCGGATCAAAGAAGCAGAGGATGGAGATCGCATTCTGCCGGGTCACGCACTGATCGCGCGCGGTGATCGACACCTGGAAGCAGTCCGCAGCGGTGCAACTTACAGCGTGAAAGTCACGGTCGGAGAAAAAGTCTCAGGCTTTCGCCCATCTGTGGATGTCCTGTTCCGATCCTGTGCACGATTCCTCGGAGCCAACGCCGTGGGTGCGATTCTGACGGGTATGGGGCGAGACGGCGCAGAAGGTCTACTTGCCATGCGTCGCGCAGGAGCTCACACGATCGCTCAGGATGAAGCGTCCTGCGTGGTTTACGGAATGCCACGGGAGGCTGTGCAGATGAACGCAGCATGCCAGGTTCTGCCGCTTGATCGAATCGCCAGCCAGCTGCTGCTCACCGCCGCTCCGAAGACGGTCACCGTTTAGATTTTGTGGTACGACTTGTACCACTCGACGAATTTCTGAACGCCCACTTCAATCGGCGTGTCTGGTTTGAATCCCACATCGCGCTGCAGAGCCGCAATATCCGCGAACGTGGCAGGAACATCTCCTGGCTGCATGGGAAGCATGTTCTTCTGAGCCGGGATTCCGATGGCTTTCTCCAGTGTCTCAATCAGGTAGAGCAATTCCACAGGCTGATTGTTCCCGATGTTGTAAACACGGTACGGAGCAGCCGTGTGTGAATCGTCATCGGAATCAGAAACAGGCAGCGGCGTTGGAATCGTGTCGTTCGTTCGAATCACGCCTTCCACAATGTCGTCGACAAACGTGAAGTCCCGCTTCATCTTGCCAAAGTTGAAGACATCGATCGGCTTTCCTGCGAGGATCGCCTTCGTGAAGATCCACATCGCCATGTCCGGCCGTCCCCACGGACCATACACCGTGAAGAATCTCAGACCTGTCGTCGGAAGCGCGAACAGATGGCTGTACGTATGAGCCATCAGCTCGTTGGCCTTCTTGGTCGCGGCGTAAAGGCTGACTGGATGATCAACGCGATCGTCAACGGAAAACGGAATCTTCCGGTTCGCACCGTAGACCGAGCTGGAGGATGCGTACGTCAGATGCTGGACCTGATTGTGTCGACAGGCTTCCAGAATATTCGTGAAGCCCACAAGGTTTGCGTCGACGTACGCATGCGGATGAGTCAGTGAATAGCGCACGCCGGCCTGAGCTGCCAGGTGGATCACTTTGTCAAACTTGTGCTTGCGAAACAGCTCGGTCATCCCGATTTGGTCTTCAAGCCCCAGACGGACAAATTCAAAACCAGCGCGGCCAGTCAGCTGCGACAGACGGTCATGCTTCAGCTGCGGCGTGTAGTAGTCGTTCAGGTTATCGAGCCCGATGACCTGATCGCCTCGCTCCAGAAGACGCAGAGCGGTATGCATTCCGATAAATCCGGCCGCGCCGGTTACAAGGATTTTTGCCATTGCAGCAGTTGCTCACACTTCGCGGTTGTCTTACACCAGGTTGTGACCCGTTCTGATTGACCATTGCACATGTTTCACAGTCGCGACGCGGTGTTGACTCCGTCGTGCGTCGAATTTCTCGAAGTTTTGGCAATCCTGTGTTACGTCAGAATCCATTCGCTGTGCGAATTGTCGCTCTGGGTGGATGCCGGTAATCTCCCGCATGGATTTGAATCGTCGTCGCACTGGCAAGTTGGCTCAATGGCGATATTCCGAAAGGAGAGCTGGTGGTGAAGAAGGTCGTGTCTGCCTGCAGAACTCATGTCGTCGCCCTTTGTCGACCAGCACTTGCTCTTCTCATCGCCTTTGTGTGTCTCATCAGCGTTCCCGCCGCAACTCTTGGCGATGACCTCGAGTCGATTCGCAGCAAAGGCGAACTCATCTGGGGCGCGGATCAGGAAGGTGGCGGTCCGTTCATTTTTCCTTCACCGTCCGACCCGAAGACTCTGATTGGCTTCGAAGTTGAACTGGCAGAACTCATTGCGACACACCTCGGCGTCAAGGCTCGCTTTCAGCAGGGCCAGTGGGACAAGCTGCCGGACCTTCTGGACCGCGGCGACATCGATCTGGTGCTGAATGGATTCGAATGGAACGAAAACCGCGCCCTGCGCTATGGGACGTCCATACCTTATTACATCTATGAGCTTCAACTGCTGGTCGAAGCCAAAAACACGACCATCAACTCGTGGGACGATCTGCTGAAACCGACCGAAGGCGCGAAGCCTCGCATCTCGCTGCTGGGTGGCGCGGCAGCCGAAGATTACACAACGGCCTTCGCGGGTGACAAAGTCGAACTGGCTCTGTTTGATGGCGTCACGGATGCGATGCGAGCGACCGAGGTCGGTAGTGACGGCATCGTCGCCAACGTCCAGGATCTTCCGATCTGGAACTTCTACCAGAAGGATTTTCCCGGCCTGCGCGCCGTCGGGCCTCCTGTCGGGCGAGGCTTCTATGTGGCGATGACTCGCAAAGGCGACGTGCAGCTTCTGAAGGCCGTCAATGAGGCGTTGTTTGAGGGACTGAGAAACGGAAAGCTGCGAGCCATCTTCGAACGTTACGGCATGTGGAATGATACTCAGGCTCTGCGCGGACTTGAGTTATCGGCCGACGGTGGCTTTTCCGGCACGATGCCGTCAGACAAGAAAGACAAACCGGACGAAGCGAGTTCGCAGTCGCTCTCAGGAATTGACGTCATCCTGAATCGAGGCATGTTTTTGGTGGAGGCAGCTCTGATGACCGTGCTGCTGTCATCACTGGCCATGCCGCTGGCGATTGCGATTGGACTCATGATGGCTCTGACCAGGCTCTACGGCCCGAAGTACCTGTCGATTCCGGCGACGTGCTATGTGGAACTGGTGCGAGGAACGCCGCTCGTTCTCCAGCTGTATGTGATCTACTTTCTGGTTCCCGAAATCCTGAAGGCACTGATTCCCGGATCGCACTTCACCATCACGGCGTTCTGGTCAGCAGTCGCCGGACTTGCGGTGAACTACTCGGCGTATGAAGCGGAAATCTATCGAGCCGGACTTCAGGCGATTCCTCGGGGACAGATGGAAGCGGCGCTGTCTCTTGGAATGACGCAACGACAGGCGCTGCGAAGAATCATCGTTCCTCAGGCAACGCGGCTCGTGATTCCGCCAGTCACAAATGACTTCATCGCGCTGTTCAAGGACACGGCCGTCTGCAGCGTGATCACAGTCGTGGAACTGTCCAAGGAATACTACATCCAGGCCCGCAACACGGGGGCGATCGTGGAACTGGGACTCCTGACGGCCTTTTTGTATCTCGCGATGAGTTACCCGTTGTCACTTCTGGCCGGTCGCCTGGAGAAGAAGCTCGGCACGAACTCCGGGCACAAGTAATCTTCGCGAGCCTCGTCGTTTGGTGCCACAAAAATAGCGACACGGCGCAGCCGTCCGGTGTCGCAAACAACCCGCACCGTTCCCCTCAACGAACAACCAAGAACCAAGAACCACCAACCAAGAACCAAGAACCAAGAACACCCCCCACGCCCGGAGCCTTCGTTCTCATGCGATCAACGTTCAGCACTCTCTGCATAGCACTGACACTGATGATGACATCCGGCTCAGCGACTGCCCAGGCTCAGACGCAATCAAGGGCCCAAACGAAACCGCTGAAGGTGTTTATCCTCGCCGGGCAGTCCAACATGGAAGGCCATGCAAAGGTCGAAACGTTCGATTACATCGGCGACGATCCTGCAACCGCACCGCTGCTGGTTCAGATGAGAGATGAGAGTGGAAAGCCACGAGTCTGCGAAGGCGTCTGGATCTCTTATTTCACCGGCAGTGGTGACTCAAACGGCGAAGGCATCGGAAAACTTACGGCAGGTTACGGATCGCGTCGTCAGCCGGATCAGGATGGAGGCAAGATCGGTCCGGAGTTTACATTTGGCCTGACGATGGACGCGGCCTTCGACGAACCTGTGCTGATCATCAAGACGGCATGGGGCGGCAAGAGTCTGCACACCGATTTTCGATCACCCAGCGCTGGTCCGTTTGTCTTCAGCGAGAAGCAGCTTGAGAACTTCCGCAAGCAGGGAAAAGATATCGACGCGATCAAAGCGGACAAAGCCAAAGAAACCGGGCGCTACTATCGCCTGATGATCGAACATGTGAAGCATGTGCTGTCGGACATCAAGCGAGTCTGTCCGGCGTACGACGAACAGCAGGGCTATGAAATTTCCGGATTCGTCTGGCTTCAGGGCTGGAATGATCTTGTCGACTCAGGAGTCTACCCGAACCGATCCGAGCCTGGTGGTTACGCGGCCTACAGCGACGCGATGGCTCATTTCATTCGCGATGTGCGCAAGGACCTGAATGTTCCGAAGATGCCATTCGTGATCGGCGTGCTCGGAGTCGGTGGCGTGAACGCGAATCCTCAGACCCTCGAGTTTCGCAAGGCCATGGCAGCTCCTGCAGCGCTGCCGGAGTTTCAGGGTAACGTGACGGCCGTGGAGACGTTCCCGTTCTGGTCGGAAGAACTGGGAGCGATCGCGAACAAGCATGATCAGGTCCGCCAGATGAATCATTTCCTCAACACCAAACACAAAGACCACGCAAACGCCGACGGCAAAATGACCGACGAACAGAAGCGCGAATATCTGAAGGAGTATGAAGCCAAACTGATTACTCCGGCCGAAGCGGAAACCTGGAAACGAGGAGCCTCCAACGCCGGCTATCACTATCTCGGCTGCGCCAAAACCTTCGCGCTCATGGGCCGAGCGTTTGCGGAAGCCAACCTGAAGATGCTTCCGCAATAGCACATCAACATTAGCGGGCGGCCATTATCGACAGTTGCTCATCAGCGAGGTAGAGTCCCCTCGACCTGCTCAATTTGTGATTGAATTTGAAGGAACGTACATGGTCTCTCCTCGACGCTTGCTGCTGACAGCTCTGTTCTCTGCGGTCTTTCTCAGCCATTCAATGGCCGACAATTGGGGACACTGGCGTGGGCCGACGGGTAATGGGACGTCACCCACCGCACATCCTCCGACGGAATGGAGTGATTCCAGGAACGTGAAGTGGAAAGTTGCGCTGCCCGGCCGAGGATCTTCATCTCCGGTGATCTGGGAACAGCAGGTGTTCGTCACAACGGCTGTGCCACTGGAAGAAGGCGGACGGGGCAAGCTTCCAAAGATGGACTTCAAAGTTCTCTGCTACAATCGCGCCGATGGAAAACTGTTGTGGGAACAGACGGCCGTCACCGCGGCACCTCATCAGGAGACTCATGCCACCAACGGCTTTGCTTCCGCTTCACCATGCACGGATGGTAAGCACGTCTATGCTCATTTCGGCTCCCGAGGACTCTATTGCTACACGATGGACGGGAAGCTGGTGTGGAAGCGAGATGACTTCGGCCAGATGAATACTCGCAACAGTTTTGGCGAAGGCAGCTCTCCGACTCTGTACGGCGATGTGATACTGGTTCCCTGGGATCATGAAGGTCCATCTGCCCTTTTCTGCCTCGACAAACAGACCGGCAAGACACTTTGGAAAACAGATCGCGACGAACCCACCTGCTGGGCAACTCCGCTTGTGGTCGAATATGACGGCGGGCAGCAGGTTGTCATGAACGGACAAACGTGTGCTCGCAGTTACGATCTCAAGACCGGCAGGGAACTTTGGCGCTGTGCCGGGCAGACGGAACGTCCGTGTGCATCACCGGTGGCGGAGGGCGGACTGGTGATTGTCGGAAGCGGTCACAAAGGATCGTTCATGGGAGCCTTCCGGCTGGACGGCAAGGGTGACATCAAAGGCACAGACAAGGTGGTCTGGACGATCAGTCATGACACGCCGGACATCGCTTCTCCGCTGCTTTCATCCGGACGAATCTACTTCCACAAAGGAAAGAATGGACAGCTAACCTGCGTGGACGCAAAGAGCGGTAAGGAATTCTACACGGCAACAAGAATCCCCAGGCTCGATTCCATTTATGCGTCTCCTGTTGCAGCGGGCGGCCACATTTATCTCACGTCCCGCGCCGGAACAACTGTGGTGATTGAGGATGCTCCGGAGCTGAAAATTGTGGCCACGAACGATGTTGGTGAAACAGTCGACGCGACTCCTGCACCTGTCGATCAGGAGTTGTTTATCCGTGGTGAGCAGCATCTTTTCTGCATTGCAGCAAAGTAGTTGCAGCTTTATCACTGATCTGAACCGCACAGTGTCAAAGTGACGAGAAGCCCGAACGATCCGAAGGGTCGACGGGCTTTTCTGTTTGCACAGGAAAGGGTATTCCCATGACCGTCTGTTTCCGCTTGCTGCTGGTCCTTTTCGCGATGTTCCAAATCAGCGGGACAGCGTTTTCGCTGGTAGAGGATGCTCATCCTTTCGGATCGGAATATCCGGACCTCGACTCAGATGCGACGGGCGAATGGTGGAAGCCGGTCACAATTCAGCGCGGCGCGAAGAAGGGACAAGTCCAGGAGCCTCGCCTTCTGGTTCCCCGGTCAGAAGTTATGGCCTTCGCGCTGTATACTCACGATGCCGGGACACTGAAACTGTCGGCACAGCTTTATCCTCTGAAGCCCGAGGAACCACGTCGAGTTGTCCTCGAACTGCGCAAGGGCGACGCATGGGTCACGGCGGCAGAAGCAGATGTCGTCTATCCGGGCTGGAGTGCTCATTTCCGGATCAGCAACTGGGACGGAACCGTCAGTGTTCCGTATCGTGTCCGTCTCGGAGAACTTTCATCCTTCGAAGGACTCATTCGAAAAGATCCCGGAGACAAAGAGACGATCGTTGTGGCATCGCTGTCCTGCAATTCCAATCGGACACCTGGCCCTCGAGCAACAATTGTTGATAACCTGAAGAAGCTTGATCCGGACTTGCTGTTCTTCGCTGGCGATCAGTCCTACCACCATACTCAGCATACGTTTGGATGGCTGGAATGGGGGATGCAGTTTCGAGACGTGTTGAAGGATCGTCCGGTTGTTGCCATCCCGGATGATCATGATGTGGGGCACCCAAACCTGTGGGGAGCCGGCGGAAAGAAATCGCTCAAGCCGACCGGACCTGACGGAGGCTATTACTATCCCGCTGAGTATGTTCGGATGGTGGAGCGATGTCAGACATGGCACCTTCCTGATCCCGTCGATCCGACTCCGGTCGAGCAGAACATCGGCGTGTATTTTACTCGTCTTCGAGTCGGGGGCATCGATTTCGCAATCCTTGAAGATCGGAAGTTCAAGACCGGCCCGGAAGGCACAATTCCTCAGCAGGGACCAAGGCCCGATCATATCACCGATCCGGCATATGATCGCGCATCGATCGACCTTCCGGGGCTTCAGCTTCTGGGTGATCGTCAGCTGACGTTTCTGCGAGAGTGGTCGGAGGACTGGACGAATGCCCGTATGAAGTGCGTCCTGTCTCAGACAGCGTTCTGTGGAGCAGTGCATATGCATGGACGAAGGAACGAGCGACTGCTTGCGGATCTCGACTGCAACGGCTGGCCCCAGTCCGGTCGTCGCGCAGCTCTGGTGGAGATTCGCAAAGCCAGAGCCACTCACCTGTGTGGCGATCAGCACCTTGCCGTTGTGGTTCGCCATGGCATTGATGCGTGGGATGACGGACCTTATGCATTCACGAGTCCGGCCATTGTGAACACGATCTATGGTCGCTGGTGGCATCCGGAAAATGAACAGCCGGGACCGAATGCGGTACCTAACAGTCCGCTTCCATGGACCGGCAACTATGAAGACGGACTGGGGAATCGCATCACGATGCTGGCGTACGCAAATCCTGAGGAACCTCAGGATGAACTTCGTCGAGCGGATGGGTTTGGAATTGCTCGCTTCAACAAAGCGACTCGCAAGATCACGTTTGAATGCTGGCCGCGATTCTGTGATGTCAGCAAAGGCGACTCCGAGCAGTTCGCAGGCTGGCCCGTCACATTTGATATGGACGCAAACGACGGACGGGCCGTGAAGGGAACCTTGCCACTTCTCAAGGTGCAAAACGCAGCGACGGCGGTCGTTCAGGTCGTGGATGAGTCGAATGGCGAAGTGGTTTACACCGTGAGGACTTCCGGGAACGAATTTCGACCCGCTGTTTTCTCGTCCGGGCCGTTCACAGTTCGTTGCGGTCGCAACAAGCCCGATGGTCCGGAGCTGAAGGGGATGACGATTGTTCCCGAGGATGCCGCGCCGGTGATGATTGTTCTGCCGGAATGAGATGGCTGGGATGGGGAACTCTGGTGTGTTCCTCTACGAATTGAGCAGGGTGTAAGCAGGAACTCTGGCGAGTTCCACTACGATGGTGGATCGGAAGGGAACTCTGGCGAGTTCCACTACGGTCGCGGGCGTTAGCGAACAACTTTCGGCTGGCCCGCGAAGCGAAGAGCGCTGGAGAGTCGGTGTGCGGTCTGTGATACTGGCGGCGATGGCCATTGAACGGGCGGATCTTCAATCCAGTCTGGTGTATCGAACCGCGGTACGGCTGGTCCTGCCATTGCAGGCCGTGGCAAAGCGGGGCCACTGAATGACATGACTCGCGGCGGCTGAACATTCGGCTGCGTCTGGACGTACGCCGGTGCCCCGGGGGTCCGCATGACCGTTTGTGGTGCCGATGCTGGTCGGGGCGAACCAGTTGGAATGTTGACTGGTCGATTTGGTTCACGACGAGCGACTGCAGATGGATGGCCCTGCACCATCGCCTGTCCAGGTTTTCCTGTGGCGTTTTGAGCATCGTGGAATCGGCGAGGACCTGCGGAGTTTGAGGCTCCTGGATTCGACGGGACTGGTGCCTGAGATGGTCTCGGCGCCATGGGCTCTGATGATGGTTCAGAGTCTGACCCGAGTTTTTCCATCCAGTTCGGAACGTCAAATGACGGTCGAGGAAGGTTGTCGAATCGCTCACGGACTTCTTCACCTGCCTCGGAGAACGCATCGCGCACTGCGGAAAAACGTGATCGCTTCCCGGCTTTCTCGGGAGCTGTCCGAGGGGTCGCCATCGGTCGGCCTGCAGGAACGGACTCAGGAGATGGCCATGATTGTGAAAACGTGGTGTCGAAGCTCGGAGTCACCGACCGCGGCTCGGTCTTCGGCTGAGGAACGAGGACTGGAGCAACCGGTGGCGCCGAAGCCTGGACAGGGGCCGCATCAGAAAAAGCCGGTGCGGGTTCCGGTGACGCTGGAACCGTCATCAGTGCCTGCGGTGGCAGGCCACTGTTTGTCGACGGCACCTGGAACATCGGATCTGGCTCTGGAGCCGGTACGCTCTTTGGCGAAGAAGTCGCATCCGGTTCCGAAGTTTCTGGTTGTGGAATGAACAGCTCCGAATCCGCGGTCTCCTTTGCCGATGCAGGCTCGACAGACGGGTCAATGATGGGCTCAAGGACAGGGACCTCATCCTCGGAAGTCACGGTTGCTGGCTTTGAGTTCATGACAATGGCGACAGCCGTTTCCTTAGGCTGCGGCATGGTCACGGGCGCTAGCGACTTCGATGGAGCGGCCACTGGTTCCGGAACAGGCTCTGGCTCGATTGGCTCAAACGGCATGAACAATTCAGCGGCCTCACGCTCATCAGTCGAAAACACTTCAGGCTTCGATGCTGGCACTTTTTCAGCGGCAGCGGGAGAAACGTCAGGCTTTGGCGCCGGCCCGAAATCACTGACAATCTTCTTTTCGAAGAGATCCTCAGATGGAGTTTCCTGTTGCGGCACTTCCTGTTTCTGCGCTGTTCGTTGCTTGTGTACGGAAACTGGCTTTGAGTCTGTCTGATGTTCATCAGGAGTGAATTCAGGCTCTGTTCTTTCCGTTATCTTAACTCCGGTTTCAGCAGTTTTTTCTGAAGGGGCAATGTTCAGAGACATCTGCAGGTTGAGCGGAAAGACGTTTGTGACCCCATTGTTCTCGTGCACATGATGTTCGGCGTTCTCCCACGCGTTTTCAGCAGGGGGTTCATTTCGTGGAGCCGGCGTGTGTGACACCGCTGAAGGCTGCAGTGCCGGAGTGCTCATCGGCGTCGGAAGCACTGAAGGCGTTGCAACAGGTGGCATGCCCCAGGGATAAACGGGCTGTGTGACGACAATGACCTGTGGAACCGGTGCCAGCTGAGAAATGGGTGCTGGCTGCGGAGCAAACTGTGGTACAACCTGTGGTGCCGGTGCAGCAGGCTGGACTGGAGAAAGATGCTGAGAAGGGCCAGCCACAGCAGCAACACTTTCGGACACTGAAGATGCCGAGGCAACAACGACCTGGTGCTCCGGAGCATTCCTGTCCGTCTTAGCCGACTTTGCTGTCGTTTCTTCCTCGATGCGATATTCAAAAACGCGTTCCGTCGGTTCGTTGGAATTCTTCTCTGCAAGCTGCTTTGAAAGTTCATCAAGCCGCGCGTTCAAACTGGCAAGCTGCGGCGCAAGATCTGAGTTGATCGTGACATTGCCGGGACTCGGATTCTCCCCGCCGGACACTGGGGCGCTGATGTCGGGGGTGTAGACTTGTTCGTCCGTCGCAGTCACCGAGTTTTCGCTGGCGGCTGCAGTCGACTGAGAAACACTGATCACAGGCGCCGTTGCGACGGTCGAAGTGAAGCGAGGAGCAGAGGCAGTTACCGTTGTGGTTGGGGATCCGGTTGATCGGCCCGGGTAAAACTCCGCAAATCGATTCTGCTGACGCTGTGAAAATGCCTGCTGATTCGGTGGACTTCCTGCTGGCATGAAGGCGTGAAAATCGGAGGCGACCACACAGAGGAGCAGCGTCGAGATAATGATCCCGGTCGTCAGCAGGACTCTGGAACTGAGAAATGAGTTTTCCGTGTCCATCCGTGGCACACCATTGAAAGACGGAAAGATTCCTTTGCGATCACAGCGTCAATGCGCGCACGAGGGCGTGCAGAACGACGCACCTCTTTCATCGGCAACCGTCAGAATCGTTCTGGACGGAAAAATCGGAAAAGTCGACCTTTCCTGCGTGAATCGCCAAAAAGCCCGTGAAACGACGGGGCAAAGTAGCGGCAGGGCGCGAGCCCTCCGGTGAGTCTGCGTCCGGAATTCACCGGACGGCTTGCGCCGTTCCGCTATAAGAAAAGCTCGGCGAGGCCGCAAAATGCCGCTCGGCAAGCGGCACCTACTGCGCGCAAAAAAACAGCGCGGCAAGGTCCCCTCAAAGCTCCCAGCTTTCCTTACCGCGCTGTTGTGTTGGTTGTTTTCGACTGCCGCTTACCCGTGTTTGACTCGGTGTTCTCGGCAGACAGGGAAACATAGGTCGAGCTTGTGACGCGTCAAATAATTGTTCACAAAAACCGTTTTGGCGGGGGATTTCCGGCCGGGCCTACAGAGGAATCCCGGTGACCAACGTCGTGTTTTCCAGTGGTTTTGTTGCGAAAATTCAACACTTGCGAATCAAAGCCCTGGTTCCATTCACACTTGCTGATCGAATGCGGCGCTGTCATCGTGCGGCCAACAGGAGTGATCAGACATGAAGGCGTTGGTGACAGGCGGTGGAGGATTTCTCGGGCTGTACATTGTTGAACAGCTCCTGCAGTCCGGCGTTGAAGTCAGTGTGTTCTGTCGAGGCCGATATCCGACGCTGGAGGCTTTGAAGGTTCCCACCTTTCAGGGAGACCTCCGAGATGCGTCCGCCATTCAGTCAGCCTGTCAGGGAATGGACGCAGTATTCCATACGGCCGCTGTACCCGGGATCTGGGGTCCAAAGGATCATTACTTCGGTATCAACTACACGGGAACGCTGAATGTTCTGAATGCCTGTCGTCAGGCCGGCGTCGCTCGACTGATCTACACCAGTTCTCCCAGTGTCGTCTTTGACGGCCATGATCACAAAGACGCTGACGAATCACTTCCATATCCGACGAAATGGCTGTGTCACTATCCTCATTCGAAGGCGATGGCGGAGCAGGCTGTTCTGGAAGCGAATGATGTGGACAGACTTCGCACCATTTCTTTGCGGCCTCATCTGATCTGGGGGCCACGCGATAATCACTTGATTCCTCGTCTGATCCAACGAGCCGTCAGCGGGCGACTGCGACAGGTTGGTGATGGCAGCAACGTTGTGTCTCTGGCCTACGTCGAAAACGCAGCAGCTGCCCATGTGCAGGCAGAACAGGCTCTTCGAACGTCCGACAAGGCTGCCGGTCGCAGCTACTTCATCAATGATCCGGAACCCGTCAACCTGTGGAACTGGATTGCGATGATTCTGCAGCGCACCGATCTTCCTCCGCTGCAGAAGAAGATCTCCGCGAAGGCGGCGTATCGAATCGGCAGTGTGCTGGAGACTGTCTGGTCGTGCCTTCGTCTGCGAGGCGAGCCACCAATGACTCGCTTTGTCGCCCTGCAGCTGGCCGGGTCACATTCCTATCGCATCGATGCCGCCGTGCGCGACTTCGGCTACCAGCCATTGGTCAGCGTTGAAGAAGGACTTCAACGTCTTCAGCCGTTGCTGGACGAACTTTCCATCCAGGCCATGGAAGACTCATTCACGAATCCCTGGTGATCAAAGTCCGAGTGCAGCGACAATGTCCTTTTCCGAATTGTCGACGACAATCGGCGGGTTGGCGAATGGCGTCTTCTGAACTCCCGCGGGCGTCAGCTTCTTTGCCATCAGGGCCGGATCGGCTGAATGGTAAGCCATGGTGAGATCCGGATCCTTCAGCTGATGTCCGGTCAGAATACAGACGACTCGATCGGACGCCGCAATCACGCCCTCTCGACGAAGTCTCAACACACCGGCGATTGTTGCACCGCTTGCGGGTTCGCAGCCAAAGCCTGTTGCCGCAATCCTGGCGCGGCAGTCGATGATTTCCTGATCGCTGACCTTGCGAACAATTCCGTCGCAGACATCGAGCGCCCTCAGCGCCTTGATCAGGTTCACGGGGCGATTAATCTCGATCGCGCTTGCCAGCGTGGATGCACGTTCGTTGGCGGCATCCATCTTCTGAAAGCGAGATTCCAGGAGAGACGAATCGGGACGACCATCGTTCCATCGCAGTCCCTGCACGTTCCAGAATTCGTCCAGCGTTGCAGCTCCTTCGGCATTGATCACGGCCAGTCGAGGAACCTTGTTGATCAGGCCCAGCATCCGGAGTTCCATGAAGGCCTTGCCGAACGCACTGCTGTTTCCAAGATTTCCGCCGGGCACCACGATCCAGTCGGGAACTTCCCAGCCCAGACCTTCCAGAATGCGATACATGATCGTCTTCTGGCCTTCAAGACGGAACGGGTTCACGCTGTTACAAAGATAGATCGGGTACTTCTCGCAGATCTGTCGAACTCGCGCGAGAGCATCATCGAAGTCGCCACGAATCTGGATCGTGCGTGCTCCGTAATCCAGGGCCTGCGAGAGTTTTCCGAACGCGATCTTTCCGCTGCCAATGAACACGATGCAGCGAAACAGCCCGGTGACTCCCGCATAGATCGCCAGTGACGCGCTGGTGTTGCCCGTTGAAGCACAGGCCGTCATGTTCGCACCGACCATGCGAGCATGAGTCGAGGCGGCCGTCATGCCGTTGTCTTTGAAACTACCGGACGGATTGAGGCCCTCGTACTGAAGGTACAGCGTTCCTGGCTGCATGTCGCACTGTCGGGCCAGCTGGTCATTCTTCTGCAGAATGGTCTGACCTTCGCCAATCGTGACGATCTGATCTTCCCGAGCAAAATTCAGCAGCTCACGGAAACGCCAGACTCCACTGTAGTCGACCGGATTCAGTCGGCTCTTCCAGCGCTCTTCAAACTCGGAAAGCGACATTGGAACACGAACCGCGTTCCAGTCGTAATTCACATCCAGAAGACTGCCGCACTTCGGACACGCTGTCAGGATCTGACCGACATCAAAAGTTGCGGCACAATCAGGATTGATACACTGCTGGAACGCGATCGACATCTCAAACCGAACTCAAAAGAAGTATCGCGGCGAGTACCGTGCAGCCAGGCTTCACGGAGTCTCAGACTCGTCCGCAGTGCCGTAGCGTAGAATGGGCAGCAGTGCTTTACCAGATGACTGTTGCTCGATCGCGTGTGCCGCCCAGCCTACAAGTCTCGCCATTGCAACAACGAGCGTCTGGCGGTCTGCCGGTATGTTCAGCAGAGTCATGACTTTTGCCGCAGCCCAGTCGGGCGTTGGACTCATATTCTCGACCCCGAGCAATTTTTCGAGGCGAGCGGCGGCCGCGGCGATGCGAATCCGATCAATGCTGCCCAGCAATGTCTGACTGACCTCGGCCAGCAATCCGACTCGGCAATCACCAGGGGTGGACGAGAAGCCAAAAGGCATCGGCTGACCTTCGCGCCGTCGCCACCATGCTTCGGCCTGAGACGGATTTTGAAATCCTCTCAGAAGATCTGACGTCCAGGCAAACGGATCATTTCGCAATTGTGAAACGAAGACCGTTGCGGCCGACTGAATCGATGCCTGGATCTGAGCCGACGTGCTGGCTGCAAATCGAGACGCAAAACAGGCGGGACGCATTTCCGTCAGACACTGACAGATCATCACAACATTCATCGCGGCGTCTTCAGTCACCGTCGGCAGCGTCTCGGTCCCTCGCAGCGCATGCAGAAGTCGGCCGGCCCATGTCAGACTTTCCCGTGCCGCGCGAGTCTCAGTTCCCGCTGCGTCACCAAAATCCCTGAACTCCCGTCCATTGAGACCTGCGGTCAGCATAAGCGGCAATTGAGCCAGCAGTCGCCAGACTCGCGAACGCGATGCATCCACTGAAATATCGTGCGGAGTCGGGTCAAAGAATGACAGCAGCGAAATGCAGAGTGGAAACAGATCCAGCGGCCGCGCGCCGGCAGGAAGAATGGAAAAGATCTCCGTCGATGAGGAATCCAGCACTGCCGAATCGGAAATCAGGGAACTCCAGTCTGCAAGCTCTTCTTCCCCGGGCAGGCGACCATTCAGCAGCAGCCACGCAACTTCTTCGAACGAATGCAGGTCCGCAAGAGTCTCGACCGAATGGCCACAGTAATAGACGTCATCGTTCGGAAAGGTGAGCAGGCTTGTGCTGCCGCAGACAACATCCGTGAGTCCGACGGCCTGAGGATTTGCGGTGCGACGAATATCGTCAACAAGACGGCGCAGGCCGTTCACAAGATGAGGCGCGGGGCGTTGACTGCGATCCATAAAGCGTGACTCCATTCCCGTTCATGATCGTGACACACAGGCGGGCATTGCAGGGACGCAGGAATCGTTCCGCGTTCATCTGGAATGCAATGCCATCCACAACGGGAGTCACTCTACCGATCCAAATCCGTTGTCGCCAGCATCCAAACAGTTTTCGTCGTTTGTCCCGGACGACCAGGCCCTCTGGCTCACGGACTTCACTGACTTCCGAAACGATTTTTCTTCGTGTTTTTCCCGGTTCTGCCGGGCTGTGAACAAAAAAAGAAAGGCCGCGAGTTTCGCAGGTGAAACTCACGGCCTTTTCTGATTTCGATCGCTGGAAAGTCTCAGTCAGACTACTTTCCTGCCGGCTTCTTAGCGGCTGGAGCCTTCGTTGCCTTAGCAGCTCCGGTCTTTGCCTTGGTTGACTTGGCGGCACCAGACTTTGCCTTGGTTGACTTTGGTGCAGCTGGCTTTGCAGCGGTCTTGGTCTTGGTTGTCTTTGCTGCTGGTGCCTTTGCTGCGGTGCTCTTTGCGGCCATTCCCATTTTCCTCCGTGGGGAGTTCATCGACACCGATTTGGATTGCAGGATGCCTGCCGGTGTCGGACGCTGGCAACCGCGAGATACAAGTGGCTGCGGTGAGGCAAACAAGACTCACCAGATCCAGCCTTCAGGGTTATAGGTGAGTTGCGCGAAATGCGTCAAGGTGAAAACGATGATCATGAGGACTTCTGTCTCACTCCTGGTCATCACCACGACACTTCATCATCATCGCGCGACTGAACTTCATCGTTCAGCAAGGATGAGCAATCGTCCTGGTCGCTTTCGAAGTCCAGTCCATCGTGACTTCGTTGCGTGCCCGATTTGAAGTGGCACATGAGAGATGTCTGACACAATGTCGAAGGGAAGTGCAGGCCGCGCGTCGAAACGCGATATTCGTTTCGCTACAACAAAGGAATGGGACTTTTCCAGCTGAATTTGGAGAATTGAATGCACTCAGATCCTGAACAGTTCCCGGTGACACAAACGACACGGCAGCACTCCCGGCGACGCATTCTGGCAACGCTGTCCGCGACAGGCATCGGCTCACTCATCTTCCAGAGAGCTCTTGCGGATGAAGCAGCGAAGTCTCTGTCCGTGACCAAAGAACAGGTGGAAGCTGCGGAATGGGTCGCTGGAATTACCTTGTCAGATGATCAGCGAGCGTCGTTGCTGAACGAACTGAAAAAAGTTCGTGAAGATGGTGAGAAGATTCGTTCCATCAAACTCGACTATGACACTCTGCCAGCTTTCCGCTTTGACCCTGAGATTGTTGATCCGGATTCTGTGAAGCGATCGTCCGGCCCTCGACCGTGGTTGCGCGAACCCGCATCGACAGAAGGTTCTCAGACAGGAGAGTCACCGTCTGGTGATGCATCGGCAAAAACAGCAGATGACTCAACATTGTCGTGGTTGTCGATTCGCGAACTTGGTCGACGTCTTCGAAGTCGATCGATTACAGCCGTGCAACTCGCAGAGCACTGCCTGTCCCAGCTGGAAACGCACAACCCCAAACTGAACTGCGTCGTCACGCTGACTCGCGATCTGGCCATGAAACAGGCCGAACAGGCAGACCGCGAGCTGGCTGCCGGAATGGACCGAGGACGTCTGCACGGGATTCCGTGGGGAGCGAAAGACCTGATCGCTGTTGCCGGTTACCCGACGACATGGGGAGCACCTCAGTTCAAGGACCAGACTCTTCCTTCCACCGCCACTGTTGCAAAGAAGCTGGAAGAAGCAGGGGCCGTGCTGGTTGCCAAGCTGTCCCTGGGCGCGCTGGCGATGGGTGACCAGTGGTTCAATGGCCAGACCAGGAACCCGTGGAATCCGGAACAGGGTTCCAGCGGATCATCGGCCGGCTCCGCCAGCGCAGTGGCGGCCGGATTGATTCCGTTCGCCATCGGCAGTGAAACGCTTGGCAGTATTGTCTCGCCAACAAGGCGATGTGGTGTGATGGGGCTTCGTCCAACGTTTGGCCGAATCTCTCGTTCGGGCTGCATGGCCTTGAGCTGGACGATGGACAAACTGGGGCCCATCGCGCGTTCTGCAGATGACTGTGGGCTGGTGCTGGCCACCATTCATGGTCGGGACGATGGTGATCCGACAGCCGTTGACCGCTGGTTCGACTGGCCTCACCGCGTGGACCTTTCCTCGGTGCGAATCGGCAAAGTCACCAACAGCCAGACGAGTCCTCCGGAACAGGCAGCACTGGACGCTCTGGTCGCTCTGGGTGCGAAGCTGATCGATGTGGAGCTGCCGCGTGAAATTCCGGAGTGGCCTCTGGCAAGTATGCTCGACGTGGAAGCCGCCTGTGTCTTTGAACCGCTGACTCGCGCCGGCAATCTGGACGGGATCAATGCCTGGGGACGCATCTTCCAGCGTTCACATTTTGTCAGCGCTGTGGACTTCCTGCACGCTTCTCGCGCGCGTTACCGGTTGATGAAACAAATGGTGGATGTGTTTACAAAGGTCGACTGCTACGTCGGAGGAAACGACCTGGGAATCACCAACCTGACTGGCCATCCCACGCTTTCCATCCCCGTTATGATGCAGGAGATGAAACCACAGACTCGTCCTGTCTGCTGCACGCTGTCTGCCGGTCTTTACGACGAAGCAACTCTGCTGGCTGTCGGAGCCGAAATCGAGCAGAAGGTCGACGTCCTGAAGTTCCACCCAACCCTGTAGTGGAACTCGCCAGAGTTCCTGCCCAAACCCGACGTAGTGGAACTCACCAGAGTTCCTGCTCCATTCCCCAACGTAGTGGAACTCACCAGAGTTCCTGTTCCAACCACGGCCTTCGAACTCACCAGAGTTCCTCCTCCAGCCCGGCCGAATGCCCGCGCGCTGTTGGGGGATTCCCGAATTCTGCGGATCGCATGACGGAGAAACGGTCAGCGTCCGCGCGGCACACCGATAACGACAACGGATGAGTCTGGTCGCACCTTTTTCAAACCCTCAAATCTGAATGAGCTGCTGCCGTCATCCGATGGCGTGTGAACGGTGAACACAGCAGATGGGTTACGAAGGGGTTGCAGACCGGCCAGTTCCTTTCGTTGCCTGGGAGGGGGAATTCCAGACATGGTGGCAAACGTCAGCCCAGTGGCAACAAGTATGGTCGGGATGACTCGGCAGCCCGTCGTGGACCGAGACCAGAAACTCTTTGCCTACAAAGTCATGGCCCGCACCGGCAGCGCAGATCTTTTTCGGCGCATGGATCCGATGGCACAACCGGCGGCCGTCAGGACAACGGGGCCGGCCGCACCACTGGACCCTGCCTCTGATGCAATGCTGTCACTGCAGCACCTTTCTGCCAACCGCTCTTTCATCGTCGGGATAGACCGAGACCAGCTGCTGAACCGGACATATCTCTCCATGCCAGCCGGTTCCACGGTCATCGAAACGCCGGCCCCGGATCAGATGGACACCGAGTTCATTCAGGCGTGTGTGGGCGTTCGAGATGCCGGCTACAGACTGGTCCTGGATGACATCATTGTGGACCGCCGTGCTCAGCCACTGCTTGAACACATTGATATGCTGAACGTGGAGTTCCCCGCACTGTCCGACGACCAGCATCAGAGGATTGTCGAAGCAGCAACTCGCTTTGGATTCTCCGCGATTGCCGACGCTGTTGATACTCAGGATCATTTTGAACGAGCGGTTGAGCTGGGCTACTCGCATTGCCACGGGCGCTACTACTGCAAGCCACGTCGCCGCGCGCCGGGAAAGCTACAACCTTCGCAGGTGATTTACCTTCAGCTGCTTCACGAGGTCAACAGTCCTCAGTTTTCGCTCGAGGATGTGGAAGCTCTGATTCGCCAGGACGTTGCACTGACAGTGCGGCTGCTGCAGTATCTGAATTCTCCCGCATTCGGACTCCGGACCACCGTCACATCCATACGCCACGCTCTGGCCGTGCTTGGCCATCGTCCGCTGCGACAGTGGCTGACTCTGATTTCGGTGAGTGAACTGAGTCGCGGGAAACCCGAGGTTCTGCTGATCACGAGCCTCGTCCGTGCGAAGTTCTGTGAATCCATCTGCAAAGCGGTGGCCAACGATCAGGTTGCAGCAGAAGCGTTTCTTACGGGAATGCTGTCGCTGCTGGACGCCATCCTTGATCAGCCCATGAATGAGATTCTAAGTTCCCTGAGTCTTACAGAATCCATTCGACGATCGCTTCTGGATCGCGAAAGTTCGAATGGGATTCTGATCGATCTGATTCAGTCTCTTGAAGAAGCCGACTGGCGATGGATGGCAGCTCTGGCCTTCCAGATGGGACTGGATGAACAGCTCATCTTCAGCAGTTATGAATCCGCGATCGTCTGGACGACCGCGATCCTTGGTCAGCTATCGACCGCCAATTGATGTCACCAGACAGACTGCGCTTCGAAGAAGTCTCTGCTGCGAAATTCCGGGGCTCCGAACTGTAGTGGAACTCGCCAGAGTTCCTTTCATCAACAGGCTGCAAGCGTTCGACGGTGCCGGGCGTTTCCGCGTCGGAGACACGGGCTACGTTATGGACTGCCGGAATTATTAATTTTTCCAGACAGCGCGTGGTCGTTTTCCCCCGCCAGCAGCCAAATCGCCAAAAATACTGGATTTTCAGCAAAAGTTCCGCGTCAGGGTCTCGATCACTCCTCTTGAGGATTTTTGTGGAAAGCCACAAAATCTTCACTCGTTCTTAACGAACGAATCTCCTGTCAAAAGGGGAGGGCAAGGCTCCTTGTGAGCCGCTGAAGAGTTGCAAGCCCTGGAATGGACCTATGCTGGATCTCCTAATCAGTGTAACGGCCATGTTGATACTCTGCGGAGTTGCTGCCGCCTGCGGTGGGGCTCTTCAGGGAATGGCCAATCGGCGACTGGTGATTCTGCTGCAGATTCTCGTCGCAGTCCTGATGGGCGGATATCTTTACTGGCTGATGGACAGCCCGCTTCTGGTTTCGATTGTTCCTCTTTCCGCCGCGATTGTTCTGAGCAACTGGCTTCCGCTGATGGGAGCATTCTTCGCCGGGATCTGTTTTCGCACCGCAGCGATCTCAGCGGTCAGACGAGCATTCCTTTCAACAGCTCTGTTGTCCCTGTGTGCGTATTCGCTGGTCAGCCCGCTTCTTGGTGAAAGCCCGCGATGTGCTGATGTGGACTTCGAGAGGATCCTGGAATTTCAGACGACAGAACAAACCTGCTCTCCAGCCTGTGCCGCGGGGTTACTTCGCCTGCATGGAATTCACGCGACCGAACGTGAACTGAGTAAACTCTGCCTGACTCGCCAGGGCACACACTGGCTTGGTCTCTACCGGGGACTCAAACTGAAGACGGAAGGCACGCCCTGGGACGTCGTGGTCGAAAAGATCAGCGGTGATGAACTTCGTGAAGGAAGTCATTCCCCTGGAATCCTCTCGCTGACCTTTGGCGATGTGGTTTCACAGGCTCAAAGCGAAGAGGGCTTTCAGTCCAGCGTCGGACACTCCGTCGTTAGCCTGGGCCGCACTGCCTCAGGGAACCTGCAGGTGTTTGATCCATCGCCGGACTATGGATTTGAAACATGGAATCAGGAAACACTGCAGGACATCGAATCGGCGATCCTGGTCCGACTCGTGTCGCGTGATGGATCACCTGTACCATTTTCTCGACTGAATCCGATGATGGCCTCACAGTGGAATACCGTCGCGTGGGCTCGACGCTAAACTGCGTCCTTTCAGAGACTCATCCCGCATCTGAAAGGATATCCCGCCGTGCTCTCCTTCCTCATTCTGCCCACCGCTTCCCTGCTGCTTTCTTCCTTCGCGTGCCTGCCTTGTGCATATCTGCCCGGTGACTGGCCTCAGTTTCGAGGTCCCAACGCCGATGCTCATGTCAGTTCGAAAAGTCCGCTGGAGTGGTCTGATTCGAAGAACGTGGAATGGAAAGTCGCCATCCCCGGGCTTGGATGGTCATCCCCATCCATTTCCAAAGGACGCATCTTTCTGACGACGGCTGTTCCTCAGGGAGATGGACTCTCCCTTCGAGCCGTGGCGCTGGATCAGAAATCGGGCAAGGTGATTTGGGATCGCGAAATTCGCGCCCTCGAGAAGGCACCGGCGATCCACACCAAGAACAGTCACGCCAGCCCGACGCCTCTGGTCGATGGTGACTCGGTTTACGTCCACTTCGGTGCTCAGGGAATGGCAAAGCTGAAGGCCAGCGATGGATCAGTCGAATGGTTCAGTGAAGTACTGCAATACAATCCACTGCATGGAAACGGTGGTTCGCCGGTCCTGTGCAACGGAAAGCTTCTGATTGCCTGCGACGGAACTCAACAGCCGTTCGTGGCGGCCATCGATGCGGCGACCGGAAAACTCGCGTGGAAGACCCTTCGCTCGGTGGAAGCAAGACTCAGCCATTCCTTTGTGACATCCACAGTGGCCGAGGTGAACGGGCAGGCGCTGATGATCTCACCGGGGCCTGAACACATGGCGATGTACGATGTGGAAACGGGCAGGGAAGTCTGCCGTGTTCGAGCACCGGGCTGGTCCGTTGTTCCTCAGCCTGCCGTAGGCCACGGAATGGTGTTCTACAATCATGACTACGACAACCCGGAACTGATGGCCGTTAAGCTCGGCGGCTCCGGTGATGTGACCGACACGCATGTCGTCTGGCGGATCCAGCGCGGTGCTCCCAGTACTCCGTCTCCGCTTCTGATCGGTGACGAACTCTACTTTGTGGCCGACAACGGAATCGCTTCCTGCGTGGATGCAAAGACCGGCGAGCGCCACTGGATGGAACGACTCGGAGGAAACTTCTCGGCATCACCGGTGTTCGTGAACGGTCGAATCCTGTTCCTGAACGAAGAAGGACTCGCGACGTGGGTCGCTCCTGAAAAGCAGTTCAAAGAGCTCGGCAAGAACCAGCTTCCTGGTCGAACGTTCGCAACTCCCGCATTCGCAGACAATGCCATGTTCCTGCGAACTGACGAGTACCTCTACAAGTTCTCAGAGTAGCCATCACCCATCGTAGCCATCACTCATCGTAGCCATCACTCATCGTAGCCATCACTCATCGTAGTCATCACTCATCGTAGTCATCACTCTCTGAGTGATGCATCTGCGATTCCTGCATCTTGTTAGAACACGCCAGACCAACAGAATCGCAGTTCGTCACTCAGAGAGTGACGGCTACTTTTCAGCAGGGGAAGATGCTGTCGCTGACTGTTCCTGTGCTGTCAGCGAACGTTTCTTCCATGATGCCCATCGTGCGAAGAATGCTGAGATACACGTTGGACATTGGAGTCTCATCACGGCGCCAGTAGGTTCCGTGTTTCAGTCCCATGCCGCGTCCGCCGGCCAGCAGAGTCGGCAGATTGGCGGGATTGTGAGTCGTGCTGCAGCCGCTTCCGAACAGCACAATCGTATTGTCCAGCACGCTTCCCTGGGCGTCCTGATACTGTTGCAGCCGATTCAGGAAGCCCGCAATCTGCTGACTCAGGAATAAGTCATAACGGGCAAACTCAAGCTGCCCGTCTTTGTCGCCGGCGTGAGACAGGTTGTGATGCGTTCGAGTCAGGCCCAGCTTCAGCGGGAACGTGTCGCTGATCCCCATGCCGTCTTCTCGATTCAGCATGAACGTGACGGACCGAGTAATGTCGGCGTCGAAGGCGAGTGCAATCAGATCGAACATGTTTCGATAGTAGTCCGCCGGCGCGCCTTCGTTCGTGATGTCCAGATTCAGATGCGAATAGTCCTGAGTCTTGATGGGAATATCGATCCATCGTTCGGCTGTCGTCAGTCGTCCTTCAATCTCATCCAGGGATGTCAGATACTGGTCCATCTTCTGACGATCCGAAGAACCCAGTTCCCGGTTCAGTGATTGAGCACTCTCCTTGACGGCATCGACCAGCCGAATGCGCGAGGCCAGCTTTGCTCGCTGCTCTTCCTTTGACGACGTATCGCCTCGAAACAACCGATCGAAGACTCGGCGAGGATTATTCTCGGCAGGGATCGGGCGCCCCTGAAGGTTGTAGGAGATCGTACCGGTGCGCGACAGAAAACCGACACCCGCATCGATCGACAGAACCAGCGAGGGCTGACGACAATACTGCTTCGTGTGCAGCGCGATGACCTGATCGAGCCCCACGGAATTGAACATGCCCGGCTTCGGATTGTGCAGCGGCGCTCCGGTCAGCCACATGTCGGAACACATGTGAGGATCCGCTTTCACCCCGCTGGGATGATAGAGGCCGCCGAGGAAGCTGAGGTGTTCGCGAAACGGCGCGAGTGGCTCCGTCGACTTTCCAAACTGAAAGTCACGTCCCTCGACCTGAGGAAACCAGCTCCAGTCGTTAATTCCGTTGTCAGGATTTGGCAGCGACATTCCATTGGCCGTGTACATGGCACAAAATCGTCGAGGAATCGTTTCGGCGACCTCTTTGCCCATGGCCTCCAGAACGGGAAGAGCGAGTGTCACGCCCGCGAGACCTCGAAGGACAGATCGGCGATGAAGCGTTCGCATGGCAGACTCGGGAATGCAGTAGTATGGCGGGTGGGAACAAGGCGATTCTGTGAACTCGCCGGAAGGCTGGATCCACAGAGTACCATCCGCTGTCAGCCCCGCCAACAGTGAACTCCGCACTCGATTCGAAGTGGTCAATTTCCCGCAGCTTCGATCATGGCGAAACATCAGACCAGTCGATATCGTTCAGACTCACGAAATGTGATTTTCACATCGTTCTGCCTGTTCATGAAAGAATCTGGCCATGGCCGGTGAACTGTTAAAGTACTCTGCTGAAGCGGCACTCAAACTCCTGCCTTCCGGACGCCTGGGACTTCTGAAAGACGGACTCCTGGCAGCTCGGGATGAGACGCTGAACGATGTGGAACTCTGGCAGTCCGGCGGAGCCATCCCGGAAGCCAAGCAGCCTTTGGACGCGGGCTTCATTCAATGGCCGGAAGAACTGCTGGCGGATCTCAAGGCGAACAAGGACACCAGCCTCGTCGGTCGACTGGAAGCCTGCGCGGCTCGATTACAGGCGGCCGCAGATTCACTGGTGGTGCTCGGAATCGGCGGGTCGTACATGGGCATGCGAGCCATGTTCGAAGCGCTGCGCACGCCGTTCCACAATGAAATGTCACGTGCACAGAGAAACGGAACGCCTCGCCTGTATTTCGAAGGCTGGAACGTGGATTCCGATCAGCAGAAGGTGCTCCTGAATCTTCTGGATCAGCGAGCCGTGGCCAGTCCAAATTCGGTCGACGGTCGCACGGCACTGATCGTCATCAGTAAGTCCGGCGGCACGCTGGAGACAGCCTGTGCCTTCCGAATCTTCCGAGAACTTGTCGAACGCCATTGTGGCCAGGAGGCTCAGTCATTGATCGTCCCAATCACCGGCGAATCCGGACGTCTGCGAAGCCTGTCGAATGCCGCGGGTTACAAAGATGTCTTTTCCATACCGGACGGAATCGGCGGACGATTCTCAGTGCTGACCGCCGTCGGTCTTCTTCCAGCGGCTGCCGCAGGATTCAATATCCGCGCGTTGCTTCAGGGAGCAGCCGATATGACGGAGCATTTCCGAACGGCTCCGTACGAAAGCAACGTGGTGCTGCAATACGTGGCCGTTGGTCATGCGTTTGAAAAGGATGCCGGAATGACCTGCCGCATTCTGTCGACATGGGGCAGCAAGCTGGAAGCGGCCGGATTGTGGTACGACCAGCTGCTCAGCGAAAGCCTTGGCAAACACGAACGCGGCGCGACGCCATTGACGGTCGTGAACACAAGAGACCTTCATAGTCGAGGACAGCAGCATCAGGAAGGTCGGCGAGACAAGCTGATCACAAACCTTCTGCCAGGTGCTCCTCAGCAGCTTCCCGTCACCGTGCCTCAGCATCATCTGGATCAGGACAAACTGAATCAGCTGGCTGGAACAACTCTGCCTCGCATTCTTCAAGCCGCGATCGACGGAACAAATCAGGCCTATGCCGACGACCGCCGCCCGACCGCCGACCTGATCCTGCCAACCATCAACGAACATGCTCTCGGGCAGCTGTTCCAGATGCTGATGCTGGCAACAGTCGTCGAAGGGCGGCTCGTTGGAACAAATCCCTACGGTCAGCCAGGCGTCGAAGCCTACAAGAAAAACATGCAGGCTAACCTTGGCCTGAAGTAGTCGATGACTTTTCGACCTCTTCGTCCCGTCGCAGCGACTGAAGTTTTTCAATGCCGGAAGGCGACAGCTCAAAGGCGCCGGCGATCTTCTTTCGCGGAATCGTCACGTTATCCGGCAGGTGAGTGGTGGTCCGTCCAATGCCGGTGTTGCGAAACAGCCGGCTGAGATAGGGAACGGATTGAAGCACCGGGACGCCACGTTCGGCACGGTGTTCGACCATCTCAATCACGTTCTTCAGAACAATCCTGTCGCCATCAACAGACTCGACCGTGCCAGCGTGCAGTGTCATCGTCAGGCTGACCTCTTCAGGACCCCACGTTTTCCTGACGCGACGGTCCATCGTAATGATCTGCACTTCCTGTCCGGGCCGAAAATCATCCTGTGACATTTGTGGCGCATCAGGATCGAATCGGCTGTTGTGAAGCAAATCAAGGTCCTGCCCGATCGCATCCTGTCCCGGGACCATGCCGGCCGGCGTAGACTGCATTCCCGACGGAGCCATCAGCGCACATCCGCTCCCGGCGAGTGTGAACAACAGGCCGATGATCTGTGTGCGCAGCATTTGAGCCGAACCTGTGACTGAAGAACCAACGACTGCCAAAGGCGGAACCCCGCGTTACCCAACCATGGTGTAACATGCGCCGCAAACCACGAACAAGGGCCGGTTGAGGGTTCTGGTGCTTCCAGTGTGTGCCCGCTGCTCAGGCACGTGCATGACCGGCCGATATTGCCTGAGAATGCTGTCGCACTGCAGCTTCAAAGGCGCATCGTTAACTGGTGGGCAGGGCGGAGGCGGGTTCTCGCGTCGGAGACACGAGCCACGTTGGGAAGGCTCTCGCGTCGGAGACACGAGCCACACTGAAAACTGAAAACTGAAAACCGAAAACTAATCCCCCCCCGCTCCCATTTCGGTCAGCAGGTGTTTGCCGTTGTAGACGGTGCCTGTGATCCAGAGCACGTAGCGGATATCGACGCCAATCGAACGGCTGTAGTTGGTGTTCCAGGCAAAGTCGTTGATGGTGGCTTCGAAACAGCGGTCGAAGTTCACGCCGACAAGGTGGCCTTTGGAATTCAGAACGGGGCTGCCTGAATTGCCGCCGGTCGTGTCTGTGTCATACAGGATCGCAACGGGAACCTGCCCAAGCCGAGGATGGACGAACGGTCCGAAGTCACCGGCGGCGTACTTGTCCAGAACTGCCTGAGGAGTATCGAAGGGCTCGACGCCGGTGGTCTTTTCCATCACGCCTTTCAGCGTTGAAATCGGCGTTCGAATGACGGCGTCGGACGGTGAGTATGATCGAACGTGGCCACTGGTGAATCGGAGTGTTGCGTTAGCATCCGGAACAAAGCTGGCAGATTCAAACTGCTGCTTCACATCAATCAGTGAACCGTACAGCTGATTCAGTCGCCCGTCGCGTGTCTTGTCCAGACTGCGAAGTTCCGCCCATGCGGGATACAGCTCAATCACCAGTTTCATCAGCGGATCATTCAGGGCCTTCAGTTCTTCCGGCGACTTCTTCAGACACGCGTCAAAGAACGCGGTGTCTCCCAGCTTCGTAGATGTGATGAGTGCTTCCGCCTTCACTGTGATTCCCGGAATGTCAGCTGCGAACTCACGGAGCGACGGAATCGACTGAGCCTGTGGCTTGCGACACAATCGTTCCAGCATCCCTGTCAGCATGATCTGGTCTGTTGGCGGGTGCCAGTCACTCATGGCAACTCGAACTTCCTGGCTGGACTGAGCAAAGTTGCGATCCATGTACGGAGCTTCCCGCTCAAGATCCGGCTTTGCTCGTTCAACTGCCGCGTCGTAAAGGTAAAAGCCAAAAGCGATGGCTCGACAGGCCTGACGGAGCTGGGCAAGTTCAACTTCCCACTGACCGGCTGTCGACATTTCCGAATAGACGCCATTGATGTCGGCGAGGATCGTTCCGTACTTTTCTTTCAGAGCAGTTTCGGCATCAATAAAGTTCTGCAGTGCGGCCTCGCTTGCGGTTCGAGTCGCCACGATGCCTGCTCGGCGAAGTCCCTGCAGTTGCCCGCGAGATCGCTTCTCCACATTCGCCAGCGACTTGATCCGAGACGCATGCTTGAGAGCCACAGCACGATCTTTCGCTCCGGCCTTTTCCATCTCGCTGATCTGCCATTGATACAATTCGACGATCGCCGGCAGTCGCACGTCCTGTTCGAACCTCAGAAAGCTGGCGGTCTTGTGCCTCGCTGTGCGTCCCGGGTAACCAAGCAGGAACACGGCATCGCCTTCATCGACTCCTTCCGGCGCGACTTTGACAACTCGCCTGGGATGATAGGGAACATTGTCCTTCGAATACGTCGCCGATGTTCCGTTCGGAGCCGTGTACGCTCGCATGAAGGAAAAGTCGCCCGTGTGTCGAGGCCACTCCCAGTTATCGACTTCTCCACCGAAGTTGCCGACAGAAGCCGGTGGGGCAAAGACGAGCCGGACGTCCTTGAGATACGTGTAAAGAAACAGCACGTAGGTCTTGCCGGCAAACATCTCCGCAACTTCGGCTCGCAGGCCCGGATGTTCCTTCTCTGCCGCGATTTCCAGTTCCTTGCGCCGACGTTCGATCGCTTTGGTTCGATCCAGATAGGGCATGCCCGGAGTGACAACCGACAGCACCTGTTCCGAAACGTCGCGGTAGTCTTCGGTGATACGAACCTGATAATCGGGCGCTGGAATTTCCTGCTCACGAGTCGCTGCGGAAAAGCCGTTGGCCAGCAGGTCGTTTTCCCGAGTGCTCGCCTTCTGAATCGCATCAAATGCACAATGATGATTGGTAATGATCAGCCCGTCGCTCGAGACAAACGAGCCCGTGCAGCCGTTCACTCGGCAGATGCCGTCGACAAGGCTCGTCGCACCGGGACTGAACAGTTCTTCGGCCGTCAGCTGGATGCCTCGCTCAGCAAGATTCAGCCGCGGCAATTCACTCATCGGGAACATTCCATCGTCCGCCATGGAAGGGGAATAGCAAAAGGTGAACAGCGCAAAGACCATCGAAGCGCGCAACGTTTGAGTCACCATGAGAAATCCTGTCTGAATCACACAGCCTGAGACCAAGGGGCTCCTGATGCCCACGCAACGGACGGATGTTAGTGAAAGTTCGGTCGCCTGTCTTTTCAGGAGTCATTCCGATGTCCGGACCGACCAGTCCCCAAAGAGACTGCGTTTTCCAAAACCATGGGCGGGGAAATTGAAGTCTGCCACTCAAACGGTCACCATTCCCAGCCGCGCAGAAACACTCTTTCAGGCTGGCTCACCGAAAGTACGCAGTAATGCACGTCGACACGCCAGAAGGCAACGAACCGAAACTGGAGCGCAGTCTTGGGCTGTTGCAGGCGACCAGTCTGAACATTGCCAACATGGTCGGCATCGGCCCGTTCATTACCATTCCCGCTTTCATCGCCGCCATGGCTGGTCCTCAGGCACTCATCGGATGGGTGGCGGCTGCGATTCTTGTGCTGTGTGACGGACTGGTCTGGAGTGAGCTGGGTGCGGCAATGCCCGGTAGCGGTGGCTCCTACCACTTTCTTCGTCAGATCTATGGACGATCGTCGCTGGGACGGCTGATTCCCTTTTTGTTTATCTGGCAGTTTCTGGTCAGCGGCGCTCTGGAGATGGCGTCCGGCTACATCGGTGCTCTGGATTATTTTGAATACGCATGGCCGGGCCTGAAGACTCACTTTGCGGGAGTTCCTGGCGGAACCAAGTGGGTCGCGGTTGCTTCAGTGGTTGTCGTCACCGCACTTGTCTGCCGACGAATTCAGCATATTGGCTGGCTGAGCGTTATCATGTGCGCTGGGACTCTGGTGACGGTGCTGACGGTCATCGTTGCGGGACTCTGGAACTTCAATTCTTCGCTGATCGAGTTTCCAGACAATGCCTTTCAGGTCAATACAAAGTTCCTGACCGGGCTCGGCGCTGCGATGCTGATCGCGATCTACGACTATCTGGGATACTACAATATCTGTCATCTGGGCGATGAGGTTGTGCGTCCGGAAAAAACGATTCCTCGTGCGGTGATGGGATCTGTTGTCGTTGTGGCCCTGATCTATCTGACAATGAACATCTCCATCATCGGAGTCGTTCCATGGCAGAGGGCGATGGAGTCGAAGAACATCGCAGCGGACTTCATGGAACTGCTTTATGGGCGCACGTGGGCGGTGATCTTCACCGGCCTGATCATCTGGACGGCGATGGCCTGTATGCTGGCAATCACTGTCGGCTATTCACGCATTCCGTATGCTGCAGCGAAGGGCGGAGACTTCTTTTCCGTCTTTGGTGTTCTGCATCCAACAGGGCGATTCCCGGTTGTTTCCCTGCTGACACTCGGAGTATTGACGTCGGCCTTTTGTTTCCTGTCACTCACTGAGATCATCAGTGCTGCGGTCTGTGTCAGAATCGTTGTGCAGTTCCTTGGACAGATCGCCGGACTGCATTTTGTTCGCAGGACCAGGCCTGATATTCAGCTGCCGTTTCGAATGTGGCTGTATCCGATTCCCAGCTTTGTGGCTTCTGTTGGATGGATCTTTGTTCTTGCAACGTCCGGAAGCAAAATTCTGCTGATCAGCCTGGCTGTGCTGGCATCGGGAATCATCGCGTTCGTCGTTCGCGAGTGGCTGTCTGGTCGCCTCCGGTCTGCTCACTCCAATTAGCGGAACGGCGCAAGCCGTCCGGTGTCGCAAATCGAAGATCACGGTGGCCGAAAGAAACGAAAGAGTGCAAAAAAAGTACTCGGCTGATGCGCTGCAGACAATGGCAGGAGAATTGGGTCAGAAGAATAAACGCGGAAAGACAAGACCCCAGAATGCGCCTGCGATGATCGGGACTGAACGAGTGCATTCGGTGTTCCGGGCCAAAGGCCCAAACATTTGCCTAGCCTGGGCCATCGGCCCAGGTTGGCGATTCCCGATGCATACCGAGGTCCAACGGACCGGCCGTTTGGGTGATTCGGAAACGAGGCCTTTGGCTATGATGCGAATCTCGTCCTCGGTTGGCCCAGGCTAGGCAAACGGATGGCTCCCTGGGCCGAGGCTCCGCGGGGCATTCCGCTTTTCGCATTCTTCCGTTTCTTTCGGCCGCCAACCAGGTCACTCGGCGAGCGGAGTGTGTCAACGCTCCGGTCTCACGATGAAAGCTCACGATGTTGTGCACGGCAGAAGAATGGTGGCAAGAGAGTGTTTTCACGCAACACACCCGGCCCCGTCCGGCTTCATGCCGGTGGGCCGCAGGTTTGGCAACTACACCCCGAGTCGTCCCGCCAAAGCTGCGACTCAGGCCTGACAGGCCGACACAACCTCTGCCGGCGGTGTGAGCCGCCGGTGTGGATGCTTACGTGATTCAAAGGCCCGGACGGGCCGATACATTGCCCCGCCGGCACCCTGAGATTTGCGATTTCCAAACCAACATGTGTCGGCCCTGCCGGGCCTTTGAGTTTCTGATGCCAGTCACCGGGGCCTTACGGTCCCCGGCAGGGGCTGTGTCGACCCGTTCGGGCCTGAGAACTTTGTGATGATCTCGGTCTTGGTGCTTCTTCTGCCATCGAGCAAGGACCTGACGGTCCGCCGGTGTGAATCTCATTGCGTTTCCGACCCAAGGGGCCATCCGTTTTCCTAGCCTGGGCCACCGGCCCAGGGTGAGATTCGCATCATAGCCAAAGGCCTGAAGGTCCGACCATTTGCAACGCCGCCAAACAGCCGATCCGTTCGCCCGGAATGCAGAATGGGCTACTGCGGCCTGTCTGCGGCTTCGCGGCCTCGTGCCTCCGCGTGAGGTTCCCGGCGTTGAGCATGCGCAGCAGTGGAGATGAGCTGTGGGCTTGCGGATTCGGTTTGGTTGAATCTCACTTCCACGGCGTAGCACAGCGGCATCGCGGAGGCACGAAGAGGTGGTGGAATCGCTGGTGCGGAAAAGGGTCGTGGTTTCAGTGCACCGCTAATAGACAATACCGCATGCACTCATCAGCTTCCGGCGCCTGCGGCACACGCCCTTCAGGCGTGCTACCCACACGGCTCTCCATGAGACTTGCGTTTCGCAACTCGCCCGCGTTTAGCCGAACACTGCGACCGGAACAATGCTGGCCAGGTTCTCCAGCAGCCGCTGCTGCACCCAGCCTGTCATCACAGACTTCACACCCGCATCGAGCAGCAGGAAGGCCAGGCCGTACAGAATGTGGCGGATGTGTTCTGCGCGCGAACAAACGGGTTTCATCGCCAGGAACTGCACGGCCAGCGCCACCAGCTGAAATGACAGAAGCGTGTAGCCAACTCCGCGCAGGATGGACCACAGATGCCAGCCCAGCGCGAGTGCCACAAAGCCATTCTTGCTGAAACTGATCAGCTGCCCGTTGTAAAAGTTCATCAGATCCACTTCGTGCAGACCATGATGAAACGTCAGGCCTCCAAAAGATGTGAATGACACAACGGTAGTCCCGGCCAGAAGCAGAGCGTGTTCCGGTGCCCAGTCACGGACTCGGTATTCTTCGTCCGTACCGGTTTCAATCCACAGTCTCTGACGATCCCAGTATTCCGGCCCGCCAGGAAACGTCGGTCCGGCATAGCCCGGATCAAGACACGCGGCAGCAATGGCGATGACGCTGTGAGAGGCAAAGACCAGAACGATTGTTGCAAGTCCCTCGCGCCAGCGGTTCGCACCAGCCAGAGGAATCACAAGCAGCGTCAGCAGAAAGGCCGTGATGGGCTGATGCCACGTCGACTGAAAAATCACAGCCACAAGGCACGGGACAAAGCCCGCGAACAGCGAGAAAAACACCCACCTCCAGCCGCTGACGAATGGCTGCAGGTGAGTCTCCATCCATCGAACTCGCCGAGCGATCAGACAGCGAAGCCAGTTTCCCTGACGGACCGTCGGCGTTTCCGAGTTATCCATGTTCATGTCATGCGACTCTTCGCACTATCGTCGCGGAATCAAAACGATTCCGGTCGTGTAATACAGGATCGCATTTCCAACTCCGAAGATCAGCAGGAAAATGACCCAGCCCATGACGCCATTGTCATCATCATCACTCATCGAATTGTCCTTTCAGGAAGTGGTTGGGAAAAAAGAAAAATCACTGTGTTCCGCGTCGTCGAGCCCGAAGGCTCATTTCTGTGTGTTCGGATGAGCTGCGACCCACTCATTCAGTACCTTCTGGATTTTGCCCGGAGCATCCGGCAGGTGTCGTCGCTGAGTCCACTGCAGCAAATGCTGAAGACGGGGTAAGACCGAAGGGTGTTCACTTAATGCAAAAAACCTGAGTCCAATCTTCTGCTGTTCAGCACTGCCGCACACGACCGTCTGCTCAGCCCGGTGAAGAAAGTACTCCGGATCCGCTTCGACCAGTCGACCGACCGTGATGACTCGTTCCGGTTCATGATGAGTCACCCAGTCCTGGTACAGCCATTCCTTTTCCTGTGCACTCAGCTTCACCACCGAATCATGAACTTCAGCCGGATCAGCAGCAGGGTCTTCAAGCTGAGCCACCAGATCTTTCAGATTGTCCCGCACCACGACAGAGGCCACGTTGTAGGATTCTGACATGGCTGCTTCGAATTTCGGACGAAGGATAATCACGGCTGCGCTGACAGGAATGCAGGCCACGAACAGGCAGGAGATCGCCAGCAACTGACCTTCCAGTGTTCGGATTTTGTCGAGCTTCATGCGAGCACCTTCGACCATGGAGTTTTCGCAATCAACCTGAACGACAGCACTCGCGTGATTCCGGCCGCCAGAACCAGCAGAGCCAGCTGAATCCAGAAACCGGATGGAATCTGCAGCAATGCAAAATGGCAAAACCCCAGTCCTGTCAGCACACTTCCTGCGATCCCCGCAAACATCGCGATAGGTCCGAATGATTCACCGCGGCTTAAGGGATCGGAAAACGGAACTCGCCGAAGAACTCCTGCACAGCTTGCCCAGAGAATCCCCGCCACGGCGATCGCGGATGCCAGAGTACAGGCAAACGCATGAGCCACATTCTTCCATTGCCAGCTCAGCACGAGAAACAGTGCCACAAGAAGCGGAATGATGAACTGCAGAGTCATCGCGCGAGCAAGACCGGTGACGAAGGCGACTCGGTCGTCAATCGGAGCAAGAATCAGAATCCAGCTGGCCTGATGGTCCTTACTGAAGTTCAGCTGATACAGAATCTGTGGCAGTGCCATCGGCGGCAGATACAGACAGGCCAGAGTCAGCATTGCATCTTTGCCATGATCCACGAATGGGTCGACAAGCTTGCCGGTTAGCATTCCCATCAGGATGACTGCCACAGCAACGGCCTGAGTCGTCCAGCATCGCATTCGAAGAGACGGATCGCGACGCAGGAATGTCCATGCCAGCCAGAATGCCGTTCGATGCGTGCCGGGACGAGTGAAGAACTGCAGGAAAGATCCGAGCAGTTGCCCAGGGGCCGGAAGTGCTTTCATCGTTCCCGATGCCCAGGCGGTTCTTCCTGGTTCCATCTGACTGTAAGAAACTGACAGTCGCTGAATTGCGGCGATCCACACACCCAGTGTTCCAAGGCCCGCAAGACTCAGATGAATCAGTCGCTGTGCAAGCGGCCATTCGCCGGCTCCTGCCGCAATGTCAGCCAGCCAGCCAAATGGCGTATAGTGAATCCAGTACGGAGCGTCATACGCAATCATCTGCAGGGACTGTCGCGGGTCGCGAATCACCAGCTGAGCCCCATAGCCGAAAATCAGCATGGCCCCAACCTGCACAAAAGCCAGCAGTTCCCGCGTCTGCACTGACGGCGATGTGCCGGCAACCAGATTAAAGAGCAACACAACCAGGCCTGCGGCAAACAGTCCGCCAGCCAATGCAGCGCCCCAGTACCACAGCAGAAACTCCGGCCCGGAATCTCTGAGCCCCATGCCGACAATTGCGGGGCAGAAGTTGAGAGACGTCACTGAAAGCAGCACATACATCATCAGGTTTGTAACCCGAGCTGCCGCGTAGGTGCGGTTAGGAACCGGCTGATGTCCGATGATGTTCAGGTCATCGGGATCCATCACGATCTCATTGAATTCCACCACCACACTGCTGGCGGTCACGATCATGGAAACCGCCAGGCAGACCATGGCGAAGAACCATGCGTCAACGCGAGCAAACAGCGCGACGCTGCAGAACAGGCCAATCAGCAGATTTTGACCTGTCACCGCGAAGAGAGGCGTCAGAATCTCCTTTGCTCCGGCTGTTGATGTGGCCCGGCCGAACTGCTGGTTTCGCAGATCCAGCAGCAGGTAAGTGCGAACCAATGCCCGGTACATGCGGGGCTCTACGCCGACGCGCGACAGAGCACGGTCCAACAGCGATGTCGAAGCGCCGGTGCTCATTTCTGCGCTCCCCGGCTGCGAACGACATCGACAAATTCCTTTGCGGTCTGCTCCTGATTTTCATCCGATGTGAGTGACCGAAATACGGTCTCCAGAGTTCCGCGATGAGCTGCCGCCATCAGCGCTGTCGGTGTATCGTCCGCAACAATCTGCCCCTTGTTCAGAATGATGACTCGATCACACAGACGTTCGACGACATCCAGAACGTGAGAACAGTAGAGAACCGTTCGTCCCTGATCCGCAAGACCGCGAACGATATCACGCACGGTCCGGGAAGCATTCGCATCCAGTCCCGAAAGCGGTTCGTCAAAAAGGATGATCTCCGGGTCGTGAATCAATGCCGCGGAGATGACAACTTTCTGACGCATGCCTTTGCTAAGCGTATCAATGCGTTTGTTGGCACTGTCACCGATGCAAAACAGCTGCAGCATCTTTGTCGCGCGCGTATGAATCTCGTCCGGTGGAAGATGATGCAGCGTTCCAACCAGAGTCAGATACTCCATCACGCTTAACAGCTGGTACAGCGGTCCTGTTTCCGGCACGTATCCAATGCGTCGCCGAACCTCCAGAGGGTTTGCCGTGACATCGAATCCGGCAACTTCTGCAAGACCTTCCGTCGGCCGCAGCATTCCGGTCAGAATTTTGACGGTGGTCGATTTCCCGGCACCATTGGGTCCGATGTAGCCGCACACCTGCCCGGCCGGGATCTCAAAACTGACTCGATTGAGCGCCAGGGCTTCACCGTATTGTCGTGAAAGTCCACTGACTCGAATCATGGCACGCTCTGCAAACCAATCCACTAAAGGCGACAAGTTTTCACCATGCGGATCATGGTAGCACTTCCCTCCACGTGCAAAGCAAGAGGCCCTGGTATTTCAGGAAAAGTGCTTTTTGCGCTGACCTTCAGGAAAACCATGGATCGGATTGGGCCAATGAGGGCCCTGCTGAATCACGACAGCCATCTGGACCTGGAATTCGCATGCCTGTGGCCTGAACGGTAAGCTGCAGCACTCAACGTTGCTATCAATACTTTCATGCACAGCACCCGTCCTTCCACCATCACCACAAACTTCGGCCAGAACGATGACAAAATCCCACGAACCTCATTCACTCGCTGAAACCGGTCGACGGACGTTACTCACAGGAGCCGCAGCGATGATTGCCGGCACCGCATTCGGACAGACCGCCAGGAACCAGGATGCAGAAGGCTTAGTCGTTCCGCCGGACTTTCGAATTCGCAACAAGCGCATTCATCAGTCGGTCATGGGCTGGTGCTTCAATCCCATGCCGGTCCCGGAACTCATTAACCACTGCGTTGACGTCGGACTTGAAGGCATCGAGGGAATCGATCGGCGCTTTTATCCCGAAGCGGTCGCCAGAGGACTCAGGATCGCACTGGTCAGCAGCCATGGATTTGGGACCGGTCCCGTCGATCGAGCCAACCATGAGGAGTGCATCAGCAAGCTGAGAGAAGCAATTGATGTGGCGGTCCAGTTCGGCGCCAAAAGCGTGATCACGTTCACCGGAATGCGGGTGAAGGGAATGACCGACGAGACGGCGGAAGAAAACTGCCTCGACTGCTGGAAACAGGTGATTGATTATGCCGAACAGAAGCAGGTAACTCTGTGCCTCGAACATCTGAATTCCCGCGATGGTTCTCATCCGATGAAAGGTCATCCCGGATACTTTGGCGACGATGTGGATCGCTGCTTCGATCTCGTGCGCCGCATGGACTCACCTCATTTTCGTCTGTTGTTTGACATCTATCATGTTCAGATCATGAACGGTGATGTCATCCGCCGCATTCGCGAAAATCACTCACTGATTGGCCACTACCACACAGCCGGAAATCCAGGACGATGCGAAATTGACGATCAGCAGGAGATTCAGTATCCGGCCATTCTGCGAGCGATCGTGGAAACGGGATACCAGGGCTTCGTTGCTCAGGAATTTATCCCCACCTGGAAAGATCCTGTGAAAGCGTTTCGCCATGCCGCCATGGTGACGGACGTGTGAGCCGGCTGGAGCGGGAGGGCGGCTTTCTGATGTGAGGGGCTCAAGGGTTAATGGTTAATGGAAAATGGAAAGTGCAAAATGTGCAGGTCTCGGCTTGCCAAACCATATCACACGGAGAGCGGTGCGGTGTTAACCAACGCCGTTAACCGTTTTTCGTTCTGAGTTGTTTTG
>VFQT010000155.1_pt1 | contig 107447 bp, 67 predicted proteins | sample 3512381 | NCBI WGS metagenome assembly VFQT01 (sample SAMN10412376, study PRJNA504923) | tailings metagenome | isolation source: Relicate 2 Philex TSF3 active mining site | place: Philippines: Tuba, Benguet | collected 2017-08-29
GGAAAGCAAATGAGCGCGCCGGGACTTGAACCCGGGACCTACGGATTAAAAGTCCGTTGCTCTACCAACTGAGCTACGCGCTCCCAAGTGCGTCTGTATCCGAGATTTTTGCAGTGATTCGGCAAAATCAATGGGCCAAATCCAATGAAACCTCGCGAAGGGCAGGAAGTCTACCGTCGAAATGCACCGGGGGCAACTCGCTGGTTTGTCGAAGTTTTGCGTCTCGATTCATGGAACATTGCCTGTTTTTACTCGCTTCCGGACGCTGTGCGAGTTTTCTGCCGTACGGTCGTTTCGCAGAAGCGGTCCGCGATCCACGATGTGAGGGAACTTCAACCCGTTTCCACTCGCGCGTTCTCGGCACTTTGGAGTTCCTTGACCAGGGCATCGATGCGCAACAGGACACGATGAACCTCAGTCTTTTTTCGAAGCTTCTCCAGGTACGTGATTGCGCCGTTGAGGTTCCGAGTTGCCATCCGGCGTGCTTTTTCCAGTCGCACATCCCAGATCGCGTTTTCCATCGTTGCCTGTGCGGACTGACGTTTCTGTTCGGCCGTATCCAGATTCAGCCGGGCCTGCAGGAGATCGAACAGCTCTTTCTTTGCGGCCGTATCCAGCGACGAACTTTCAATTTCCTCCACCAGCTGCTGGTACTGCTCAAGAGTTTGATTCAGATGCTCCATCACAATTTCACAGCTTCGAACGGCTGACACCTGAAGGGCTGAACGCAGTTCCTGCAGAGCTTTCTGGTTGGCGACGGCGGCCGATTCTTTTTCCAGGATGTAGGTCGCCTGAAGTCGAGCGGTCAGACGTGCTCGTTCTTCCTGCAGCCGGTGGCGTCGATGGAGCAGGGCAAGAGTTTTATTGCGGGCTCGGCGAAGCAATCGATGCTCACTCCAGATGGTCAGCGACCGGGGCCACAGCACGCCCAGAATCTGAATGAAGATCGTCATCAGCACAACACCCGTCACGCAAAGAAGCGTGACGATACCAAACGTCAGCAATCCCCCGCGCAGCATGCTGAGATCAAAACTTCTGCGCGCGATGCCCAGCGAATACACGGCCGCTCCGAACACGGAACCTGCGAGAAACAGGAATGTTCCTGCTCCCATCAGCACGCGCAGATCCGGACCTTCCGGCTCATCATTCGTGTTGGGTCGACCGGGTTCCGGCATCAGTTCACCGACTCCTTGCGACCATCTTTACGTGGGGACAGGAAGGCTGTCCAGAAGCGATTTCAGAATCTGAGATGCTCGCTGGCGATGATCTTCCTTCAGAACGCCGCGGCACACAATCCTGTGAGCCAGCACGGGGATGACAATCTGCTTGATGTCATCTGGAATGACATAATCACGGCCTTCACAGTACGCCATCGCCTGAGCAGCGCGGTACAGCGTCAATGCGCCACGGGTGGAAATCCCCAGCGTCAGCTCCTGATGGCGGCGAGTCTTTTCACACAGGTCCAGCATGTACTCCGCCAGCGACGTGTTGACTCGAACCGCCTGCACCTGCTTCTGCATCTCCAGAACCTGCTCGCCGGTCGTGGCCGCATTCAGCGAATCCACCGGCTGACCGGAACGATGCCTTTGCAGAATTTCCAGCTCCGCCTTTCGATCCGGATAACCGACGCTCAGACACATCATGAAACGGTCCAGCTGATTTTCCGGAAGCGGATACGTTCCTTCAAACTCATAGGGGTTCTGAGTCGCAATGACCAGGAATGGTTCGGACAGCGTGTGAGTCGTGCCTTCGATGGACACCTGACGTTCGCTCATCGCTTCCAGCAATGCGCTCTGGTTACGAGGCGTCGTGCGGTTGATTTCGTCCGCCAGAAGCACGTTGGTGAAAATCGGTCCCGGGCGAAATTCGAAATCACCGGTGGCCGGTCGATAAACACTGGCTCCCAGGATGTCGCTGGGAAGCAGGTCCGGAGTAAACTGCATCCGGACGAAGCGACAACCCAGCGTCTTTGCCAAAGCGCGAGCCAGCGATGTCTTTCCCAGCCCCGGAGCATCTTCCAGAAGAATGTGGCCGCCGGCCATCAGTGCGACAACAGAAAGCTTGACGGTCTGTTGCTTGCCAAGAACGGCGGATTCCACGTTGGAAATAATGCGACGAACTACCTCGTGACTCACATCGTGCTCCGAAACCAGCGTCTGAATCTGCCTGTGGGCGGCGAAGTCTAGTGAATCCGCCTTCTGCAATCCACATGCTCAGTACGTCATCCGGCGTCAGATCAGCAGTCAAAATACAAAGCAAATTCGTAAGGATGTGGCCGCTGCTGAATTGCCTTTACGTCACTGTCTCGCTTGTGACGAATCCAGCGTTCGATCACATCCGGTGTAAAGACGTCCCCAAGCAGCAAAAATTCGTTGTCGCGTTCCAGAGCTTCCAGTGCGGCTTCCAGCGACGACGGCGTGCATTCCAGGCCCGCTCGTTCTTCAGGAGCCAGGTCGTAAAGGTCCTTATCCTGAGGCTTGCCTGGAGAAATCCGGTTCTGAATTCCATCCAGCATGGCCATCAGAATGGCGGCCGTTGCCAGATACGGATTGCACGCTCCGTCCGGGCAGCGAAACTCCAGACGTCGACGCGATTCCTGCCCCGACACGGCCGGAATACGAATGGCAGCCGACCGATTTCGATAGCTGTAGGACAGATTGACCGGTGCTTCAAAGCCAGGCGTCAGTCGTCGATAACTGTTTGTTGTCGGGCAGCAGAATGCAAGAAGCGCGGCTGCATGTTTCAGGATCCCGCCCATTGCAAACATGGCCTGTTCGCTCAACCCACCGTAACCGCTTCCGGCAAACAACTGCTGATCACCCTGAAAGAGTGACAGTCCCATGTGCAGTCCGGAACCATTGTCATTCCAGACAGGCTTCGGCATAAACGTCGCCGTGCGACCATGTCGATGGGCGACGTTGCGAACGATGTACTTCAGCCGCTGAAGATTGTCAGCCGTTTTGACAATCGTGTCCCCTTTGAGTGACACTTCACACTGTCCGCCAGACGCAACTTCATGATGCTGGCCTTCCGTACGAATGCCGCTATCTTCCAGAGTCATCATGATCTCTGTGCGAAGATCCTGGAACGTATCGACCGGCGGTAGAGGCAGGTAGCCTTCTCGATGGCGAATCTGATTGCCGCCTCCGGTTCTGACAGTGCCTCGATTCCACTGGCCTTCGCCGCTGTCCAGATAATAAAAGCCCTCATGCTCGCGCTGATCAAAACGAACACTGTCAAACACAAAGAACTCTGCTTCTGCTGAAAAGACAGCTCGGTCAGCAATGCCAGTCGACTGAAGATAGTTCTCTGCCTTTCGAGCGATGCTGCGCGGATCTCGAGGATAAGTCTGGTGAGTCACCGGATCACGGACGTTGCAGAGCATCGCCAGCGTCGACTTCATGAATGGATCGACAAAGCACGTTTGCGATTCCGGAACGACGAGCATGTCGCTTTCATGGATCGCCTGCCAGCCACGCATGGATGATCCGTCAAAGGAAAATCCATGCTCAAAACTGTCTTCCTGCAGCTGAGCCGCGGGGATCGTAAAATGGCGCTGAGCACCGCAGAAATCGGTGAAGCGAAGGTCAATTGCCTGAATCTCGCGCTGCCGACACAGAGCCAGAACTTCACGTGGTGAGAGATTGTTTTCGGCCATCACTCTTGTCTTCAATCTAAGGTCAAACCTGGCTCCGCTATACCGGAACCTTGCACTCGTCAGGAAATCCGGAAGACACTCGGCCAAAATCCATCGACGGCCATTTGGTTCTTCAGCAGTTCCCGAACAGCAAAATACAGACCAGTTTCCTGCGATTCTGATGAGACATTCGCACCAGAACAAATGATCATATTCACGAGGTTGTGGTTCCCGTGATGCAAACACGGCTGCTTAATGAGAAAACACCGCGGATTTCCCAGTGCCAGTCATCCAGACGGACCTGTCGGCCAGCCAATTCGATCCGAGGCCTCGTCACGATGACATGATGCCGCAGAGGGCACTGCTGCACAAAAAAAGATCAATGATTGAACAAAAACTCGCGGCTGCTGACGATGCCCCAGATCAAGTCCTCGACCGCCTGACGTCGCTGTTCCGGAGGCGTTTCCATGAGCAAGGCTTTGATCTCAGCCAGTTCCTTCCCGGCAGGCCGCCGCGACAGGCACGTCAGAAAGATCTCTTCGATGAGAGCATCATCAGTGGTCAGGTCTTTCATCCACTTTGCCAGCCGGTTTTCCGGGACCGCCAGTTTCTCGTTTAGCGTCGTTCCGTTCGACAGATGCAGAACCTGAACCATGCTGGGTTCATCTGAACGCTCACATTCACAGGTGATGCGTCGCTGGTTTCGACCAAACGTCTGAAGGAAGTACGAATCAACAGCGGAGTCTTTCAGCTGAATGGCTCGCGTTCCTTTTGGATAAACGTCTGTCGGCTTGATGTCCGCGCCTGGGTAGACGATCCGGTTGAACTCTGTCGGAACCTCGGTCACCTGCGAAACCGCGTCAAGCAGCACTTCGGCCAGCAGACGTCGAGGGAAGTAGCGTGAATAGTAGCGCTGGTCGCCGGCGTTCTCTGGCAGAGTCTCACTGCTGCGCTGATAAGTCTCTGACTGCAGAATCGTCCTCATTAACCCCTTGAGGTCATACTTGCCTTCGACGAGAGATCGGGAAGCTGCATCCAGGAGTTCTTCATTGCTGGCCGGGTTGGAGGCACGCATGTCGTCGACCTGCTCCACAAGCCCAACACCAAAGTAGTTTTTCCAGACTCGGTTCGTCACCGAACGGGCAAACAGCTTGTTGTCGGGAGAGGTCAGCCATTGAGCGAGATATTCCCGGCGGTCACCGGGTGCATCGAAGTCGATCGGTTCCGCATCCAGCGGCGCGGGTCGCTGTGGCTTGCCGGTGCGAGGCTGCACGAGTTCGCCGGATGATACGGTGACCAGTGTGCGAAGCCCGTCGCCGTTGCGAGGATCGCCGCCCCAGCCTTTCGCTCGGACCCGGGAGAACAGATTTGCGAACGCGTAGTATTGGTCGTTGGTCCATTTCTCCAGCGGATGGTTGTGGCAGCGCGCACATCCGATGGAAAGGCCAAGGAACGCCTGACTGACATTCTCCGCCATGTCTTCCGGTGCCTGGTGACGGGCAAAGAAATTGGTCGCGCCGTTTTCGAAACTTGAACCGCGTGATGTCACGAGTTCTCGCACCATTTGGTCCCACGGCGTGTTCTTTTCAATGTGTCCACGAATCCACTTGTAATAGGTCGCAATCGCATCAGGTCGCAGTTCGGTCCCGTTCAGAAGCAGCAGGTCCGACCATCGATATGTCCAGTAATCCACAAATTCCGGCTTCGACAAAAGTGATTCAATCAGTCGGTCACGCTTGTCCGCTGTTGTGTCGGCCACAAACGCTCGCACTTCACTGCTGGCTGGCAACGTTCCAATCGTGTCCAGATAGGCACGGCGGATGAAGACATCGTCGGAAGAGCGGGGTGATGGCTTCAGGTTCAGCCGCTGCAACTGATTCAGCACCAGTTCATCAATGAAGTTTCTTTTCGGTGCATTCGCGAACTCAGACGGATCAATCGTCTGAGGAAACGGAACGGTGACTCGCGCGATGACAATCTGACTGGAGAACCAGGCCGTTACTGCACCTTCACCCGATCCCACGACTTTCACATGACCATGTTCGTCAACAGTTGCGACGGCTTCGTTTGATGAGGTGAATTTCGCAAGGTGAGTCACATCTTCCACACGTCCGTCGGAATAACGAGCACGAACAAGCAGTGGCTGTTCTTGCTCTGCGGCCAGCGAGACACGCTCTGGCAGAATCTCCAGTGACTGAAGTCGCGCGTCAGAATCCGACGGAGGTGCTGCGCCGGTCGCGATCCATTCGGAAAGGACTTTGTAATGGACGGAATCCGTCGTCAGTCTCTTTCCTCCCTTGTGAGGAGTCGCCATCGTTGGCTTGGTGAGCAACAGACTGGCCGCGGGATCGAGCAGCTCCACTCTTCGCCCCTGCTGCTGTTCGACGATCGTGAAATAGTCGCGATCCGGATCGTATCCTCGCAGCGACAGCCGAAATCCTCCCTTGCCCGCCAGCGCTCCGTGGCATGCTCCGGAGTTGCAGCCAAGGCGTGCCAGCACCGGCTGAACGTGATTTCGAAATGACCAGTTCACAGGCTGATCCATTCCGACGACTTTGACTCGCACAACCGCGGTGTCGACGCCTTCGACTCGCACGTTCGTCTCACCGTTGGCGACCGGATACAGCGTCGTTCCGTCGACTCGAACAATCTCTGGTGCATCACTCTTCAGAGCATGCCCTTCGGCGACTCCCATAGCGCGATCCGCCGCAAATCTCTCAACGAGAACCCTGTGCGAATCTGCCGGACCGGAAAGCTCAACCGCCGATGGCAACAGGCGAACTTCATCAGCACCGGCCGGGGCACAGGAATGCAGAATAAACAGCGTCAGAAACAGCGATCGCGGAAGCATGGCGGGATTCCATGGAAGATCAACAGGCGTGAAGACTCACACTGTAGAACTGACGGCCCTGTTTGCACAACCGACTGCCAGGTCGGCCAGGCGGCGAAGGATCTTTCTCCCGCAAAACATTGTGTTTGTAGCGGCAGGGCGCGAGCCCTCCGGTGAGTCTGAGTCATGCATTCACCGGACGGATATCGCCGTTCCGCTACAAGTTTCCTGACAGCATTGCCCGGTTGGCAACGCTGTAAAGTCAATGTCGTGGATCTCGCCAGAGATCCCGCGACGGTCGTTTATGATAGGATCTCTGGCGAGATCCACTACAACTCGGAACCGTGAACGTCGCTGTCGAGGGTCGTCTTTGAAGCTGCCGAGGAACCAAGGCCTATGGAACCGCTGGAGATTCTTGCCGTTTACACCACGGTCGCCACAGAAGACGAGGCCCACAGGATTGCTCACAAAGCCGTGCAGAGGAAGCTGGCGGCGTGTGTTCAGATGGAACCTATTCGAAGCGTTTACGAATGGCAGGGGAAAATTCACTCGGACCCGGAATATCGTCTGCTGTTCAAGACGACTCGCGCGGCGTTCGAGCCGCTGCGTGATCTGATCTGCTCACTGCACAGCTATCAGTTGCCGGCAATCTTCGCGGTCCCTGTTGTCGCCGGCTTGTGTCGCCGGCTTGCCCGACTACCTGCGCTGGGTGGCCGACGGTGTGGACCCGCAACGACACCCCTGAAGATCGTGTCTTCACAAAACAAAAACAGCCTGAAGGATGATCTTCAGGCTGTTCGCGGATGTTTGAATTCAGGGTGCAGTCGATTAGCCCATCTGCAGAGCGGCAAGCTGCTTCAGTGCCTGCTGAGCGGCAGCGACGTCGCCCTTGCAGTACTGGAGCAGTGTCTTTGCAGCCTGCAACAGGGAGATATCAACTCCTGCTGCTGTTGCTGCTGCGGCTGCAACTGGTGCAGCTGCGGCTGCTGGTCGGCCTGGTCGACGACCTGCGACAGAACCTGAACCGACTGGACGAGGCTTCTTCTTCAGTGTGCGAGTCAGGCCGAGCTTCTTTCGTGCGTTGGCGAAAGCAACCTGAACACTGGCGTTATTGAACTTTGCACCTGGGAACTTTTCCTTCAGAGCAGCAATCACTTCCGGGCCACGGATGTCCTTGTTTGCCAGAACCAGTGCCCTAATCTCTGCGGAGACATTCACTCCGTCTTTGCTTGCGGCGGCGCGCTTCGCCATCTGCGTTTCCTCAATCGTCAAACTGTTGTTAATGGTTCCGGTTCAGTTGCGCCGGAATCAATGAGACACTCTTCCTGAACAGAAATTGCATCCTGCGTGGAGACATTCACCAGACTCAGTATGAGTCACAGGCTACTGGTCATTCGAACTTGTACTTGAGGATGGTGATAGCATTCTCAGGCCGGAAATTCAACCGGCTCATGTAACGAATGACGCAAATTAGCGTGAGCCCGCATACACCTGTTCGATTTCGGAAACACTATTTTCAGAAATGAGGCGTGTAGAGAACATGCGTTATTGCGCGACAACCGTTACTTAGCCACTGACCACAATCGTGCCAGCAAAAATGCTGCCGCACCTTAGGAGAGGAAAACTTAATGGAGCCTGGTATCACTTTCACGGAGCGGTGGATTACCCAGCGTCTGCTCTTATCCCGCTGAAGGGCAGTTTTTCAGAGACCAAGGTGTGAACAGGTGACCTGTCAACATCAAGCAACATGTAGTGGATCTCACCAGAGATCCCACGACTTTGCATGATGAGAGGAACTCTGGTGAGTTTGACTACAACTCAGTTGATGCAAGGAACTCTGGCGAGTTCCACTACAAATTGGTGAAAGGAACTCGGGCGAGTTCCACGACGATGATGAATGTTAATCGCGTCCTCGCAGGGCATTGGAAATAAACCGCGGTGAAACCGTTGTGCGCGGTACTTTCCCTTCAAACCATTCCCTGACATCCGCGTCCAGACCGATCCCGTGCATAAAATTATAGATGCCCTTACTGAGGGCTCGCCCGAGTTTGTCATGATCGACGCCGGTCGGATCCACAAACTCGACATCATTGCAGGCAAAGGTAATTTCCGACAGCGGCTTCAGCGTCACTCCGTATTCATTCGGGGCACGGCCGACGGGTGAATGCACCGTGCATGTGAATCGATGGAAGAAGCCACTGTGGATGCAGCCGTTTTCAAACAGCTGACGAACATATTCCAGTGAGTCGACCGTATCCTGCAGTGTTTGAGTCGGGAAACCATACATGAGGTAGGCATGCACAAGGATGCCGTTGTCTGCGAACGCTCGGGTAACCCGTGCCACCTGAGCCACAGAAACGCCCTTCTTCATCAGCTTCAGCAGACGATCCGAGGCAACTTCGAGACCACCGGAGACAGCGATGCATCCGCTTTCCGCAAGCAGCTGACAGAGGTCCGGCGTAAAGGTCTTCTCAAAACGGATATTGCCCCACCAGGAGATCTGAATTTTGCGTCGCAGGAGTTCCTGTGCCAGCGATTCCAGTCCCTTAGGAGGGGCCGCTTCATCAACAAAATGAAATCCGGTCTGCCCGGTTTCCTGCACGATCTCTGTAATACGATCGGCCAGAAGGCTGGCCGCCGCGGTGTCATAACGAGAAATGTAATCGAGGCTGATGTCGCAGAAGCTGCACTTCTTCCAGTAGCAGCCATGCGCGATTGTCAGCTTATTCCAGCGGCCGTCCGACCACAGGCGATGCATGGGATTCAGCAGATCAAGAGTCGACAGATAGGCTCCGACGTCGAGGCCATCCCAGCTCGGTGTTCCTACCTGGGAAAACGGCACGTCCGGTTCCGGATGATTTCGATAAATTACAGATCCTGAGTCTGAGCATCGATGATAGGTTCGAACGAGATGCTCTTCTGATCGACGCCCGGAAAGATGTTCCAGCATCGCCAGAATCGGACGCTCGCCGTCATCCAGCATGACATAGTGGAAATAGTCAAAGACTCGCGGTTCCTTCAACTGCCTCAGTTCCGTATTGGCATAACCACCGCCCAGTGCGATTCTGATGGTCGGATGCTGCCTGCGAATCGTCTGAGCCATTCGAAAGGCTGCGTACACAGTCCCGGGAAACGGTACCGTAATCAGCACGACATTCGGATCGTGCTTCCTGACCACATCCAGTGTCAGTTGTTCCAGAACCCGGTCCAGCAAAGTCTGCGATGTCGCGAGGGCCTGAGCCAACGGCTCGAACGTCGGCTGACTCTGAGCCAGCGATTCCGCGTACCGCACGAATTCAAAGCGTTCATCCACAGCGTCGCGAATCACATCGGCCAGATCGCTCAGATATAACGTGCAGAAATGCCTCGCCTTATCCTGGACTCCCAGCACGCCGAAGGCCCAGAGCAACGGATCATCGCCCGTCTCGGGATCGGCTTCAAAACGATCCAGCGATTCAAAACGCGGGCCTTCGGGAAGGAAAGTGCGAGTCACAATTCGATGTGCGAGGGTTGGGTCGGTTCCCTGAAGAAATCGGATGACTCGGTCAATCGTCGACTCATAGCGTTCAAACTGTTTCAGGAAACTTCGAACTGAAGGCGACTTGTTTGCGGCAGCGTTCGCTGGTTCCGCGGCTTCGCTGCGCACAGAACGAAGTCCCTGCTGACTGAGTATCGACAGGACTAAACCGTGTGCCAGATCTGCCTGGACCGCACGAACTCCACGCGATCGAAGAAAGCCAGTAAGGTAGGCTGTCGAAGGATACGGCGTGTTGAGCTGCGTCATTGGCGGAATCAGCGACAGCACGCATCCGTCATAACGCAACTCAGTTCCTTCTTCAGCAGGTTGAACAACAGGCAGACTCACTCAACGATCGCCTTCATTGTAAAGCGATTGTCCCAATCGCTACGCCAGTCAGAAACAATGTCTTTGTCACCACACCAATTAGAAGACTCTGTCCCACTCGCTTCAGTGGCTCACATTCTCAACATCCGACAACCACCCGGCTGAATCGAACGGAAACGAATACGGTGCTCCGACAAGTTCCATCTTAGGCGACCGGCGAACATCGTCGAAGTACGCTTCAGAAACTCGCACGCGCGACAGATGAAGCGTATTCGCAATCTGAATGACCCGAGCTTTCTCCGGCGGAATCATGCCGATGGTTGTCAGTGCGGCTTCGACAGCTTCCTGATCCGTCTCGAATGTGATCGGGATCATTGCAGCTTCCGGGTGATTGCCCGTGATGCAGTTGATCCGGGTGATCACGGGATCAACCTGTTCAACGCAGCGTCGAGTCGTAAACTCGGCGAGCCCGATGCCTGTTCCATTCCCGTAGCTTTCCTTCGTCAGTCCTCGCACAAAGATTCGTCGGCAGCGAACGTTATCCATCGGCGTTGCCGCGTGATCATTGAACTTGCGGCCGATAACATTCGCATCCATGCCGACGCCGCTGATGTTCTTTCCGATGCGGTCGACGATCAGCAGGTCAACATCGGAAAACGGCAGTCGAGGAAGCCATTCGTTCGCCAGCTTCAGCAGTCCCGGTTCACGCGTTGAAAAATTCTCCGGGGCAACAGCTTCGATCAGAGCCGTTTCGTCCGCCGCGTTTTCCAGAATGGCCATCCCGCCGCAGACATGGCAGACATCAAGAACACGTTCCGCAACCGCTGCGATGATCTCCGGAAAACTCATCGTCAGAATGCCGGCATGGTACACGAGTGCCCCGGCGTGCTTTCCGAGACCTATCAGCATCATCTTGTGCAGGCCGGATTCAACGGGGCCAACAAACCGAGTATGCGGCTTGACTCGATTCACAACGAACACATGATCGGCTTCCGCTGCGAATCGATCAAAGTGCACAGGAAGACCATTGCTGGTTTGTGCGACAACCACAGTCTCCATCGTGGCCCGGATCGGAACGCCCACGGATTGCTCTGTGACGCCAAGGCTTGCCAGCATCTTGACCTGGCCTTCAACCGTGCCGCCTCCGTGGCTGCCCATCGCGGGAACCAGGAACGGCTTCGCACCAAGAGCCGTGAAGTGAGCGGCAATCTCCCGCAGGATGATGGCAATGTTGGCAATGCCCCGGCTGCCTGCCGTTATCGCAACCGTTTGTCCGGGACGAACGCGGTTCTGAAGTTGCAGCGTCTCCATCTGCTGCCGCACAGTTTCAGGGATGTTCTCCAGTCGAGGAGAATCAAACCTCTGCAGAACATCACACATCAGTGGAAAATTTGACACGGGGATTCCTGGTCAGGACGTTCGGTGGTGGGAGCCGGGAGACTAGACGATTTCGCGGATGACTCGCCCCGCAACATCCGTCAGCCGAAAATCGCGGCCGGCGTAACGATAGGTCAGACGTTCGTGATCGACTCCCAGCAGGTGAAGCATTGTGGCATGAAGGTCATGAATGTGAACTCGATTGTGGATCGCGCGGAAGCCGAATTCATCAGTCTCACCATACGTCATTCCGCCGCGAACTCCGCCGCCTGCGAGCCACGTCGTGAAACCATAATGATTGTGGTCGCGGCCCGTACCGTTTTCTGATGTTGGCGTACGACCAAATTCGCCGCCCCACAGGATCAGAGTGTCCTCCAGCATGCCCCGCTGCTTCAAATCCTTCAGCAGCGCGGCGATGGGGCGGTCGATTGCTCGGCTCAGATTGCGGGCGGCGTTGTTGTGATCACTGTGAGTATCCCAGGGTTGTCCGTCTCCGTAATACACCTGCACAAATCGAACGCCACGTTCACTGAGACGGCGAGCCAGCAGGCATCCGTTCGCGAAGTGGCCTTCACCGTAGAGTTCTCGCGTGGACTTCGATTCGAGGTTCAGGTCGAACGCGTCCGTCGCCGTGAACTGCATCCGGAACGCAGTCTCCATGGCCTGCAGTCTGCCTTCGTACTGACTGTCGGGCCCTGTGCGTTCCAGCTGATGTCGATTCAATCGAGCCATCAAATCCACCTGGGCTCGTTGAGCATCCACGGTGGCGGAAGGGTTCTTCAGGAACGGGATCAGCTTGTCGGGCACCGGGTCTGCATGATTGATGTACGTGCCCTGATGCGAGCCTGGCAGAAACGCGCTGGTCCACAGGATGGAAAATCGAACAGGTTTACCGGGACAAAGCACGACGTACGCCGGAAGATTGGCGTTCTCAGTTCCCAGCCCATACGACAGCCATGAACCCATGCTGGGTCGAGTCGGCAGGATGGTCCCGTTATTCATCAGCAAGAGAGCAGGGCCATGATTGGGATTATCAGTGTAAGTGGATCGCAGCACGCAGATGTCGTCGATGCATTCCGACGTGAGTGGCAGAAGTTCACTGACCGGCAACCCGCTTTGTCCGCATTGTCGAAAGCGAAACGGTGAAGGCAGAAGTCCCGCTGTCTTGCGTTCTGTGCGAAGATCCGCTTCCGGAGGACGCTGGCCGGCATACTTCACCAGTGCAGGTTTCGGGTCGAAGTAGTCTCCCTGAAACGGCCCGCCGTTCATGAACAGATGGATGACGCGTTTTGCTTTCGCGGGAAAGTGAGGCGACTGCAATTCCCCGGACGCCTGCTGAGCCATCGCCGCCAGCAGACCGACCGCTCCCGCGCCGCCGCCCATGCGCTGGAGCATCCCGCGGCGGGACAGGCCATCGGCATCGCTGACTGCGGTTCGGTGCGTCTGCATGTTGCCTCCAGGATTTGCCATGACCGAATCAACTGACCGAGCGAGCTTGGGGGACGTAGAGTTTTTTTACAGCCTACACGACTTTCCGGCGTGCGACTATACTGCAGCCTGATGCAAATCCCAACGTCCTCATGAAGCGGAATTCATGTCGAAGCCCGAATATTCCATCGTCATTGGTCTCGAAGTTCATACTCAGCTGAAGACTCAGTCCAAGCTCTTCTGCGGATGTTCCACGGAGTTCCGACCTGATGAACCGAACACTCAGACGTGCCCGGTCTGCCTGGGATTGCCCGGAGCACTGCCGGTAATGAATCGAGAAGCCTTTCGACTGGCTCTGATGACCGGCCTCGCGCTGAACTGCGAAATTGCGAACGAGACGCGCTGGGACCGCAAGCAATATTATTATCCGGACCTTCCCAAGGCGTATCAGATCAGCCAGTACGATCAGCCGTTCAGCCAGAGGGGATGGCTGGATGTTCCACCGGAGAAGCCGGATGGCCAGGCGACTCGGATTCGAATCACGCGTGCTCATCTGGAAGAAGACGCCGGCAAAAATGTTCATGACGAATCCGGGCGCGGTGCGGACAGTGGCGTCGACCTGAATCGAACAGGAACGCCGCTTCTGGAAATTGTCAGTGAGCCGGATCTACGTTCCGCCGCGGAAGCGCGCCGCTACCTGGAATCACTTCGCTCGCTGCTGCTGTTCCTGGGAGTCTCCGACTGCAACATGCAGGAAGGCAGTCTTCGCTGCGATGCGAACGTCAACCTTCATATCAAGGCGACTGATGGTTCGACGGTTGCAACTCCGATCGTTGAACTGAAAAACATGAACAGCTTTCGCAACGTGGAACTTGCGATCGACTACGAAGTGCGACGTCAGCTGCAGCAGTTTATGAAGACCGGCAAAAAAAAGGGTGACGTTCCCAAGCAGACTCGAGGCTGGGACGCGGAACGAGGCGAAACGTTTACTCAGCGAGAGAAGGAAGAGTCTTCGGACTATCGCTACTTCCCTGATCCGGATCTGCAGCCAGTCGTCGTCACGCCGGAGGAGATCGAAGCGATTCGACGCGGTCTTCCGGAAACCCCGGCCGTCAGAAAGATCCGCTTCTGTTCGCAGCTGGGGCTCAGTGAATACGATGCCGACGTGATTCTGGACCAGGGACCGGAACTGACCGCGTGGTTCGAAGAGGTTGCTCGACTGTGCGGCGAAGGCAAGACCGCCGCCAACTGGGTGACTCAGGATATTCTTCGCGACATGAAATCACGGGCAGTTTCGATCGCGGAGTTTCCTGTCCGTGCCGAAGTCCTGGGAACTCTTCTGAAAGCCATCACATCCGATCGCATCACCACCAAGAGTGCTCGCGATGTGTATGCGGCACTGTTGCAGGCCGCTGACGCTGGAGAAGCTGTGGCGGCCAGCGACATCGATCGCCTCATCAAAGATCGAGGACTGGAGATTGTTCGCGACACCGGAGCCATGGACCAGGCCATTCAGAACGTGATGGCATCCAAACCGGACGCTGTGCGCGACTTCCTGAACGGCAAACAGGCGGCCGTTGGTCCTCTGATCGGAATGATCATGAAGCAGGTCGCCGGAGCCGATCCCAAACAAGTCCGCGAACGCCTCCTCGCCGCCATCGAAGCCACACGTTCGTAACACATAACACACACACCGCCACCGGCTTCACGTCGGTGGACTTCAGGCCTTTGCACCACCACGCTGTCCACGTCCAAACATGCGATCGCCGAGTCAAACACAACGTCGAAGTGGAACGCAAAAGTCAAACGCCAACCGCACTCGTTCTGCAACGCTGAAGCACCGCTTACACGCCAACCCTGGAGAATCCACGGTCAATCCGCCATAGTACCCGCTCCCAACTTTGATTCCTGGCCCGCAGAGCGAGAGGCACGTTATGGCGAAGCGTTTGTCGAAGTCGTCCAGTCCGCGAATTCTGGTCCTTTCGGCGGCCGTCGGTGCGGGCCATATCAAAGCGGGTGAAGCCGTCGCGGCGGCCGCGCGAGAACTTCTGCCGGACGCGGAGGTCGTGGCCCGGGATGTCCTGGAGTTTACTCCGGCGGCATTTCGTCGAGTCTACGCGAAGACGTATCTGGATCTGGTTGGTCGAGCTCCGCATTTGCTGGGCTATGTGTACGACAAGATGGATGAAGACAAAGCGTTCGGCAGAAAGCTCGGAGACCGCCTGCGAATCGCGGTCGACAAACTGAACCTGCGAGACTTTCAGAAGTGGCTTCTGAGTGAACCGTGTGACCTGGTCATCAACACTCATTTTCTTTCCGCGGAGAGAATTGCTCAGCTGAAACTTAAGGACAAGTTCTCCGCGCCGCAGGTCACGGTCTGTACGGACTTTGATACTCATCGCCTGTGGGTCAACGAACCCTGTGAGCACTATTTCACAGCGACCGAAGAAGGCAAACTGCATCTTCAGCACTGGAGTGTTCCGGCAAAGAAGATCACGGTCACAGGCATTCCCGTGATGCCTGCCTTTGCAAAACCTGCGGATCGTGCCGAGTGCTGTCAGCGCATGAACGTCAAAGGCGATCGCCCGGTTGTTCTGCAGATGTGCGGCGGCTTTGGAGTCGGTCCTGTCGAAGGCGTGTATCGCAGTCTTCTGGAGGTGACAACACCGATGGAACTGGTCGTGATCTGCGGACGAAACGCCGCACTAAAGACGAAGCTGGAAGAGATCAAGCCGCCGGGACGCCACCGAGTCCACATCATCGGGCTGACGAATGAGATGGATGCGTGGATGGGCTGTGCAGACATCATCGTATCCAAGCCTGGCGGCCTCACGACATCAGAAACACTCGCACGAGGACTCGCGATGGTTGTCGTGAATCCGATCCCCGGACAGGAAAGCCGCAACAGCGACTACCTTCTGGAAAACGGCGCCGCCGTCAAAGCCAATCACCCATCAGCACTCAGCTACAAACTGGAAATGTTGCTGAAGAATCCCACACGCCTCAAACAGATGCAGACCGCATCCAAGGCAATCGGCAAACCACGAGCAGCCTACGACATCGTCGAACACAGCATCAAACTCGCCGGCATCCGCTAACACTTCGCTGCTCCGACCTCTGCCCTCCCCTCATTCCCGCGCAGGCGGGAACGGCGGGAATGACGGAGATGGGGTTTTCGGTTTTCGGTTTTCGGTTTTCAGTGTTCGGTTTTCGGATGACGGCCATGGAACGAAGAACGAAGAACCAGGAACAGAAACGCGGCGCGTGGGTTCCCGCCGGCGGAAACCCAGCCTCTTAATCCTAATCTTGATCATAATCCTAATCTCACCCCTCACTCCCCGATCCCACCCCCAAATCAAAGGCCCACACACGATGAAAACCCTGGTCGTGCTTGCCTGCCTTTTCGCCTGTCTTGTCATTCCCCAAAAAGCAATCGCCGAACTTCTTGCCGGCACCGCGAAAGTCGACATCACCGAACCCACTGCCGCCTCGAACGATCCACTCTTCGCCAAGGCCCTGGTGCTGAAGGATGGCGAAACGTCATTCGTGCTGATCACGGTCGATGCCGTGTCGATCGGTGGCATCGGCTATATCTCAGACGACTATCTTGGCACGATTCGAGAATCGATCCACAAGGCTCACGGGATTCCTCCGAAGCATGTCTTTGTCAACGCCAGTCATTGCCATGGGATCGTCTGCAAGGACGTCGCAGCGAAGACCGTCGACTGTGTCAGCCAGGCATGGAAGAATCTTGTTCCTGTGCGAGCTGCCGTCGGAGTTGGGCAGGAAGTCCGCATCATGGAAAACCGGCGTCTAAAGCTGAAGGACGGCAGCGAGGCGGATGTGCGTCATGCATATTCGATGCCGTGGGATGATGAAGTTGTCAGCATCGGTCCCGTGGATCCTGAGATCGGTCTTCTGCGTCTGGATCGCAATGACGGAACGCCACTGGCCGTCGTCTACAACTTTGCGTGCCATCCGATTCTGGGAGTTCCGGCCGGAACAAGCTCCGCGGACTTCCCGGGATTTGCTTCGCGAGTCATCGAAGAAAACCTTGGCCATGATTCGATGGCCTTCTTCGTGCAGGGCTGTGCGGGCGACATCAATCCCGTGGTCTACAAAGGCGTGCACGAGCCGCATGACTGCGAACCTTTTGGCAACATGCTCGGCCTGAACGTCCTTCGCGGTCTCCGAACCATGACGAGCAAGCCTGGCGCGACGCTGAAAGTCGTCAATGAGTCGCTTGAACTTCCCCGAGCGATCGACTTCGATGCTCGCATCGCAGCGGCCCAGGCTGAGCAGACAAAACTGCTGCAATCGTTGAAGGGAACGAGTCTGAACTTCAAAACGTTTGTGCCGTTATATCTGCAGTATCGACTGGAGCCCGAGTATCCGTCGTACTATTCGCACCGCTATCTGCTCGACAAAGCCAACAACCGCCCGGACCTGGAAAAGCTCGACGCCACCAACCGCGCCAACATCGACGCGTACGTTCAGAACATTCGAACCATGGAGAAACTGACTCGCCTTCAGACAAACCTGGATTTGCTGAAGATGCACAAGAAGCAGACAGAAGACGCCGCCGGAAAACCGCTGGAAGTCGAAGTCGGCGGCCTCCGCATCGGCGACTTTATGATGGTGACATTCCCCGGGGAACTGACCGTTCAGATTGGGCTGAACATCAAGCAAACCTCCCCGCACCGCTTCACCTTCGTCGCGGGCTACACCAACGGCTACATCTACTACACTCCAACCACCACCCAACGCCTCAACCCCGGCTACGCCCAGGAAGACTGCGACACCCTCATCGCCCCCGAATGGCAGGGCGTGTTTGAGACGAAAGTGCAGAGCGTGCTGAAGGCGATGGAGTAACGTTGTTTTTGCTGAGACGCAAGACCGGAGCGTTAACACACTCCGCTCTCCACGGATTGCCGTCACCAGTCACTTCTGCTGAGTGAGAGATCGACTTCCCGCCACTCAGCCAATGACGGTGGTGTGGTATGGCTTGCCGGCGGCCAGTGATACCTCAACTCCATGTCCGTCGAAGAGAGACTTTGGGCTGAAGTAGATTGAGGCGCTGCCTTCTTCGTCGTAGAGGACGACCTTGGGCTGGCCGAGGAGTTTGCAGAACTCGCTCTCATCGATCTTTGGCGCATCGTCATCTCGCCAGGCATCATTGTACCTCGATCGCAGTTTCCGAGATGCAAACTTCCGGATCTTGTCCATCATTGCAAAGATCGCTGCTGCAAACTCACGCGCCTCCAGTGTTGGCTTGCCTCCGGACAGATAGGCGCCCTCGAGCACATCAATCATCTGTCCGTCGCATTTGAACCTGGCTCGCTTCGTGCCCATTCTTCCCCTCACCGTCTTTCAAGAATCCTGTTCAGGACCATCGAGATGTTCCCGACTTGTGGGTGCACTGTGCCAATGCCTGCAGGAGTTTTCAAGCTTGTCGCCTGACAGTACCGGACGGCTAGACTTGTTCAGTTCAAGGCCTTGCCGATGAGCGAGAAGTCAGCATTTGAATTGCCTCAGCCCGAGTACTTCCCGACGCAGTTTTCTTTGCACCATGGGATCAGGGTTTCTCGGATCGCGGCCGCGAGGGGTTTTTCGATTTCCGGATTGTTCAGCAGATGCTTCGTGGGTGAAGAAAAGCGAGGGTCGTGCATCAGGACGTGAATGGCGGCGATTGCTGGCGAATACTTTGCTGTTCGCAGGGCTCTGACGAATGCTGTTTTATTGCTTCCATGCTGACACAACGGAAAACCATTGCACCAGGTTCTCCAGTTGGTTTCCCCGTCAGCGGTACCAGCGGCCGCAGCAAAGTACTCGACATCACCCGTTCGGCCTTTGACGGAAAAGACCGGTCCGTCTGATCCGGTCTGCCGCAGTTCGGAACGCACCAGTTCCGCGAGCCCATCCGGGAAATGAAAGTGCTCAGCCTGAAAATGAACACGCAGTCCCGGGTGCAGATACGCTGTCTCCTGAACAGCTCCGCGAACCTGATCGGCATCCACCTGAAATCTACCAAAGATCTCCGGATCCGGGATAAACTCCACCGTCGTTCCGCGGCCGCATCCTTCCTGAATGACAGCGGCGTCGGCGACCTGAACGCCTCGGATGAATTTCTGTTCCCAGAGTTTCCCGCGTCGCCACGCTCTGCAGACATATGACTCTGACAGAGCGTTCACCGCCACAAGGCCCACGCCATGCAGCCCTCTCACGTGCACGTGCGGTGTGTGCCCATCGGCAGTTCCGGTGTAGTGAATGTTGGTGAGGTACTTCGTTGCAACATTTCCCAGACCGTCTCTGCAGGTCATGTCAAACGGCATGCCTTCGCCGTCATCAGACACTCGAACTGTGCGCCCTTCAATTTCGATACGACTTTCCGTCGCATGCTTCGCGCAGAACTGATCAACACAGTTGGAGAAGACTTCAAACAGCAAATGGTTGACGCCCGGCTGCCCCGTGTCGCCGATGAACATCGCAGGGCGTTGCCGAATCATTCTGATAGCGAGAAGGACTGATTGCTCACCGTCGCTAAGTTCGCTTTCCGGCATGGAATTCCCCCTTTGGAGCCCACGAAAAAGCATCTGTCTGCGCGGCCTGGATTTTACCCGCCCGGGCAGCCTGTTTCCATGTGCGGTCCGGACCAGATGAGGCACGGCAAGAGAAAGGGTTTTGAGACAAAAACACAATACCGGAGTGTTGACACACTCCGCTCTCCGAGGATTCGTAACTTGATCATTCTGCGTCAAGGCGCGTTTGTCCGCAGGGGAGGTTCTCGCGTCGGAGACACGAGGCACGTTTGGGTGAAGTTCTTTCAGGATGCCGGGCTTGTGGTCTGTGCGTGCGTCGATGACAATGCTTGGTTCCGATTGTCTTCCCCGAGACATCGTTACCTGCTCGAACCTCAACTTTCTCCTGCCGGACCATCCCAGTGGCATCACTTGAACCCCTCCTTCTTCTTCATCCAACTGACACCATCGCTGTGGCTCGTCGCGCGCTTCAGGAAGGAGAACATGTCACGGTTGCGGGAAGAAGCCTGACGATTGCTGAGTCGATTCCGGTCAACCACAAGGTTGCTCTGATTCCGATGCTCAAAGGGGCGACGATCCGGAAATTCGGACAGCCGATTGGATCCGCGGCAACCGACATTGCTCCTGGCCAGTGGGTACATGTGCATAATGTCAGCATTGAGCGTGAGAAGGCCGGCTATGAATTTTCAACGGAACTCGTTTCCTTCCCGACGCCCGCTCCTCGCACATTTCAGGGCTACCGAAGAAAAAACGGAGCCGCGGGGACTCGAAACTACATCGCTGTCATCAGCACGGTGAACTGTTCGGCCACGACGTCCCGCTACGTGGCTCAGGAACTGTCTCGCTCCGACCTGAGCGCGTTTCCGAACATTGATGGTGTCATCCCGATCGTTCATAAGAGTGGCTGTGCGTTCGCTTACAACGGCGAAGATCACCTGCTGCTGAATCGAACGCTGGCCGGATTTGCTCGCCATCCCAACATCGCGGCCTGCATTGTTCTGGGACTTGGCTGCGAGACCGCTCAGGCCAGTCATCTTCAGGAGACACAGGGACTGATTCAGCTCGGCGGCCGTTCCGCTTCAAAGGACAGTTCGCTGCCGATGATTCTGAATATCCAGGAAGTCGGCGGCGTTCGACGCACAGTGGATCGTGCGGTGGGCGTGCTGCGAGAACTGTTGCCGGATGCGAACAATGTGCGACGTGAACCGATCCCGCTGTCGGAACTGATTCTGGGCCTTCAGTGTGGTGGCAGCGACGGGGCCAGCGGGATTACGGCCAACCCAGCGCTCGGTTACGCGAGCGATCTCCTGGTGGCTCACGGTGGCGGATCGGTGCTGGCGGAAACACCGGAAGTCTACGGAGCCGAACAACTGCTGACGCGACGTTCGGTGACTCGACCTGTTGGTGAACAGCTTCTGGAACGCATTCGCTGGTGGGAAGATTATGCGAAGAAGAATAACGCCTCGATCGACAACAATCCGTCCTATGGAAACAAGCAGGGCGGTCTCACAACGATCATCGAGAAGTCACTGGGAGCCGTTGCAAAGGGCGGGACAGCACCGCTGCGAGCCGTCTATCAGTTTGCAGAACCGATCACGGAAAAAGGCTTCACGTTCATGGATACACCTGGCTACGACCCGATCTCCGTGACGGGCCTGGTGGCTGGTGGCTGTCAGGTCGTTGTGTTCACGACCGGCCGAGGAAGCTGCTTTGGATGCAAGCCGACTCCAACGATCAAGGTCGCCACGAACTCGCCGCTGTACAACCGCATGCGAGACGACATGGACCTGAATGCCGGCAGCATTCTGGATGGTAATACGATTGAAAACGTCGGGACGGAAATATTTGAGAAGATCGTCACTGTCGCCAGTGGCGACAAGACACTCAGCGAACAACAGGGCATCGGCGATGAAGAATTCTGCCCATGGATGCCGGGACCGATTTTCTAGATGCTTCAAGCGGCAGACATGTTGGCAAAACGATGGTTGGACAAACGGTCAAATTCCAAATCCAACGGAGAACGGCCGGTGTCAGCCGCCCCGTAGACATGCTTTTTCCGTCCTCTTTCGGCTAACAGTATGGACTAGTCGTGTCGTTAACGACTGAGGACAGTCGTTTTACACTTTGTCCATCTGCACGGCCATGAAGGGCGTGGTGTGATACCGGACGGCTTGCGCCGTTCCGCTATTTGCGTGGTGGCTCGGAGTGCGAATGGAATTCGTGCTTAGGTCGTGGTCAGGTCGACTTCTTCTTGCGTACCTTCTTCACGACAGACTTCGCGCTGCCTTTCGTGCTGGCGGATCGAGCGGCTTTGCGGGCTGTCTTGCGTGCGGTTCCTTTCGAGGCTTTTTCTTCCAGCCACTGGACGGCCTGTTCGAGTGTGATGCTGCCGATGTCGTTATCCTTAGGCACAGTCGCGTTGACGGCTCCATGCTTCACATACGGGCCGTATTTGCCTTCGAAGATCTGAACGGGAGCCTTGTCTTCCGGATGGTTACCGAGTTCACGCAGAGGCGTTGGCGCGGCTTTCTTCTTGGTGTTCCGCAGCATTTCGACGGCGGCATCCATCGGGATGTTCAGCACGTTGTAAGTTTCGCCCTCGTGTTCGTAGGTGTGGCTCTTGCGATCAAAGCTTGCGAAGACTTTGTCATGAGTCACGTACGGGCCGAACTTACCGATACCTGCGTTGACCACCTTGTCGGTCAGAGGATGCTTGCCGATGCGGCGAGGAAGTGCCATCAGTTCCACAGCTACAGGCAGTTCGATATTCAAAGGGTCAAAGCACAGAGGGATGCTGCAGCGTTTCGGCTTGGGATTTTCGTCGGTCACTTCGCCCAGCTGAAGATACGGCCCAAAGGGTCCTCGCATCGAATAAATCGGCAGACCTTCTTCCGGGTGCATACCAATGGCCTGAGGTCCTCGCTGCTTTTCTTCAATCAGACGATCGGCAACTTCGTTTGTGATTTCCCCCGGCGCGATGCTGTCCGGAATGGAAGCGGTCAGCTTTTCCTCGCCGCGAGTCTTCTCGAAGTATGGTCCATACCGACCGACTCGCACGGACGCATCAAGCCCGTCGATTGAGAGCGTGCAGGCATCGCGTGGATCAATCTCCCCTTCGCGGCGTTTGACTTGTTCGTCGAGTCCTTCCTGACCGTGATAGAACTTGCGAAGGTACGGAAGTCGCTCCGCGGAACCCGTGGCGATGTCGTCCAGAGTCTGTTCCATTCCCGCAGTAAATCCCAGATCCACGAGATTCGGGAAGTGGTTTTCCAGCAGCTTTGTGACGGCCATTGCGGTGAAGGTCGGAACCAGCTGATTGCCATTCTTCCGCACGTATCCTCGATCCTGGATTGTGCTGAGAATGCTGGCGTAGGTTGAAGGACGGCCGATGCCTTCCGATTCCAGAGTTCGGACCAGCGTTGCTTCCGTGTAGCGAGCCGGCGGCTTGGTTTCGTGGGAGATCGCTTCGGCATTCTGGCACTTCAGAACATCTTTCTCCTTCATTGGCGGAAGAGTCGAGTCCTGATCTTCAATCGCTGCATCTGGATCGTCCGAACCTTCCACATAGGCGCGGAAGAAACCAGCGAACTCCACCGTGCGACCCGTCGCACGAAATTCTGCGTCACCGACAGTGATCGTCACCGTGTCGAAGCGCAGAATGGCATCGGCCATCTGAGTCGCCATCGTGCGCTTCCAGATCATCTGGTAGAGCTTGTACTCGGCGCCGGAGAGGCCAATCTCATCGGCCGTTTTCATATCAGTACCGGCCGGACGAATCGCCTCGTGAGCTTCCTGAGCGCCTTTGGTTTTGGTGGAATACTGACGAGGTTCGGGGCTGAGATAATCCTTGCCGTACAGATCGTCGACACGACCTCGAGCCGCTTTGATGGCTTCGCCGCTGAGGTTCACGCTGTCAGTTCGCATGTAGGTGATGTGACCGTCTTCGTACAGACGCTGGGCAACCTGCATGGTCTGTCGAGCGGACATGCCGAGCTTGCGGTTGGCTTCCTGCTGCAGAGTACTGGTTGTGAAGGGCGGATACGGCCGACGAACCTGCTGTTTCTGTTCGATCGTGCTGACCGACCACGGCATTTTCTGAATGCGAGCCAGGGTATCGCGAGCCATCGTCTCGCTGAGCAGCAGAACGTCACTGCCATCCTTCAGCCGACCGGTGTTTTCATCAAAGTCACGACCGCTGGCGATTCTGCGTCCGCCGATCGTTTGCAGAACCGCTTCGAAAGGAGAACCTGATGAAGCCTGCAGAGAGGCCTTCAGGTCCCAGAACGTGCCGCTGCGGAACTTCATACGTTCGATTTCGCGAGCCACCAGCAGGCGAACCGCGACGCTCTGGACTCGCCCCGCCGAAAGTCCTCGAGCGATCTTTTTCCAGAGCAGCGGACTGAGCGTGTATCCGTACAGACGGTCGACAACACGGCGAGTTTCCTGAGCCTGGACCAGATTTTCGTCCAGATTTCGTGTGTTGCGGATTGCCTCAAGGATCGCCGGCTTTGTGATTTCCGAGAAAGTCATGCGGCTGACAGGGACAGTTGGCTTCAGAACCTGAACGAGGTGCCAGCCGATGCTTTCTCCTTCACGGTCTTCGTCGGTCGCCAGAACGAGTTCTTTGACCTTCTTGAGAGACTCCTTGAGTTCCGCGATCAGCTTCTTTTTTTCTGTCGGCACCACATATAAAGGGTCAAAGTCGCTTTCGACGTTGACACCCAGAGTGGACCAGGATTCCTTCTTCAGGGCCTGCGGAATTTCCGACGCGCTGGAGGGCAGGTCGCGAATGTGGCCCATGCTGGCCTTAACAATGTAGTCATCTCCCAAAAAGCCAGCAATTTTCTTGGCTTTTGCCGGAGATTCAACGATGACCAGAGCCTTTTTCTGAGATGCCATGAACGCGCTGTTTCAGGTTTGAAAGGAGATCAAAAAGTGCCTGTTTCTCCGGCCGTCAGATTGGGTACAGCCGGAGGAACAGACCTTTTCAAACTCGAAAGGAAATGGAATTGAAAATCAGGGAGTCCGCGAAAGAATCACGGGCTCAGTCAGACAGGAAATTGAGACAACGCGCCCTTGCCCGCCGGACACCGGAAGGATTGGACGACGCACCACTCAGTCGGTTCTGAGTGACGGAGACAGCACCATTTCCAGCTCCCGGAGAACCCGGTTGGATCCAGCCAGGGCCAAAAACAGGTTTGAAAGGCCTGTCATATCGGACCTCGGTTGACCTTGCCTCACCAATGGTGACAGCTAGAATCCGCGGTTTTCCCCTGTGGGCGGGACCTGCGGAGCTTGCTGAAAAGCCAGCCTCGCAGCTCAGTTTCCTGAACGCGAACATCACCACTGTTGAAGCCGACGGTGCTGTCTGTCTCGCGTAATGGGATAAAGCATTGTTCCGACGTCTGTCAAGTCAGTCGATCGAACGATTCTCCGCGAATACTTCTGGACGGCACGAGTTTCCGCAATGAGTTCTCCATTTACTTTCTTCCGCCGTAATCAGCATGTCTGGATGGTTGGCATCGTCATTTTGTCGATGGTTGCCTTCACGATCAGCGACATGATGACTCAGGCTTCCAGCCACTTTGTGACGCTCGGAGTTCTGCTTGGTGGCGGCATCTTTGCGTTTCTGGGAATCAGCCAGGGGCGATGGGTTCAGTACGGTATTGCTGGTGCCGTGCTGGGCGGACTCTTCGGATGGCTCATTCCAGGCGCCATCAGTTCACCGACTGGGTTTTACCAGCCATCCACAATTGGCGCATTCGACGACAAGCGAATTCAGGAACTGACTCGACGTCGGATGATTGCCAATGTGTTCATGCAGCAGGCATGTGCGAAGACAGAAACTCAGCCGCGGCTGTTTGGTTTCGCAGGAGGCGGACAGGTCACTGAGCTGGATTTGATGTTCGGCGAAATCCTGCGAGCTGAAGCGAAGGATATGGGGATCGCTGTCACCAATCGAATGGTGACCGAATACCTCCATTTCCTGACTCAGGACAAACTGACCGCCAGCATGTTTGCTGAGATTCGCAGCGGCATGAACTTTAGCGGCGAAGTTGTTTCAGAGCCTGAGTTGTTTGACGCATTCCGTCAGGAACTGGAAGCTCGACTGGCGTATTTTCAGCTGACTCCGAACGGCACCAGCCTGCCTCAGGCTCCTGGCGTGCTCTATGAGCTGTTCAAGCGATCGCGCGTGAATCAGCGTCTGAACACCGTTCGACTTGATGTCGATGCGTTCGTTCCGGAAGTGGAAGAACCAAAGGACGCGGATGTAGAACGACTGTTTGCTGAATACCGCTTGAAGTTTCCAAACACCGATGAGCCGGGGTCACCGGGATTTCGTCAGCCAAACAAAGCGAAGCTGGCTTATCTCGAACTTGGTTACAAGACGGTTGAAGCTGGTGTAACACCTCCGACGGATCAGGAAGTCGAAGCCTATTACAACGAAAAGAAGGACCTGCTGTACCGTAAGGAAGCAGAACCTGAGACACCGGAAAAGACCGAAGGCACTGCACCTGCAACGCCGGAATCCGGTACGGCCCCCGATCCAAACGCCGCCCCGGCAACTCCTGGTGAAGGGGCAAAGACAGAAGCTGCTGCCCCGGATGCTCCAAAGCCGGAAGGTGCTGCTCCTGAGGCCCCAAAGCCTGACGCTGCTGTACCTGGCACCGAAGCTCCAAAGGCCGACGCACCAAAATCAGAAGCACCAGCCCCTGCAACTCCGGAAGCACAGCCTGGCACAACTGAGCCACCCAAGGAGGCTCCAGCTGCTCCAGCAGAAACTCCGGCCGAAGCCCCGAAGGCCGGTGAGGAGTGCTTCCCGTTTCCTCAGGAAGGACAGCCCGCCGAACAGCCTGCACCAGCGGCACCTCAGGCCACGGAGCCTGCAGCTGCTGCCCCAGCGACAACTCCTGCAGAAACGAAGCCCGCTGAAACGACGGCCCAGCCAGCCGATCCAGCCGCACCAGCTCAGACCCCAGCCGACCAGAAGCCAGCTGAAGGTCAGCCATCAGAGACCAAGCCAGGTGACGCAGCTCCGTTGACAATTCCGGCAGCAGGGCAGAACGGCGAAACGCCCGAGTTCATCATTCCAAAGGTCGAGTACAAACCTCTGGACGATGAATTGAAGGCGGAAATTCGTGACCAGTTGCTCGATGAGAAGGTTCGCAAGGCCCTTCAGGAGAAGATGGACAAGATCATTGCCGATCTTCGAACCATTGAGCAGTCACGCTCCTCGGCTCGACGTGACATCGTCACGAAGGAACCGGACATTGCCGCCAAAGACCTGTTCGAAAAGATGCGGCCGTTCGGCGAAAAGATGGTTGACGAGATGAAGAAGCTTGCTGAAAAGCATGGAGCAAGCTTTGTTGAAACACCTTTGCTGAGTGACCTGGAACTCTATGAAGGCGAAGCGTATCCGGTCGGCGGTGCGGTTGACATTTCGACCCGTACCCCGGTGGTTGATGATGCCTTCGCATCCTTCTACTCAGGTCGTGAATTTGACCCTTACGATGACATCAGCCTGTACTCGAAGCGACGAGCTATCAAGACCAGCCTCGATCTCGACAGCGAAGAGACTCAGTTTGCATGGTGGGTCATTGAATTTTCTCCGAGTCATGTGCCAAAGCTCGAAGACCCGGGCATTCGGGATCAGGTTGTGCTGGCTTTGAAGCGGCAGAAGGCGCGCGAAATTGCGAAGAAGCGTGCCGAAGACCTTGCGAAGATCATCAAGGACGGGCTGGCAAAGCCTGAAGGTGAGCGAAAAGACATGGCGGCTTCTGTGGAAGGCCAGACGCTGAATGGCAAGCCGGAATCAGCCGCTTTGACAGTTCGCCGAACGCAGATCTTCTCCTGGCTGGAGCCCTCCATGAATCCTCAGATGGACTTCTTCCAGCAGACTCCCCCTCGCATTTCACAGATTCAGTTTTCGGATGACGCTGGCGGCTCGGTTCGCTATGCATTTGGTCAATTCATGAAGACTGTCTTCGAAGACATTGCAGCCAATGAAGTTGGCGTCGTTCCTGATGACAACCTCCGAAGCTATTACGTTGTTCAGCCGATCGACCGAAATGCCAACGAGGAAATTCTGCGGCAGCAGTTTCTGACAGAAGGGAAGCAGTTCGCTTTCCGTTTTGGATCGCTTGCCAACCTGGCGAGTGCCGAGATTGCTGCTCCTGCGAATAACGCCTGGGAACTTGCGTTGTGGAAGAAGTACGGCATTGATCGGGAAGCTCCGCCGGAAGAGTAGCGGCAACTTTCGCTCGGAAAACTGCCAAAGGCCGGTCCCCTGGACCGGCCTTTTTTTATGGAGCAGGCTGGGTCACCCCGCAACATTTGCGGGTCTGGAAGAGTCCTCACGAGTTGGCGGCTCAATCAGCGGGAACCAGTGCTCAGACCGGATTGAATGGATTCTCAGCCGACTCTACAATCCGCCGACTTTGGAAAAGCTGGGAAGGCTGTGTCTGCATGGCCAGTGAGGATCTGAACGGGCACTTTTGACTGTTCAGGGCCTTCAGCAATTTCCTCTCTCGGGAACTTTCCAAGGTTCGTCACCATTTCCTGTCTGTTCACCTCATCCTGCGCGCAAAATCTGCGTTTTTCCGACGGTTCGGTGGTACTCGGAAAAGAAATGGTGTCTTCAACGGGTCTGGAAACCATGTTTCCAGACGTGTTCGCTCGGCAATTAACAGGGACTCAGGACCAAACCTGACGTTTCGATTTCTGTTTTGGGGACAAGAATGGCGGATCAGGCTTCGTTGGGAATTGCTCCGGAGGAACTCGAAGAATGGTACGAGTCGCTTGAGGACATCCTGCATCGCTACGGTGAGGACAAGCTGAAATCCCTGCTGGTGTGCCTGCAGGAACGCGCGTATGCTCGCGGCGTCAAGCTGCCATTCACTGCGAATACACCATACATCAACACGATTCATCACACGGACCAGGTGAAGTTTCCCGGCAACCGTGAGATGGAACGTCGGATCAAGAGCATCGTGCGCTGGAACGCCATGGCCATGGTCGTTCGCGCCAACAAGTACTACGACGGCGTTGGCGGTCACATTTCAACATTCGCATCCTCCGCGACTCTGTACGAAGTGGCCCAGAATCATTTCTTCCATGCTCGCACGGCAGATCACACGGGCGACATGGTTTACTTCCAGGGCCATGCTTCGCCCGGGATGTATTCGCGAGCCTTCCTGGAAGGTCGCATCAGCGAAGATCAGCTGATGAACTTCCGACGCGAGCTACCCGCTGGCGTGGGTCTCTCCAGCTATCCTCACCCATGGCTGATGCCAACGTTCTGGCAGTTCCCGACGGTGTCGATGGGACTTGGCCCAATCTGTTCGATCTACCATGCTCGCTTTCTGCGATACATGGAACATCGCGGCCTGCTGGATACGTCCAAGTCACGAGTCTGGGCCTACCTTGGCGACGGCGAATGCGACGAGCCCGAGTCTCTGGGTGCGCTGACGTTGGCATCGCGAGAAAATCTCGACAACCTCACCTGGGTGATCAACTGCAACCTGCAGCGACTGGACGGTCCGGTACGTGGCAACGGCAAGATTATTCAGGAACTGGAAGCCGCGTTCCGTGGTGCGGGCTGGAACGTCATTAAGGTCATCTGGGGTTCAGACTGGGATCCGCTTCTTGATAAGGACGTAGACGGCAAGCTCGTGAAACGAATGGGCGAAGTCGTGGACGGCCAGTATCAGAAGTACACGGTCTCCGATGGTGCTTACATCCGTCAGCACTTCTTCGGCGCTGATCCTGATGTGCTGAAGATGGTGGAGCACCTGTCAGACCAGGTCATGGAGAACATTCGTCGTGGTGGTCATGATCCTGAAAAGGTCTATGCCGCCTACCATGCCGCCGTGAATCACAAGGGTGCGCCGACCGTGATCCTGGCCAAGACCGTCAAAGGTTACGGTCTCGGTGAAGCCGGCGAAGGCAAGAACGTCGCTCACAATCAGAAGAAGATTGCTGAAGACGAACTCAAGGCCTTCCGAAATCGCTTTGGCATTCCCGTCAGCGATGCAGAAATCGGAAAGCTGCCATTCTACAAGCCGGAACCAGACAGTCCGGAAATGAAGTACCTGATGCAGCGTCGAGCGGCTCTGGGTGGCTTTGTTCCTGAGCGTCAGGCCTGCACGGAGAAGCTGGATGTTCCGGAACTTCGCGACAAGATCTTTGATTCCAAGCCGCTGCTGCCTGGCAGTGACGGTGGCGAAGGTTCAACCACCTTTGCGCTCGGAACGATCATTCGCGGACTGATTCGTCACAAGAGCGTTGGTCCGCGCATCGTTCCGATCATTCCTGACGAAGCACGAACTTTCGGGATGGAAGGCCTGTTTGCTCTGTGCGGGATTTATTCCAGCAAGGGTCAGCTGTACGAACCAGTCGATGCGAACAGCACGATGTACTACAAGGAAGCTCGCAATGGCCAGCTTCTGGAAGAAGGCATCAACGAAGCCGGCGCCATGGGGTCGTTCATCGCGGCAGGGTCTGCATATGCAAACCTTGGCATGAACATGGTTCCGTTCTACGTGTACTACTCGATGTTCGGCTTCCAGCGAGTTGGCGACCTGATCTGGTGTGCCGCGGATACTCGCTGCAAAGGATTCCTCTGCGGAGGAACCTCCGGCCGAACAACGCTGAACGGCGAAGGTCTTCAGCACGAAGATGGTCACAGCCAGCTGATGGCGTCAACAGTGCCAACGATTCGTTCCTACGACCCTGCCTTCGGTTATGAACTGGCAGTCATCGTCCAGGAAGGTCTGCGTCGGATGTATGCCGAAGGAGAAGAGATCTTCTACTACCTGTCGGTCTACAACGAAGCGTATGTGCATCCTGCGATGCCCGAACGCGAAGGTGTGGTTGAAGGCATCATCAAAGGCATGTACCGCTATAGCTCAACGGACAGCGGTGAAGGCCAGCGTCATCGTCCTCAGCTGTTCGGCAGCGGAACGATTCTGCGTGAAGCCATTCGGGCTCAGCAAATTCTGAAGGACAAGTACAACATCGGCAGCGATGTCTGGAGCGTGACCAGCTACAACGAGCTGCGTCGTGACGCGATGGACTGTCAGCACTGGAACGATCTGCATCCTGGCCAGACCACGAAACGCAGCTTCCTGGAGCAGACTCTGGACGGTGTCACGGGTCCGTTCATCTCCACCAGTGACAACGTTCGAGCGGTTGCTGATCAGATCCGTGAGTGGGTTCCGGGCGAATACATCGTTCTGGGAACCGACGGCTTCGGACGCAGCGAAACTCGACCTGAGCTGCGACGCCACTTCCAGATCGATGCAGAATGCACAGCCTACGCCGCGCTTCGAGGACTATCCCGCATGGGAGCCTTCGACGCCGCCAAACTGCCCGGCATTCTGAAGGAACTCGAAATCGACCCGGAAAAGATCAATCCGTTGAATGCATGAGGAGAGTAGTCAGTAATCAGTTTTCAGTGTTCAGTCAATCGCATCATGGCGTTGCATCGGCGATGGTGAATAATGAAGACCGAATTCTGGCACTTTGACCCGGCTTTTCTGAAAACTGAACACTGAAAACTGAACACTGAAAACGATAACTATGTTCGAATTCAAATTGCCGGAAGTGTCTGAAGGTGTGACCTCGGTTGATGTCGCGGAAGTGCGGGTCAAGGAGGGTGATGTCATCACGTCAGGCGCGATCGTTTGTGAAGTCGAAACGGACAAGGCGGTTGCGGAAATCAACTGTCCCCATGCCGGTCGCGTTGCCAGGGTTCTGATCAAGTCCGGCGACAAGGTTTCCGTGGGTCAGCCCATTCTGGTCATTGAAGCATCCGGAGCGGCTTCGGCACCTGCTCCGGCTGCAAAGCCAGCACCTGCTGGGGCAACTTCTGCACCGGCTGCTGCCCCTGCGGCTTCGCCTCCCGCACCAGCTGCTTCCGCTCCGGCGGGGCCGGTGGAATTTCGGCTGCCCGAAGTGTCTGAAGGTGTGACGAAGGTTGATGTCGCTTCAGTGGCGGTCAAAGTGGGCGACACGATTGCTGCCAATGCCGTTGTCTGCGAAGTGGAAACAGATAAGGCGGTTGCGGAAATCACCTGTCCTCACGCGGGCACAATCACCGCGGTTCACATCAAACCGGGCACGACGATTCCAATCGGTGAACTACTGCTGACGATCAGTTCGTCATCGGGAGCTTCTGTTGCTCCTTCTTCAGCAGCTCCTGCTCCAAAGACAACAACAGACGCTGCAGCACCAAAGGCTGCGGCGGGAACTGTGGCTTCGCCTGCACCGGCATCTCCGGCAGCCGCCATCGCAGCTCGGCCTGATGGCCCGCCGGCACCGGCTGGCCCGGCAACTCGACGCCTTGCTCGCAAGCTGGGGGTCAACCTGAAGCTCGTGAAGGGGACAGCTGCCGGCGGTCGCATCACGATAGAAGACGTCGAAGCATATGTCCGCGACCGGATGGCACAGCCGTCTGTTCCGGCAGCTGCATCTGCCCCGGGATTTGGAATTGTTCAGGCTCAACCGCTTCCGGACTTCAGCAAGTTTGGTCCGGTCGAAAAGCAGCCGATGAACAAAATCTTCCGGACGGCTGCTTCAAACCTGCATGCCGCGTGGGTCACGATTCCTCATGTCACGCAACACGACCTTGCTGACATTACGGAACTGGAAGCTGCTCGAAAGCGTTACGTGAAGGCCAACCCGAATTCGCCCAAGATCACGATGACAGCCATCATGATCAAGGCAGTCGTTGGTGCACTGAAGGCGTTCCCGAACTTCAATTCCAGCGTCGACATGGTGTCCGGCGAACTGGTCGTGAAGCAGTACTATCACATCGGCGTCGCAGTCGACACACCGAATGGACTTGTCGTTCCTGTCATTCGCAACTGCGATCAGAAGAACATCCTGCAGGTCGCAGCAGAACTGACGGAGATCGCCACGAAGGCACGTGATCGCAAGCTGAAGACGGAAGACATGCAGGGCGGAACTTTCACGATCACCAATCTCGGCGGGATCGGCGGCACCGCGTTCACTCCGATTGTGAACTATCCTGAAGTCGCAATCCTTGGCATGTCTCGTTCGATCAATCAGCTTGTCCTGGAGAACGGCCAGGTCAACGAACGCATGATGCTGCCGCTTTCACTGTCGTATGACCACCGAGCCATCAACGGCGCGGATGCGGCTCGCTTTGTTGTGAAGCTGTCCGGCAGCCTGACGAACTTCCTTGAGCTTTTTTAGCCTGGCCTGCGGTTAATCGCAGTGGACATGGGTTGGGTTAAAGGTGGCCCGCGGGCGGCGAGACGATGCCAGCGCGCGTGGGAATCAGAGGAAGAATGGGATTGATGGGAATAATGACGGCAGGGCGTCGGCAATCACTGCGAATCAGGTGATGATGTCGTGAACGACGCGGCCGTAAATGTCGGTTGGTCGGAAGTCGCGACCAGCGTATCGATAAGTCAGACGTTCGTGATCAAGTCCCAGCAGATACAGCAGCGTCGCATGCAGATCGTGCATGTGGATCTTGCCATCAACGGCGAGATGTCCGATTTCGTCGGTGCTTCCCCATGAGAACCCCGGTTTCACACCACCGCCGGCAAGAAACACAGTGAAGCCCCGAGGATTGTGATCCCTCCCATCCGCGCCCTGGGAAAACGGTGTGCGTCCGAACTCGCCGCCCCACCAGACGATCGTGTCTTCCAGAAGTCCTCGCTGTTTCAGATCGGCCAAAAGTCCCGCCACCGGCTTATCAGTGGCCTTCGCATGAACCGCATGCTGCGGCATGTTGGAATGCTGATCCCAGCGAGGATTCGTGGACTGGTCCGCGTAGTTCACCTGCACGAAGCGAACGCCCGATTCACACAGTCGTCGAGCCATCAGGCATTGTCGACCGAAATCGTCCGTTTCCTTTTGTCCGATTCCGTACAATGCCTGAGTCTCTTTTGTCTCCGACGACAGATCCAGAAGCGATGGCCCGATCGACTGCATTCGCCAGGCCATTTCATAGTTTCGAATCACCGCTTCTGCATCACTGCGGCGCTGATGAGTCTGAGTGGCCTGAATGTGATTCAGTCGTTGAGTCAGCCGAAAGCGCCGTTCAGTTTCTTCCGGAGACAGGACTGGATTCTTCAGGTGTTCGATCGTCATCTGGCTGGCGGGCTGGAAAGAACGACCGATGGATGTCCCCTGGCAGACTGTCGGGAGAAACGCATTGCCGTAGTTGCGCGGCCCGCCATTCGCATCCGATGGTTGCAGAGAAACAAAGCCTGGAAGGTCACGGTTCTCTGTGCCCAGTCCGTACAGGATCCACGATCCCAGTGATGGCCTGACCTGAGCCGTCGCGCCGGTGTGAAGGAACAGCGTGGATGGTCCGTGAGCAACACCTTCCGTATGCAGTCCGTGAAGGAAACACAGATCATCCACGTGACGGCGAATTTCGGGGAACAGATCCGAAACCCGGCGACCTGTCTGGCCTGCCTGGCGAAATCGCCACAGAGGCTTCATGAGTCGTTGTTTTGTGACCTGGCCGAAATCACCAAACCTCACGCCGGTGAAATCGATCGACTGACCATCCCGTTTCAGCAGCTCCGGCTTGTAATCAAACGTATCCACATGACTTGGGCCGCCCTGCATAAAGATAAAGATAATTCGTTTGGCGCGCGGGGTGACAACAGGCAGCAGCGGAGTGACGGCTGAAGTTTCGGCGGAAGCGGTTTCCGACACGATGGCCTGCAACGCAAGAGCACCAAAGCCGCAACCAGCGCTGGAGAGCAGATTTCTTCGTGACATGATCCCGGAAGAATCATCTGGTTGCATACTCGGCCCCGTTCCAGATCCTGAATCGACGAACGTGTGGAATCCGGTCAGCTTGTTCCACAACGCCTTAAGTTTAACCCTGGCCGGGCCTCGTGTCACCGCCCTTTGCAGATCATTGAGGATACGAAGCGGCGGGTTCGCCCAGCAGTCGTTGTTTGTGCAGATTCACGAAAAATGTGAAGCAATTTCAGGGGTTTGGGAATTCAGCCAGGGCGGTTTACGAGGATTTCCGTCTGGAATTGCATTTCCCTCGTGCACCACCATACTTCCGCTCAAACGAGCCATCATGTGCCGTTGCCGCGGAGGCTGTAAAGCACCTGAAAATCGAAATCGCGGCGTTCAAGCGACCTATCTCACCGCGAACCGTCTGATTCACCTGATGGCGGTTTGCCGGTAACTCATCAACCAGACCGAAGAACACCACAAGGGGACGGAGAAAACGATGTCAGCTGCCGAGTTTCCAATTCCGCTTCAGAACTACAAAGCGATTGCACTCAACCCCGCGAATCCGAAACTGACAGCCGAACAGCGTGAGATTCTCCGCAGCAATATTCAGCTGTGTCGTGACGCCATCATTTTCTTCACGGCCATTGCCGACGCGAAGGGTCTTGGCGGTCACACAGGCGGTCCCTTCGACACGGTTCCAGAAGTGTGCATCATGCATGCGTTCATGAAGCATGCAGCCAGCGGTGGCGCGCCCGATGTCCTGCCCATCTTCTTCGACGAAGCCGGACATCGCGTGGCGACTCAGTACCTGATGGCCGTGCTGGAAGGCGAATTGCCGATCGAGAAACTGTATCACTACCGCGAATACCTTTCGCATCTTCCGGGACATCCTGAGCGAGGATTCACGCCGGGCGTGAAATTCTCCTCAGGCCGACTGGGCCACATGTGGCCCTTCGTCAACGGTGTCGCAATTGCCAACCCCGGCAAGGTTGTCTTCATGCTGGGATCGGACGGATCGCAGATGGAAGGCAATGATGCCGAAGCCGCTCGCCTGGCAGTGGCTCAGAAGCTAAACGTCAAACTGCTGATCGACGACAACGACGTGACGATTGCGGGCCATCCCTCGGACTATCTTCCGGGCTATTGTGTTTCGAAGACACTGGAAGGACATGGACTGCAGGTCAACATCGGTGACGGTGAAGATCTTGACTCACTGTATGCTCGCATGTGTGCGGCTGTGACTTCCGATGGCCCGATTGCACTGATCAATCGACGCAAGATGTGTGTGGGGATCAAAGGACTGGAAGGCAGTGCTCACGGTCATGACGTGATCAAAGTTTCTGTCGCCAAAGAGTACCTGACCGCACGAGGCTGCACGGCGGCAGTGGAATACCTGAACAACGTTGCCAAAGGTCCATCCGGCCCGACGTTTGAAGGTTCTGACGCGAAGAGTGTCGGGCGCAATCGAGATTTGTTCGGTAAGATTCTGAACGAAATTCTGGACGGCATGACAGAGGCTCAGCGAGTCGCCACCGTGCGAGTCTTCGACAGCGACCTCGAAGGGTCCTGTGGTCTGAATCACGTTCGCGCCGCTCATCCGGAAGTGTTCGTTCGTGGCGGTATCATGGAGCGTGGCAATTACTCTGCGGCCGCAGGCTTTGGCTACGAGACGGGTCGTCAGGGGATCTTCGCGACGTTCTCTGCGTTCCTTGAAATGGTTGTCTCCGAAATCACGATGGCCAGGCTGAACCAGGCCAACGTGCTGGCTCATTTCTCGCACGCCGGCTGCGACGACATGGCGGATAACACGTGCCACTTTGGTCTGAACAATATGTATGCCGCGAACGGACTGCCGGACGAAGGTCGCGATACGACTCGTCTGTATTTCCCGGCGGACCAGCATCAGTTTAAGGCCTGCATGAAGAAGATCTTCAATGACGCCGGACTGCGATTCATTTACTCGACGCGTTCTGGTGTGCCTGACCTGCTGAAGGAGAATGGTGAGAAGTTCTACGGCAGTGACTACACCTTCGTGACCGGTCGCGACGATTTGATTCGCGAAGGTTCGGACGGATACATCGTCACCTTTGGCGAAACGGTTTATCGAGCACTCGATGCGGTCATCAGGCTGAAGGCTGAAGGCATCAACGTCGGTCTTGTCAACAAAGCGACTCTGAACGCTTACGACGAAGCGATGATGGCCAAACTGGCGGCCGCACCTATGGTACTGGTAGCGGAATCCTTCAATGTCAACACCGGACTCGGGTCACGCTTTGGTACAGAGCTGCTGAAGCGAGGATTTGCGGGACGCTACAACAACATTGGAACGCACCGTGAAGGCTCCGGCGGACTCTGGCAGCAGATGGGTTACCAGGGTCTGGACTCCGCGGGAATTCAGCAGTCCGTTCGGACGCTGCTGAAGAAATAGGAAACGATTGGGTCTCTTTCCGGCGAAGAGTGACTTCGCCGGGAAGTTCCCATCAGTCGAATTAAAGGCACAGGTTTCGCGATGTTTGAAAAAGGGTTTCTCGGCTATCCGACAACCTTCATGCTGGACTTTGTCGTCTGTGCACTGGTGCTGGTTGTACCGCTGCTCCTGCTGAGTCTCTGGCTGGTCAAATTTCGCAGGCAGTATCTTGCACACAAACGACTGCAGATAGTTCTTGGCGTTGTGCTTCTTGCGGCCGTGACAGCGTTTGAAGTCGACGTGCAGCTGGTTCACGGCGGCTGGGAGAAAATTGTCGCCAAACAGAATCTTGAAGAAGCAGCTCTGGCAGCCAAGATCGCGTCTGTTCGTCCGTGGCTGCTTGTGCATCTTGTGTTTGCCATCACGACGCCATTTTTGTGGGTCGCCACGATCGTCCTGGCTCTGAAGCGATTTGGTTCGAATCCAGCTCCAGGTGCTCACAGCAAACTGCACTCGCTGCTGGGCTGGGCCTCAACGATTGATATTACTCTGACGTCGGTAACGGGCTTGCTGTTCTATTACGTTGCCTTCATGAAGTAGCGACGTCTGTCGGGGCCGAATGTAACGAGGATTCGGATTGCTCCGAGCAAAGTGATTGCATCGGTTTCATGCGTTCCGGTGACCACGGAATTTGCGCGCTGTGGTAAAAAGACAACATGCCGTGAAGGGCGTGTGTCAGAGTTCGGCTGAGACTTGAGACATTGCGTTCCGGAACTCCCGTGCCGCGATGATCTTCAGACGAACCATCCAGGGCACCGGCGGCATGTGGACTTCAGTGAGAAACCATCGAACAGATCTGTGGCTTTGCGCCGCTCTGGGGATACTCACGTACTTTGCTTTTCGCGACTCGCTTCACTACCAGTTTTTGAACTGGGATGACCCGGCTTATATCACCTACAACGACCTCATCAGGAGCTGGTCCTTTCAGAATCTGAAAGGGATCGCCACGGAAGTCGTGACTCGGAACTACGCGCCCGTCACGATCTTTTCTTTTCTGATCGACCATACCCTTTGGGGGATGGACCCAGCCGGATATCGATTCACCAACTTCGCCCTGCATTTTCTGAACGGACTGCTGGCATTTCAGTTATTGAAGCAGCTCGGATGTACCCGATTTGTCGCATGGACGGCCGCGGCTTTGTTCCTGATTCACCCGATCCAGATGGAAAGTGTCGTCTGGATTTCGTCTCGCAAAGGCCTGCTGTGCGCGGCATTCATGCTGGGGGCCGGCATTGTGCGACTGCGTCCTTCGCCCAGCGGGCGTCAGGAAGCGTGGTATCTGTTGTGGCTGGTGCTGGCATTGCTGTCCAAAGCTCAGGCCGTAATTCTCGCACCGATGATCATGCTGTATGACCTTGTGGTCGCGAAGCAGAAGCTTGTGGAAACGATCCCGCGGCATTTCATTCCGGCTCTGGTTTCGTTTCTGCTGCTGCTGATGACCATGGGTGCTCAGAACACGGTGCTTGGGGGTGTTCGAGGCCACATGTCGCTTGGGCTGCTGCAGATTCTGGCTGTGGATGTGACGATACTGTGGCAATACGTCGGAAAGCTCTTCTGGCCCACGGACCTGTGTGTGATGTACGACCCGGCCACCAGCGGCATCTGGAAGCAGGTACTTGTCGGGCTTGCAGGCTGGCTGGCCGTCGCGGCCGGGTTCTGGAAGATTCGACGCTCACAGCCGCTGGCGATCTACGGTGCAGGCTGCATCGCGCTGCTGCTGTTTCCAGTTCTGAACTTCTTCCGCATTACCACGCTGATGAATGACCGGTATTTGTATCTGCCGTGTCTTGTTGCCTTCGCGATGTTCTTTGGCGTCCTTGATCGAGCCTTCTGCTGGTTTGCTGACAGTGTGCTTGCGAAAGTGACAACTGCGGCCCTGCGCACGGCGGTCGCCGGCGCGTGTCTTGGCGGAACGATGATCGCGGGAGCGGACTATCTGCCGGTCTGGAACAGTCCGTTCGACCTTTGGACTCACACATTGTCTCATTATCCCGACATGCCTATTGCCCGGATTCAGATGGCTCTGACGGAATATGACAGCGGGCGAGTCTTCACGGCAGTGGCCCAGATGCGCGCCGCGCTCCGAGAGTGTGAGCCGGATGAACTGGATCGGGAACGAATGGCCGTGTTTCTCGAAGAATGGGAACGCGAAGCTTCCCTGAAGAGGCCTCCGGAGCAACTGAAGACCCCCGACCTGCTGTCCAGTTCACTGTAAGCGGAAAGCCAGCCATGCCGGCGACAGGACAACCTGAAGAATCGCGAAGTTCAGGACGATTCTGGCCGGTCGTCTGGGTACTGATGTTTGCGCTGACCGTCTGGTTTGCGGATGGGTTGTATCTGCTGAAGCGTGATCTATGGATGGATGAAGTCCATTCCTGGCTGCTGCTCACAGCACCTTCGCAGGATTACATGCTGGAGGCACTGGCAGACGGAGCAGACTTCAATCCACCGGGCTGGTATCTGATAAGTCGCTGGCTGACATCGGTGCATGGAACTCGCAGTGAAACCGCGTTTCGACTGCTTTCGTTCGCGTGGATGACTTTGGCTGTGGCTGCGGTGTGGATCCTGCTTTCCAGACGGTACGCCCGGCGAACCGCGTTCATTGCCGTCGCTGCCGCTGCGGTTCATCCTTTGATCATTTATCAGTCGACGGAGATCCGCTTCTACAGCTTCTGGTGTATGACCATCCTGTGGCTGGTCGTGAGTCTCGACTGGAAACCGAGTTCAAGACCAGCTCGGGGCTTTCGAATCATCAGCTGCTGCCTGCTGTCGATCATGACAGTGACGACTCACTACTTCGGAATCATCTCCGTCGGGCTTGTGTGTATTCCGTCATCGATCGAGCTTATCAGGCGACGTCAGGGAATCGGAAAACTGCTGATCTCACTGTTTCCTGCAGTAATCACACTTGCTGCGGTCCTGCCGTTCCTGCAAGGGCAGAAGGCGGCACTGACACGACCAACCTGGATCTCGCCTCCGACGATCTCGGACAGTCTGATGTTTCTTGAAGCGTTGCTGCCGTATCGACCGGTGCTGATTGGGGGACTGATTCTGCTGACAATGCAATATTGCAGGAAGCGGATCCCAGGAGCAGCCACAAGAGGTTCTCAATCCGTTGGCAGGACGCCCTGGGAACTGGTCTGTCTCTCGGTAATGCCGTTGGCGATCGTTGTGATCTCCTGGTTTCTGCAGCCTGCGCTTGTCACACGCTATGCGCTTGTGGGAATACTGCCATCGGCCTGCTTCTTTGCAGCGGCAGTGCAGGATTTGTCCAGGGAGAAGCACCGAGCGATCGCGTTCCTGCTATTGATTGTCGCCGGTTATTCACTTCGTGACACGGTGAGGAGTGCGGAGCTGGATGCGGACCAGAGGCAGGAACTGGCTGTGCGGCTTCGCGAGTGCAGCGGCGGGCCGATTGTGATGGAGGATCGCATTGTCTGGATGTCGCTGCTGCATCGCTTCAGTGACCTTCAGGCCGCGTGCTGGCTGGCGGACTTTGAAGAACACGAGCTCAGCAAAGACTCTGCGCTGAGAATTGTTCAGAGAGATGCAGGCCGAAAAATTCAGAAGTGGTTTCCGAGTTATCACATGATGCCGCTGTCGACTCTCTCACAGGCTCAGGAATTCTATGTAGTGACCTACGAAGGCGCGTCTGCGGAGATACTGAAATACCCTCAGAATTATGTCCGAAGTCCTCTTTCAACAGGCGTTTATGGCTTCAGGAGTGTTGAGAAAAAACAGCATTTGAGTCTGTTCGCTCCGAAGGGGAAACGTTTTGTCCAAAAATCTTTTGACGAGGGAAAAAGGTGACCTAGGTTCTTGATGTCCCGCTCAAACGAGCACCTGACAACAGGAGACGAACAGCCGGGACAAACAACAAGAGTGTTAACTCTGCGTGGCAGAGTTCTTTTTGGCGGATGACACTCCGCCGTGACGTCACCTGCCCTGCGAAGGGCACAATGTGAGGGGATGTAAAATGACCAAGTTCGCAAACAGCATTAAGAAGTTCCTGAAGTCAGAAGACGGCCCAACTGCAGTTGAATATGCAGTCATGCTGGCTCTGATCATCGTCGTCTGTCTGGCTGCAGTATCAGCAGTCGGCAGCAACGCGAATGCTCGATTCAACAAGGTATCGAGCTACCTGACATAGTTCGAAAGCAGCGGGCCTGTCCCGTCTGCAATCTTATAAAGAGAAGGAATGCGGCTCTGCTGTGTTCCTTCTTTTTTTGCGCGCTCACGAAAGCGGTGAAGCGCGGTGTCTCTGGTGAACACGTGGTGTTCTGATGCAACGTGACAGACAACCTGGGAGAATTCCGCAAAGTCGTTCTTGACCCCCTGGATTCGTGACCTAGGTTTGCAATATCGGACGGAAGCTGTGGATCAATCACAGCAACATCGGGAACTAACTATCGGAGAATTGATCCAATGAGTCGAGTACGAGCCTGCGTTAAGCGTTTCCTTGTTTCAGAAGATGGTCCTACAGCTGTTGAGTATGCCGTCATGCTCGCACTGATCATTGTTGTCTGTCTGGCAGCTGTTTCAGCGGTCGGAAGCAATGCGAACGGCAAGTTCAACAAAGTGCGTACCTACCTGTCGTAATCACTGAAGACCTGTCTGCGAAGCCCTGAATTTTTGTCTGGTGAATCTGGAGTTTGCAATGATTCCGTACTGGATGGAATTAAGTCCGTCTGACCTGATTCAGGGAACCGCGGTACTTTCGATGGCACTGACGTTTCTCTTCCTGAGTTTTGGCGGCTCAGCCCGTCGAATCTGAGAGCAATCACACACAACACCGGTATCGAAGTTCATCGGGAATGATGGGAGTCGATAACGGTCTGACCAAGCATTAATTGACTGTTTGAATTCGGAGCCCCTCCAATGGACGTCACTGAGTTTCTGCTTCACAACTGGCACATTAAGACCGTTTCCATCATCCTGATTGTTGCAGCCTGGATTGATGGCCGACAGCTGAAGGTGCCTAACTGGATTACCTACCCGATGGTTCTGTCCGGCTTGATTTATTCGACCTGGGCAGGTGGTGCTGCCGGCTTCGGCGGTGGACTGCTGGGCATGGTCGTCGGACTGCTGACTCTGCTTCCACTGTATGCGGTTGGCGGCATGGGAGCCGGTGACGTGAAGCTGATGGCGGGCATTGGTGCATGGCTCGGCTGGAAGATCACTTTCGCGGCCTTCTGCGTTTCGACGGTAGTCGGAGCCGTGATGGCAGTACTGATGGTTCTGTGGCGTCGAAGTCTTCGACATCACTATGACCAGTTCCTGCTGATTCTGAGCGAGTGGATGGTCATTCGTGACCCATATAAGCTGTCAGAAATTGCAGCAGAGCGTAAGCCACGCATGATGCTGCTTCCTTATGGTATTCCAATCTGCATCGGAACCATTGGCTACTTCATCTACAACAACATGATCTAAGTCCGGCAAAGACTGCCGGAAGATATGGGATGGCGGCATGGGGCTCCCTGCCATCCAACTCTGAAGGTTTCAGAGGTCCGTAGTCTGCGGAATGCAGGTGAACAGAGATGTCCTGGTTTGAGTTTCCTGTCAGCATTCGGTGAAGCAAAAACGTCTTCATGCCGATGATGATGCTGATGGGGTATAGATCGACTGTCCCGCGGGTATGGTTCGGCAGAATCCGCCGATGGGAGAGTCTTCGAGGGGTGGACTCCATCATGAAAAATCAGTCAACCATCCTGCTTGTCGTCGCCGTCGGATGTGGCCTTGTTGCCATGCTCGGTGTTCGTCAGGCAATTAACAAGAAGGACTCCAATCAGGAAGAGATGGTCGATGTACTGTCGGCCAGCGTTGATATTCCTGCGGGGATTCCTCTGAACGAAACAAACGTACGATTTGTTCCTATGGCGGTCTCATCGGTTCCGGAAGGAGCCGTGACGTCAATGGACGAAATTGTAGAGCGAGGTCTGAAGGTTCCAGCCGTCACTGGCGACTGGATCCTGAAGAGCAAGCTTGGAGAAAAGGGACAGTTCGGTGCCATCATCCGGATTCCTCCCGGGATGGCCGCCGCCACGATTCCGGTGGACGCCACAACGGCGCACAGCGGAATGCTGAAGGCCGGCAATCGAATCGACCTTCTTCTTACCTATGCGGAGACCGGACCAACCGGTTGCCACCAGAAGACGATCGCGGTACTTGAATTTGTGGAAGTCTTTGCGGTAGACAATCGAATCTACGGCACTGACAAAGAAGGAGAAGGTTCGGCAAAGAATATCTCTCTGCTTGTCACTCCAGAACAGGCCAAAGCAGTAACGCTCGCCAGCAACATTGGAAAGCTGTCGACGATCATGCGAAAGCCGGGAGATCGAGCAGACGAGAAGGGTTCAGGAGAGATCTCGCAGGAGTTTCTGACAAGTTCCTTCATGGGATCAAACCTGGAAGCACCGTCAGTCGCATCCGCGGAAACGGAAGTTCCTGAGCCGCCGAAGGATGAACCGAAGGACGTTGCTGCTCTGCTGGACGACGAACTGAATCGTAATGCAGAACAGGATCCAGGTGGTTCAGTGCGACTGGCAGTTGCCGATGCACGTCCCACATGGACAATGGAAATTTACGAAGGCGACAAAGTGCGACTGGAGTCAGTTGAACTGCCGTCGGAGGCACCGGCTGGCGGCGACTGGAATATCTGGAGCCTTTGGAACCAGAAGAAGTAGCAGGGGGGAGTTGAACGAATCGTCAGATCGTTCGGCTCACAGGATACTATCGCGCGGAGCGCGTTTTGAGTTGAGGTAGCGACACCTGCCCGTCAGGCAGATGTCGCTCTTCAGCGTTTCAGGGGTGCAGGGATGCTTTCGAAACGTCTCATGGCCGTTTGCATTGGAACGCTCGGACTGATCTTCGCATCTGCGGAGAGTTTTGGTCAGAGTTCAGCGGCTTCACCGGTTTATCAGATTCGTGAAGATCGCAACGAAGTTGCTTTGTTTGAACGTTTCTCAATGTTCATCGAGCACTCGGCGAAAATCCGCAAGGTCATGGACTTTGATGCAGAAGTTCTGACCGTTCAGACGGTGGAAGGCAATCCGAATCAGTTCCGGATTTACGCTTTGAAATCCGGCGTGACTTCGATCAGCGTTGTCGACGAGTTCGGCAAGAACTTCACGATTGAAGTGCTGGTTCGAGGCGACGTGCGTCACCTGGAATCGTTCATCCGCCGACTCTATCCGGATGACACAATTACGATCGAAGAAATCAGCGACACCGCCGTTCGACTGGATGGATGGGTTTCCCGTCCGGAAGCTGTCAGCGAAATTCAGGCGATTGCAGAGCAGTTCTACGCCGAAGTGCTCAATCATATGAAGACCGGCGGCGTTCAGCAGATCATGCTGAAGTGTACCGTCCTGGAAGTGCAGCGATCGAAGCTCCGACGGCTTGGCATGAACTTCACGATGATTCGCCCTGACGGCTACCTCGTGACAACTCCAGGACCGATCACTCCAATCACCGGCATTACGGCTGGCGGTGCCGGCACGACAATCACTCAGAACGGTTTTGGTTCCAGCAGCGTGACCTGGGGTCTGACACGGCCAAACGGAATCTATCAGGGCTTCATCCAGGCGATGGTTGAAGAGGGGTTGTTCAAGACCCACGCAACGCCGATGATCGTGACCCACAACGGCCGACCAGCCAACTTCCTGAGTGGTGGTGAAACTCCTGTTCCGGTCACAGCTGGTCTTGGTGCAGTTGGTATCGAGTTCCGTGAGTTTGGTATTCAGCTGAATACAGTGCCAGTGATCCTTGGAAACGGGCGTGTGCGGCTGGAAGTGGAAGCCATCGTGCGTGACCAGGACTTTTCCAATACTGTGACGATCGGCGGTACGACAACAACGGCCTTCCGCACGAACAGTGCGAATACCCAGGTAGAAATGAACTTTGGCGAAGCCCTTGTCATCGCGGGGCTGGTGTCGAAGCGAGGAGCTGCGACAACTCAGAAGGTGCCATTCTTCGGCGAACTTCCTTATGTTGGAGCAGCCTTTAGCCGCAAGCAATACACAGAATCAGAATCAGAACTCATGATTCTGGTGACTCCGGAACTCGTGGCTCCGATGCCGGCAGGACAGCTGCCTTCCGTCGGCCCGGGATTGCAGACGGACATCCCTGTTGACCGCGAGCTGTTCTTCAATGGCATGATTGAAGTGCCAAAGTTTGGTGACGAATGTGCACACTGCACAAACTGTCTGCCAGGAGCAACTCACTGCCAGGATCCAAACTGTCCAAGCTGCCGTGGAAACGGAGAAGACTGCGTCCCGGGAACTGCCAAAGCTGCACCGACAGGAAAAGCCACCGTCGCTCCAGCAGCTCAGTCTCGACCTGTGCCTGCAGGTGAAACTGGCAGGAATGGAAAGCCTGTGGCTCCAGCCAGTCGGCGTACAACATCGAAGTCAGGTTTGATTTCACCCACGATGAGATAGGTGGGGACTCTTCCCTTCGGAGAAATCCCCGGTGAAAAGATGAGAATCAGTTGGTTTAAGTCCTAGAGTTCAGAGTGTCTGAATTTCTGTCCTGGTGAGGTGTGTTCGTCGCCTTACGCTGATCAGCGGATGATGGCGAGTGTGATTTTCGGTTTGAACTTTCAGAACGAGACTCGAAATGAAAAGCGTATTGCGACTTGCGACGGTCGACCCGGATGAGCGCTCGCGCAACTCGCTCAAGTCGATGCTGCTGGGCGTGGATACTGTGTGGCTGGAAGCAGAATGTTCCCGCTACGAGTTCTTCATGGACGTCGCGCGGCAGACCCAGCCGGACATCGCTCTGATCAATGTTGACTCAAATCATGCCAAGGGACTTCAGCTGGTTGGCGAAGTGTCCCGTGCTCTTCCAAACTGTGCGGTTCTGGTCGTCAGCTCGTCACAGGAAGGCAGTTTGATCCTTCAGGCGATGCGCAATGGCGCACGTGAGTTTCTGAATCTGCCTGTTCAGCTGGATGACTTCGTTGCAGCGCTTGACCGCATTCGAGCGGCGATGGGTGGAACAACAGGAGAAGGCGCTGGTCGGGTCGGTCAGATCATTACGGTTGCCGGTGTGGGTGGTGGTGTCGGAAGCACGGCAATGGTGGTCAATATGGCCGCTTCGCTTGCTCAGGACCCAGGCAATTCCCCCGTCATCATCGACCTCGACCTGACGCTTGGTGATGCGGACGTCTGGCTGGACATTATTCCTGAGTACACTATTCGCGATGTCGCCGAGAATATCTCGCGACTGGACTACGGACTTCTAAAACGATCATTGACGCGGCATGACTGTGGTGCCTACCTGCTGCCGCGGCCTGTAGAACTTGAAAATGCAGACAGCATCAAGCCAGACGACCTTCGTCGTATTCTGGCACTGCTGAAAGCGACGTTTTCACATCTGATCGTTGATGTCAGCAAGTCATTTGGTCGTCTTGACCTGTCAGTCATGGAAGTGTCAGACAAAATTCTGCTGGTGACACAGCTGGATCTGTCGTGTCTTCGAAACGTAGTTCGAATCATGCAGTTCCTGGATCACTTCCCTGGAGTGAAGGACAAGGTTGAGATCGTCGTCAACCGCATGGGGCTGGAAGACAGCGATATCAGCCTGAATAAGGCACTGGAAACGATTGGTCGTTCGGTCTTCTGGCAGCTGCCAAATGACTACGCAACCATGGTTGGTGCTCGCAACAACGGAGTGCCGTTGTGTCAGTTCGCCCCGAAGGCAAGGCTGACTCGAAGTCTGAACGACATGGTTCGACAGCTGTCGACCGGCGAACCGGGGGCCAAGCCTCCGGAAGAACCACCAAAGAAAAAGAGCGGCCTGTTTGGGCTGTTCGCGAGTCGTTAGTCCACGGAAGGACGTGATGGCTCAGGTTGAGGTCCGGAATACGGACCTCTGTCTGTTTCAGCTGACCGGACAACCGGAGGCTGTTTTGAATGAGCTCAGATGAGCTTCGTTGGACAGTACCTCAGACATCGTCAGGGAGGACGAGGGTCAGATGGTTGGTTTCCGGGCATTTGGCCCATTCATTCTCAATGCGCTGACAACAGTTAGCATTGTGGCGGCACTTCAGAACCTGAGCATCGCTTCGGATCCTGTCGATGATCGATACGTTCCCGAATGGTTAAGAGGGACGCTCGAAGACGACGTCGAAACGGAAGACGAATCCGAAGAATCGTGGCTGGAAGCGGACACTGCCGGTCTTGCCGTTCTGGAAGCACCAGAGGCCGAAGAGTCGACCTTTGATGACGAGCTGGCTGCCCTGAAGGCTCGAATCAACGATCTCGAGAACTCTGAAAAGAAGCGGCTGGCATCGGAAGCTGCGAAGAAGGAAGAGGAAGTAAAGAAAGCGTCTGACTGGCAGGACATGTCCACCGACAAATGGACGGTCAAGCTTGGCGGACATGTCCAGATGGAATACATCAACTGGGCCGATGCGGCTCCTTCCATCCCCGGTACTCAGGATTATTTCGAGTTTCGGCGCCTGCGACTGGTTGCAGATGGCACCGGGTACGGGACCTGTGACTTTCGGCTTCAAATGACCCTGGAGCCTGAAACGGTGGGTGAGAGCCCTGCCGGAACCGTGACTTCTCCGGACGTGAAGGATGCTTACTTTTCGATGAATGAGATTCCGGGGCTCGGCCGGTTCCGCATCGGAAACTTCTTCGTTCCCTTCAGTCTGGAACAAGTCACCAACGACACGAACAACATCTTCCTGGAACGATCCATTCCGACTCAGGGTGTCTTCTCTGCCGACCGTGAAGTCGGAGTCGCGCTTTACAATTGCACGGATGACCAGAGCGTGACGTGGACGACGGGGTTCTTCTTCGACAACATCAGCGACTCGATGAAGGAGCGCATTGACGACAATCAGGGATATCGTGTCAGCGGTCGTCTGACATGGACTCCATTTTACGATGAACCATCCAACGGGCGTTACCTGATCCATACCGGTATTGGCGTTCTGCACACGGACGACCAGGACAACAAAGTGCGTTTCCGTTCCCGGCCACAGATTCATGAAGGTCCCAGAATCATCGACAGCGGAGTTCTGAACGCTGATCGGTACACGACCGGCAACCTGGAATTTGCAGCTGTGATGGGGCCAGTGACTCTGCAGAGCGAAGCATTTCTGTCGACAGTGGCAATGAACACGGGTGATGCGGCGAACCTGGGCGGTGCCTATGCTCACCTGAGCTACTTTCTGACGGGGGAGAATCGCATCTACGATCGCTTCGGCCAGCATGGTGCTCAGTTCAGTCGCAACTCGCCCTACTCAAACTTCTTCATTGTGCCAGGCGCGTGGAGTCCCGGGGCATGGGAAGTCAAAACGCGTTATTCGAATCTGAATCTCAATGAGTTCAACAAGGGTCAGTACAACGACATCACGACGGGCTTCAACTGGTACTGGAGCGATCGGACTCGCATCATGTTTGACTGGATTCATCCGGTCACGACCAGAGACGCGATCTACGGTGAAACGACCTCCGATATTCTTGCGATGCGATTTGATTTCAACTGGTAACGTGCTGATCGCACCTCGACCATGTCGAGGGTGGTGTTAGGTCTGACGTTGCGAATCCAGTTTTGTTCCATGCAGGATGTTGACGATGAGAAGAGTCACTCGACGAACAGTCGCTCACACGTTTCTTTCCGGATTTGCAGTTACCGTGGGCTCTGCACTGGTCGGCATGAAGGCCTGTATTGCAGGTGAACCGGGTTGCCTTCACTGCGGCTGCAGGGACAGCAAATGCTGCAAAGTTTGTCGCCTGGTGAAGGAAGATCGAAAGATCACGACGACTTGCTGGGGCATGAAGGATGAGGATTTCTGTGTTCCGGCTCCAAGTACTCCGGACTGCAAACACTGTGAACCCGTTTGCCCGCCTGATCCAAAATCCGGTGTGACGACGTGCCAGAAGGCGCTTGTCTGGACATCGTGGATTCCGGGATGTGGCGGCGACGTGATGACTCGCCACAAGCTGATGAAGAAGACGGTGACAAAGACTGTGCCCAGCTTCAAGTGGGTCGTGGAAGACCTCTGCCCCAAATGCGTGGCCGAATGCCAGCCAATCTCGGTGCCACAGGGGACGACCATTCCAAAGCCTCCCAGAGTTCGGGACGCTGTGGTCGTGGCCTGCAGTTACACCAGTGAGACGTCCAGCGACGAACTCGGAAAATAGCCTCTGCCAAATGAAACATCCTCTGCCGTGATCCGACAGAGGATGCTGTTTGCTTCCTGAGCACATAACTCACAGTCGCCGTCTGCGATGCAGGACTCGGCTGCGATTTTTGTCGGTTATGGCTTGCGATACAGGTACTTGCAGTCTTCGAGCCGTGTTCCGCTGGCGTCGGTGATGGCATACTTTTCCGGGCCCCACATTGTGACGCCGGCGTGTCGGCCGTCTTTGGAGATCAGGTAGAAGCTGAGCCCATAGTCCGGTCGGCCTTCCTTGTCACGCAGTCGCGGTTCCGTCGTCTTGGCAACGCGACGCAGCACTTCCATGCCTGCCTCTTCCGGCGATGCCCCGTTTCGCATGAGTTCGACGCCGGCAAAGGACGACAGGTTTTGGAGATTTGCTTCACCTCGGCCCGTGCTGCCACACGATCCAACCGTGTTGTCGACATACAGTCCTGCACCAATGATGGGAGAATCACCGACGCGGCCTGGGATCTTGAACGCCAGTCCGCTGGTCGTCGTCGTACAGGAGATATCTCCCTTTGCATTGATCGCGGAACAGTGAATTGTCCCCGTCGGCCGGCGGAACCGTCGAGCCGCGCTGTCGGCCAGAGCGATGGAGTGTTCCTGGAAGAACTGAGCGACGCCGGGATCTTCATTCGGATCCGGAAGCCAGTCGTCCTTCTCGCTCATGGTTTCCTTCCACTTCAGCCAGATCTTGCGCGCGTGATCCGTCAGCAGGTTCTCCTCCTGGAAACCGTGGGCCCGAGCAAACTCAAGGGCACCAACTCCGACCAGCAGCACGTGGTCAGTTCTTCGAAGAACCTGCAGTGCGACCTGAGCCGGATGGCGGATGTTCTGAATAGAAGCGACGGAACCCGCCTTGTGGGTTGGACCGTGCATAACGGCAGCGTCGAGTTCCACGATGCCTCGTTCATTCGGCAGGCCACCATACCCAACGCTGGTGTCCAGCGGATCGTCTTCCACAATTGCCACGCCTGCGACAACGGCGTCGATCGGATCTTCACCTGCCTGGATCATTTCCCAGGCCTTTCGAGTCGCCTCGGCGCCGTTCCCGGAGGCAATGACCTTCACACCCACGTCGTTCTTTGCGGCCGCACGAGCCGGAGCCGCGTGAATTCCAGCGGCCACAGCCGATATGCCAGCGGCCTGCATGAACAATCGACGAGACACATCGGACATCGACATTCCTCCGGTTCAGTTCGTTGAAGTTTCATCACTCGGTCCGGATTCCCATGAACCCGGACCTTGCATCACGATTACTCTTCGTCAGTGACACAACCCTCTGAAGCGGACTTCACGAGGCGAATGTACTTGGCCAGGGTTCCTCGAGTGGCTTTGAATGGTGGCGGTACAAACGCAGCCTTGCGAGCATTCAGTTCCGCTTCCGTCAGAGCCACGTTGATTTCGTTCTTCTCTGCGTCCACGGTGATGCGATCACCGTCCTTCAGCAGAGCAATTGTGCCGCCGACCTGAGCTTCCGGTGTGATGTGACCAACAATAAATCCGTGTGACCCGCCGCTGAATCGGCCGTCGGTCAGCAATGCCACCTCGGAACCCAGTCCAGCGCCCATGATGGCAGACGTCGGTGTCAGCATCTCCGGCATACCTGGTCCACCCTGTGGGCCTTCGTAACGAATGACGACCACATCACCCTTCTGGATACGACCCTGCTCCAGACCTCGCAGCATCAGCTCTTCTGAATCAAAGCATCGAGCCGGGCCGGAGAACACGAGCCCTTCCTTGCCCGTGATTTTCGCGACGGCTCCATCCGGACACACATTGCCTCGCATGATGCGAATGTGTCCGGACGCCTTGATGGGCTTTTCGAGCGGCTGAATGATCTGCTGGCCTTCCTTGAGTCCGGGCAGGCTGCTGAGGTTTTCGCCCAGAGTCTTTCCGGTGACGGTCATGCAGCTGCCGTCGATCAAGCCCTTCTCCAGCAGATACTTCAGCACGGCCGGAGTACCACCAACCGTGTGCAGATCTTCCATCACGTACTTGCCGCTTGGTTTGAGGTCCGCGAGATACGGAATTCGGTCGCTGACCGTCTGGAAATCATCAATGGTCAGAGAGACGCCGACAGCGCGAGCCATCGCGATCAGATGCAGCACGGCGTTGGTTGAGCCGCCAGTGACCATGATCAGGACCATCGCATTTTCGAAAGCCGCTCGCGTCATGATGTCGCGCGGCTTGATGTCCTTTTCCAGCAGGTTGCGAATCGCAGCGCCAGCACGGAAACACTCTTCAAGCTTTGCCGGATCTTCTGCAGGGATCGATGAGCTGTATGGCAGCGTCATTCCCATCGCCTCGATCGCCGATGCCATCGTGTTAGCGGTATACATGCCACCGCATGCTCCGGCCCCGGGGCAGCTCTTTCGGACGATGGCAGAACGCTCGTCTTCCGAGATCTTCTTCCCGAGGTACTCCCCGTAGGACTGGAAGGCAGAAACGATATCGAGCTTCTCGCCCTTCAGACCGCAGCCCGGCTTGATCGTTCCGCCATAGATCATCAGTGACGGGCGATTCAGGCGTCCCATGGCCATCAAACAGCCCGGCATGTTCTTGTCACAGCCTGGCAGCGAAATGTTGGCGTCGTACCACTGAGCCGACATGACGGTTTCAATGGAGTCAGCAATCAGGTCGCGCGACTGCAGTGAGTACGACATTCCATCGGTGCCCATGGAAATGCCATCGCTGACGCCGATGGTGTTGAATCGCATGCCGACGAGACCGACAGCCTGAACGCCTTCGCGAACTTTTGCGGCCAGGTCCATCAGGTGCATGTTGCAGGGATTGCCTTCGTACCAGACACTCGAAATTCCAACTTGCGGCTTGTTCATATCTTCAGGCGACATCCCGGTGGCATAAAGCATCGCCTGAGAAGCGCCCTGAGAAGCGGGCAGAGTGATTCGGCTGCTGTACTTATTGAGCTGGGTCATGACTGGTTCTTGTTCGGTGGATTTCGGGACAAAGTGCGCGGACGCGGACGCTCCGCAGTTTACGGCAGAACGGAATGACAGACCAGGGACTGGCGGCGGGCGAACTCGGGAAAGCTGAAAGCGGAAAGCTGAAGCGAGCGCCCGACCGTGTTTCAGAGACGAAACGCTATTCCTCGCCCGGAACCGTGAGCTGCTGGCCGTTGTGGCGCGATGTCAGGCTCAGCAGGAATGGCACGGATCGCCTGGCCCAGTCTTCCGGGGACGGGTACATATTCGCACCCGATGCAAAGCAGCTCTGCAGCATCTCCGTGTTGATGATTCCGGGATTCAAAGGAACCGCGCACATTCCTTCCGGAAGTTCTTCTGCCAATGCCAATGTCAGTCCCTCGATCGCCCACTTCGATGCGCAGTAGGGCGCGACCTCGGCGGAGACTGATCGCCCCCAGCCGGAGCTGAAGTTCACTATCACGCCGGTTTTGCGAGCCACCATCGCCGGAACAAAATGGCGAATGACATTGGCCACTCCGGAAACGTTGACCGACATCACTCGGTCAAACTCGTGAGCGCCGAGCTTCCAGAGCTTTTCGTTGGGATTGATCACAGCGGCATTATTCAGAAGCAAATCCGGCGGCCCACCGTCGGCGATCACGGACGCTGCCCATTTCGCTACTTCCGCGTCACTCGTGACATCGACCTGAGTGATCTTTGCACCAACCAGTGCCTTTGCGGCATTCGATACAGCAGCCGCGTTGCTTCCGCATCCAAGTACGGTATGTCCAAGCTTCAGAAACCCTCTCGCCATCGCGAAGCCAAGACCTCGAGAGATTCCGGTGATCACAATGCGACGTGACATAGCAGACTCCTGCGCTGAATCATCTCAGAAGGTTTTCAGGTGACGGTAGCTCTGACCGATGCTGGCAACAGGATCCGGTGACTGGTCCTGTTCAACGTGACACTGATCAACGCCACAGGCTTCGCCGGCCTTCATGACAGCCTCCATATCGATGATACCATTGCCGAGCTCCTTGAACGCGTCGGCAGGCACCGTGCCTTCATCATGAATAACCGGCGTGCCTTTTTTCAGATCCTTCAGATGCAGCTGAGCAATTCGTCCCTTGAGCTGTTCAATCGCATCCAGTGCAGCCAGGCCACCAATCTGCGCCCAGAATACATCGAGCTCGAACTTCACCAGCTTTGGATCGAATTCTGCCTTGAAGACTTCAAATCCAGTTTGCCCGTCCGGGAGTTTTCCGAATTCAAACGAGTGATTATGGTAGTTCAGCTGAATGCCGGCAGCCGCGCATTTTTCACCGGCCTTGCTGGCTCGTTCCGCATGCCGACGATAATGGTCCGACGTCTCACGATGACCCTTCCCGATGTATCCAAAAACCAAGTGCTTCAGTTTGAGTTGATGCGCCTTTTCGACGACCTGATCCACGGTGGCGATATCTTGAGCTTCCGGGTTTCCAATGACATTCCAGTCGATAAAGCTGCTGGTCACTTTCAAGCCGTTGTCTCCGGCTACCGCGATGATTTCATCAGACTTCATGACATCGCCCAGTTCGACCTGCCAGTACCCGGCCGCCGCAACGGCTTTGATGGTGCCCTTCAGATCGGCAGCCAGTTGATTTCGAACGGTCCAGAGCTGAAGGCCAATTTGGTCGACATACTTATGCTGAAGCTGCTGTGCCCAGACAGGACGCAGGATGGAAGAGGCTGTGAATGCAGAAGCAACCTGAAGGAAATGTCGACGGTGCATGGTAAGTCTCCCGTTTGAACTGGGCTGGCGTTTCGGTCTGTGGCAGTTTAGCCGCACAGACTGTCATCGGAAAATGATCGCTGCAGCAGTCGTGACTCTCGGCAGCGCGGGAGCTTTCCTCGTGGCAGGTTCTACGGTTCCTCCCGACGAATCAGGCCCTGCTCGATCGCTCTGTGAATGGCCAGATGCATCGGACCATCGACCAGATCAGCACTGCGCTTTTCATCCGGATTTCGATCGCAGTTGAACAGAACACACCAGCTGATGTTGTCCCATCGGTGGACAAGCTCGGTCGAAGTCCCGTCAAGAAGCCCGGTATGCCAGTAGTTGAGCTGTTCGTTTCCGATGTCGCGAACACTCCAGCCCATTCCGTACCAAACGGCCGTTTCTCCGGCTTCCTTCAGAATCGGACGCTCTTTCATCAGTGCCAGGCTTTCACGCGTCAGGATCGGCGTCTGTGAGTTTTCCAGAGCGGCGATGAATCGAACAAGATCTCCGGCTGTGGACGTCCAGCCTCCGTGCGCATCCATCACCGTGATGTCCCAGAGACCATACGGCGCTTCCACAGATTCGATTTTCCCGTCGACACCACCTCTGGCGACGTCGTACACAAGCGGATACCGATGGCGCTGCTGTCGAAAGTAGTGAGCTTCGTCCGGTGCCAGTTCGGAAAGTCGAGTACGACCGAGCCGAGTCTGCTGCATCCCTGCTGGCTCGAGGATACGTTTTCGAACAAAGTCCGCGTAAGGTTCTCCGGTGGCAGCTTCAATGATTCGTCCCAGCAGACAATACCCAACATTGCTGTAAACAAATTTCTGTCCAGGATCAAAGTCGAGCGGCTGTCGAAGCTGATAGCGGACGACGTCCGGAATCGTTGCGAGCGATGGCAGTCCATCAGCTCTCGTAATGCGAACTATTTCGAACATTGTGTCTTTTGATTTGTCGCGATCAAATCCCGCTGAATGATTCAGAAGGTGTCGAATAGTGACCTGAGACCAGCGAGCATCCGCGTCAACCGCTGACTTCGGATCAAACCTCTGCTCATGCTTTTCGAGCCAGGAAAGAGCCGTATCATCGAGCGTCAGCCTGCCCTCCTGAACCAGAAGCAAAACGGCGACCGCAGTGAGTGGCTTGGAGACACTTGCAATCCGCATGGTGGATGCGGGAAGCATGGCTGTCGACGTATCAACATCGGCATATCCAAACGCACGTTCATAGACGAGTCTGCCATTCACGGCAATCGCCGCGGTAACGCCAGGAAGGTTGTTCTTTCGAAGCACATCCACCAACAGGTCATTCACCGGCGTCACTTCCTGACCCAGTTGACCCGAAACAGGCAGGTCCCCTTCCGGGATCTTTAGACTGGTCGACGGCTGCTGCTTCTGAATCCAGACGGCACAATGAAACGCCTGCCGACTGAGCGAGATGGTCTCATGGATTTCAAGGTCAAATCCCTCCGTTCTGAGCTCAGAGTCCTTTCGCTCAAACTCCTCACGACTCATCCCAACCAGAACGATCCATGGAGACTTCTGCTCGTTGGGACGTGACGCTCCGGTGTAAAGGATCTCGCTGTTTCGAACAGTGGGCTTCAGAGCCGTAATGATGCGTTCAGACTTTGCGAACGAGTCCACCAGGCTTGCCAGTTCCGTGGCGTTCAGCTTTGTGAAGCCCTCTTCCTTCTGCTCAGACCTTTTGACTTGTTCATCCACACAGGCATTGCAGACGCACGCATCGCAGGATGTTGAGAATGGCTCAGTTCCGGTGGAGAGAGCAACAGCCACGACGATCAGCCATCGCGTGATCCTGCATGACGCGCGGTTTGAATCATCGACGGGGGGATGCATTTGAACCATGAACTTCACCTTGTGCTCAATCCGCGGACGAGTACGACGCCAGGATTTTCGACTGTGCATGTGAACAGAGGCTCAAGCGATCCATTTTTTTTGTCATGGTCACAGCGACAACGACAGGAGGAACGGAATATCGCCTGATTTCGCACAAAGTCAGTCAGAGTACTCAGGGAATTCGAAGTTTCGCCGTCAGAAAGCGACAAACTCAGACAAAACATTAAGGTGCCAGGATCTGATTGATCAGCACGAAAATCGCCGATAAACTGTGTGTATCTGGTGAAAGGATGAACATGCGGTTCTTCCTTTCGCGTGTCATGTTGTTTCAGGAAACTGCCATGTCGCCACAATCCGAAGCCGCCACATTGCTCCAGCGTGTCCAAAAGCGACTGGTCACGGTTCGCTTTGCAAAGACTTTGCATTGGTGGACGTTCGGTTCATTGATTGCTGCATGCGTCACCGTACTGGCAATTCGACTTTTGGGGCTATTGCCAGAATCGCAGCAGCGGCTTGGCTGGTTGCTGTGTTTTCCAGCAGCCGCATCTCTCGGCGCATGGATCTTCTTCCGTCGAGTTGAGCAGACATCTGCGGCTCGACTTATTGACCAGCATGCGAAGACGGACGACTTGTTCCTCACACTTGCCACACTCAACTCGTCAGCAGGCGAATACCAGCCACTGGTAGAAACGTCAGCGGCGAAGGTTGCACCTCGAATCGTTCCTGCAGACGTCGTCCCGTTTCGTCCTCAGCGTCCTGTCGGTCTGCAGGCAACCGGAATGATTGCGTTGGCGTTGCTGGTCTGGCTGTTGCCGACTCTGGATCCGTTTGGAAAAGTTGAAGCGGCAACCAAGGTTGAACGGCAGAAGAAAGCAGTCGATCAGATCCTGAAGTCTGTGAAGGTACGTGAAGAGCAGCTGTCGAAGGTTGTGAAGTCCAGCGAAGAGCGACAGGAAAAGATCGACGCTGAAACCAAAGAACTGATGGCTGCGCTCAAGAAGATGAAGCCGATTGAGAAGCAGATGAATTCAGAAGTTCTGAAGCAGCATCGATCAGAACTGAACAACCTCTGGCAGAACGTCTCCAAAGAAGAACTTCGCCAGATGCTTAGCCAGTCTGTTTCTGACGAACAGTTTGGCGGAGAAAAATCAAAGAAGATGAATGAATGGCTGAAGGACCTGCAGAATGGCAAGACGGACGCACTGAAGCAGGAAATGGACAAGGCCCGTGAAACAATGGAGTCCATGCTGAATGCGAAAACTCCTGAAGAACGACAGAAGCTTGCCAATGATCTGAAGAAGCAGCTTCAGGATCTGAAGAAGTTTTCATCGAAGAAAGCTGGCTCCAAGGATCTTGAGAACGCCCTCGACAAAGCTCTGAAGGCCATGGAAGCGATGGCTCAGAAGCAGAAATCGGGCCAGCAGGGAGAAGAAGGCGAGCAGTCTGAGGAATCTGAAGGCGAAGCGGAACTTTCCAAACAGGCCGCCGAAGCGATGAAGGAAGCGATGGAGCTTGCGAAGACGGAACTGGAAGAAGTTGCTCGTTCTGCCGAAGACATGAAGGCGCTGGAAGAAGCTCTGAAAACGCTGCAGCAGGCTGAGAAGCTGAATAACGGCGAACAGATGGATGGCGAAGAATGCGAAGGCTGTCAGTCGCTGGCCGACTACGCGAAAAAGTTCAAGGAGATGATGGGCCAGAACGGTCAGGGGCAGGATGGCGAGGCACAGCGTAATGAACCCGGTGCCATGATGACCGAAGATGACAGCGACCCGGAAGGCTACAAGGACGAAAAGTCTCGCAGTCAGATTCAGGCTGGCAAGGTGCTGCTGTCCATCAAGACCAAGGAAGCAGCCACTGAACGTGACTTTGATGAAGAGGATTATCGCAAGTACGAAGCGACAGTGAATGAAGTGAAGTCCGGTGTCCAGGCTGCCATTGAATCAGAACAGATTCCTCCAGGCTATGTGGACAGCATTAAGAAGTACTTTGACTCACTGGATGCACCAAAGTCCGAAGCCGCTCCGAAGTAAGGCGTTGCACGACATTAATCGGATCGATTGACAGTAGCGGAAGGGCGCGAGCCGTCCGGCTCTTCCCGCTCCGGACTGCCTGCGTCGAGATGAATCAATGTCTGATTGCTTCAGCGCTGGGGTTGTCTTCTTTCAGCCGCCAGTAGCAATCTGCTGCAAGATCGTTCCAGCTTTCAGTTTCTCCCCAGGGCCAGCGGACCGTCACGGAAACAGCTTGAGCAGAATCACCCAGGCCCACAAGAATCCGAGGGTCACTGGTGGACAGGTAGCTGCCGCCGGATTTGGCAAATCGCGTCATCACTTTCTCACCGATTCGCACCGTGATAGTCGCTCCGGCAACAGATCTGTGATTGCGCCCCTCAAGATGAAAGCCTGCCCAGTGGCTGGAAGTTGAAGTGGCAGCGATGTTCTTCAGAATTCGGACGGGCGAATTACTGTGGCTGATCACCAGATCCGGCCAGCCATCATTGTCGAGATCTCCCACAGCTAATCCTCGCCCCAGCGCTGCTTCGCCGAAGTAGTCGCCCCCGAGTGAGCTGACGTTCCGAAAGACTCGGCGCCCCTTTTGATTTTCGTTCTTCAGCAGCACAGGCTTCTGCTTCACGGGAGCACCGGCCGGGAATCGGACAACATGTCCGTTCACAAAGACGATGTCCTGCCAGCTGTCGTTGTCAAAGTCCAGGAAGGACGTTCCGAATCCCACATGGGCACCACCCAGTGCTCCGACTCCGGCTGCCTGGGACTGGTAGGAAAATAGTTCGCTGCCCAAATTCTGATACAACGCTGGAAGTTCGCTTTCGAAGTTCGTTACCCACAACGATGCACGGCCTGAACCATCATAGTCCCCGACATCAACCCCCATGCTTCCGTTGTACCGACCGGAGTCATCAGCGGCAACGCCCGCGGCAAGCCCGGCTTCGTCAAACCTGCCTTCTCCTCGATTCAAAAGCAGCCAGTTGTCGCTGGCATCATTGGAAGCGTAAATGTCCGGACGACCATCGTCGTTCAGATCAGCAATCACAACCCCCAGGCCCTTGCCGGTTGTTGGGATTTTCAGCTCCGGCCAGCGATCCGTGAACTGCGTTCCATCGAACTGGTAGAGCGAATGAGGCAGTGCGTCAAAGTTCTGCGGAGGACAGACGTCTCGCTCTTCTCCACTTCCTCGAGGCTGACATTTGGGATCATTTTGAAACGACCAGTTGACGTAGCGGGAAACATACAAGTCCGCTTTGCCGTTTCCGGTCAGATCCGCAAAGGCCGCGCTGGTGGACCAGTTCGTGTTTGTCAGACCCACGGAATTCGTAACATCACGAAACCTGCCGTCGCCCTCATTTCGGTACAGCAGTAGTCCTGTGTATCCCGTAATCAGCAGATCGTCGCGGCCATCACAGTCATAGTCCGCGGCAATGGCTCCGTGCGAATAGAGCGACGCGGTTTCGATGCCTGATGATGCTGTCACGTCCTGAAAACGAAAGTTGCCAAGGTTCCTGAAAAGCCCCGATGCGAGCCCCCGGACCTGCGGAGGATTTTCGCCTTCAAATGTTCCGCCTCCTGCACAGAAGATGTCCAGCAGCCCGTCGGAGTCATAGTCGAGCAGAGCGATGCCGCCACCAAGAGATTCCAGGATCGTGAATCGATTCGCTTCTTCACCAGTGCGACATGTAAATGACAGTCCACTGTTTGCCGTGACATCGTCAAAATAGTTGCCTGCAGAAGTATCGGAAGCCGTTGCCTGGGCGCCCTGAGTAAGCCGGGAAGTCGCCGGAGGTGGTGGCTCTCCGTCGGACGTTTCTGCGATTTCCCCCGAAAGCAGATAGATCGTCAGTGCAGCACAACTCAGAATCGCGACACACAGAATCAGAAGGCTTGCAGGCTTCACGAAACTCTTGCTTTCCAGTGGTTCGCGTCACTCGGTGCTGCGATACAGAAGTACGTTCTGGCCAGGTTGACTTTCAGTTTGACAATTCCAGCTGAGCCAGTTTGTCTCGATAGGTTTGAGCATCGTTCGGTTTGCCGGCCAGCTGAAAGCAGCGAGCCAGTCCAAGAATGACTTCACGATTGTCGGGCGACAGTGCTTCAGCACGGCGAAACCATCGCTCGGCTTCATGCAGGTCCTGCAGATCCAGCGCCACTCGGCCTCGTTCAATCATTGCGGCGAGATCACGATCAGACTTTTGCAGAAGGTCATCAAGGATCGCTGTGGCCTTGTCGTATTCACCAAGCTCGCGATGACAGCTGGCCAGACGAATCAGGATGTCCCTCTGACCGGGTGACTTCGACTGAAGATACTCCAGTTGAGTCTTCGCTTCTGCCGGGCCATACTGCAGCAGGACCTCAGCGAGTCTGAGACGTGTCTGGTCGTTTGCCGGAGCAGCTTCGACCGCCGTTCGCAGACGCTGAAGCGCAACGTCAGGCATCCCCTGTCGAAAAGCCAGCTCGCCCTTCCATGCCAGCGATTGCGCCTGAGCCCAGTCTTCAGACAGGGCCTTGTCCCATAACGCGAGGCCGCGTTCCGCGATGGACGCCTGAGAAACCTGAAGGGCTCCTTCGATAATCGCATCAAGCACAATCGGACTTTGAGGATTGTCCAGCTGAGTCTCAATCCCGTCCAGCATTCCGTCTGCGTCGCCCAAATCGCCCTGCCGCATTCGGAACAGCGTGCGTTCCAGCGCAACGTCATCGGGAAGAGTCTGTGCGGCTCGCTCAAGGAACCGATTGGCGGCTGCGGCGTCATGGTCCCGTTCTGCCGCTCTGGCCGCCAGCAGCAGAGTCCCGCCATCGTCTGGTCGGATCCTAAGAGATCGATCGAATAGCCGACGAGCTTCTTTCACCCTGCCCCAGTGCAGCGCCTGGTCGCCCTGATCCTTCCATCGCGATGCCAGAAGGAACCGACCGCCAAACCACACGACTGCAAGAAATGCTGACGCGGCCAGTGCGAAGAAAACTCTTCGCGGCAGCGTGCTGCGAGCACGCTGTTCGGGCTGGCTCTGGCTTCTGGACTTTCGACGCGCTTTGGCCACGCAACGAGTCTCCCCGAGTCACGATTGAACACAATCGCTCTGCACTGGCCCCTCTTTTGGACTGACATTTTTTCATCAGTGCAGGTGAGCAGAAATGTTCACCTGCGGGCTGTGTGAGTCTAGTCGTGAACCGATCCAACTCAAGTTCAACACCCCTGAATTCAGCAACGAATGTAGCCATCATTCTTCGAGTGATGAACTGTGCTTTCACAGCGATTTCTGTCCCTCAGTGACGTATCGAGTCGAGTGAGGGAATTCAGTCATTCAACAGGCGAAGAAGTCGTAACTCCAGGAGGCGAGATCCGGGAGCGATTGAGGACAATCGCTCGACACTGAGCCACTACCGGCAGATTTGAACTGCGGTGTCCGATGAAATCGCCAGCGACGCTCCACCGTCCGGCTGCGATTGTCTGATCAGACCAGCCCGCAGAAGTCGGAAGTTCCCGCCCAGCGAAGCAAAGGTTCGAAGGTGTACTCTGGTGGACGATTCTGGAAGCAGAGGTCGGGCGACCCAGCCGAATGGGTTCTTTCGAATCCGAGTCAGCAAGTCAGAGAACTCTGCGATCGTTCCCGTTCGTCCGAAGAAGGGACGGGCAGGGTGCAGTGGGTCGTTAGTGCGCACCGCAAACTTCTCCGGCCGCGCGACAATCATCCGGAGCGTTTCGGTGTCGGTGCACTCAAGCACTTCTGCAGAATTCAAAACCGGATCCTGGTTCAGATATTCGCGGATCATTCGTGGAATCAAACGTCCGAAGCTTCGAAGTCGAACAACTCCGGTGCATGGCGGACTCACGACATTCACAAGCCCCGCTTTCCAGGCGCGCACAAGGCCTGGAAGACCCACGAGTGAATCCGGTCGGAAGCAGTTTGGGTCAAGCAGATCATCATCGACTCGACGCACAACCGTCCGGACCTGTCGTAATGCTCCGCCGACTTTCAGAAAGACGCCATCCGACCGGACTGTCAGATCCGACTGCCGAGCAATGTGAGCATTCAGGCACCGAGCAAGAAATTCATTGCCAGGAAACGACGCGCTGTAAAAGCCCGGGTCCAGGACGACCGTTTCACCTCGTCGTCGGTCAATGGCGGACGCGCGGCCAAACAGTTGTGTGGAAATCAGGTCCGCAAGTTCACCAGAGTCGCCCCCAGTCGCCAGGCGTTCCAATCCGGTCGGCAGCGAAAAGTCATGATCCAGAACCAGCGTCTCTCCATTCGGATCGAGACTTAGGTCCGTCGTTCCGAACCAACCCCACAGGATGTCAGTGCGGGAAATCTCTGCAATGGGTGCCAGAATTTTCTGCAGAGCGATAGCCAACTCGGGAGATTCGCGAAGGAATCCGGGAACCGACTTGCCACCCACAAGCTCCTGCATACAGGCCGAAACCGCCTCAAATCGCTGTTTCAGGCCACGTTCCAGGTGTGACCAGTCTGCGCCAGACAATCTCCGGGTTTCTGTGTCCAGTTCCCGATCGTCCACCGCGCTGCCCCAGTCGGTGCCTGTTTCTTCAACGGCACTCGCCCTTGAAACGGGCGTTCTGGCAACCGATTGCACAGCCACGCCGTCCGACATTGCTGTCGTTGCGGGTATGGCCATCATCGTATTGTCAGAGTCTCGCAGCATTTTGAGTTGTTCCCGATTCCAGAAGGGCTCAGCCTGACGGTCTGTCCCTTGTACGATTTGCAAAGCGTATGCCATTGAATTCCAGGGCCGGCCATTTCGGATCTCAGAGCCCTCAAATGAGGCGAATTCCTCGAAATACTGAGGGTTTGTTCTGCCCTGCTGTTCTGAGTCAACGCTTGTTTCCCTGCGTCAGCACCTTCAGCGGAGTCAGCTCTTTCCACCCGACTGGCCATTCAGCGATCAAGACCCCGGAAAAATCGGACTGTTCGGAACTTTTGCGGCTGGCTCCAGATTTTTCGGGTGAGCGGCAGCGACCAGGACCGTCCTCCCCCGAAAATAAGACCGTAGCGATCGGTCCGTTTGAATGTTCCCGCGAATAATGAGTTGCGCCCAATGGGGGATTGCGACAGTTCGCTGGTTGTTTCATGGCGGACAGAGGGGCAAACTATGGCGGCTTGACTGTGCTGGGGTTCGAGTACAGCGACGGAGTCAAGTTGTCCCGGAAGATCAGACAGATTAAGGGAATCGAATGCTGGCTCAACTCATTCCAAAACAAGGTGGCCCCCCCGTCACGCTTGGGCGCGCCATTACAATCGTCGGCCGCAGCTCGAAGATGTCGGACTTTGTCATCGATCACAGCAGCATTTCGAAGCAGCACTGCATGCTTGTGAAGACGGACGGGCTGATCTACCTTCGAGATCTGGGCAGCACCAACGGGACTCGAGTCAATGGCCAGCGAGTGATCCGTGGGGCGCTGTTGCCCGGCGATCAGATCTCATTTGCCAGCATCACCTACCGAATCCATCTTGGTCCGGATATTGGCAGCGGCAATCAAAAGCCGTCCCCGGCAAACGCCACGGAAATGATGCCTCTTATCAATGATGACGGGATGAATGATGACAACCAGTTTCTTGAGACTCTGGACAGCAGCAAGAGCGACGTGCGGCTCCTGCGCGACTCCGACCTGCTGATGCCCGACTGACCGATCAGACGGCATTTGAATACAACACCAACCTGGCCCGCTGATTCCATCTCCTCAAACATCTTTTCTGTCGCTTGCATCGCCTGAGATGAACGACAGTCACTTTGACACATGGTTTCCAAATACGTTATTGGAATTGACCTCGGCACGACAAACAGTGTGCTCGCATGGTCGTCCCTGCAGTCGGATGCTCCAACGGTTCACGTCCTGGCGATTCCGCAATTGGTTGCAGCCAGCACGGTCGAAACTCGGTCGATGCTTCCCTCGTTTCTTTACCTTCCGACAGCGGATGAAACCAAATCCGGCGCGATGAAGCTGGATCATACGAACGGTGACTACGCGACAGGTACGCTGGCTCGCACACTGTCAGCGGAGTTTCCGGATCGAACGGTCGGGGCTGCGAAGTCGTGGCTGTGTCACAGTCGCGTGGATCGTCGACAGCCGATTCTTCCATGGCAGGCGCCTGAATCTGTTCCAAAGATCTCGCCGGTCACTGCATCTCAGCGATATCTCGAACACCTTGTTGCAGCATGGCAGAAAGAATTTCCAACAGCGCCGTTTGCGGAACAGGTTGTTGTCCTCACTGTTCCTGCGTCATTCGATGCGAGTGCTCGTGAACTGACTCGCGAGGCAGCGCTGGCGGCAGGATTTCCCGAAACATTCGTTCTCCTCGAAGAACCTCAGGCGGCGACATACGCCTGGCTGAATACGATCGGTGACCGCTGGCGCAAGGTGCTGAAAGTCGGCGATCGAATGCTGGTGTGTGACATCGGCGGCGGGACTACGGACCTGACGCTCGTCGAAGTGGCTCAGGAAAACGGTGAACTTGTCCTTCAGCGCGCCGCGGTCGGAAATCATCTGCTGGTCGGCGGTGACAACATGGATCTTGCTCTGGCTCATTTTGTCGCCGGGCTGTTTGCCGAAAAGGGAGTTCAGCTGGATCCCTGGCAGTCTGTTTCGCTCTGGCATTCCTGTCGAAACGCGAAGGAGAGCTTGCTCACGGCGGGTGGCCCCGAGACTCAAACGATCTCCGTTCCCGGCCGAGGCAGTCGATTGATCGGCGGACTTGTTTCTGTCAGCGTCGATCGTCAGCAAGCTTCGAATCTGCTGCTGAGTGGTTTCTTTCCCGATGCAACGCTTGCCGATCGTCCGCAGCGAGCACGGGCATCGGGCTTTCGAGAACTGGGTTTGCCGTATGAAGCGGATACCGGGATCACTCGACACCTGGCCGCATTCCTGCAGCAGTCGCTCAGCGGCGCGCCTCTGACTCATGTGCTGTTCAATGGCGGTGTCTTCAAAGGCCGTGCGCTGCGAGAACAATTGCTGCGACAGCTGCAGTCCTGGTTCCCTTCCAGTCCGCCTCGCACCGTGGAAGGCGACGAGGATCTGGACTATTCCGTCGCGCGAGGAGCCTGCTTTTATGGCTGGACCAAGCAGCGCGGTGGCGTGCGCATTCGAGGCGGCACGGCGCGATCGTATTACGTCGGCATCGAAACCGCGGGGCTCGCCATTCCTGGTGCCGGGCGTCCGCTGAAGGCGTTGTGCGTGGTTCCTCAGGGAATGGAAGAAGGCTCTGAAACCGACGTGCCCGCCGATTCGATCGGTCTGGTCGTTGGTGAGGCGGAGCGATTCCGGTTCTTCAGCTCTTCGGAACGAAAGCTCGACAAACCTGGTGATGTTCTGAGTCGATGGTCTCCCGAAGAACTCACGGAGACCGATTCGCTGGAAGCAACTCTGCCGGCCGACGAAGACAACGAAGACGGACTCGTGCCCGTTCGCTTCCAGTCGCGAATCACCGAGCTTGGCGTTCTGGAACTCTGGTGCGTTCACGAATCCCAGGACAAGCGCTGGAAGCTGGAATTCAGTGTCCGTGACGATGCGAGCTGACGGACGGAATTCATGAGCACCAACGCGAACGCATCGACGCAGCTTGCCGGGGAAGATCCTCCAAAGACCGCCTCGCGCTATGTGATCGGGATCGACCTCGGTACGACTAACTGCGCTCTGTGTTCGATTGATACTCAGCGACAGCCATGGACTGTGGAAACGTTTGCGATTCCGCAGATCGTCAGTCACGGTCAGGTCGAGCGTCTGGAAACTCTGCCCTCGTTTCATTACCAGGGAACGGCAGCGGATGAACAGTCCGGTGCGTTTCGGCTTCCATGGCAGTCCAAATCGCCGGCCAGTGTTGTGGGAATCTTCGCCCGCGATCAGGGACGCGTGATTCCGGGTCGCATGATCGAATCGGCGAAGTCCTGGCTTTGTCACAACGGCGTTGATCGTCGAGCCTCCCTGTTGCCGTGGCACGGTGCTGCAGACGTGGATCGCCTTTCGCCGGTCGAAGCGAGCACGCAGTACATTCGACATCTGAAGGAAGCATGGAACGCGGCTCATCCGGCAGACCCGATGGAGTCTCAGGACATTATCCTGACGATTCCAGCGTCGTTTGATGAAGTCGCTCGTGAACTGACGGTGATGGCCGCGCGAGCTGCCGGGCTTCCTCGCATCGTGCTGCTTGAGGAACCTCAGGCCGCGTTTTATTCGTGGGTCTACTTTCATCAGGATCAATGGGACAAGATCGTCAGTCCCGGTCAGAAGATCCTTGTGTGCGATATCGGCGGAGGCACGTCGGACTTCAGTCTGATTCATGTGCGTTCCGGCGACCAGGGGCGACTGCAGTTTCATCGCGTCGCGGTCGGAGAACACCTGCTGCTTGGCGGCGACAACCTGGACCTGGCGCTGGCTCATCATGTGGAGCAGACGCTGGCCGGTCGAGTTCAGCTGGACCCGAGGCAATGGAGCATGCTGGTGCCCGCATGTCGCCATGCGAAGGAAGTGCTGCTATCTGCGAATGCTCCGGAATCCAGCACCGTCGTGATTTCCGGAGGAGGTTCGAAACTGATTGGTGGTTCGCTGCAGGCGGAACTTCGCCGCGACGATGTGGTTTCGCTGATTGTGGATGGCTTCCTGCCGAAAGTGAATTTTGGTGATCGGCCGCAAAAGCGTCAGTCAGGCTTTCAGGAGTTTGGTTTGCCGTATGCGGCCGACGCGGCGATCACTCGCTACCTGTCAGCGTTCCTGTTAAGTCATCAGCAGAACTCGGAAACGGAAGCAGGCGGGCTGAAAAACGCTCGGCCCGATATTGTGCTGTTCAATGGGGGCTTCTTCGAATCGTCCATCCTTCGTCAGCGCTTGCTGGATGTTCTGGAATCCTGGTTCCGCGCGGAAGATCCGACGTGGTCTCCGCAGGTTCTGCGCAATGATCGCCTGGACCTTGCAGTGGCTCAGGGAGCTGCCTGGTTTGGAATGGTGCGTCGAGGTCACGGGGAACGCATCGTCGCGGGACTGGCGCGGTCCTACTACATTGGCGTTGAGCAATCGGACGGCAGTCGCGCGGCTCTGTGCCTGGTTCCTGCCGGCACTGACGTCACATCGCAGGCCATCACGATTGATCAGACGTTTCATATTCGTACGTCGGAACCGGTGGAGTTTCCGATTTACGTTTCGGCCACTCGCATGAGCGACCGAACCGGCCAGATCATTCCCTACGATCCCGAACAGCTCAGCGCGCTGCCGCCGATTCGGACGGTGTTGACCAGTCGGCGCAAGGGGGAAGTTGCGACGTTGGATGCTCGTTTGTCAGCACGACTGACCGAGATTGGAACGCTGGAATTGTGGTGCGAACAGATCCATGAATCGCGTCGATGGCAGCTTCAGTTTGATGTGCGTGCCGCGACGGAGACAGATCGGGAAGCACATTCCGGCCTGGCCGAACAATCAGGCATTGTCGACGAGGACCTGATCAGCTCGGCATCTGCCATTCTTCGAACGATCTTTGGGCCCGAAGCGACGGTTCGCCCTGATGAAACCATGGCACGACTGAGCGAAGCCATCGGGATGCCAAGGAGCGAATGGCCGCCTTCGCTTCTGCGAGCTTTGTGGTCGGAACTGATGGACTTGAACGAGGGCCGTCGCCGCAGTGCTCAGCACGAAGCACGCTGGATGAATCTCACGGGCTTCTGCCTGCGACCAGGGTTCGGAATGGCGGCCGATGACTGGCGAGTCGAAGAGACATGGAAGGCGATCAACGGACGGCTTGTGCACTCCGTCCCCGCGTGTCTCGCGGAGTTTCGTACGTTGTGTCGACGCATTTCCGGTGGGCTTCCGGCAGGACGGCAGAACCAGATCGCGTCGAGCGTCATGCCGGCCTTGCGGCAACGCTTTCGTCAGGCACAAACGGGTCGTGGCAAAGCCGCGCCTTATGCATCCGGCAATCACGAGGCCGCTGAAATTTGGCGCATGCTGGGTTCGCTCGAACACCTCGATTCGGTAACGCGCGCGGAACTCGGCAGCATGGCGTGTGACTTCATGTTTCGTGACGCCTTCGAGCCTGTTCATAATGCGTTGATCTGGATGCTTGGGCGAGTTGGCGTGCGAGTTCCGGTCTACGGCGGATTGAATATCGTCCTGCCGGGATCGACCGTGCAGCCGTGGATCGAGACACTGCTGCGATCGGCCGACCTTCAGAATCCTGCCGTGCAGCTGGCTCTGATGCAGCTCTGTCGCCGCACCGGCGATCGGTTCCGAGATATCGGCGAAAAGCTTCGCAAACAATGCGTCGAGCGACTCACAGCCGCTGGAGCCCGTGAACACCTGATCCAGTTGATCGAAGTCGGCGGAAACCTAGCCGATGAAGAAGTCAGCATGATCATCGGTGAATCACTGCCAGCCGGACTGCGGTTGAAGTAATCGGCCGGTGTAAACTTCCTGTGACAGCGATGTTGAACGTCGCGAAAGCTGAGGCCACGCTTCCTGACGGCGTTACTTGCCGATGCAGAAGTTGCTGAAGATGTGGTCCAGCATGTCGTCGGTGTAGACTTCGCCGACGATGGTGGCGAGTTCGTATTGAGCTTCGCGGATTTCCATCGAGACCAGTTCGTGGCCGGCGTTCATGGTGGTTGCCGAGATGGCTCGCTGGAGGCAGTCGACGGATTTCTGCAGACTGTCGCGGCATCGAATGGCGGTGGAAGCGAGCAGCTCGGATCGTGCAACGTTACTGGACTGCAGCCGGGATCGCAAAAGCTGACGCAAGGCTGCAATTCCCTGTCCACTGACGACAGAAACTCGGTGATCCGGAATCGGCTGCGCGTCAGGCTGTTCGGCGGGAGTCAGATCCGCACGAGTCTCCAGAAGCAGAACCGGAGTTCCCTGTGCCGTCAGCTCGGCGAACCGTTCGGCATCCAGTGTGCGTTCATCATGAGCAAGACTGGATGATCGACACCAGATGACCAGGTCTGCCGAAGCAACCTGTTCACTTCGCTGAACCTGAGCTGTGGTCATGATGTGATCGGCTGACACTTCCCAGCCGGCCGTGTCGATCAGCTCCACGGGAATGTCATCGAACAGGATCATGGCCGACACATAATCGCGAGTCGTCCCGGCGATCGATGAGACGATGGCTTTGGTTTCACCGGCGAGCGTATTGAACAGCGTACTCTTCCCGGCATTCGGCAGGCCTGCCAGGACGACTCGTCTGCGATAACCTGAGGGAAGTCGAGTCGCGGAGTCACGCAGGAGTTGAGACACCAGGTTCACGGCGCGTTCGAGTCGCTGGAGGATCTGTTCGCTGGTGATGAATTCAATGTCTTCTTCGACGAAGTCCAGGCCCGCTTCGAGGTCGCCGAGCAATGCGATCAGGTCCGCTCGAAGGGCTTTCAGGCGTTCTGTAACCGAACCTCCCAGTTGCGAAAGAGCCTTCTGAAGTTCCTGGTGATCGGTCGCTTCAATCACGCCAAGGACCGCTTCCGCCTGAACCAAATCAATGCGTCCCGACAGGAAAGCTCGCAGAGTAAACTCGCCCCGCTGAGCCATGCGTGCACCGTTGAGACACAGTTCCGCCAGCAGCGCATCAAGAAGCGGCTCACAGCCAATCAGATGAAACTCCCCCATCACCTGACCGGTGTAGCTTCTGTTCGTGGGCCAGAACGACAGAGCGGCTTCGAATGTGACGTCGGCGTTCCGCAGGCTGATCTTCCCTGTCCATCGTCGAGGGACTCGACTGTGACTCCACGCGATGGAGCTTTCATCCGGTTCGAATACTGAGGCGATCAGGTCAGCAGAGCGATTGCCGCTGATGCGAATGATCCCGCGCAGCGCTGGTCCGGGAGCGGAAGCCAGTGCAACGATCGTGTCATTCAGGTCGATGTGCATGCTGGGGTGGCGAGTTTGGTTTCAGTCGTGGGGCTCGCGTTGGAGACAGGAGTTACGATGGGTGTTTCTCGCGTCGGAGACACGAGCTACTTTATTTTTGTGGGGTCATGTGGATTGTCTGAGCGCGGTCGGGGCCGACGGAGACGAATTCCACGGGCCGACCGACGATCTCTTCAATCGTGCGGCAATACTGCTGAGCGGTCGGAGGCAGTTTTGAAAATTCGGTGATGCCGGAGATGTCTTCCTTCCAGCCGGGCACTTTGCGAAGCACCGGTCGAGCAGCAGCGAGGTCTTCGCAGCGGCTTGGCAGATCACGGGTGATGCGGCCGTTGATGTCGTACGCTTCGCAGATGCACACTTCGTCGAAACCGCTGAGCACATCCAGCAGCGCGATTGTGATCGTATCGACGCCACTGATTCGCGCGCTGTAGCGAGTTGCCACGGCGTCGAACCAGCCGCAGCGGCGAGGACGTCCGGTCACCGTGCCGAATTCATTGCCGGCGATACGGATGCGGTTACCGACTTCGTTGTCGAGTTCTGATGGGAACGGGCCGCCACCGACTCGCGTGGTGTAAGCCTTGGCAACGCCAATCATCTTCACAATGGCTCGTTCAGGAATTCCACTGCCGCTGTGGATTCCGCAGCCAGAGCTGTTGGAGGATGTGACGTATGGGAATGTTCCGTGGTCGACGTCCAGCAGGCTTCCCTGAGCCCCTTCGAACAGGATCCACTTGTTCTGTTCCAGGGCATCCAGCAGATAGGTCGTCGTGTCTGCCACCATGGGACGAATGCGGTCCGCGGCGGCCGAATATTCGGCGATGATCTGTTCGGCGTCCATCACCGGACATTCCGGATCCAGCGCTGTCAGGATCTTCTGCTTGAACGGAACGATCTGCCGAACTTTTGAAGCGAAGACTTCCGGAACCACGAGATCGCCGATGCGAATCGCGTGAGTACGTCCGACCTTTTCGCGATAGCACGTGCCGATGCCGCGTCCGGTGGTACCGATGGCTTCACGGCCGCGCGATTTTTCCAGCGCGGCCTCTTCCAGCAGATGCCATGGGCAAATGACGTGAGCACGATCACTGACCATCAGGCGGGAAGAACAATCATGACCACCAGTTGCCAGTCCGTCCAGTTCCTTCAGCAGAGCCAGTGGATTGACCACGACGCCCGGCGCGATGACGGACTTCACGTGCGACTGCAGAACGCCGGTTGGTAACAGACTGAGCTTGTAGGTTCGTCCGCCAAACTTGACCGTGTGACCTGCGTTGTTTCCGCCCTGATAGCGAACAACAATGTCATGCTTCTCTGTGAGGAGGTCTACGATCTTGCCTTTGGCTTCATCGCCCCACTGCAATCCAATGACCGAAGTTGCTGGCACAGGTCTCGCCCAGATTCAAACAGGTGGATTCAAAAAGAAACCGGATATCGACACAGGCCGACATCCGGTCATTACCTTTTCCATGATCGCCGGAACAAAGCGACGCAGAATTGTATCGCCGTTCAATCGATCCCCAAACGCGAAGGCCGGATTTCACCGAAGTTCCCAAGCGAAGACACGTGCGAGTTTCCTTTTCAGGAAAATCCGGGCAAATCCGTACCCGGAAGCGATTGGAATTCCGTGTGCCGCACACTCCAAAGAGCCACTGTGCCTCGGTTTCGTGAAACAGGCTGTACCCTGCGTTGCTGTCTTTACGGTGTTGTCTTTGCTGCCTCGATGTTCAGAAGAGGCCGAACGGCGTCATTCCAGATTGCGTAACCGGCGTCATTCAGATGAAGCCCGTCGTCGGCCAGCAGATCCGGCCGCGGCATTCCTTCCGCATTCAGCATGTGCGGCCAGACGTCCAGGAACTCCGCCTGTTCGTCCGCCTCACAAAGGTCCTTGATCAGACGATTGGTCTTCTGCATCGTTTCTGCCATCGTCCATCGTTTCACACTCGGCTTGATCGAAATGTAGATGACCTTTTTGCAGCCGGGCACCTTCGAGTGAACCAGACCAAGGAACTTGCGAAAATCATCAGCAATCGTCTCGGGCTTCCTTCCTGCAGCAACATCATTGTCGCCGGCATACACAACAATGATCTGTGGTTCTGCCGTTGTCACGAGCCGATCAAAGTAATCCACGGAATCCTTCAAAATCGAACCACCGAATCCATGGTTTGCGACCGGCAGCTCCGGGAAACTCTTCTCGAGTTTCCAGAGTCGGATACTGGAACTTCCGACGAAGACGATGCCATTCTTCTTCGTGCTGCCGCTGCTGATCTTCTTTTCGATCGCCTGAATGTCAGACTCCCACTTGGGATTGGGAACCTCATCGAAGACAGCCTGCGCTGCGCGGTTCACGATCAATGTTGCGACCAGCAGTCCGCAGACCGATGCAAGAAACGTCCGCCGTGGATTCACTTGTTTCGTGTCGCGTTGTTGATTGATCATGCCTCTAACCCTTCAACTGTTTCGTTTCTTCCGTTTCGGCTTGAGCTCTTTCGGGCCGTATGCTCGAAGGATATCACGAACATCCGATGGCTTGTGGTCTCTTGCGTTAATGAAGTTCGACTTCATCTCGGTTGAGGACAGCTTGATGGCTTTGTTGAAGTGCGGCACTGCATCAATCAACATCTGTTCGGCCGCAGCGCGGGCAATCACGAGGGACACAATCGAATCCCGGTAATCGAACATGGCATTTTCGAGGCTGGCAATCAGAAGTGCCGAGGTGAGCCAGGTGTCGTCTCCTGTGGCCAGAATGCGAAGGCTCATTCGTCTCACGTAAGCAATCAGTCCCCACGAAGCCGTCGGATGGACTCGACCACGCAGAGTCTGTCGCTGAGTTGCAGTGCACCTCGAATAAGCGTCCGCGAGTCGATCGAGTTCCAGATCCAGCGGATGAGTCCCGATCAGGCTCCAAAACTGGCGATCGTTGTACCGGAACTCTTCCGCCTGCTGACCAATTGCGGCCTCGGAGGAGACCAGAATATTCTCGAACTCCAAACTCTTCATGAGCAGTTTCTCATGGCAGGCTCTGTCGAAGTAAAACCTCTTGATGTGAGATTTGTCGAATCACTGCCGTGGCGGACGAATATGCGCGAAGCGTTTGCGAAAGGCTTCTGCATCTGCTTTGGTGGTGGTCCACAGAAACAGTTTGCCCGCTTCGTCGGCCCGGACTTCAAAACCGAGATCGTATTTTTCACCGATGGATGAGAGCAGCCGGAAGGGAGAGAGTTTCTCGTCGCGCGTATACGGGATCTTCTCGAGATCAATCTTTTCGGACGCAAGAGCCTGCGTCGACAGGAACAGTGGGATACTGAGTTTCTCGGCGACCGCGCCAACAAGAGTGCTCAGTTCCGCTTCTTCCGTCTTGATGGGAATCGCTTTGAGCCATGCCGGCAGAACGTCGACGGTCGCTTCCTTTGTTTTCCAGCCGACGGGCCAGAGATTGCTGGCTTCGTTGCCTGCGTCGACTTCAATGTCAACGATGCCTGCTCGATTATTCACAGGCCGGAATCCCAGTCCGTACTGTGAAAGGACGATTGCGATGGCCGTGCCTTTGGTGAAGCCAGTCAGGTCCAGCGTCGTTGGAGCTGATTCGGGGCGATCACGCAGAGAGACCTCGTACGCAGCATCTGTGAAGCGGACTTTCATCCCGCCAGGCAGGCCCATTGCGTTCAGTGTCACTACTGGAGATGAAAGATCCACAGGGCCTTCGACTGGTTCACTAAACGCGGTTGTCAGCTTCTGAAACTCTTCTTCGGAAAGACCCCAGCGAGGATTTGAGCGGGGTGGTCCTTCGAGCCCATGTGACTTCAGCTGGTTCAGCAGCTTTGAGAGTTCCTCCGTATCGGCCGTTGTGAAATCCTGGCCCTTCAGTTTCAGTGAACCATCATTGGAAAGTCCACCGATCAGGTGGATGACGTTGCGACCATTCTCTTCGCGTTCTTCGACGCGCAGCTTTTCACCTCGATTTGCTTCGCGAAAACGGGGTGTGAAACCGATGTCCTGGAAGACTCGTCCCCATTCCTGTGCCTTGACTCGATATGTCGGGAGCGGCTGAATCAGGATTTCAATTTCGAGCGAATATGAAGGGCTCTGTGAGCTGGTTTGTGCGACCAGAGTCTGGCAAGAAACGATGCAGAGAGGAATCAGACAGAACAGCCGGTACCACACAGGAATTCTCCTCAACGAAGCCAGCGTCGCTGACAATAGGAATCACAACGAGTGGAATGAGAACATTTTGACAGGGAAATTGACAAGACAGGAATTTCGCCTGGCGAATCCGGAGCAATCCGAGTAGAAGTCCCTGGCGCCTGGCTTGCACAGCCAGGACCACCCATGTTCCGCAGTCTTTTCCCGGTGAATGTCCTGAACCCCGCAGTCTGTTCAGAGTAAGACGCTAACGTGAATCGTCAGAAGACAACTCCCGCGTTTCACCGAACAGCAGGTCTGAGTCTGCTGGCACTGGGGCTTCTGAGCCTGCAAATCTGGCTGGCCTTTACAGACTCGCTGCTGTGGCCTCAGTTCTGGCCGGACGATATTCACGAGCGAGTTGTGGGTTGGCTGGGAGGCACGCTGCAAAGGAAGCCGCCAGCCGTGATGGTTGTCGAACTGGGCTGGCTTTCTGTCCTGTGGCGCGTTTTGTTTGTGTCTGTGGCGATCTGTTTTCTGATTCGCGTCGTCAACAAGCGAACTCCGAAGACCGCCAGTGCGGAGGTCGCAGGATCATGTCCGGCGGATTCTTCAACGCGATTTCTTCGTATGCTTCTGGGAGTCAGTGGCAGCTGGCTCGCCCTGTGGGCTGTGTCACCGTTGCTGCCATTTGCCGGCATCGCATCCTTTCTGGTTTTGATGACGCCGACATGGCTGGCCGTAACATTGGCTCTCGCGTTGGAGCTGCTGACTGGATCAGGCTGCCGCGGCGTTGGCTTGGAAGGTCGGAGTGAGTCTTCAGGCGGCCGCTGGACAATCGTCGTTGTTATCGCGGCAATGCTGGTGTGGGAATGCACATCGTTCTGGATGAACAAGCGATTGTACGATGAACTGCTGGTGCCGCATGGTGATTCCGCGATGTACGAAGAACATCTCTGGAACGTCTGGCATGGAAAGGGCTTTCGAAGTTATCTGGACCAGGGGTTGTTTCTTGGAGAGCACATCCAGGTGATTCATCTGCTGCTGCTTCCCCTGCACATGATCTGGCCGTCCTGCCTGATGATGGAATTGTGTGCGTCCAGTTGTCTGGCATTGTGCTGTCTGCCCATCTATTCCATGGCCCTGCGTCATTCACAAAGTCCTCGCGCGGCGATGTGGCTGGCGCTGGCGTGGCTTGTGTATTTTCCGATGCATTATCTGGACATTGCGATCGACCTGAAAACGCTCCGTCCCAGCTGTTATGGACTGCCGTTTCTGTTCTGGGGCATTGACCTGGGTGAACGTGGCCGATGGAAGGCATCTGCCGTCTGTCTTTTCACAGCGCTCCTGACACAGGAAGACTTCGCGCTGATTACCGGATCGATTGGCCTGGTGTTTCTGCTGCTGAACAAGACAGCCGGTTCGACCGATGCGATCCAGCGTCAGCAGAAACGGTGGGGTGCGGGACTGCTGGCAGCATCCGTGATCTGGGTGCTCGGTGCGGTGCTGATTGTGATTCCCGCATTTCGCGGCGGTGAGGTTGTTCACTACAGTCGATACTTTGGCGATCTTGGCAACAGTCCAGGGGAGCTGCTACGAACGGCATTCACCAGTCCAGGCAAGGTTCTGGGAGTACTGCTGAGCCAGAGAACACTGGTTTATGTCATTGTGCTTTCAGCACCGCTCGCGTTCTTATCGTGGCGACGACCCATCTATTTGCTGGGTGGAATGGCGACATTTGCCATGCTGAGTTTAATACAGCTGGGAAATGGGCCCGGGCAGGAAGCGGCTGGTCTGCCACCGGTGCCCTATCACCATTTCCATGCACCACTGTTGCCCATTCTTTTCTGGGCGGCAGCAGCGGCGCTGTCCGTGCCTGCTGTTGCGACTATGGGAAAAGGCGGGGCTATTTCTTTGGCTCCCGAGCGTCGCGCGCGGCTTGCTTTTCTGTGTGCAATGCTGACAGGGATCACTGGTTCACTGATGCCGACCGGGGCAACATTCTGGTCCGCGACTTCTACGTTTGGACGGGAGAAACTGTACGCTGACAATCCCCGAGCTGCGGCGCTGGAACGGGTCCTCCAGAAGATTCCGGTGACATCACGCGTTGCTTCGACAGACTTTGTGCATACTCGCCTGACGCACTTCGAGCGTTCGTATGACTACAGCGATTATCCACGCGCTGTGAACAACTATCAGCCGGGAGTTCCCGCGGATACGGATTACATCGTGATCGACACAACTCACCGGTACAGCACTGTTCGATCACTGGCAGATGTCCGTGAGCTGAAGACGGAACCTGACAAATGGGAAGTGCTGCCGGATGAAACCGGCGGGCTGTTTATTGTGCTGAAACGACGAGGCAAAGAGTGACCGCAGAAACTCCGTGGCTCGGAGATTACTATTCCGTCAGTGGTGCATGGATTCGGCGAAGGACTTCCGCCGGGATCTTGATGACTCGTCTGTCGTAGGTCATCAGTCCGTTGATTTCCCCTTCGACGTCTGTTGTCTGCGTGTAAACTCCTGCGGCGATTCCCTGTTGTCGAAGTGAATCCAGGCGAGTCATTGATTCTTTGTAGCGCGCCTGGAGTTCGTCCAGAGACTTTGGCAGATCTCCGTAGCCCCAGTTTCGATCGCTGATTGCCCAGAGATGATCAGGAACCGGCCAGCCGTGGCCGCCGAATTCACCAACGACCTGAACGTAATCTTTGAAGCGAGCATCCTGAAGCGGAAAGTTGGGATGAGGATAGCTGTGTTCATCGGCCACATCGCCCACCGGCCAGAAGTTTCCGCCGCTTGCGACGTTGACAAGTCGTGAAGGATCACGCTTCACGAGCCATTTGCCGACTTCCACAGTGCGGTGCTGTCCCCACGCTTCATTGAACGGCACCCACATCACGATGCAAGGCGCGTCTTCCAGATGGCTGACCATGCCATCCAGTTCGGTCATGTATTGAGCATGATCAGCGTCGGACCACACAGCATCGACTGGATTTGGAGCCATCCGTGTCCACGGCGGATTGATCAGGCAGCTTGGCTGATCCTGCCAGACCATCATTCCCAGACGGTCACAGTGATAGTAGAAACGACGTGGTTCAACCTTGATGTGTTTTCGAATCATGTTGAAACCCGCGGACTTCAGGAATTCGATATCGCTCAGTAATGCCTGATCAGATGGCGGCGTCAACAATCCATCGGGCCACCATCCCTGATCCAGAGGACCAAGATTAAAGATCGTCTTCGAATTCAACGTCAGGCGCCAGTGGCCTGACTCATCCTTTTGACGTGCGACCTTGCGGATGCCGAAGTAACTTCTGACGCTGTCCAGCAGCTTGCCCTCGCGGCTCAGCAGTTCGACTTTGACCTGATAAAGGTAGGGTGAGTCGGGAGACCAGAGTTTTGGGTTCTCAACGTTCAGTTCGATTGAAGCTGAGGGCTTTGCGTTTGCGTCCTGACTCCCCTGGATCGTCGCGGTCGCAGTCGGCCCCTCCTGCACAATGCACCGCAACTGGTAGTCCCCTGATTTACTGAGCGACGCACGAATCGTCATCTCACCTGACAGCGATCGAGTTTCGAAACTGAGGTCTTCGATGGAAGCTGTGGGAACCTGCTCGACCCAGACCGTCTGCCAGATCCCGGAAACACGCGTGTACCAGATTCCGTGAGGACGCAGGTGCTGCTTGCCGCGTAGCTGAGCACCGTCGGTGCTGTCTTCGACTCGAACGACAAGTTCGTTGGCACCGTTCCTGACGACCCCGGAAGCATCCAGTGAGAACGGAAGATTGCCACCGATGTGCGTTCCGATACTTTGACCGTTGACGAAGACTTCGCAACGGTAATCCACGGCTTCGAAATTCAGGATCGTTTTGAATCCGGGATTCGGTATCGCATTAAACGTCCGGTGGTACCACAGAGCCTGGTCCGGATGCAGATTGCGCTGAACTCCGGAAAGGCGGGATTCCGGGCAGAAGGGGACCAGGATCTTTCCGGACCATGACGACGGGATTTCTTTGACGGTGTTGTCAGTGATGGTGTAATCCCAGAGTCCGTTCAGGCAGCACCAGTTAGACCGTTCAAACTGCGGACGCGGATATTCTGTCCATGCGTTTTCGGGAGTGACTTTTTCACCCCACTCAGTCACCAATTTGGTCTGGAACGGGACGTCCGGGCCTCGGGGAACCGGGAGAGTCGGCACATTGTCCGCATCGATCAGGTGAACATCGATAAACTGACCGCCGCTGGTCTGATGGCAATGAACGGCAAGAAGGTTTTCTCCCTCTACGATCGCTTTTGCCGCCTCATCGGAAAGAGGGACGACCTGATATTCGGTCGTCCACCGCTTCAATTCAGCGACCTTCAGTCCATTCAGGTAGACTTCTGTGTCCTCATCGTGATGCAGAAACAGGGCTGGTTTCGAAGGGATCGAGGCCACGCGGATGGCGCGTCGAAGCCAGATATCCGGTGATGTCCATTCCGTGTTGACCCGAGAGCCGGGCGTTGACGGTTCTCCAAAGCCGCCGGGACCGGATTTCCAGGAAGAATCGTCAAAACCCTTCGAAAACCAATCGGGGCCGGAATTCTCGAGAGAATACCGCCACGGTCCGTTGGGGTTTTCATCAGCACGGGTGCTTGAAAAACACGGAAAAAACAGGGCAATCAGCAGCAGAATGCGCATGGAGTCAGGTCATTCACAGCAAATGGGCAGGTGGATGGGAAGGTCGGAGCCGGTAAGCTGTACGCACGAAAAAACGAAAAATCAAACGAGGGTGTTCCCCAGGGCGATAAGACGACTCGATGGATACCGGCAAAATCCGCTATTCTGCGGCAGGAACTGCCGAAGGATCGCAGATGGCACTTTTGTGTGGTTGTTGGTTCAGAAGTTGTTCCACGTCTCTTCTCTGGATTTCTCCGTTTCGCCGGGGCGGCAAACCTTTTGCTCAACCTGTTGTAACGGTTATTCCGACTGAATGATGTGATGCATTACAGCCAGGCCGGAAATTCCCTGCGCGTGGATGGATAGAACAACGCGAAATCCATCAGCAAGGGGAGAAAAGGGGCGGCAGGGCGCATCACGCGGAGGCAACTCCGTGAGGGAGGCAGTCGCTGGGAATCCGCAATTCGCCAGACCTGCTGACGTCGCGAAATCAGGTGAATCGCAGCGTTCAGTTTTCAGTTTGTTCTTCAGAATCAGGTAACTCGAACATGCTCCTGAACACATGGCTTTCTTTTGCTCGTCGTCAGCTGGTCTCTCGAAATCCACGACGTGGACACCGTCCGACGACGAATCGCGCGATCCGGATGGAGCAGCTGGAAGAGCGATTGGTGATGAGCGTGAATGCTCTGGTGATCAATCCTGACAACCAGGCATTGTTTACCAACGCCAGTGGCGGTATCGAAGTCGACAATGCAGACATGGCGGGCAAAGATGCACTCGTCATCGAAGGCATTACCATCTCCGCGACATCCGGCGATGCGATCTCGATCGACCTTTCGAACATGGCCCTTCAGAGACTGGCCATCGAATCAATCACTGTCAGCCAGTATGTGACGACAGGTATCGACCTGGATCTGCTGAACGTGACGGGGCTGGCTACTGTCGCGATCGAAGATGTCAGCATGGTGGGAACAGCTCGAGCTGTTGACCTGACCTTCAATAACACCGACACCGGCGCATTGACAATCGAAGACAGCGTCCTGCCTGGCGTTGCAGTGACAGCGACTGGCGGAGCCGACATTTCCAACGGACTGATTACTGAAAACCGAATCGTCACAGGCAGTGGCATCGAAGGTGTCGTGCTGAATGTCGTCAGCACTGCAGGGGCAGTGAGCACAGCCGACGGTTTCAGGATCATTAATAACACTCGAATTCAGACGTTGAACCGTGACGCTGTGCAGATTAACGCCACGGGCTTTGTGGATTCCGGTACCAATCTTCCGGGGTCAGAACTCGACGGTCTGAACATTTCAAACAACACCGTGGGCACTGCAGAAGGTGCCAACGTGAATTTCCGTGCCGAAGGCGACACGTTCGTTCAGCCGTTTAAGCTGACGAACAATTCGAGCAACGGAGAACTGCTGCAGACATTTGTCTTTGACATCTCCGGGATTGGTCTTCAGTTTGACCCGGATGCCGTCACGGGCAAGCCGTTCACGCCGCTGTTTGGCACGGGCACCTCGACCGGAGTTGCCAGCAGTGTGCTCAGCAACAACAACCAGACTCTGACTGTGACGTTTACTGACTTCAACCCAGGCGAAACGCTGCAGTTCGTTCTTGATATTGACCTTGTCGGCGGAACGCCAGCGTCAATTTTCGGCAACCAGCTGATTGGTGCCGACGTCCAGTTCAACTTCACGAACAACAAGTCCGTCAGCGGGCAGATGGCCGGTGATCCGAATGCTGTTTCTGCCTCGCAGTTCCTGGTCGGGGCTGGAACAGCGGGAAGCAATCACGGCATCCAGATCAACGCTCAGGCTCTTCCTGTCACGAATGTCCGTATCAACAATAACGTGGTGACAGGAGCACCTGGCCACGGGATCTACCTGAATTCTCGTACGTACAGTGACATCACTGGTGAAGTGAACGGCAACCAGGTTTCTGGTTCCGGTCGCGACGGTATCCGCGTGGCGATGTCAGACAGCAACTTCTTTGGAAGCGTCGACAACAACACGATCGCGAATAACGGCGGCAACGGACTTTCGCTGCTGCCAACGGTCACACGATCTGGTCTTGTCCAGCAGGCCACCACGGGTCGTGTTGGTAATCCAATTGTGATCACGACGACGAATCACGGTCTGCAGACCGGCGATCGAGTCATGCTGCAGGGGCTTGTGAACCATGACTCAACGGTGAACTTCCCGGGGAACGGACTGTTCACTGTCACTCGTCTGACGAACAACACATTCTCGCTTCAGGGCACTGATGTCAATGTGACCGGTGCTCTGTACGCTGGTGGTGGTGCGTGGTACGTGCCTGACTTCCGCGGCGGCGGCACAGATCAGAATGCCGCTCGAGGCTTTGTCCAGATTGACCTCAAAGCAGACGCGACACCGAAGGCCATTACCGGGGCAACAAACACGGTCGGAATCGACATCACCTCAGCGGCACACGGGCTGAAGACCGGTGATCGAGTTCGAATCACCGGAGTCCAGGGCAATACGGCTGCCAACGGAACGTTTACCGTCACAGTGATCGATGCCAACACATTCCGACTGAAGGGTGTTACCGGAAACGGAGCTTACACGGTCGGCGGTACCTTCGTTCCTCTGGCGGACACAGCTGCCAACGGGGATAACGTTCGCCAGGGCATTTCTGCGAACTCGATTACCGGAAATAAGGGTGCCGGAGTTTACGCCAGTGCCGAAGTCGGTTCCACCATTCGAGCCGACATTACTCAGAATACGATTTCGCTGAATGAGAGCGTCGGGGTCAACTTCCAGTCTCACAGCTATGGTCTGGGAACAAGCCTGCCGCTGAATCCAAACGATCCGTCAGCTCTGCCTGCAAATCAGGATCTGGGTTTCGAAGTGAACATCGGAACTGAATCCAATGGACAGGGAAATCTGTCCGGTAACGGAAACACGCTGCACCAGAACATCGGAGCCGGTATTGCTCTGCAGGCTCTGGACTATGGCACCGGTGCATTTGAGCTGTGGAACAATACGATTTCATCCACGGTCGACGATAACTCAGCCTCCACACCGTACGCCGGGGACGGCGTGTTTGTTCGTCTTGACGATGATCGCATTGCGTCGGAATCTGTCGCGATTCTGCAGCGATCGGTGATCAAGAACAACGTGATCGGTGTTGACAACCTTGGCAACGCGGGCAACGGTCTCTTCTTCGCGATGACACAGCGAACAAAGATCCAGAACCTCGACGTTGTGAACAACACTTTCCTGAACAGTGGTAAGGACGGCTTCCACTTTGAGCGATCAGAAGACGGCCGTCTGAACGCGGTTCGATTCCAGAAGAATCGCTCGACGAACAACGTTGGTGACGGATTTGACCTGTTCGCGAAGAACACTGCGAAAGACAGTCTGGACTTCAGCATCAACGATAACTTCATCGAGGATAACGGACAGTACGGTCTTCGAATTGATGTTCAGGCCGACGCCAGCATCACTGTTGAGTTCAACAACAACTCGGTGAAGCGCAATGGATCAAATCCGGCTGGTACGGGGTATCATCCCAACGACAATGTATCAGGATCAGCGGGCAAAGCAGGCGGTATCGGAATTCACGCGTTCCAGAACGTTTCAGTCACGTTCACAGCGGATCAGTCGACGATCAGTGAGAATGTGGGTGATGGATTCAGCGTAGATGAATCGTACTTCTTCGATACTCTCCGACTCAACGCCACGTTCACAAATTCAAAGCTGAACAATAATACGCTGACGGGTTTCCGAAGCAACGGAACAACGTTTGGCACATTCTCCTGGTTCAATACTCAGTTCAATCAGAACGGTGAAGACGGAGCCCGAATTATCTCGGTTGAAGACAAAACCGACCCGTTCGACCGTCGAGTCGGTGGAATGGACATCGACGTGATCGCCCTCAGAAGCACGTTCGACGGCAATACTCAGAGTGGTCTGCAGCTGGGTCAGGGAACGAGTGCCAAACTCGGCGATGGCACCGTTCTGAACGCCAACTCCTTCAGCTACAACGTGGGAGAGGACGGTCTGAAGATTACTCAGGCCGCAGGCCCTTATCTTGCCAACGCCGGCCGTCGACGCACGATTGTCGCTGACCAGAACTACTTTGTTGGCAACGGCGGTGATGGTATTGACGCTGGACACTTCACGATCCAGGAAGCTGTGGGCCAGATTGAAGTGTTTGGTAACGGCCAGCAGAACGGCAGTGCGGCTGACGGTGAAGTTGGTAACCCGGAACACGGGGACGAAGTTGTCAACGATGTCCAGGTGTCGATTACTGCAGCCGAGATTTCCGGCAACGGTGGTGACGGGATTGAATGGCTGGCGGACAGCATTAACCGCATCCCTCCGGTTACCGGTGGTGGCCAGGACATTGCCTACACCAACAATTCAATGCTCACTATTCGCGACTCTCGTATTGCCAACAATGCGAAACGCGGGATTGACATTTTGAATCGACGCCAGGCAGATTCTTATGTCACGATTGCGAACAACAAGATCCTTTCGAACGGATATGAAGGCATTTACGTCGTCAACACCGCTTCGCATTTCCAGCGTCAGAATGCTCCGAACGATCCACTCGATTCGTATCTTGAGATTTTTACGAGTGGCGAAACAGCGATCAATCCAAACATCGAGCTTCGAGTTCAGAGCAATATCATCGAATCCAACGGAACAACATCCGTTACTTCGACAGTCCCAATCAACTCATCAAGTTCGGCTGGCGATACAGGTGTGACGCCTCACCGCAGCTTCACCCACAACTTTACTCAGGTTCAGGGGTCTCTGGGTGGCCTGGTCATTCGAGTTGGCACGGCGGATTCGATTGGGCCGATTCGAGGACCATCAACCGCAAATGAACTGACTCTGTCAGGAGTTGACGCTGAAGTTCTAAGCAATCAGTTTGATGGTAACTTCGGTGCGGATGTCTACTTTGATAATTTCGTTTCGCAGATTGCTCCTCAGTCTGGCACAGTCTTCCAGATGGGTGCACCGCGGCTCGTTTTTGACCGGGGTTACCGAGATGCACTTTCGCGGTTTGACCTTGTCTTCCGCGGCAATACGGGTAACTCGCTGGACGTCATCAACGGCTTCGCGTTCTACGACAACGACGAAGGCAGGTTCAAATCCAGAACGAACGCGGACCCCAACGATCCAAATGGCGACTTTACGGACCCTGTTCGAAAGCGTAACGGCACCCGAACGCTGGGAATTCAGTTCTTCAATGACATTTCCGTTGATCCGACCTCGACGACATTGATTGGCGATGACGGTACCACGATTTGGGGAACCTGGTCGTATGACGGTCTTGGAACAACAACATGGCGAGTTGAGTCTGACTTTGACTTTAATAACTTCAGTCTGACCAATCCAACTCTCGGATTCAGCAGCTTCTACGACACTGTGAATCTTGGTGGTCAGGGCGGTATCGCGTATCAATGGGACACCGGAACCAATACTCCGTCATTTACGGGTCAGTCAACGTTCTCCCTGAACCGGGGAGATATCTTCAATGTGCGTGCCGGAGAAACTGCTCCGATTCAGCCAGACGCATATGAAGAGAACGATGGCTTCGTCAGCGCCGCAGCAATCGCTGACAATCCGGCGACTCCGCTGGATATCGAAACCATTTTGTCCGGCACCAAGACACTCACGAACCTTACTGTCGAAACGAAGGGTGACCGCGACTACTACTTTTTCGATGCTGCAGCCAATGGGAACCTGTCTGTTGCTCTGAACGTTGTCGACGTGCTGGGTGCTTCACTTGCCTTCCTGATCTATGAAGTCGATACCGCCGCGAACACCGAAGAAGTTCCGATGTTCAAGCTGGCGGATGGTTCACCGAACTACTCAGTGGTTGCCGTCGGTGCTACGACAACTCTGAATACGACAGTGACTGCCGGAAAGCGATACATCATCGAAGTTCTTGGATCAGAAGCTGAGAACACCGGTGCTGGCGGACTGACCGGAAAGGCGTTCACGTACGGAACGAGCCGCAATTACTCGCTGACCGTGACTGCTCCTGTTGCTCCTGGCGGACTGCCTGGTGGCGGAGGCGGCAGCGGTGGTGGCAGCGGCAGTGGAAGTGGTGGCAGCGGTGGTGGAAATGGCGGTGGTGGCGGCAACGGAAGCAATGGCTCACTGCCAGGCAACCCGCTGCTGGTCAGCATTGGTCCGGTTTCACCGGATCCTCGCAGCACATCAGCCGGAACCGTGACTATCACATTTAATGAGGACGTGACCGGCGTTGATATCGCTGACTTCTCACTGACTCGAAATGCAGTCGCGGTGTCGCTGACTGGTCTGACCGTTACTCAGGTGGATGCGATGACATACCGCATCAACCTTGGCAGTCTGACAGGGCAGGCCGGGAACTATGTTCTGACACTGACCGCAGCTGGCTCCAACATCCGTGATACAGACAACAGCCCACTGCTTGTTGGTGGAAATGAGAGCTGGACCGTCGTCACGGACGTGACCGTACTGACAGACTCACCAGATACGAATCCTGGTGATGGAAAGGCCGCGGACATCTCCGGTGCGGCAACCTTGCGTGCGGCTGTGATGGAAAGCAACAGCGCGGTCGGTGACGACATTATCACACTCGGTGCGGGTGTCTATCAGCTTTCACTGGCTGGCAGCTTTGAAGACCAGGCAGTCACCGGTGACCTTGATGTGACCGGCAACCTGATTATCCGCGGTGTCGATGCGAATACGACCTTTATCGATGGCGGTGCCCTTGACCGAATCTTCCATGTCTTTGCTGGTGCGAAGCTGACACTCGAAAACCTGACGATCCAGAATGGTGCAGCATTCGACGGTGGCGGTATCTTCAACGAAGGCACGCTGATCCTGAACAATGTGAATGTCATCAGCAACGATGCCTTCAACCAGGGTGGTGGTATTTACAACACGGGCACAGCGACGATTACCGGCTCTTCCATCTCAGAGAATACAGCCGGATCTCGTGGCGGTGCAGTGAACAATCTCGGAACGATGACATTCACCAGCACGACGCTGTCCACGAACTATGCGGTGTCGCGAGGCGGTGCATTGTTCAGCGAAGGCAGTGCCGGCGCGACGATGATTAACGTGACCATCGTTGACAATGAAGCGGGTTCCCGAGGCGGCGGTCTTGTTGCCGAATCAACAATCTCCACACGTCTCGGCAATTCCATCGTCGAACGAAATGCGACAGACGCAATTGTCCCTGCGACAAGTGCTTCCACCGGCAAAGACCTGTTCGGAGGCGTTCAGTCGCTCGGCTACAACCGAATTCAGGTCCTTGATCAGCGAAGTGCAACCGGTGCAGCTGCGGGCCTGCTGACAACAGACAAGTTTGGCCGCGATGCGACTCCTCTGACCGACGCCACCAACGTACTCCAGTACGGTACGGGTAACGGTGTTGGTTTCCACAGCCTGAAGCCAAATGGCGGAGCTGTTGATGCCGGCAACAATGCTCTGTACCCGACCACGCCGCTTGTGAATCAGAACGATGCAATCGGACGTCCTCGTCTGATCGAAGGAAATGCGGACGGTATCGTGACGATTGATCAGGGGGCTGTTGAGCACTTCGTCAACGTTCCAGTCGCGATCTTCACGGCCAATCCAAATCCAGCCGGACTGAATGAACTCGTGACCTTCGACGGTCGCGGAAGCACTCATTCCAATCCGCAGCAGGGTTCAATCGTCGCCTGGTACTGGGACTTCGACTTCAATCCAACCGGTGCAGTCGTCAATCCGGCTGACCCATACGATGGATTCACACAGGACGCGACCGGATCAACGGCAACTCATACTTACACGGACAACAGCCGAACGGTCTACACAGTTCGACTGATTGTGAAGGACAACAACAACGTCCTGAGCTACGTCGACCAGACCATGGTCGTTGGCGTTCCGACCAAGCCAGTGATTCAGCGACCGTTTGCTGTGACCAGTGACCTGACTCCGGAAATTCGATGGACGGCCTCACCAGCCCAGTACCGGCTGCAGGTGTTCAACGTCACCACCGGTTCCCGAGTCTCTGTGCTGGATCGAACCGGACTGACGGCCAAGTCATTCACACCGACGACTGCTCTCACCGCAGGTCAGTATGAAGTGGTTGTCACGGCGACGAACGCCAGTGGCAGCTCGGTCAGTGATTCATGGTTCTTCAGCGTCGTGCGTATGAACCTGACTTCACCCGTTGGCTCGACGTTTGACACGACACCGAAGTTCACATGGGACGCAGTTCCTGGTTCATTCGGTTACGACATCTGGGTCAGCCAGACGAAGCCGACGTACAAGCAGACTGTGCTGCGTAACCAGTCGGTCTCCGGAACCACTTACGAAGCCACAACGTCACTTGGCCTTGGCGAATTCGTATGGTGGGTACGAGCCTACGATGCAGACGGTGTTGCAGGTGACTGGAGTCCTTCAAAGACATTCACCATTAATCAGGTTGCCTTCACAGCTCCTGCCAGCGTGACCATGAATGTTCGTCCGACGTTCTCATGGACCAACATGAATGCGGCTCGCTACGAGTTGTGGGTGAACCAGGTTGGTGGCAAGACCAAGATCATCTACCAGTCCGCTCTGACCTCCACATCGTTTACTCCGACATCAGATCTGCCAAACGGCACCTATGAAGCCTGGGTTCGACCTCTGGCGGCTGACGGCGAAGCGGGACTCTGGAGCGCGAAGTACACGTTCCAGATGGACTACCGAGTCGGACCAGTCACGGTATCTCCGGTCGGAATCACCACCGACACCACTCCGGAATTCACCTGGAAGGCTGTTGACGGTGCTGCAAACTACGATCTCTGGGTTAACAATCTCTCCACAGGTGTGACTCAATACATTCGAGTGACTGTACCGCACGTGGCCAATGCCACGACGATCAAGTACACATCGGCAGCATTGCCAGCCGGCAACTACCGATGGTGGGTGCAGGCTGTGTCAGCATCCGGTGCGAAGACTGCATGGAGCACGGCAACGGACTTCACCGTTCCGGTTCCATCAATCATTAACCCACGCGGCGCGATCTCTACAAACCTGCCACGGTTCACCTGGTCAGGCGTGACTGAGTACGTGAAGTATGACCTGTGGGTCGACAACCTCACAACGGGAGCCAAGCAGGTTCTGCGTGTTCAGGATCTGACCGGAACGTCCTACCAGACCGTACTTCCGTTCGAAAATGGATCTTTCCGAGCATGGATCCGAGGCATTGATGCACTCGGTAACATCTCTCAGTGGAGTGGACCGGCAGACTTCTCAATCAGCGTCGGGGTCGGAAACGCCCCAACACTGCTGTCTCCATCGGGAACCACAGCGAACAATCGTCCGACGTTCTTCTGGACCGGCGGCACTAACGCTGTGACATACGAAATCCTGGTGAAGAACATCACAGATGCTTCACAGCCGATTGTGATCAATGTGAAGAACATTGCGGGAACTTCGTACACCGCAACGACGACTCTGACACCAGGCAAGACCTACCGATGGTGGGTTCGAGGTCTGGACGCTTCCGGCAACGGACTCCCATGGAGCCAGCCGCTCGATCTGCGAGTCGTCTCCAACGGTGCTCTGCCATCATTCTCTCCGGAAGATCTGGCGAACCTTGGAATGTCCGTTCCGGTGGTGGCCGCTCTGACGGTTGAGGACTGGGATGCTGAGCCTGTGCGAAGCATCACAGCTCACCCGGCTGGCGTCGTGGTTCAGATTGATCCGGTTGTTGAGACCGAGCAGGCCGAGATTGCCGAACAGGTTGCTGTTGTTCCGGCGATTGATATGGCCGCTGAGATTGATGCCGTCATGCAGGAATGGGCGTCTGACAGCTTCTTTATGGAACTGGCAGAAGCTGCTGACTCTATGACTGTGCCACCTGTGCAGCCAATCGTTTCGGTCGAATCATCGTCCGGAAATGATTCAGCAACAGTTGCACTGATGACAGCTGCTGCGGTTGCCGGAATGGTCATGAACAGCCGACGACCATCTGACGAAGAGAAAAAGTAGACGATCCAGGTGACAGCATGACTTTGGTCTGCTGTACTGAATCAGAACTTCAATAAGAATAGGGGCTGGCATTTCTGCCAGCCCTTTTTTGTTGAAGCCGGAGTCATTCACATGTTGCGCTGCCTGGTCTTTCTGGCTGTCATTGGTATTGCGAGCGTGACGCAACGCCCGGCGTTTGCTCAGACGGCATTCCCGGATTATCGAACGGTCAGTGCGGATCTCACTGTCCCCGAACTGGCGGATGCCGCTCCGGCGTCCGGCCAGCGGTGCCTTGTGAAAATCCCTGACACACGATGGCACATCCCATATGTTCTTTACCTGCCGAAAGACTGGAGCCAGGATCAGACGTGGCCCGTATTTGTGGAACTGCCGGGCAACGGTGGATATCGCGATGCGCTTGGAGACGAGTGCACTGGATTACCGCAGGACTGCCATATGGGTTACGGGCTGACAGAAGGGAAGCAATGGATCTGGGTCTGTCTTCCGTTCCTGAACGGAGATGGATCAAAAATCTCAGCCCAGTGGTGGGGCGATGCGCCGCAACATGACCCGTCGGAGACTCTTCGTTACTGGCAGGCAGTGCTTGCCGATGTGAAGACGCGTTTCGCCGGGGACCGAAACCGTGTCGTTCTGGCTGGGTTCTCTCGCGGCGCGATTGCCTGCAATGCTCTGGGACTGTATGACGAAACAACCTCGTCGCTGTGGACGGCGTTTCTTCCCTGCAGCCATTACGACGGCGTGCGATCATGGCCATTCTCCGGAAGTGATCGCGAGAATGCCATGAAGAGACTGCACCGCCTTAATGGCCGCTCGCAGTTCATCTGTGGAGAAGGAACACAGACGGATGAGACTCGCAGGTACCTTGGCGCGACGGGAGTTCCCCTGGAGTCACTCATGATCAGCCCGACTGGTTTTCGTAATCACAGCGACCAGTGGACTCTTCGCCCGTGCGAGGCTCGCGTCAAAGCGCGAACATGGCTTGAGACGGTCAGAACTTCCCGGTGAGTTCAGGCTTTAGAGTGTATGTTTGCGGCAAGCGAACAACGTGAGCGATGACCTGGCAACGAGCCGGCAGGCTCCTTTGGGTCAAGGGCTTTCAGCCCTTGTTAGGGCTGGAGCAAAGTTCCACAACGTGGTAGTCGGGATCTGTCAGAAAGACCTGAATGGCACCGTCAGGGCGCCTTTTGGCATCGTCCAGCAGCGGGATACCAAGTTCTTTCAGCCGCTGAGCAGCCGCGCAGGCATCGTCCACTTCAAAGGCGAAGTGGTGGTTTCGGCTGGACCGCACCAGAACCTCCACGGGATAACCTGCGGGGCCGCTGAGTTCATGCTGTTCGATCAGATGAATGAGTGTCGAGCCGGCCCTGAACCATGCTCCGCCGAAGGTGAAGGCAGGTCTGGGAACTTCTTCCATTCCCAGCAGCCCGACGTAGAACTTTCGGCTGGCTTCGACATCGCGGACCACCAGCGTCACGTGATCAATGTGTCGAACTTTGACGGGACTGCTCATGTCACTCGATTTCTGAATTCTGTATGCAGGAGGAGTCGATCCGGTCAGTCTTCCATCGGTGGATCAGGAACATAATCCTCAGCATCCAGTGCATACTCGAGGAGAACTTCCATGGGGATGTGTTCGATCGCGGAAATATGAGTTGCTTTGAGCATCAGTTTTGGGGCGACACCCGCTTCGAGAGCTTCCAGCCAGCGTGGAAGACACAGACACCAGCGGTCGCCAGGCTGCAAACCTGGAAAGCGATAGGCCGGAACGGGAGTTGAAAGGTCATTGCCCGCCTGTTTTGAAAACACCAGGAACTCGGCAGTCATTTCCGCACACACCGTATGCATTCCGGTATCTTCGCCGCATGTCTCGCAGCGACCGGTACGGAAGAAGCCAGTCAAAGGATCTGCTGAACACACCAGCAGATCACCACCAAACACATTCTTCGCCATGTCGAAGTTCCTGTCATGCACTCCGGAGTTCAGCTGCCTTGTCAGGGCTGACCGCCGGGAGCAATCTTCTGAGCACCGTGAATGGCACGGCTAAGCTGTTGAAGGTCAAACGGTTTCGTAAGGATAGTCACTGCCTGCTTTTCGGCCATTCCTCGAACCACATTTTCTGAACCATACCCTGACATGAAAACGAATCGAATGTTTGGGAGATGACTGCAGATCTGATATGCCAGTTCAATGCCATTCATCCCGGGCATGACCAGGTCCGAAATCACGATGTCGATGGTTTTGCCATACTCCTGCAGAATGTGCATGGCATCCTGAGCATTTCTGGCCGTCAGGACTCGATGCCCCAGCTGCTCAAGAGAAAGTTTTCCGGTCTTCAACAGTGCCGGTTCGTCCTCGACCAGGAGAATGCAGAGCTTGCGAATTACGGGAAGCGGTTCTTCCTGTACGTCTTCCAGAGGCGAGCGTCCGTGGGTCGCACGCGGGAAGTAAACATGAAAAGTCGTGCCGACATCCGGGCGGCTTTCCACCTCAATCGCACCGCCGTTCTGCTGAACAATTCCGTAGACCGTCGCCAGGCCAAGCCCGGTGCCCTGGCCAACGGGCTTTGTTGTATTGAATGGCTCAAACAAATGCTGCAGGGCTTTCTCGCTGATCCCTGTCCCGTTGTCTGAGACGGTCAATACGACATAGTCTCCGATCGGCAGAATCGATGATCTCATCTGCGTTGTTCGGGCCAGCGTTTCGTTGTGCGTCGAGATCACAATGCGGCCGTCTTCCGTCAATGCATCCCGGGCATTCAGGCAGAGATTCGTCAATACCTGATCAAGCTGGAGCGGGTCAATGCTGACGGTCCAGAGATCTTTCCCTGGCCTCCAGTCCACAGTGACGGCTTCACTGATGGACCGACGCAGCAGTTGCAGCATTCTCTGCGCGGTGCGATTCAGGTCCACCCTTTGAGGGATCGCATGCTGGCGACGGGCAAACGCAAGTAACTGGTGAGTCAGATCGGCTGAACGCTGTCCGGCCGTTTGTATGGCGCGTAGATGTGAAGCCATCTGGTCCGTCAGGCCGCTGCTCATCAGTGCCATCTCTGAATGACCAAGAATGACGGCCAGCATGTTGTTGAAGTCGTGCGCAATGCCGCCCGCCAGTCTTCCAATCGACTCCAGTTTCTGGGCCTGCAAGAACTGGCGGTGCAGCTTTTCTCGTTCAAGCTCCGCGTTGTGGCGATCAGTCACATCCTGAAAAGCGCCATAGACTGCGACCACTTCATCGTCCTGGCGTTCCACTCGTCCCAGCGCGCGAACCCATCGTGCACGGCCTTTGGCGGTGACAAACGGAAGTTCGAGGTCCCATGATTTTCCGGTCGCGATCCCTTCTTTGACAGCGCTTTCAATCTGGAAGCGCGCTTCCGGTGCATAGAAATTGATGGCCTCTGCCAGATCAGGCTGATAGTCCTCAGGGACTTCGTGGATTCGTTTTGTCTGAGCAGACCAGCGGAGCTGTTTGCTTCTGACATCCAGTCGCCACGCACCGACTTCGGCGACCTTACCGGTTTCTTCCAGCCAGTCTTCTGTTTCTCGCAAAGTCTTTTCTGTGGCCTGACGGCTGACATCCTTTTCATGAGCATCCATCAGAAGTCCGATCGCTGTCACCACAGGATCCAGGAACTGAATGATCTCACTGGAGTACTCCGATGGTGCGTTGGCCAGGCCAACGGCACCTATGAGCTTTCCCGCATGGATGATCGGAATCCCCAAAAAACGGTGCAGCGGAGGATGGCCTGCCGGAGTGCCGCCTCGGCGACTATCCGTTGCTGGTGAATTCGCAATCACCGGGCTTGCGGTTGTCAGGATGTGCCCAAACAGTGTGTTCAGGTTATGGAACTCAAAGCCGGTCCTCCTGGCATCCTGGTACAGCTTCTGAGTTTCAGCGTTCCATGCGATGTTGGTAATTGCCGAAGCGCGGAGATAGGGCGTCCCGTTCGGCTGGTAACGGCATTCTCCCAGAAAACCGTATTCGCTGTTCGTGAGCCCCAGAAGTTCATCGAGCAGAAATCGATACATCTCATCCGGATTTTGTCCGGCGATGAATCGTGATTGAGCCAGCGTAATCGTCTTGAGCAGCTGATGTTCATGTCGAAGCTGACCTTCGATTCGCTTCCGGTCTGTGATGTCGCTCTGGACCGAAAAGTACCCTGTTACTGTTCCATCCGGGTCAATGAGTGGCTGAGCGTCCAGGGAGATCCAGAAGAGACTTCCGTCCTTTCGGTAGTTTTGAATCTCCGCCTGAAACGGTTGCCCGGCCGCAGTCAGCTCCGCAATCTCACGAGCCATGTCGATGTCGGTCGCGGGACCATGCAGAAACTGGTCTGGCCGTTTTCCTGCAATCTCGGGAAGTGTCCAGCCGCTAACACGGGTAAATGCTTCATTCACCCAGACGGTGCTGCCATCGCGCCCCGAGATCATGACGGGGTGTGACGTCATCCTTGCCACAAGCGGCATGACCGACTGTGCGCTGAAGGCAGACATGACTTCCGAAGCATTTTGTCCGGAAGCAAGGTCGGAGGGGGCAGGTACTTGCGGTTGAGTCACGAAGGGCTCCGTAGGCAGGCAGGGTGAAGTCAGAGTTTGGAAACTTGGTCGTTTCCTGTCCAGTACTCGACAGGTCTTCCTGTTCCATTGGGTCTGGACGCTCGAGCCGGCGGGACCGGATCAGGAACAGGGCTGCTGCTTCACATATTTTTGACAACCGTCTGCGGCGAGTGAAAAAACGGGAAAACAAGCCGAAACTGTGTCCTGGCGAGCTCGCGATCGCAAAATAGACGGAACACCGTCGGCCATGGACTCGTCGCAGAATCTCACGGACCTCATTGAATCAAATCACAACATGCCGGGAACTGGATTCTGCATGTTGGGTGACAGAAGGACACAGAAAGTTCGTCTGTTCGATCGTGTGGTTTTTGGTTACTTTTCAACATCCGGATTCGCTGCGAAGGACGCGTTTCGCAAGGGGCATACAAGGGCGGCTGGCAAAGGGTCAACGATTCGGCCAGGCGACTCATCGCAGAATTTTCTCTGGCGTTTGTCCCTCTCGAAATAAGGCATCGAATCCACGTTTCCGTTTTCAGGGTTTTACTCTATGCGCACTGCACTTTGGTGTCTTGCGGCCGTTGTACTGGCAGGATCCACGGGATTAATGGCAACAACCATGAACAAGCCTCCGGCTGATCAGCGAGAAGACGCGGGGCGGTTGTTCAGTCAGAACAACTTCAACGATGCTTTGAAGATTTACCGGGAACTGTTGCTGAACGCGGATGTCGCAGACCACGCATTGTCTGACGACCTGGCCAGGGCGATCAGCTGCATGCAGCAGTTGGGAACGATTCATGAAGCGGACTCGCTGATTGAACAGGCTCTGGAGACACATCCAAAACACTTCACGCTGATTCGCCAGGCCGCGCAGCTTTATGCAGGCGGCATGGAAAATGGCGGCTTCGTGATCGGTGGCAAATTTGAACGCGGTGGCCATCGAGGTGGCGGCCAGTGGGCTTCTGTCGAACAGCGAGACCGCGTGAGGTCACTGCAGTTGCTGATCCAGGCTTTGGACATCGCGGCTGAAACACCCTCTGTTCGCAAAGCAGAGAAGGCCGATGTCTGGGCGATGATCGCCAGTCAGATCAGTACGGCTCGACACGGTGAGGCATGGCGACTGCAGGAACTGACCGATCTGAGTGTTCTTCCGGATTTCGAAATCCAGGGGCAGTTCGGTCGGGGCCGATTTGGCTGGGTTCCTTTTGAAGACAAAGGTGCTCCGGTCGATGCAGAAGGCAATCCTGTCTTTCACCGGATGCCGGAATCATGGGACGCATCAAAGTCTGATGGCGAACGCTGGCGCTGGGCGATGGCTCAGGTTGTGGCTCATAACGAGAAACGTCTGAGCGCGATGGATCTGGAGTGGGCCGGCTTTCTGCAGTCGCAGTTCGGCGTCTCCGGCCAGTCAATCGGCGGTCCTCCAGTCATTCGGCCCGCTGCTGCTGACGAAGCGGATGCCGGTGAAGAGGCTCCAAAGGACTCCGGCGTCTGGGCTGCTCACAAGCTGAGCGACAATGAAACGATTGCGAAGCTGACGACCGGAGTGAAGCGATTCTCACTGCCGGATGAATACAACCCGATCGTTGTGCTGAAGAATGTGATCGCCCGTAAAGACGGTTCAAAACGCCAGGCTCTTGAAATGCTGGTGAACGAACGCATGAATCGTCATCAGTATCCAATGGCTGTTGAACTCATCAAAGAGATCCTTTCGACTGCAACCGGCGACGACAAAAAGGCCCAGCAGGATCGCCTGAAACAGATCACCGGAAACTGGATTCAGTTTGAAGGTGCGAGTGTCTTTCCCGCAGGCAATGGGGCACAGGTCAATATTCGTTATCGCAATGGTAAGAAGGCCGCGTTTGAGGCTCGACCGGTGCGCGTCGAACAGCTGCTGCTGGATGTGCGGAAGTACCTGGAGTCGGACCCTGAAGAGCTGGACTGGCAAAAGACACAGATTGAAAATATCGGATGGACTCTGATCAACGGTGATCTCAATAAGTACCTGGATGCTCCCGTTGCAAAATGGGATGTGGATCTGACACCGCCGGCAGACCATTTTGATGCCGGTCTGACAGTCACGACTCCCGTTCAGAAAGCGGGTGCTTACTGGATTACTGCCAAAATGCAGGACGGCAATGATGCTCGAATGGTCATCTGGATTGCCGACACAGCGATCACTCGCAAGCGAGTCGAAGAGGGGACGCTCTATTACGTGGCTGACGCGGTCTCCGGAGCTCCGGTCGCAAATGCGGACCTCGAATTCTTTGGCTGGCGAATGGAATATGGTCAGCAGCGCCGTCCGCGAAATCATCAGGTGCTGACAAATCGTTTTGCAGATCGCTCTGATAAGGACGGGCTTTGCGTCCCGCGTCCGAATGACCTGATTCCACAGAATCAATGGCTCACCATTGCTCGAACAAAGGACGGGCGGTTTGCCTTTGACGGATTCACCGGCATCTGGAATCCGGACAAGCTGCAGCACCTGGACTATAGCCCGGTGAAGATCTACTCCATCACCGATCGCCCCGTCTATCGTCCCGGACATCAGGTGAAGTATCGACTCTGGACCCGCAAGCCGCGCTTCGATGCGGACGACAACAGCTTCGCCAACCGCGACACGTGGGTACAGATTCGAAATCCCAAAGGCGACGTCGTCCTGGATGTCCCGGCAAAGTCTGACAAATGGGCCGGCGTTGATGGCGTCTGGGAAATTCCAGCCGACGGAACTCTGGGGACGTACCAAATCGGCATTGCAGAAGAAGTTGAGGTCGCTCGAACGGTCGAAGAAAACGGCCAGACGAAGATGGTGACGGAAAAGCAGCGAGTCCTGATCGGATGGGGTTCGTTCGTCGTCGAGGAATATCGCAAGCCCGAATTTGAAGTGAAGGTGGATGCCCCCGAGAAACCCGTCAAGCTGGGCGAGAAGATTCAGGCGAAGGTCAATGCTCGCTATTACTTCGGCGCTCCTGTTACGGAGGCCAAAGTCCACTACAAAGTTGAACGTACCAAGAAGGACAGTCGATGGTATCCCGTTGCCCAGTGGGACTGGCTGTATTCTCCCGGCTATTGGTGGTTCGCTCCGGAATATCACTGGTACCCGCGCTTCAGCCACTGGGGTTGTTTTGGTCCGATTCGTCCATGGTGGAACTGGAGCCCCGATCCTCCGGAAGTGGTTTTTGAAGGTGACGCCGAAATCGGTCCCGATGGGACGTATCTGATTGATATCGATACGGCAAATGCTCTCGCCAATCACAGCGACAGCGATCACAACTATTCGATCACGGCAGAAGTTGTCGACAAGTCTCGCCGAACCATCATCGGTACCGGCAGCGTGCTCGTCGCTCGCGATCCGTTCAAGGTCTTTACGTGGACTGATCGAGGCCACTATCAGACGGGTGATGAAGTTCAGCTTGGCTACCAGGCACGAACACCCGATGGCAAACCAGTTCAGGGCACAGGCAAAGTGACTCTGTATTCGGTGTCATACCCCGAAGGTGACAAGCCGAAGGAAACGGAAGTTCAGTCATGGGATGCCGCGACAAACGCTGAAGGTTCCGGTTCTCTTCGATTCAAAGTTCCTGAGGCCGGACAGTTCCGAGTCAGCGTTACTATCAAGGACGCCGAAGGCCACGTAATGGAAGGCGGCTATGTCCTGTTCGTTCGCGGTCAGGATCAGAACGGTGGAGGTTACCGCTTTAACGATCTCGAACTGATCACAGAAAAGCGTGAATACCAGCCTGGTGAAACGGTCCGTCTGCAGATTAACACTAACAAGGCAAACGGGACGGTTCTGCTGTTTGTTCGAGCCATGAACGGTCTGTGTCCAAAGCCGGAAGTGATTCGGCTGGATGGCAAGAGCACGGTTCATGAGCTGAAGATTGCTCGTGAAGATATGCCGAATATCTTCGTGGAAGCAGTCACGATTGCGAATGGTCGCATCTTCAACGAAGTTCGCGAGATCGTTGTTCCGCCAGAACAGCGAGTTGCCAATGTCGAAGTTCTTCCTTCCGCTCAGAAATTCCGACCAGGAGAAGAGGCAACGGTCAAAGTCAAGCTGACCGATCTGCAGGGCAAACCGTTCGTCGGTAACACTGTGCTGTCGGTTTATGATGCGAGTCTGGAATATGTTGCCGCCAGCAACATCCCGGAGATTCGAAAGTTCTTCTGGGAAGTTCGACGGTCACATCATATGTCCGTGGCGTCAACGCTGCAGCGTTACGGTCACCCTGTCTATCTTACTGACGAAACCGCAATGCAGCCGCTCGACGGGAACGACCCTGTCTTTCTGGGGTCAGGTGGTGGTCCAGGCGGCCCAATGATGTTCGGCGGAATGCGTGGAGGCGGCGGTGGCGGCTTTGGCGGCGGCATGATGATGAAAGGCCGCGCCATGATGTCCGAAGGTGCCGCTATGGGAATGCCGGCCCCCGCTGCCGCAGCGGCCAACGAAATGATGGCTGACGCCATGGCGCCAGGTGCTCCGGGAGGAGGTGGTGGCGGTGGTGATCTCGGCGGGGCAGCAGAACCGACAATGCGTTCCAACTTTGCTGATACTGCGTGGTGGGTCGCTTCTGCCGATGCCGACGACAATGGCATCGTTGAAGTGAAATTCAAAGTGCCTGACAACCTGACGACGTGGAAGATCAAAGTCTGGTCGATGGGCAATGGTACCCGAGTCGGTTCGGGTGATGCAGAAATCATCTCTTCGAAGAACCTGATCATTCGGCCTCAGACGCCTCGCTTCTTCACAGAACGCGACCAGATGGTTGTGTCAGCCGTTGTTCACAATTACCTCACGTCCGAAAAGGCCGTGCAGGTCATGATCGAGAACGAAGGTGGTCACCTGAAACTGCTGGATGAAGCGACGCAGAAAGTGACGATTGCCGCCGGTGGTGAAGTGCGAGTCAACTGGCTGGTTGATGTCGTGGCTTCCGGTCAGACGATCATTCGCATGAAGGCACTGGCGGATGAAGAATCGGATGCGGTAGAAATTCGTGTGCCCGTTCAGGTTCACGGAATGCTGAAGACTGAAAGCTTCACCGGTGTGATTCGTCCCAACGGTGACAAAGCGACTGTCGAAGTACGAGTCCCCGAGGACCGAATTCCGTCTCAGTCCAGACTCGAAATTCGCTACAGCCCGTCGCTCGCCGGAGCGATGGTCGATTCACTGCCTTACCTGATTCAGTATCCATACGGTTGTACCGAACAGACGCTCAATCGCTTCCTGCCGGCAGTTCTGACACAGCGAACGCTGCAGAAGATGGGTGTGAATCTGGCAGACGTTGCAAGGCAGCGAACGAACCTGGATGCTCAGCGAACGTACCTCGGCAAGTATCCGGCACACTGGGGCGAGCCGCCTCAGCGGCAGACTCGGGACCTGCGTGAACTTCCTGCAGGCTTCGGCCAGGGAAGCAGCACGCTGGCGAAGTGGATTCAGGAACACATCGACGCTGACGCAAAGTCGATGCATGGCCGAGGCAAAGACTTCAACCCCGTCTTCGATGACGCGGAAATGAACCTGATCGTTCGCGATGGTGTAAAAGCTCTGACGGAAATGCAGCTGACTGATGGCGGCTGGGGATGGTTCTCCGGTTACGGCGAACACTCTTCCGCTCACCTCACCGCTCAGGTTGTCCACGGTCTGACGATTGCTCAGCAGAATGACGTTCCGGTCCTGCCGGACGTGATTCAGCGAGGCGTCGAATGGCTGAAGTCGTACCAGGCTGGCGAACTGGCCAAACTCCGTGAAGGTGACAAACACCGCGATAACGACAAGTACAAAGGCAAAGCGGATTACAAGCTCAGTGCCGATAACCTTGATGCCTTCGTAGCCATGGTGCTCTCAGAACACGATGGCCATGATCCGGCGATGACGGATTATCTGTATCGTGATCGAGGATCTCTGACGGCCTATGGCCTGGCTCTGACCGGTCTCGTTCTGCACCATCAGCAGGATGCGGAACGTCGAGACATGGTGATTCAGAATCTCGAACAGTTCCTCGTGCAGGACGATGAAAATCAGACTGCATGGCTGCGTCTGCCGGAAGGATACTGGTGGTACTGGTACGGAAATGACAACGAAGCCATGGCCACCTATCTGCGACTGCTGGTCGCCGTTCGGCCGGAAGACGAAAAGGCTCCTCGTCTGGTCAAGTACCTCCTGAACAACAGGAAGCACGCAACGTACTGGAACAGTACTCGTGACACAGCCATGATCGTGGAAGCCATGGCCGAATACATCAAGGCCACGGGCGAAGACCAGCCAGACATGACCGTGGAAGTGGTTGTGGACGGCCAGGTTCAAAAGACGGTGAAGATCTCCGGCGAGAATCTCTTCAGCTTCGATAACTCACTGGTCATCGAAGGGGACGCCGTCACTTCAGGTGCTCACAACATCGAAGTGCGACGCACCGGAAAGGGCCCTGTTTACTTCAGTGCGTACCTGACCAACTTCACAAAAGAAGATGCGATCAGGGCTGCGGGACTGGAAGTGAAGGTGACTCGAAAATTCTACCGTCTTGAACGCGATGATCAGCAGATCAACGTTCAGGGCGACCGGGGACAACTGGTCAACCAGAAGGTCGCGAAGTACAAGCGAATCCCTCTGGAGGATCTGAACGCTGTCACCAGTGGCGACCTGGTCGAAGTCGAGCTGCTGATCGACAGCAAGAACGACTACGAATACCTGCTGCTGGAAGACCACAAGCCAAGCGGCTTCGAACCTGATGATCAGCGAAGCGGCTATGTCTGGGAAGGCCTGCACGCGTATCGCGAATTCCGCGATGAACGAGTCAGCTTCTTCCTGAACACGCTGGCTCGCGGTCAGCACAGCATCAGCTATCGCCTGCGAGCCGAAACGCCAGGCCGGATGAATGCACTGCCCGCAACAATCGAAGGCATGTACTCACCGGAACTTGTCGGCAACAGCGATGAGTTCTCCCTGCGAGTCAACGATCGGGATGACATCAAGTAGTCTCGAACGGGGCGTCACTGTCATCGCATGGGACTCATGAAGCGAAGAAACCCGGCAGAGCATGGCTCGGCCGGGTTTCTTTTTGACTTTGCCTCAGTGAGGTTCCAGGAGTATCATTTGACTATCGCTTGTTCGTATGCTTCAACATCCACTCGTACAGTTCCGGAGTGGCATAGGCTGCGGACCAGCTGTTGTGACCGATGTGTTCCAGAGTCGTGAAGCGGATTTTGTCGCTTCCGGCGGCTTTGATGGCATCGACCATTTCAATGGACCTCTTGATGGGCACCGCGCCGTCCTGATCACCGTGGAACACCCAGATCGGAAGAGCCTTCAGTTTCTCCGCATCTTCGGGTTTACCGCCGCCACAGACAGGGACTACTGCTGCGAAGCGTTCCGGATAGTCGGCCGCCAGTCGCCATGAGCCGTAGCCACCCATGCTGAGTCCGGTGAGGTACACGCGAGTCGTATCCACTTTGTACGAAGAGGTCACATGGTCCAGAAGTTCGACCAGGCGCTTTTCCTGAACGGGGCTCGACCAGAAATCTTCGCGAGGACATTGCGGTGACACCAGAATGAATGGAAGCTCTTCCCCTTTGGCCGCCATCATTGGCGGACCCCATTTGGCCACGATCGACAGCGGTCCATTGGACTCACCCCGACCATGAAGGAACAGCATGAGCGGCATTGCGTCCTTAGCCGGGTCATAGTTCTTTGGCAGGTACAGAAGATAGCTGATGTTACCGCCGTCAGAAGTCGCCAGCGACAACTCCACCTGCTTCCCCGGGGCTGCATCATCCGCCGCCAGACTGGGAACCGACAACGCCGCAAGGCCCATCAACAGAATCGCTCGCATCTCGCCCCTCCAAAATGATTGTAAAGCGATTGTCCTCAATCGCTCCTGTAAATCGCAAAGCGATTGTCCTCAATCGCTCATCCTTAAAGCCTCTCTCCTCAACCACCTCAAATCTACTCGGAAACCCAATTCGATGAAGTCAGCCACGACCCTGCTCGGCAAAAAATCTCCGTGAGCCGCCTCGAACTGGCCATTATGGAGCGAGGTTGAGTACCTCTGGGAAGCCCCTGGAAGGCAGTTTTTGCCGGAAAAACACTGGGGAAAAACAAAAATTCTCCCGTCCTTGAAACAGTGCGGCTCAAACGCCCATTCAACTCTGGCAATGAATCCCCAGCCCCGCTAGACTCCCGCCTCGCCGAATCGGACCGAACCGGGCACCCGCCCAGCGTGTCCCCTTCAGCACAATCAAAACCGGGGCGTAGCTCAGCTTGGCTAGAGCGCCTGCTTTGGGAGCAGGAGGTCGCACGTTCAAATCGTGTCGCCCCGACTTTTCTTCAAATCGAGCCGTTCGACGAAAAAGTCGAACGGCTTTCTCTTTGTGGTGACTAGAGTTACGTCGCTCACCTGCCGGTTCAAACAGATCGAATCCAGGATCTGGCGACGAGCCGTGGTGTTTGAACCTCGCCAGATTTCGGCCGCCTTTTGGCTCCAGTCGAACACCGCCAGAACCGCCTTCCCGCGAGCCGGGTCCACGTCGCCCCCGGCGTCGATCTCTTCGGTCACGCGGGCCGTGTCGGCCTTGAGTTCCGCCGTCTTCGCCTTGAACGCATCGTCGTCCACAGTCCCGGCCAGATACGCGTTCAAGAGCCGATCCTGCATCGCCACCAGTTCGGACTTCCGTTTGGCCAGCGTCGCTGCCCGACGACGTTGGTGCGAAAGAAGATCGGCAAGGCTGTCTTCCAGCGTCGTGCGGAACCACGCTGCGATTTCCGGCGTTGGCAAACGCAATCGTGCCAGATCTTCCACAATCGCCTGCTCGAGTTCATGTGCCTTCCAGCGGACCGTCGGATGATCGGGGCCAGGTGCATTGTTGGCGCAGCGATAGTAGATGTGTTCGCGGACTCCTCCGTCTTTCAGTTTGCGTCGGATCCTTTCTCCCGTCATCGATTGCCCGCAAAAGGCGCAGGTGATGAGTCCGCCGGCGAGCGGGAACTCGGGATTTCCGGTGCGACGGTTGCGACCGTGAAGAATGTTCTGGCACTGGTCAAATATGTCTCGATCAATCAGTCGTTCATAGCGTCCCACATACACCTGCCCGTGCCGATGCAGTTCGCCAATGTAGAAGCGGTTGTTCAGGATGTAGGCGAGGGCCGATCGATGGAATCGTTTCTGGCTCTGCCGAAATGTGTGGCCTTCTTCGTACAGCAAATCGCCGAGAGTCTTGAAGGTATGACCGCCGCTGGCATACAGATCGAAAATTCGCTTGACCGTTGCCGCCCGCTCCGGATGAGGGCGGATCGGTACTTCTCGATCCTTGGTGTTGATGTAGCCAAACGGAGCCAGCCCGGTCGGCCATCCCTGCCGAACTTTCTCATCAAGCCCCTTCAGAACTTCGGATCGCAGATTGTCGCTGTAGTATTGAGCCACTGCCGCCATCACGTTGAAAGACAAAGCACCGGCAGCCCCTGGTCCGAACTGGTTCTCGACGAACGTTAACTGCACTCCACAAGCGTCTTCCAGTTCCTGCAGGCGAACCGCATCCCGCATGTTGCGACACACGCGGTCCAGTTTGTGGCTCAGGATTGCCTTGATCTTCTCTCGCTTAGCGTTTGCTTTGACCCATGAGAACATCTCATTGAACGCCACGCGTTCGGCACCGCGTTTCGCTGACTCGGCGACAACGAACTCACGAACCACATGCCAGCCTGCCTTCTGAGCCTTCTCACGGTCGGCCCGCAGCTGTGCGTCGATGGAGTACCCTTCGCGTTGTTCACGTGAAGAGACTCTCGCCCAGATCACCACATTCATATCTTCCCTCCTGCTGCATTCAGCAGCGTTTCAGCCAATCGTCGTACGTTCACCAGGATTTCAATGACCTCCGAATCCGATATCTCACGTCCGTAAGCTCGCGACCACACTCGGTGCGTCTCTGTAAACAGCACCTCGGAAACCCATGGATGAAAGGACCGAACATCTTCCGGTTGACTCGTCTCATCCGCCGTTGCCAATCCACAGTGTGTTGAACCTGAAGTTCCTTCCATGACAGCAATCCTTCCCAGAACCATGAAGCGGGAAACGCTGGGGTTGGGTCTGTGGTTGGATCGATGGACTATCGTTGAACATGTTCAATGCGATGAAGTCATCTGCCGGTTGTGTCGTATCGTGTTTGCTCGAATGCGATGTGATTTCCGCTTTCTTTGGTATGATTATCGGAAAATGCCGACGTCATACGGAAAGCACACACTTACCTCAAGCTGGCCGCTGGTATCCACTGTCGGCAACAAGGTTGTACAGGATTGATCAAGGCGGGAGTTTGAAGTCCCGACATACCCTTACACTTTTGCCAGAGGCTAATCAAAGGTCTCCTGAGTCACTGCCATGGCCGGTTTTCTGTAATCGGCCGCAGCGACAGGTGCCGTTCTGCGAACTCGCGGTACCAAACGGTGTCGAACTCGAATCACTCAATTACCGATCTAGTGTGGATAGATGAATGGCTCGCAAATCTCGAATACCAAAAACACTTCACGAAAAGCTACTCGACTTCGATCACCATCAATTCCTCCTGCGAGATGCCCTTCACAGGCTCAGCGCCGATGTGGCGCACTTGAAGGTGATTTCAGCAGAGCTGCGCACCCTCGTTTGCTTTTCATCCGGGACCGATGGTTTGCTTTGGCGACTGATCGCTGAGCTCGATGTGTCGGACGAAATTCTATTGGAGGCAGCGGTGTCACTGAAGAAGGACGCCCCAATCAATTCGGGAGTACAATTCGCAACGATTCCACTGAATCGACCTGGTAATGCACTACCGGGGATTACCCCTGAATGGCATTCTCTACAAGACGTCATCAAGAATTATGAAGCGGTGCACTTGTCATCTTTCCAAGGTCCAAAGATCACACATGAATACCTGATCAAAGCGATTTCACAACAGATGGGAAGTGCACACGAAGATGACGGACTCGAGCCGAGCATTCGCCGTCTTCAGGGTATTTTCTTTAACGGAGTTCAGCCATACACTCGAGTTCTTGCGATTGATGCTGAGCTGACCCTGCAAGTGGGTGAGCGGCTTCTTGACCGAGCCGAGCAGTTGTTTGCTTATGAACGAGCAAGACGACCGCCGGAGAACGGAGATGTCACCGTTATTCTGCGGTGTAAACGAGTGTCAGATCTGGTTGGTACCGTTCCTGTTGCGACGTTTCGCTCAGAGATTAGCGATGTTGAGATTCGTTGCATCGCGAGAACAGCATCGTTCGCATTCCAATTCATGAAACATGGCGAATTGGTTCGAGAAGAATCCGTTCCATTTGCGAATGAAATCGATCTCACGTTATTTGCAGTGAGTTATTCTTCCGACCTCCGTCAAGTACGATTGATCGTGAACGGAACTGGCCTCCCGCCTGTGAACTGCGGCCTTGGCTGGCTCGACGCGAGGGAGCTTATACAACCAGTTTTCCATTCTGAGATGACTGGTTTCGTGCAACACGACTGGGCGTTCTTATTCAGTCGGTTGCTAAGTCCCGCCCATTGTATGGCAATCCGATCGGTGCCCACAGGTGATGTCATGGGCTCATTGCAGGAGGATGCACCTGAAGTTGGGTTTCCAGACTGACCGAGTCGCTATTGGGATGATTGCCCGGCTCGGTAGGCCAGGCGGAGGGCTTTCAGGATTTCCCAGACGGCGACCTCGTGGAAGTCGAGACCATCGGAGTTGCGCGTGTCCAGAGTTGGGATGTCCATGGCTCGCCTGGCGATCGATGCGAGCTGGGCATCCACGTTGATCTGGCGTTGGCAGCGGGCGACGCCTGCGGAGTATGCCTCAGGCGTGTCGCTTGGGCAGGTCGCGATGGCTCGTTTCCAGAGAGCCATCGCCTGGGGCCAGGCTTCCGCCCGTTCGGCCGATTCGGCTTCTTCGGCATAGTCCAGGTGTTCGGGTATCGCCATGGCTACGCCTCCGATCCGGTGGCGACGAACTGGCCTCGGTTGACCTTGCGGAACCGGGCGTCGTTGCCCTTCGTGTTGATCTCTCGAAGGATTGCGGCGTACAGCGTCGCGTGGGGTGTCTTCCCGCCAGGGCTGGTCCACAATCCCTTGGCAGACATCGCCTCGACCATCGCTTGGCAGTCCATGGGTTCCTTAGCGTTTGCCAGGACCTGCAGAGCCGCCTGAATCTGGCTGGTCTTCTTTGCGTGTGAGGCGGATTCTTCTGTTGCCTTCTTCTTCCGGGCTGTCTTGGCGTCGGGCTCGTTGATCACCTCGACTGTTGCCTGCGGGACCTCGACCACGGTCAGGTCTCCTTCCATCGTCGTCGAAGCTCCGGTCGTGCCGGGATCCCGGAGCAGCCTCGCCATTGAGATGAAGACCTTCTTCTTCGTTGCCAGGTTCAACCCCGTCCATCCACCCGAGGCCTTCTCAGCCAGGATTCTGACTTGAACGGTCTCCTTGCCAATCCGCGTTTCGTACTCGCCACCAATCTGCACTTCTGCCGCTTTCATCGGGTTCTCTCCGCATTCGTTCGCAATGGTTGGCTGCCATCATCAGGCCCGGCGAACCACCGCCGGACGATCCGCTCGTGGCGGATTTCGGCGTTAGTAGGCGGCGTCCCAGGCACGCTTCGATCCGTACTTCAGCTGTGTGCCTTCGACGATGTAGACCACCGCGTCTTCCTCGACGCAGGCATCGTCGTCGTCATCCGAAGCGTTGATCTCCGATCCGGAGACCAGCCCCGTGATCGCGTTTTCGAAGGGCCAGTTCTGCTGGGTCATCAGGCGGACTTCGCAGTCGCCGCCCAACTCGTCGCGGTATTCTTCCAGGCGTTCAATGATCTCGTTCAGCGTCATCTCTGTGCTCCCGTTATTTGTTGGTGCCTATTTGCTGAAAATGTGTTCGGCGATCCCGGCGGCGAGGAAGTCGACAATCGCGCGGGCGTCGTCGGTGGTGGGCTGCAGGTCCCAGCCCCGGTCGAAGTTGGCGACCACTTGGCGGTCGGCCTGGCGTCGCAACCAGAGTTTGCTGATCCGGCTGGTTCCGAGTTCGTAGTCTTCGTTCTCGGCGTGGTCTTCGAAGACCAGAACCTGAAAGGTGTGGCCGGCGATCGATCCGCCGACCCAGGTGCCCGAGGCGTTCAGCTGGCGGCCTTCGGTCTTCGTGATCTTCAGGCTGTCGCCCAGGTCGTCGTGCGTGTTCATCTCTTTGTCCTTTGCGTTGGGGAAACCCATCGTTCAACGACCACACAGTTACCTCGTGATCGGGAACCTCATCCAGCGGATTCGTACCGATTTCGCATCAATTTCAGCAGATCCTCCACTCAAGATCGCGTTTCATAATTGACAACACAGAGGAAATCGCTAAACTCTCCCTACGGGTGGAAAATCCTGATGAGAACTCGTTGGATTCCACCGAACTGACACGAGAATGACCACAACGACCGAGAATAGGTATGGGACTTTCTCCCGAGAGCGTGGATGGCCAGAATTCACGGTTGCCTTCAATAAAATTCTGTGGGATCTTCAAGAAGGTGATCCGCCGGAAGACTCCGAAGGTCGGATTCACAATTGTAGAGCTGCTGGTGGTCATGGCGATCATGAGCCTACTGGCGGCCTTGATTCTCCCAGCGGTGCAATCGGCTCGTGAAAGTGCCCGGAGATTGACCTGCCTAGCACAGCTCAAGCAGATTTCCTTGGCGCTACATCAATATGAATTGGATCATCGGGTGTTTCCACCCGGGTCTCAAGTACAAGACTTTTTTGGTCCCCACCCGTTCTCTAAATCTATTGGCTGGCCTATAGCACTTCTGCCATATGTCGAGCAGCGCAACCTTTATTCCGAATTCGACTTCAATCTTGATGCTCAGATTCATAACCGCCGTTTGACAAGTCGAAAGCTCCCTATCTTCTGCTGTCCTTCAGATCCCAACTCCGGAGTCACGGATTGGAAATCAACAGTAAGCGACCCCTTCTGGGGAGATTATTCAACGGGAGGATGGGGCACTATTAACTACTTGGGTGTTTCAGGAATCAGCGGATGGCAGCAAACATCACAGCCAACAGGTTGTAGTGCACTAGCAGAACTGCCAGAGGGTCAAGGGCTCCACGACGGAGTTTTCTTTGGTAACAGTTCAATTCGCTTCGCGGACGTCACCGACGGTACTTCCTCGACACTCTGTATGGCAGAGCGTGGCGTTGCAACTGCTTGGGGAAAATGGGGCGGGCCTGGAATCACTTCCGTATGTCCGATGGGCATGGCTGATGTAGTGTTGCCTGGCATATCAGGAGGTGTCGGTGGAAGTGGCGGATTGCGGCCAGCAAGCGGACATCTAGATGATCGGGGATTCTGGTGGAGTTGGCATCCCAACGGTACGCATGTGGCGTTTGTCGATGGTAGCGTGAAGTTTCTGTCCTATGAGACCGAAAGAATTGTACTCTCCGCCATATCCACCCGAAAAGGAGGTGAATCTAATTAAGTTCATTTGCAAGGGATAATCTAAAGAGATCCTCTAGTGTAGTGTCATTAAATTGGAGTGAATTATCGAAACCAATGTTGCTGAGTGGTGTTTGATGGCAGTCTGATAGATCACAAGGAGGATTGCCATGCGGGTTGCTGCGACGATTGAGTTGACGGAAGAAGAACGAAAACAATTGGTGAAGTACAGCCGGGGACGCTCGACTCCAGCTCGTTTGGTATTGCGGGCCAAGGTGATTCT